>Ga0136614_10001758_pt1 | contig 12996 bp, 12 predicted proteins | sample AntDrymUQ2792106_2_FD_106643 | JGI IMG/M metagenome (GOLD analysis project Ga0136614, IMG submission 106643) | Polar desert sand microbial communities from Dry Valleys, Antarctica - metaG UQ279 (21.06) | ecosystem: Environmental > Terrestrial > Soil > Desert | place: Antarctica: Dry Valley...
ACAATATCGACGGGCGCTGGGTCGTCCGGGGCGAGAAGCCGCTGCGCTGGGTACGCCAGACGGACTTCAGCAACGACGAGGCGGTCGGGTTCCTCGCCGATCGGCTCGCACGGATCGGGATCGAGGACAAGCTGCTCGCGCGCGGAGCAGAAGCCGGTGACGACATCGTGATCGGCGAGGACGCCGACTCGGTCGTCTTCGATTTCGACCCACAGGTGCAAGCGGGCGCAGAGATCCTCGGCCGACGCGGTGAGGACCTACGGCTAGAGCAGAACACCCGCCGTACGACCAAGGAACGTCGCGACACGTTGGCCGAGCACCGCGAGCACGAGGCGCTGGCCCGGGCTGCCCGCACGTCAGGCAAGGACCCGGCCGTCCCGCCGGCTCCGGCCGGTGCGGCGCCTGCGGGGGAGTTCTCCGACTTCGAGGAAGCCTAGGCAACGACGTGCGCATCGTCGTCAAGGTCGGTTCGTCCTCACTGTCGACCGTGCACGGCGGACTCGACCTGGACCGGCTCGACCTGCTCGTCGAAGCGCTTGCCGGCGCACGGCGACGCGGTGATGAGGTCGTGCTGGTCAGCTCCGGTGCGATCGCCACTGGTCTCGCGCCGCTCGGTCTCTCCACCCGACCGCGCGACCTCGCCACCCAACAGGCTGCCGCGAGCGTGGGCCAGGGCCTGCTGATCGGGCGTTACACCGAACGTCTCGCCTCGCACGGCCTTGTCGTCGGTCAGGTGCTGTTGACCGCTGATGACGTCACCCGGCGCAATCACTACCGCAACGCCTACCAGACCCTCGCGCGCCTGCTCGAGCTCGGTGTGCTGCCTGTCGTCAACGAGAACGACACCGTCGCCACGAGCGAGATCCGCTTCGGTGACAACGACCGGCTCGCGGCACTCGTCGCCCACCTCGTCCACGCCGACCGGCTCGTGCTGCTGTCCGACGTCGACGGCCTCTACGACGGCGACCCCGACGCACGCGGCTCACAGCTGATCACCGACGTGCGCTCAGAAGCCGACCTCGACGGCGTCCAGATCGTCCGTGCCCGCTCCTCACATATCGGCACCGGCGGTATGGTCACCAAGCTCGAAGCGGCGCGGATCGCCACCGGCGCGGGTATCGACGTTGTGCTGGCAGCTACCCCGTCGGTCGCCACGGTGCTCACCGGCGGACGGGTCGGTACGTACTTCCACCGGACCGGCCGCCGCCGGCCGACCCGGCTGCTGTGGCTGGCGCACGCGACACAAGGCCTAGGACAGCTGATCCTCGACGACGGCGCCGTACGCGCGTTGCAGGGGCGCAAGGCGTCGCTGCTCCCGGCCGGAGTGGTCGGCGTGCGCGGGGACTTCAGCGCCGGTGACCCGGTCGACCTGGTGGACCGCGCCGACGTCGTCATCGCGCGGGGGGTGGTCAACTACGACAGCGGTGAGGTGCCTTCGTTGATCGGGCGGTCGACCCGCGACCTCGCCGACGAGCTCGGAGCGGCCTACGAGCGTGAGCTGGTCCATCGTGACGACCTCGTACTTCTGCGCCGATCCTGACCCGGGCGCACTTCACATCGTCTACCGTGGGGATTCAACGGCGGAGGGAAGTTGATGGACCACCAGCAACGTCTCTGGCACGTGACGGTGACGGCCGCCGGCAACGCCCGCGACCCCGAGATCGTCCGCGACGCGATGGAACGCCTCGGGCACCAGCACGCGTTCTTGCACTCGATCCGCTACGCGCACGACCGAGCAGAGATCTGCTACTGGGAAGAGGCGCCGGAGATGCTCGACGCGGCCGCGATGGCGATGCGGGTGTGGAACGAGCATCGTGAGACCGCCGGGCTGCCCCGCTGGGAGGTGGTCGGGCTCGAGGTCCTCGAGCGCGCGACCTACCAGGCACGACAACAGCCGGCGACCCGACCCAGAGCAGTCGCCGTCGGGCTCAGCTCGCCGAGCCCCCTACCCTTCTAACGAGCCGCTGCCGGAGCGGGCAGGTGGCCCGGTGCCGGGACGGGTAGATTGTGGCCATGTCCTTCACCGTCCGCGCCGCCGAGGCCGCCGAGCAGACCCGTGAGCTCCCGATTGAGCCGTGGGCAGTCGGCCTGCTGTCCTTCGTCGTGCTCGTCCTGCTGCTGCTCGCGGTGCTGTCCTTCGGCAAGGGGCGCGAACACACCTGATGAGCCTGCCGCACATGGGTGTACGCCGCCCACGGATCGGCGTCATGGGCGGCACCTTCGATCCGATCCACCATGGTCACCTCGTCGCCGCGAGCGAGGTGCAGGCCTGGTTCGATCTCGACGAGGTCGTCTTCGTCCCCACCGGTCGCCCCTGGCAGAAGCACGAGCGTGTGGTCTCGCCAGCTGAGCACCGTTACCTGATGACCGTGGTCGCCACCGCCGCCAACCCGAGATTCTCCGTCAGCAGGGTCGACATCGACCGGGACGGTCCGACGTACACGATCGACACGCTGCGCGACCTCAAGGCTGAGTTCGCCGGTGCCGAGCTCTACTTCATCACCGGCGCGGACGCCCTTGCGGCGATCCTCACCTGGCGCGACCACAACGAGATGTTCGAGCTCGCCGAGTTCGTCGGGTGCACGCGGCCCGGGCACAACATCGACGCCGACACCCTCTCTGGACTGCCCGGCGACCGGGTGACGATCGTGGAGATCCCGGCGCTGGCGATATCGTCGACCGACTGCCGTGAACGGGTCCAGCGCGGCGAGCCGGTGTGGTACCTCGTTCCCGACGGCGTCGTGCAGTACATCGGCAAGCATCAACTCTACCGCTCACCGCCCCCCGCACCTGTGCCCCACTCCACGACCAGCACCCCGAAAGGATCGGAGTGACCGCAACTGATCGCGCGCTCGAGCTCACCCGTGCCGCCGCGGCGGCGGCGACGGACAAGCTCGCCAACCAGGTCATCGCCTTCGACGTCTCCGACCAGCTCGTCATCACCGACGTGTTCGTCATCTGCTCAGCCGGCAACGATCGCCAGGTACGTGCCATCGTCGACGCCGTCGAGGAGCGTCTGCTGGTCCTCGGCGCCAAACCGGTGCGGCGCGAGGGGCAGCGAGAGGGCCGTTGGGTGCTCCTGGATTTTGCGGACATCGTGGTGCATGTCCAGCACGAACAGGAGCGGGCGTACTACGCACTGGAGCGGCTGTGGAGCGACTGCCCTGCCATCACTCTCGCCGGCCCCGACGAGCAGCAGTGAGACAACGCATCGTGCTGTGGCGCCACGGGCGTACCCAGTGGAACGCCAAGGGCCTGGTGCAGGGCCAGACCGACACCGAGCTCGACCACGTCGGCCGCCGTCAGGCACGGTCCGCCGCGGCGCGGCTTGCCTCGCTGGAGCCGGTACGAATCGTGAGCTCGGACCTGGCGCGCGCCCACGACACCGCCACCGTGCTCGGCGACATGACTGGCGTGGCTGTGGAGAAGGATCAACGGCTCCGCGAGATGAGCTTCGGCCAGCGCGAGGGCAAGACCTTCGACGAGGCGATGGAGCAGTTCCCCGAACAGATGCGCCGCTGGCTCGACGGTGACGACACCAGGTTCGCCGGCGCCGAGACCTACGCAGAGGCGGGTGCTCGGTTCTCGCACGCGGTCGAGGACGTCGCCGGGCCGCTCGGCGACGACGAGACCGCGATCGTCGTCGCGCACGGTGCTGTCCTGCGGGTCGGGATCTGCGCCTTTCTCGGGCTCCCACAGGAGTTCTGGGTCAAGCTCGGTGGCTTCAACAACTGCTCGTGGACGGTGCTCGGAGAGGGTCGCGGCGGTTGGCGGATCGAGGAGTGGAACGCCGGCTCGCTGCCCACTCCGGTGCTGTCCGACGACGAGTGACCCGGTTTCGCGCGCCGGCGCCGCAGCGGTTAGGATCGACCTCGCTCGCGAGAGCGCGGGGCTATGGCGCAGTTGGTAGCGCGCTTCCATGGCATGGAAGAGGTCAGGGGTTCGAATCCCCTTAGCTCCACCACTCCGACGGCTTGCCACACCGCAGCTACACGACCACGCAGGGAGCCGCATGGAGATCTGGCCGGGAAATCCCTATCCCCTGGGAGCCAGCTATGACGGGGCGGGGACCAACTTCACGCTCTTCTCCGACGTCGCAGACGGGGTCGAGCTCTGCCTGTTCGACAGCGCCGGCACCGAGACCCGGATCGAGCTCACCGAGCGCCACGCCCTCGTCTGGCACACCTACCTGCCCCGTGTCGGCCCCGGCCAGCGGTACGGCTTCCGCGTCCACGGCCCGTACGAGCCCGAGCTCGGCATCCGGTGCAGCCCCACGAAGCTGCTGCTGGATCCCTATGCCAAGGCGATCGAGGGAGGCGTCGACCGGGTCAACGCCTGCTTCTCCTACGACTTCGGCGACCCCGACAAACGCAACACCGAGGACTCCGCGCCGCACACGATGAAGTCGGTCGTGATCAACCCCTTCTTCGACTGGCAGGAGGACCGGCCGCCGCGCCGGCCGTACCACGAGAGCATCATCTACGAGGCGCACGTCAAGGGCCTCACGATGACCCATCCCGACGTACCGGAGGAGATCCGCGGGACGTACGCGGCGCTGAGCCACCCCGCCATCGTCGGCCACCTGGTGCAGCTGGGGGTCACCGCGGTCGAGCTGATGCCGGTCCACCAGTTCGTGCAGGACGCACACCTCCTCGACAAGGGCCTGACGAACTACTGGGGCTACAACACGATCGGCTTCTTCGCGCCGCACAACGGCTACAGCTCCTCGGGCCAACGCGGCCAGCAGGTCCTGGAGTTCAAGGCGATGGTGCGTGAGCTGCACCGCGCCGACATCGAGGTCATCCTCGACGTGGTCTACAACCACACCGCCGAGGGCAACCACCTCGGACCGACCTTGTGCTTTCGCGGGATCGACAACCAGGCGTACTACCGTCTCGGCGAGACCGACAAGGAGCACTACTACGACACAACCGGCACCGGCAACACCTTGCTGATGCGCAACCCGCACGTATTGCAGCTGATCATGGACTCCTTGCGCTACTGGGTCGAGGAGATGCACGTGGACGGCTTCCGGTTCGACCTCGCCGCGAGCCTGGCGCGCCAGTTCCACGAGGTCGACCGGCTGAGCGCGTTCTTCGACCTCGTCCAGCAGGATCCCGTGGTAAGCCAGGTCAAGCTCATCGCCGAGCCGTGGGACGTCGGACCCGGCGGATACCAGGTCGGCAACTTCCCCCCGCACTGGACGGAGTGGAACGGCAAGTACCGCGACACGATGCGCGACTTCTGGCGCGGCGAACCGAGCACGTTGGGAGAGTTCGCGGCGCGCCTGTCGGGCTCCTCGGACCTGTACGAGTCCGACGGCAGGGCGCCGTACGCGTCGGTCAACTTCATCACGGCGCACGACGGGTTCACCCTCGCCGACCTCGTGTCGTACAACGAGAAGCACAACGACGCGAACGGCGAGGGTGGTGCGGACGGCGAGAACCACAACCGCTCCTGGAACTGCGGCGTCGAGGGCGCGACAGCCGATCCGAAGATCCAAGAGCTTCGTTCGCGGCAACAACGCAACGTCATCACCACGTTGCTGCTCAGCCAGGGCGTCCCCATGCTCTTGCACGGCGACGAGCTCGGCCGCAGGCAGGGCGGCAACAACAACGCCTACTGTCAGGACAGCGAGCTGTCGTGGGTCGACTGGGCGAGCACCGACGAGCAGCTCCTGGAGTTCACCCGCCGCGTGCTCGTGCTGCGCGCCCAGCACCCGGTGTTCCGTCGGCGCCGGTTCTTCACCGGGACCTCTGCGGACGACCAGCTTCCCGACATCGCGTGGTTGCGCCCGGACGCCAAGCCCATGGTCGGCAAGGACTGGACGAGCGCGTCGCGCGCGATGGCGGTCTACCTCAACGGTGACGCCATCACCGAGCCCGGTCTGCGCGGAGAGCCGATCGATGACGACTCGTTCCTGTTCTTGTTCAACGCCGGCGCCGACCCGGTCGGCTTCGTCCTGCCCGACGGACTCTTCGCGAAGGTCTGGGTGCCGGTGCTCGACACCGCCGAGCCGCCCGCCTCGGCCGGCGTCGCGGCCGCGGTGTCGGTGAGCGCCGGCGCGTCCGCCTCCGCAGTCACCGACCCCGAGGGGGAGGAGATCCCGGCCGAGGCGCTGCACCAGGTCCTCTCGCACTCGATGGTCCTGCTGCGCCGTGGGTGAGGCGCGGCACCCCAGCACGCCGACCGCGACCTACCGGCTGCAGCTGCACGCCGGCTTCGGCTTCGACGACGCACGCGAGCTGGTGCCGTACCTCGCGCAGCTCGGTGTCTCACACCTGTACCTCTCGCCGATCCTGCAAGCCGCGACCGGGTCGCTGCACGGGTACGACGTCGTGGACCACGCCCGCGTCAGCGCCGCGCTCGGTGGCCGCGAGGCTCTGACGCATCTGTCGGAGGTCGCGCATGCACACGACCTCGGCATCGTCGTCGACGTGGTGCCGAACCACATGGCGCTCGTCGCTCCCGAGCACGCCAACCGGGCGCTGTGGGACGTGTTTCGGCTGGGCCGTGTGGCACCGACCGCGCACTGGTTCGACGTCGACTGGGAGCACACCGGCGGTCGGTTCGGGCTGCCGCTGCTCGGTGACACCGTGGACGCCGAGCTCGAGGCGGACACCCTGCGGCTCGACGTGCTCAGACCCCAGGAGGCGGCCGGGCTCGGCGGCCAACCGGTGCTGCGCTACTTCGACCACGTCTTCGCGCTGGCGCCGGGCAGCGTTTCGGACACGGGGGACTCACCGGCCTCGGCCGATCTGCGCCTGGTGCTCGAACGCCAGCACTACCGGCTGTCCTCGTGGCGGGAGAAGACCCAGACGCTCGCCTACCGCCGGTTCTTCGACGTCGACTCGCTCGTCGCCGTGCGCGTCGAGCTGCCCGACGTCTTCGACGACACCCACCGACTGCTCATCGACCTGCACAGCGCCGGCGTCGTCGACGGTTTCCGCATCGACCATCCCGACGGTCTGGCCGACCCGCAGCGCTATCTCGAGCGGCTTCGAGACGCCACCGGTGGAGCGTGGGTGGTGGTCGAGAAGATCCTGGAGGGAGACGAGCTGCTGCCGCAAGGGTGGGCGTGCGCCGGCAGCACGGGGTACGACGCGCTGCGCGCGGTGCAGCAGGCACTCGTCCCACCGACCGGTGACGAGCTGCACAAGATCTGGGCCGAGATCGGTGGGAGTGCGGACCTGCACCTCGTGCAGCAGCGGGCGAAGCGGGAGGTCGTGCAGACCCTCCTGCAACCTGAGCTGCACAGGCTCGTCCGCGTCGCCGTCCAGGCAGCGGCCGACGACGGTGAGGTCGTCGACGCCGACCGGACAGGCGACGCGCTGGGTCAGCTGCTCGTCCAGGTCGACGTCTACCGCGCGTACGTCCGACCGGGCCACCGTGTCGACGAGGCCTCCGCCGCTCGCCTCGCCGCGGCGCATGAGCGCGCACGCACGGACCGTCCCGACCTCGCGGCAGAGCTGGCGCTGCTCGTAAGGCTGCTGCTCGACACCGAGACCGCCAGCCCAGCTGGCCGCGACCTGATCGTGCGCTTCCAGCAGACCTGCGGACCCGTGATGGCCAAGGGGGTCGAGGACACGACGTTCTACCGCTGGCACGAGCTCGTCGCCCTGAACGAGGTCGGCGGCGACCCGGCGGATCTGCACGACCCGAGCGTCCAGCCGCTGCACGCCTGGGCTCGTCGGCAGGCGGCAGGCCACCCGTACGGGATGACGACGTTGTCGACCCACGACACCAAGCGCAGCGAGGACGTTCGCGCCCGACTGCTCGCGGCCGCCGGCGACCCGGCGGCCTGGTGTGCCGCCTGGGAGCCGGTGCGCGCCGCCGCCGGCCACGCCGGTGTCGACGCGCCCACGGCGTACCTCCTGCTGCAGACCGTCGTCGGCACCTGGCCGATCGACCACGAGCGACTCGAGCGCTACGTCATCAAGGCAACCCGCGAGGCCAAGCGCCGTACGACGTGGACCGACCCCGATGTCGAGTACGAGGCCGCCGTCACCCGCCTCGCCCGACAGGTCGTCGACGACCCCGGCCTGCACGGGCCCGTGGTGGCGCTGCTGTGCGCCACCGAGGACGCGGTGCGCGCCACCACGTTGGGGGCGAAGATCCTGCAGCTCACCGTGCCCGGCGTGCCCGACACCTACCAGGGCTGCGAGATCGTGAACCTCTCGCTCGTCGATCCCGACAACCGCCGCCCGGTCGACCACGACGAGCTCCAGCGGCGTCTGACCCGCCTCGACGCCGGTGCGCGGCCCCGTGACCTGCATGATGAGAAGCTGCTGGTCACCTCGCGGGCTCTACGTCTGCGCCGCCAGCGTCCCGACCTGCTGGGACCGCACGCAACCTACGAGCCCCTTCCTGGGTGCGGCCCGCACCTGATCGCGTTCCTGCGCGGCCCGCAGGACCCCGCGGCCGACGGCGCGGCGCTGGTGACGCTCGCCACGCGATGGCCCACCGGGCTCGCGTCGACCGGCGGCTGGAGGGACGTGACGGTTGCCTTGCCGTCGGGGCGCTGGGCCGACGTGCTCACCGGTGCTGAGGTCGACGGTGGCGTCCAGCCGGTCGCCGACCTGCTCGAGCAGCTGCCGGTGGCACTGCTGGTCCGACAGCTGACGCCGGCATGACCACGGGGACCCGGCCACGGGTGTGGGCGCCGGCTGCCCAGCGGTCGGTCGACCTGGTGACGCAGGACGAGACGCTGCCGATGGACCGGCGCGCCGGTGACTGGTGGGAGAGCGAGCACGAGCTCGCGCCCGGTACCCGGTACCGCTTCGCGCTCGACGACGGCGACCCACATGCTGACCCGCGGGCGCTGCGGCTGCCAGATGGCCCCGACGGGCCCTCCGAGGTCGTGGACCTGGGGGCGTACACCTGGGGCGACGCCGAGTGGCGCGGGGTGCAGCTGTCCGGTGCGGTCCTGTACGAGCTGCACGTCGGCACGTTCACGCGCACGGGTACCTTCGACGCCGCGATCGACCGGCTCGACGACCTCGCCCGGCTCGGCGTCGACATCGTCGAGGTGATGCCGGTCGCCAGCTTCCCCGGTCGGCACGGCTGGGGCTACGACGGCGTCGGCCTCTACGCGGTGCACGAGCCGTACGGTGGTCCCGCGGGTTTTCAGCGGTTCGTCGACGCGTGCCACACCCGCGGTCTCGGTGTCTGCCTCGACGTCGTCTACAACCACCTCGGGCCCAGCGGCAACCAGCTGGGGACGTGCGGCCCGTACTTCACCGACAAGTACCAGACACCGTGGGGCGCGGCGGTCAACCTCGATGACGCCGGCAGCGACGAGGTCCGTGCGTACGTCATCGACAACGCCCTGATGTGGTTGCGCGACTTCCACGTCGACGCGCTGCGGCTCGACGCCGTGCACGCCCTGCGCGACGACCGGGCGGTCCACCTTCTCGAGGAGCTGTCGACCGACGTCGACGCATTGTCGGTGCGGGTCGGGCGACCGCTGTGGCTGGTGGCGGAGTCGGATCGCAACGATCCTCGCACCACCACCCCCCGCGCCGCTGGTGGGCTCGGCATCCACGCGCAGTGGGCCGACGACGTCCACCACGGCCTGCACGTGCTGCTCACCGGCGAGAAGCGAGGTTACTACGCGGATTTCGCCGAGCCGGGGGCGCTGGCCAAGGTGCTGACCGGGGTATTCCTGCACACCGGCACCTGGTCGTCCTTCCGCGGTCGAACCCACGGTCGCCTGCTGGACCGGGTACGCATGCCCGGCTGGCGGTTCGTGGCGTCGCTGCAGACGCACGACCAGGTCGGCAACCGTGCCGTCGGTGACCGGCTGTCGGCGTCGCTCGACCCCGGGACGCTCGCCGGTGGTGCGGCGCTGCTCCTGACTGCTGCCACCACGCCCATGCTGTTCATGGGTGAGGAGTGGGCCGCCTCGACGCCGTGGGCGTACTTCACCGACCACACCGACCCGGTCCTCGCAGCGGCGGTGCGCCAGGGCAGGCGCGACGAGTTCGCCGCGCACGGCTGGGACGGCGAAGACGTACCCGACCCCCAGGACGTCTCGACCTTCGAGGCATCGCGACTGGACTGGGACGAACGCCGGGAGGCGCCGCATGCCCGGGTGCTCGCGTGGTACCGCGACCTGATCGCGCTGCGCCGGGCCCGGGCCGACCTGCGTGACCCGCGGTTGGACCGCGTGGTCGTACGCCATGACGAGGCCGGCCGTACCGTCGTCGTCGAGCGCGGGGCACACCGGGTCGCCGTAAACCTCGCCGCCGACCCCGCGCTGCTCGATCTGGACACCGACGAGGCGTTGTCGATCCTGCTCGCGTGGGAGGCCGATGGCACCGTCGTGGACGGCACCGGCGTACGTCTGCCCGGCCGCAGCGCCGCGGTTCTCGGACCCGTCCGGGCACCGACGTCGGGCTGAGACTGTCCTTTACACCGCCAGGTGGCCTAACCTACGGTGACGTAACCAAGACGATAGGTGATTCTCGATGTCCCAGACGGACCTGACCCAGACCGAGCTCTTGCTCGAGCTCGAGACTGTCGCGGAGGAAAACCTCAACCGACACATCCGGACCGCACAGGACTGGTTCCCGCACGAGTACATCCCCTGGAGCGAGGGTCGCACGTTCGACGGCCACCTCGAGGGGGAGCCGTGGTCGATCGAGGACAGCGAGATCTCGGACGTCGCCCGTTCGGCGATGATCGTCAACCTGCTCACCGAGGACAACCTGCCGAGCTACCACCACGAGATCGCCGTCCTGTTCGGGCGCGACGCCGCCTGGGGTGACTGGGTGCACCGGTGGACCGCCGAGGAGGGGAGGCACGGATACGCGATCCGCGACTACCTGCTCGTCAAACGGGCCGTCGACCCCGTCGAGCTCGAGGAAGCCCGGATGCGCCACATGTCGACCGGGTACGCCAACGCCACACCCAACGATCTGGTCGCCTCGCTGGCGTACGTCTCCTTCCAGGAGCTCGCGACCCGCGTGTCGCACCGCAACACCGGCCGAGTGACCGGTGACCCGGTCGCCGACAAGCTGCTGGCGCGGATCGCGGTCGATGAGAACCTGCACATGATCTTCTACCGCAACCTGCTCGGCGCTGCGCTGGAGGTGTCGCCGGACCAGACGATGGTCGCGATCAACCACGTCGTCCAGAACTTCGCGATGCCCGGTGCCGACATCGCCGGCTTCCAGCGCAAGGCCGTCGAGATGGCGGTCGCCGGAGTCTATGACCTGCGCCAGCACCGTGACGACGTCGTCGCGCCCGTGCTGCGGTACTGGAAGGTCTTCGACATCGAGGGGCTCGGCGCCCGAGGTGAGCAGGCGCGTACCGAGCTCGCGGCCTTCATGGAGACCCTCGAGGCGAACGCGCAGCGGTTCGAGGACCGCCGCGACGCGCTCAAGGCGCGGTTGGAGAGCCGCCGCGCCTCGGCCTGAGACCGCACTTGGGCACAGGTGGCGGGCTGGGCGTTCGCGTCGCACTTCACCGGGCGTACCGTCACCTCACCGAGGTTGTGCATCCCAGGTGAGGTGACGCCGTACCAGGAGAACCTGGTACAGCGGTGACTCAGCAGGGGTGCAGCTGAGCGCACGTCCTACAGTTGGCCCATGTCGACCGACGACCACGCGAGCCGCGAGCTGCTGACCGACTCGTTCCAACGCATCGCCGACCTCGTGGTGGGCGTCACCGACAACCTCGACGCCGCGACCGCCGCCTATCGGTTGGACGCCGAGGCCAACACGGTGGCCTGGCTGGTCTGGCACCTCAGCCGTATCCAGGACGACCACGTCGGCGACCTGGCCGGGTCGGAGCAGGCTTGGACGTCGGCCGGTTGGCACGAGCGCCTCGAGCTTCCGTTCGAGGTCGCTGACACCGGCTACGGCCACACCCCCGAGCAGGTCGCCGAGGTGCAGGTAGCTGCGGAGCTGATCGCCGGCTACCACGCGGACGTGCACCGCCGGACGCTGGCGTACGTCCGATCGATCGACGGCAGCGAGCTCTCCCGGGTCGTCGACGACTCGTGGAACCCGCCGGTGACCGCCGGTGCGCGACTCGTGAGCGTGATCGGCGACGCGCTGCAGCACCTCGGCCAGGCGGCGTACGTCCGCGGTGTCGCCGAACGCAGTATCTCCTCGTGACACCGCGGGTAGGCGTCGTCGTCCTCACCCAGGGCAAGCGTCCGGACGACCTGCGCGTCGCTGTGGAGTCCGTGCTGGCGCAGTCTGCGGTCGACCTCGACGTGGTGTGCGTGGGCAACGGCTGGGAGCCGGCCGGACTGCCCGGCGAAGTACGCACGCTCGCCCTCGCCGAGAACGTCGGGATCCCCGCGGGACGCGCGGCAGGGGTGCCGCACGTGAACGGCGAGCTGCTGCTGTTCATCGACGACGACGCGCGACTGCTGGACGACGACTTCCTGTCGGACGTCGCTGCGAGGTTCGCGGCCGATCCTCACCTCGGCATCGTGCAGCCGCGGGTCGACAGCCCCGGGCCCACCTCGGCGCCCACGCGGTGGATCCCGCGGATGCGCAAGGGTGACCCGAGGCACTCCTCGCCGGTGTTCTCGCTGTGGGAGGGCGTGCTGGTCGCCCGCCGCGCCGCCTACGACGCCTCCGGCGGCTGGGGGGCGCCGTACTTCTACGCCCACGAGGGCATCGAGCTGGCATGGCGGGTCTGGGACGCCGGTTACACCGTCTGGTACGCCGGCGACCTGCGCTGCGAGCACCCGGCGATCGACCCCGCCCGACATCGTGCCTACTTCCGCCTCAACGCGCGCAACCGGGTGTGGTTGGCCCGCCGCAACCTCCGCTGGCCGTTCTCCTGGCTGTACGTCGGCTCGTGGACCGCCGTCCAGCTGGTCCGTACGGTACGGCGGCCCGCGACGTGGGGCAGCCTGAGACCGTGGTGGGGCGGCTGGCTCGAAGGGTGGCGCAGCGACCCGGGCGGTCGCCGCCCGCTGCGCTGGTCGACGATCTGGCGGATGACCCGGCTCGGCCACCCACCGGTCATCTAGGC
>Ga0136614_10001759_pt1 | contig 12994 bp, 11 predicted proteins | sample AntDrymUQ2792106_2_FD_106643 | JGI IMG/M metagenome (GOLD analysis project Ga0136614, IMG submission 106643) | Polar desert sand microbial communities from Dry Valleys, Antarctica - metaG UQ279 (21.06) | ecosystem: Environmental > Terrestrial > Soil > Desert | place: Antarctica: Dry Valley...
CGGCCGATCATCTGGCCGCGCACCTGGAGGTCGCCCAGGCGCTGGGACTCGGCCCGGAAGCGCTCGATGCTCGCCTCCTGCTGACCGAAGGTCTTGGAGAGCAGGATGCCCGAAACGCTGAGCGACTCCTCGGTGATGGCGCTCATCTCGGCCATCGAGCGCTGGGTCAGGGTGCTCACTTCGCGGCGCACCTTTCCCACGCGGTAGGTGATGTAGGCGAAGAAGGGCAGCAATCCCAGGCTCAGCAGCGTGAGGCGCCAGTCGAGGATCCACATCGCGATGACCGTCGTCGCCACGGTCGCGAAGTTCGACAGCAGTGACGCTGCCGTATCGGTCACCACCGACTGCACGCCGCCGACATCGTTGCTGATGCGGCTCTGGATCTCGCCGGTGCGCGTCTCGGTAAAGAACCGCAGCGGCATCCACTGGAGGTGGCGGTAGAGCGCCAGGCGCAGGTCGTTCATGACCCGCTGCCCCACCACGTTCGACAGGTAGCTCTGCCAGACGCCGATGGCGCTGGTGACGATCGGCAGCACGATCATGAGCCCGGCCTGGAGGTAGAGGAGCCCCAGGTCCTGCGGGCCGGTCAGGTTGTCGATGATGAGCTTGAGCAGGATCGGGTTGACGACGCCCACGCTGACGCTGACGAGGATCAGCACGGAGATCACGGCCAGCCGGACCCGATACGGGCCGAAGAAGCCGGCGATGAGGCGCACCGTCTTGCGCGCCGTCCCCGGACGCCGGGTCAGGTCCGGCTCCGATCCTCCGAATGCGCCTCCCCAGCCGCCGCGACCGCCCCCGCCGCCACCGCGCCGCGTCATTCGAGAATGATGGACGCGAACGCCTGCGCCAGGCCGATCCCCTGCGGCTCGCCCACGACGCGCGCTCGCTCGCGCATCCGCTCCTCAACGCTTGCCGGATCAACCTGGCTGACATGCGCCAGGATGGATCGCAGACCGATCTCGAAGGTCTCGGCAACGTCGACCCACAGGTTCGGCTCCTCGACCCCGGTGAGAAGCACCTGCCGCACCTTCCATGGCTCCAGCTTCTCGTCGCGCCACAGCTCGGGGAAGTTCAGGTGATCGCGCGCCGCCGGATAGACCGATGCGAGCGTCGCCTCGCCGGTGGCAAGGTGGTCCGGGTGACCGATGAACGGGTTGTGATCCAGCCGACGCTGTGGATTCTGAGTGATGACCATGTCCGGCCGGAAGCGGCGAATCTGGCGCGTGATGTCGCGGCGAAGCTCGAGCGACGGGGTGAGGTAGCCATCGGGGTAGCCGAGGTGCACGATCTCGCTCACGCCCAGGAGGTCGGCGGCAGCACGCTGCTCGGCCATGCGCGTCGTCGACAGTTGCTCGGGCGTCACCTCGAGATCCTCGGTGCCCTTGCTGCCATCGGTGGTGACCACGTAGTCGACCCGCGCGCCGGCCGCGCTGAGGTGCGCGATCGTCGGGCCCGCCCCGAACTCACCGTCATCGGGATGACTGATGACCACCAGCACCCGCTCGAGAGGGCTGATCAGCTCATGGCGTTCGAGTGGGCTCACCGGCCCATGCTAGCGGAGATGTGATTCGAGCTGATTGACGGCCCCAAAGCCGCCCAGCATACTGCCCGGCAGTATGACGATCGAGGCCGACTCCACCCATTTCCGCCACTCGTATACGCGGGACAAGCGCGACCTCGTCACGCGGCTGCGTCGCATCGAGGGTCAGGCCCGTGGCATCGCCCGACTCATCGACGAGGAGGCCTACTGCCTCGACGTGCTTCAGCAGGTGGAGGCAATGACTGCGGCGGCAGACCACGTGGCGCTGCTTCTTCTCGAGGACCACATCTCAGGCTGCCTGGCCCATGCGATCGAGACGGGACAGGGCCAGCCGTACGTCGACGAGGTGATGACCGTGGTGCGGCGTGCCATGGGTCGTCGCGGCCCGCGCAAGTCATCCCCGTGACGGCGGCGCGAGAACGGGAGTGCCGCAGGGGGGAACCACGGCACTCCCGCGCCGAGTCTAATCGTCGCCCGTAGGGCGAGCAAGCAAAGAATCCTTCTTACTCGCCGAAGATCGTGAGTTGCTCTCCGCCGCGCTCGATGAGCGGGTCCAGCCCGAGAATCGGCTCCAGCCACTCCATGCGGGCACCACTGCGGGCCACGAGCGTGTCGAGGTGCTGCCACTTGAGCACGTGCCAGTTCTGGCGCTCCATCTCTTCGCGCAGCCATGGAGACCGCTCGAGCTTGAGGCGCAGCAGCTCGCCACGCTCTGACGGGATGACGAGGAATCGTGCCTGCTGCTCGCCAACGGGGATCTCGCGACCGCGTTGGAGGACCGCTTCCCCCACCATGGCGGTCCATTCCACCTCGAACAGGAACGAGAGCTTGCCGCGCACGTACCAGATGGCGTCGACGGCGGCCAGCGCATCGGCGTGCGCGCGAATGACGAGGGGCAGATAGACGCGGCGCTCATCCTCTGCGAGGCGATCCCGCAGCCTTCCGCCATCCACCGGCCGGCCGTGCTCGCGGGTGGCGATCCAGGCGCGCAGCCCCAGCCGATGGCCGTAATCGACCAGGGTACCGATGATTCGGGCGTGGTCCGCGGTCCGCCGGCCCAGGTCGTCATCCGTGCCGAGCGAGCCGAGCTCACCCGGCGCGACATACGCTGCCAGGCATGCGCGAACGAGCTCCTCGTCAGGAGCCTCGAGCCCGGGGAAGAGTTGGTAGATGCGGTCGAAGAACCCGGCCTCGTCGATTCGGCCGGCCGTCGACAGGATCGACCAGGTCGCCCACTCCACGCGGTCGGCCAGCGGACGCTCGGCGATCTCTGGATTCCGCAGCCACCACTGCGGCGTGCTCTCGTCACCGATGCGAACGAGCGCCGGATGATCGTCGCGCCACAGCTCCTCGTGGACGAGCGTCGCGACCAGTTGCGATCCGGGGCCCTCGATCCGATCATTGGCACCGTCATCGTCATCGCCGACGCGCGTGACGGCCAGCCGTCGCAGCAGTCCGGAACGCCCGAGCTCCGCCACCACCGCCGCGACCACGCGCAGCAACCCCGCCGGCTCACCGCGGTCGCGAAGCAGGTCGGTGGCCGCGCGCTCGATGGCCGTTGCCAGTTCTGGGTAGGTCAGATGCCCAGCTTCCACGCCGAGACGCAGCGGGTTGGCCGTCACCGCCCGACGCAGCCGATCCTCCGCGGACGGTTTGCGCAGATGGAACACCACGGCGTCCCCGGCACGCACGGACTCTCGATGGATGACATTGACCAGCTCCAGGCCGACGGCGGCAGCGGCCACGGCGATCGTGAGCACCCGATCCGGATCAGATTCCTCGATGAGCAGCGTGCACCAGCCGCCGGGCTTCAGAGCGCCCACCGCGGAGGCGAGACCATGCCTCAGTGCGGTTGCCTCCGCACCGGACGCGTGCCCCCCCGCACCGAAGATGGGCTCAAGGCGCAATGTCTCGGCAGCCTCGCGGCCGAGGATCCAGGATGTGGCCAGGTACTCAAATGAGAGCTCATCCATGCTGGGGACCGGTGGCGGCGCCCCGAGGATGAGATCAATCCCTTCTGACGGCAGATACTGCCCGACCACGGACGCGCGCGTTCGAAGCCAGAGTACGTTCTCGGCGCCCATTCCCCCCAGCTCGCCGTAGTCGGCGGCGAAGCGAACCTCGTGGTGATCGCGGGCAAGCGCCGTAATCGCACTCTTGACGTCGCCGAATGCCTCCTCGAAGGCCCTCCACACGTTCACCTCGCGCTGGTGCCGGCTGGCGGGTTGGCGCACGTGCCCAACGGCGATGCGGAGCGATGCCACCCGTCCCGGATATCCATTCAGGCGGCTGGCCGGCAGCAGGCACGCCGCGAGCGCCAGGCGCATGGCGGCGATGGTGCCGGCGTCGCGCAGCTCCGTCTCGATCTTCGACCCGATGGCATGGAGCGCGTACAGGTTGCGCGGTGTGTAGAGATCCAGCAGCTCCTCGACAAGGTCGTCACGTCCGTCGAGCACCGGGAACCGCGCCCGCAGATCAAGGTACTGGGGGGAATGCCGCACGCCGTCCGCCGTCCCGACCAGAATCGGGTCGGGACGCACCGTCGATGCAAAGCGCGGACGGTCGCCGCTGCCGCTGGGCGCGTCGATCGCCGGAGATGGCGGCGCGGGCGGCCCGCCGGGCTCGCCCAGCGGCGCGGCCGGATCCTCCTCCCCCGCGGTCAGGCCGATCGGTGCCGGTGGCAGGTCATCAGTGATGACCGGCGATTCGGATGCCTCCCCACGCTGGATGCCGAGCTTCGCAAGGTCGACGTCATCAACCGGCCCAACACGCTCCTCGGTCCCGCCCAGGGAGGCATCGCATCCGGTGCAGCGGTACATCTTGCGTCCGGGGGCATCTCCGTCTCGCGGCCAGATGAACTGGTCGGCCACCACTGGCCGCCGGCAGGCCGCGCAACGCGTGGCGTACAGCTCTTCGATGTGCTGCCGGAGTGGCACATCGACGCGCCGCGAGCCTGCCAATTGTGTGAAAGCCGCGTCCAGGACGGCCGGATCCGGCGCCGTCAGAAAGCAGGTGGCCGCAATCTGGGCGAAGGGGCTCGGATCGGCGGCCACCGCCCGCATGCCGTGGCTCACCGCGCGTCGCACGGTCCAGCCGGCGCCACCCCAGGGATCGAGCACAGTGTCGCCGGCCGACGCAAAGGCCGACAGCTCGGCGTCGAGGACATTGTCCGCGGGCGGCCGATGGTGCCGCTCCAGGAGGGGGAGGCCGGGGCGGCGTCGCGGAAGGACGACGTGGTCGAGTCCCGTCCGCTCCGCGGTGCTCATTGGTCGCTACGGCTCTTCGACCAGCTCCTCTTCGTCCTCCGGCTCGCCGGAGTATTCGGGAAGGGACGTGTCGAGCTCTTCGACCTCCTCCGAATCCTCATCGGCGTCCTCGACCTCATCGTCGTCATCGTAGCGAAGTGCGGTGCTCTTCATGTACGGTCGGACGCCAGCTCCAGCCTGGCCGAGCGTGGGAAAGGAGACCTTTCCGAAGTTCACCGGGTGGGTGAACACCTCGCGGATGATGATCGTCAGCTCGGCGCCGGCACCATGGATGGTGGTGATGGCCGCCTCGTAGCGGTTTCCGGCGGCGATCAGCTTGAGCAGGCGCGCCGCGATACGGGGTTCGACAGCGCCGATCGTCGCGTCGTTGACGCGAGCAACCAGCTCGGTCTTCTCCACGCGCAGCTCCACGGCGTCGCCGGGAGAGAGCGGCGCCACCACGCCCGACGCGGCCAGGTTGATGAGGCGCGCCCGACCCGTCTTGCCCATCTCTTCGATGAAGACGGTCGCCGGAGCCTTGCCGGATCGAGGCTTGCCATTCTTGGCGGGAGTCTCGGCTGCCCTCAGAACACGCAGCCGTTCGACGTTGCGCTGCGCAATGCGGTTCGTGGCGTCGCCTTCCAGCGCCCGCTCGTACGCCTCCAGGGCTTCGTCGTGGCGTCCCAGCTCGGCCAGGGCTTTCCCCAGCCGGTTGCCGGCGTCGACGTCGGGACCGAGCTCGAGCAGCTCGCGATTGGTCTCGACCGCGGACTCCCACTCGCCGCTCGTGGCATGCGAGATGGCGGCCTCAGCCAGTTGGCGTCGTTGTCGGGTGGTGGTTTCGGCTTCTCCAAGCGCCATGAGCGTTGTGAGGGCCTCCGATTACTGGTCGTGGCTCGACCGGGACCGGCCGAAAGCGCCCCCTTGTACCACCGGCCATCAGGGGTGTCAACGCGAGGCGTTCCGACCCTCATTCAGGGCCGATGCAACAGCAGCCCGGCGACCAGTCCGAGGAGCGTGAGCGCACCGGCCTCGGCCGCCACGCTGCGTCCCGAGGCACCCCCTCGGAGCGCATCCACCGCATATGCCCACGTGTAAAACGCGAGCGCGACGAGCGCCGCCATGGCCTGGGGCGCGATGCTCAGCAGCACCGCGGCGATGCCGACCTGGGAGACGACCAGCAGGTGGAGCAGGGCCTGGCCCACCGCCTGCACGCCCATGGTGCCGCGCGCCTCGGCCGATCGAAGCGCGACCGGTGCCGCAAAGACAGACAGGAGCAACAAGGGGGTGGGCCACGACTGCGCGCCGAAGAAACCGATCAGGCCCCAGGCGGCGGCGAAGACGATAAAGGTGAGCAGCACCTCGTGGATGGTCCGACCCCCGGTGCCGCGCTCAATGCGCAGCTCGAGGTACGTGATCGACCACAGCAGAACGGCAAGGATGGGCACCAGCAGGAGGCTCAGCCCGCCGGGGATGAGGCGACCGATGAGTGTTGCGGCGATGCCCGCCACCGATGGCATGGCGTAGCGAGCCAGGCCGAGGTCCGAGCGCGCCGGGCCGATCACGTAGATTGCCGCAAGACCGCCCAGCGCCAACTGGACGGCGACCGCGACCGCCAGCCAGACGGGCGCCGCGAACCAGCCGGCCGCCGCGACGAGCGCCTGGAGGAGGGCGAGGATCACCGCCGCCGGCCGATCGATGCGGCGCAGCACGGCCAACCGCCGCCGGTCGGCGAAGAGGCGGCTGATCACCGTACCAGCTCCAGGAGCGCATCGGCGGATCGCGTGGTGAGCAGTTGGTCGGCCTCGAGCCAGGCACGCCGCGCGAGATCGACCGCGTGCCGCTGCTGCGCCAGCTCCTCGGTGCGATGCGCGTCGGAAGCCAGCGTCAGGCGGGCGCCAGTGCGTCCCGCGGCACGCGCCAGCGAGTCATCAAGATCGAGACGTGGACTTCCGTTGATCTCGAGCGCCGTGCCGTGGATCGCCGCCGACTCGAAGAGCCGCGGCCAATCGAGCGGCAGCGGGTCGCGCCGATTCACGATCCGACCCGACGGATGCGCGAGGATATCGACGTGCGGATGCTCGATCGCCGCCAGCGCGCGCCGCGTCAGCTGCTCGGGCGACTGCCCGCGTCCGGTGTGGATGCTGGCGATGACAACGTCGAAGCGGGCAAGAAGTTCGTCGGGGTAGTCGAGCGTCGCATCGGCGCGAATCTCGAGCTCCGTCCCGTGGAGCACGCGGAACGGCGCCAGTTCCGCGTTCACGCGCGCGATCTCGTCGCGCTGCTCCGCGACCCGCTCCGGTGTCAGGCCGCGCGCGATCCCGAGCGATGGCGAATGGTCGGTCAGCACGATGTACTCGTGCCCGAGGTCGCGCGCGGCCCGCGCCATGGTCTCGATCGAATCCACGCCATCGGTCCAGTTCGAATGCGTGTGTGTGTCACCGCGCACGTCATCCGCCGTGACCAGCGACGGAAGCTTGCCGGCGAGCGCCGCCGTGATCTCGCCGTCCCCCTCGCGAATCTCGGGCGGAATCCAGGGCAGCCCCAGCCGCCCGTAGACATCGGCCTCTTCGGGGTCGAGCAGCAGCTCGCCCGTCTCGATCACCTTGAACCCTTTCTCGGACAGCGACCAGCCGCGGTCCAGGGCCATGCCGCGCAGGGCGATGTTGTGGTCACGGCTGCCGGTGAAGTGCACGAGGTGCGTGCCCCAGGCGGCCGGCGGGCAGACCATGAGGTCGACCTGTGGCCCGTCGCGCAGGATGATGCTCGACTTGTCGGTCCCGGCCGAGAGCACCCTCTCCACGTCCGAAAGGCCATCGAGCGCCGCGATAACGGCGGCGGGATCGTCTACCGCCGCTAGCAGGTCGAGATCGCCGATCGTCGTCCGCCGGCGCCGCAGGGAGCCCGCCGGCTCAATGCGTCGGACGCCGCGCACCTCGCGAAGCGCCTCGACGAGGCTCGCGACCAGGGCGTCGGCCTCATGGACGAGGAGGCGCGTGCTGCGCCGCTCGATGCGCCCGATCCCCTCGAGCACGTTCTGCTCGGTGCGCTCGGAGAGCCCCTTGACGGCGCGCAGTTGCCCGCCCTCGGCGGCGGCGCGCAGCGCGTCGAGCGAATCGATGCCCAGCTCGGCGTTGAGCAACCGAACGGTCTTGGGTCCCACACCCGGGACGCGCAGGATGTCGAGCAGTCCATCGGGCACCTGCGCCCGCAATCGCTCGTGGTACTCGAGACGACCGGTCTCCGCCAGCTCGGCCAGCTTGGCTGTCAACGCGGCTCCCGCCCCCGGCAGCTTCGGCGGGTCCCCGCGCCGGTACAGGGCGGCGACGTCGTCGGGGTAGCGCTCGACCGAATCGGCGACGCGGCGGTAGGCGACCGCCTTGTAGACCACCTCGCCGAGGATCTCGAGCATGTCGCCGATCTCGTTGAAGATCCGCGCCAGCTCGGAGTTGCTGATGACCGTATCGTCCGTCCGCGACACGCTCCGGGGTCGGGGCATCGCCGGCCATTCTAGGGCCGCGGCCAGTCCAACGCCGATCAGGCGCCGATGGGGTGCCAGACGGTCTTGACCTCAACGAACTCGCCGATCAGGTACGGCGACTGTGCCGAATCGGCCATCCAGTCGTAGCGTGCCAGGCCGGCCGACGGCGGACGGACGAACCGCTTCACATTCTCGACCGCGATCTCTTCGAGCGTGGCCGCCTCATCGGTCGCGGCGCCAAACGCGTCGAGCGCGTTGACGTCCATGTGACCGGCCAGGTGACCGACCAGCTCGCGCCGGAGACCGGTGATCAGGTTCACCACGCCGCCCGGGACGTCGGATGTGGCCAAGACCTCGGTGAGCGTGACCGCGGGCAGCGGACGCGACTCGGACGAGACCACCACGGCGGCGTTGCCGCTGACGACGGCGGGCGCCAGCCGGCTCACGAGGCCCAGCAGCGACGACTCCTCGGGGGCGATGATCCCGACCACGCCGGTCGGCTCCGGCACGCTGAAGTTGAAATACGGACCCGCGACCGGGTTCACGGTCCCGATCATCTGCGGATACTTGTCCGCCCAGCCGGCGTACCAGACCCATCGGTCGATGGCCGCGTCGACGTTGCGCGTCGCTCGAGCCCGCGAAATGCCCTCGGCCGCCATCACCTCGGCGGTGAACTGGTCGCGACGCCCCTCCATCAGCTCGGCAATGCGATACAGGATCTGGGAGCGGTTGTACGCGGTCCTGGCAGCCCAGCCGCCGAATGCCTTTCGCGCGGCAACCACGGCTTCGCGAATGTCCTTGCGCGTCCCGCGGCTGGCGTTGGCGAGCAGCTGGCCCTTGGCGCCAAAGACCTCGTACGAGCGGCCTGACTCCGTGCGCGGGAACGCACCGCCGATATACAGCTTGTATGTCTTCCGAACCCCGATCCGGGCGCCTCGGGCCGGCGCCCCATTCGTCGTGGCCAACGGCTGCGCCGCCCGCTGCTCCAGGACCGATGCACGCTTGGCGCGAGAGGCCGCCTTCGCGCGCGGGCTCATCGGCCGTTGCCTCCGGACAGATCGAGATACGCTCCGAGACCGTGGATGCCGCCCTCGCGTCCGTAGCCGGACTCCTTGTAACCTCCGAACGGCGAGGTCGGGTCGAAGCGGTTGAACGTGTTGGCCCACACGACGCCCGCTCGCATGGCCGAAACCATCTTGAAGATGCGGCTGCCCTTCTCGGTCCACACCCCGGCGCTCAACCCGTAGGGCGTGTTGTTCGCCTTCTCGATCGCCTCATCCGGCGTGCGGAAGGTGAGGACCGACAGGACCGGGCCGAAGATCTCCTCCTGCGCGATCCGATGCGATTGCGACACGCCGGTGAAGAGCGTGGGCCGGAAGAAGAAGCCACGAGTGGGAAGCTCGCAGTCGGGCTGGAAGATCTCGGCACCCTCGGCGATGCCCGACTCGACCAGCTCCTGAACCTTGGCGAGCTGGCCGGCCGAGTTGATGGCGCCAATGTCGGTGTTCTTGTCGAGCGGATCGCCCACCCGCAGCGTGCCGAGCCGGGCCTTGAGCTTGTCGATGAGCGGCTCGTAGACGCTCTCCTGTACGAAGAGCCGCGAGCCGGCGCAGCACACCTCACCCTGGTTGAAGTAGATGCCGTTGACGATGCCCTCGATCGCCTGGTCCAGCGGCGCGTCGTCGAAGACGATGTTCGCCGCCTTGCCGCCGAGCTCGAGCGTCACCTTCTTGCCGCTCCCGGCCAGCGCGCGGGCGATCATCTTGCCGACGGCGGTCGAACCGGTGAAGGCGACCTTGCTCACGTCGGGGTGCGTGACCAGCGCCATGCCGATCTCGCCGGGCCCGGTGATGATGTTCACGACGCCCGGCGGCAGATCCGCCTGGCGCACGACATCGGCGAACAGGTAGGCCGTCAGTGGCGTCGTGCTCGCAGGCTTCAGGACCACCGTGTTGCCGGCCGCCAGCGCGGGCGCGATCTTCCAGGCCAGCATGAGGATCGGGAAGTTCCATGGGATGACCTGCGCCGCCACGCCGAGGGAGCGCGGATCGCGGTTCGGGAAGGCGTACTCGAGCTTGTCGGCCCAGCCCGCGTAATAGAAGAAATGGGCGGCCGCCAGCGGCACGTCGACATCGCGCGACTCCTTGATGGGCTTGCCGGAGTTCATGGACTCGACCACGGCGAATTCTCTGCCGCGCTCCTGGAGGATGCGTGCGATGCGGTACAGGTACTTGGCGCGCTCCCGTCCCGGTAGCTTCGACCAACTGGACCGATGCGCCTCGCGGGCCGCGCCCACCGCGCGGTGCACATCCGCCCTGCTTGCATGAGCCACCTTCGCCAGCGGCTCCTCGGTGGCCGGGTTGATGACCGTGAAGGTCTTGCGCGGCTTCGACGGGGCAAACTGGTTGCCGATAAAGAGGCCGTACTCGGGCTCGATCCGGATGTGATCGGTCGCCTCGGGCGCCGGGGCGTACTGCCACGGGTTCTCGCCGGAGGCCAGGCCCCATGAGGACGGCGCGGGGCGCGACTCGGGCTTCTTGGTGAGGGTCATTGCCCTCGATTATCGCACTCGTGAAGCAGGAGCGACCGTGGCCCGTGGCCGGTGGCCGGTGGGGTCCCGATGACCCTGTCATCTCTCGGCTCGTGAGTCGTATCCCGGGTTCCGGCCCGCACGCCGTCGATTCCGGAAGCGAATTCTCACGACGTGCGCGTTGTCCCGCCACACGCAGCCGTCCGCGACCGTAACTCTCATCTGGTGAGACATCCGACACGGTGATCATCGGCGCGTCACGGCGGATCCCAGATAACGCTCACCTCTCGAGAAATGAGCCCGGTGCGCCAGTCGGTCGGGCTTGACATCCGTATGAGCGCCGATGAGGAAGTCGGCGAGTACCCGGCGACGAGTCCCGCCGGCCCGCCGATACATGAAACCTACAGCTCGATCAGCGTCACGGTGCCGAGGATCTGCGCCCCCTCCGCCCAACGCACGCCGTTGGCCTCCTGGAGGTCCGGCACGCCAGCGAGATCGAGGCCGCGCACCTCGAGTCGGGTGCCGCCGCACTGCGGCGGGAACGACTCGGCGATGGCGTCGCACAGCTGGACCGTTCCGTCCGGGTCGACGAAGAGAGTTCCATTGACCAGCAGCGGGTCCTGGCCGCCAGCCTGGTTCACGGCATCGGCGATGCTGATTCCGGGGCCAGTCGCCTGGCCAAGGGTCACGGTGATGATCCCGTCGGCGGCACGGCCCGGGCCAGGGTCGACGATCGGATCGTCGGTCGTGGGCGCATCGGCCCCGCAGGCGGTGAGCACGGCGCCCAGGGCGACCATCAGCAGAAGGCGCATGTGAGGAATCTCCATCATATGGAAGGCTGGCTGCGCACTTGACGCGGCCGGCGTCCTCGCGGTTCCCTCGCCCGGCGATCAGCGAGCTCCCTCAAGGCGGAGCAGGTGCCGCTTCCGATCCAGCCCACCGGTGTAGCCGCCCAGCCCGCCCCCGGCGTGCACGACACGGTGGCATGGCACCACGATGGGGATCGGGTTGCTGCCGAGCGCATTGCCCGCTGCCCGATACGCCCGCGGCGAGCCAGCGCGCGCGGCCACCTCTCCGTAGGTGGAGACGCTGCCGAAGGGGATCGCCGCCGTGACACGGAGCACGTCACGCGCGAATCCGCTCACGAGGCGCCAGTCGATCGGGACGTCGAACGTAGACCGCTTTCCCTCGAAATACTCGTCGAGCTGGCGACGGACGGCGTCCGTGCGCTCAGGTGAGCCAAGGATGCGTGGCGAAACGCGCTCGGCCAGCTCGTCCACCCGGACGGCAAGGCCCTCGCCGGGGTACGAGAGGCGCACCAGCCCCTGCGGAGTGACAAACACGGTCAGGGGGCCGAGCGGCGAGTCGACCATGCCGGACGCCACGTCAAGCAGGCCATTCGCGGCCGCCCGCCCAGCCAGCGTGCCGCGGAAGCGCTCCAGATCGAGATCGGTCACCGGTGTCGCATCCGTCAGGCGGCGTTCGAGATCATCGGTCATGTCGTCACCTCCCGGCGCAGCCGGCGCAATCCGGCGCTTACGTTCTGGCGAGCGGCCTCCTCGCTGATGCCCATCCGCTCCCCAATCTCCGCGTAGGCGAGGTCCAGCACAAACCGATGCACAACTGCCGCCCGCTGCTTCGGGGGCAGAGCGCGCACGGTCATCCAGATACCGTCATCGGCCCGTTCGGGCGCCGGCGGCGCAACCGGCTCGACTCCATCAAGGTCATGCGTCGGGCGGCGCATGCGGCGGCGGACCGCATCGGTCGCCTTGCGTTGGGCAATGGTGTAGAGCCAGGCCCGAAGGTTGTCGCCATGGCGAAGTCGCCGATAACCGCGCAACGCCGACATGTAGGTCTCCTGGAGGCAATCCTCCGCCTCGGTCGGGCCCACGAGACCCACGAGAAACCGATGCAGCTCACGCGCGTGGGCATCGATCAGCCTCTCGAACGGCGGGAGGTGCACGCTGTTCAAACGTCGGGGGCGGCTTTCGCGTGAGAACCGCCCCGACGACGCTTCCAGAGGCAGATCGCCCGGGCTTCGACGGCCAGAAGATCGCTGAGCCTGATCGCCGCGGGCATCTCGCTCATCTGCCCCGTGACGCCCGTAGCAGCAGGTCGTCGAGGGCGCCCGGGTCTTCCTGCGTGATCGCGTATGCGTCACCCTCCCAGGCAATCGTGATTCCCGGATTCTGCGC
>Ga0136614_10001760_pt1 | contig 12991 bp, 11 predicted proteins | sample AntDrymUQ2792106_2_FD_106643 | JGI IMG/M metagenome (GOLD analysis project Ga0136614, IMG submission 106643) | Polar desert sand microbial communities from Dry Valleys, Antarctica - metaG UQ279 (21.06) | ecosystem: Environmental > Terrestrial > Soil > Desert | place: Antarctica: Dry Valley...
ACGCACTCGTAATGCGTAGGTCGTCGGTTCGATTCCGACAGGCGGCTCACATCGTCGCAGGTCAGCCGGGGTTTCGTACTGATCCGTCGGTCAGCCCAGAGCGCAGTGGCAGCCAAAGTGGCAGCCACCGAGCGGTGGACCGGGGCCGGCGGGGTGTCCACAGCGGTTCAGCACCGTCCATGGTCGTCGGCGGGCTCGCCGCGATGCGAGGCGCCGCGCACATCGAGTGCGTGGGTGATCGAGGCGGAAGTCCCGGCAGTCACTACCGTCAACACCCAGCCCTCGCCGAGACGCTGGCCCCAACATCATGAGCGTCCGGACACGCCGGGTCGGTTCACTTCGGCGACGACGTGGTCGCCGCGGCGATGATCGACCGACTGGTCCACCACGCCGAAGTCGTTGCCCTCAAGGGCGACTCCTACCGGCTCAAAGACCGCGACCTGGGCCGCGTCCCCGCGGCCGCAACCGAGGACTCATGACCAGAAGCGGGTGAGTTTTCGATTGCCGTCAGAGGGTCAGTTTTCGGACGTCGTTGACGCCCTCTACGCGAGAACCCCCGAAGAGGTTTGTCGCACCTGCTGGCGCAACCTCAAAACGGCTTGTCCCGCGCTCCCAGTCCGCCCAAGCGACCGTGGTACGTCACAGTGGTAGTTCGGCGAGTGGGCGCAGACCACTGACACGGTGAGGGGCTGACATGGAGACGGCGCTGGGGATTTTGCTGCTGATCCCACTCACGTTGCTGACCGTGTTCATATTCGGTGCCGTGATCCGGCGGCTGCTGGGGGTACGGGTGGGTCTGGTCCGTACCTTCCTAGCAGCCCTGCTCGCGTTCCTGGTTGCCGAACCGCTGCTGGCGGCCATGTTGCCGCCGGAGCCGACGGACGTGGCCACCGCCCTGCTGCTCGGTGCATTGTCCATCTGCACGGCGAGCCTGGGGGCGATGGTCGTCCTCGTCATCGCCGAGGTGATAGTTCCCGACGGCTCCTTGCCCGGTCCCGTCGAGCTCTGGCGTGGGTGGCGCAGCCGCCTCGCCCGGACCCGCCGCTACTCCCAGGTCCTGCGGATCGCCGTGCGACACGGTCTGGGTCGGTTCCTGCGAGGCAGGCGGCATCTCGGCCTGCAGTCGTCGACCTCACGGAGGGAGCTGGCGCGCTCGGTCCGTCGTGCCATGGACGAGGGCGGCGTGACGTTCGTGAAGCTCGGCCAGCAGCTGTCCACCCGACGCGACCTGGTGCCGGTTGAGTTCGTCCGCGAGCTGACGGACCTGCAGGACCAGGCGGCGCCGATCCCGTGGCCCGATGTGGAGGCGGTACTCCGTAACGAGTTGGGCCCGGTAAACGAGGTGTTCGACCACGTCGACCCCGAGCCGCTGGCCGCTGCCTCGGTGGCCCAGGTGCACGCCGCCCGACTGCTCGGCGGCGCCGAGGTCGTCGTCAAGGTGCAACGCCCGGGCGTGGCCCGAGTCGTCGAGCAGGACCTCGACATCCTGTTCCGCCTGGCCGCCATGCTGGAGTCCCGTACCGACTGGGGCAGGTCGCTCGGCCTGGCAGGCCTCGCGTCCGGCTTCGCCTTGGCGCTGCGAGAGGAGCTCGACTTCACTACCGAACGCGACAACCTGCGGGCCGTGGCCGCTGCCCTGGAGGCCTCCGGGCGCGGCGGTGTCCGGGTGCCGGAGCCGCACGCCTGGTGGTGCACGGAGCGGGTCCTGGTAATGCAGCGGATGGCCGGGACACCGCTTGGCGGCGCCGAACCCGTCCTCGCGGCCCTCGGTCACGCCAAGTGCGGGAGGATCGCCACAGACCTGTTGGACACCGTCTTCGACCAGGTGCTGGAACACGGGGTCTTCCACGTCGACCTGCACCCGGGAAACGTGCTGGTCGACGACGACGGAACGCTCGCACTCCTGGACCTCGGGTCGGTGGGTCGCCTCGACGGGACCACCCGGGCGGCGATCGGGCGACTGATGGCGGCGATCGGCCGGACCGACTCCCTCGCCGCCAGCGACGCGTTGCTCGAACTCGTCGACCGGCCCGAGGAGATCGACGAACGCGAGCTGGAGCGCGCCCTCGGTGCGCTGATCGTGCGGTACACCTCGCCGGGTTCCACCACGGGATCGGCCGCCTTCACCGCCCTGTTCGCCCTCGTCACTTCGCACCGGTTGGCAGTTCCGCCGCAAGTGGCCGCGGTCTTCCGGACGTTCGCGACACTCGAGGGCACCCTGCTGGCCATCGATCCCGACTTCGACCTGGTGTCAGCGGCACGTGAAACCGGACGGAACCGCGTCGCCGAGGCGTTGACCCCGCGGCGGCTTCGGCAGTCGGTGGAGGAGGAGCTGGCCGCATTGCTCCCGGTGCTGCGTCGACTGCCGCGTCGGATGGACCGGATCGCCGACGCCGCCGAGCACGGCCGCCTCAACCTCAACGTCCGGCTGCTGGCCGACAGTCGCGACCGCCGAGTAATCGCTGACATGCTGCACCAGGCGCTGCTGAGCCTGCTCGGCTCCGCCGCCGGCCTCATGGCCGTGCTGCTGCTCGCCAACCCAGGCGGGCCGGAGGTCACCGAAACGATCCGGCTGTTCACGCTGTTCGGGTACGCCCTACTCGTCGTGGCGGCCGTGCTCGTGCTTCGCGTGCTGATAGTCGTCTTCCGAAGAGACCAGACGTAGCGTGCTGTCGGTCGAGGATCCATTCGGGGACCATCGAGGACCGATCCTCGAGCACCAGCTCGCCGGTGTCGGTCGGCGCGACGGACCGAGCGCCTCTGCAGCCACTCTTTCCTGCCATGGTCGGGCTGCGACCATGGTGGGCACCGAGGGTCCAGACGAGATCACCGGGACCCAAGGCCGCGATGTGATTGTGGCCATGAGGGGCGAGGACGTAATCAACGGCCTGAGAGGCGATGACTGGATCTGCGGTGGAGACGGGCGAGACACGATCACCGGGAACGGAGGCGACGACCACGTGTTCGGCCAGGATGGCAGCGACACCGTCATAGAGGGTGCGGGCAACGACTACGACGTCGCGGGCGGGCATGGTTCGTACGGTGACGTGCTCACCTACGAGTTTGTTGGCCAGCCTCTGACGATGCAACTGGCGACCAACTCGGCTGTGGTGGGAGATGATCGCGACACGGTCGGCCGCTTCGACGCCTACTACGGAACGCTCCACGGCGATCTCTTCACTGGCACGGACATCGGGGACCGCTTCTACGGCGACGGTGGTGACGACACCATCTACGGCTATGGCGGAGCCGACTACATACGAGGGGACGGGTTCTACGACAACAGTGTGGGCGACGACACCATCTACGGCGGCGCCGGAGACGACGACATTGACGGTGGCGCGGGGTTCGATCACCTCACCGACATGCTGGGGAACAATCTTGTGTATGACCACTCGATGGGCGCCTCCGGTGCTGTGATCGTGACCGGACCCGGGAAGGACTGGGTCAATGCATGGAGCGACGACTCCCAGGCGGACTACACCGTCACCACTGGCGACGGTGCTGACGAGGTTTACGTCAACGGCATAAACAGAGATGTCCTGGTGCATACGGGGTCGGGGAACGACTTTGTCCAGGTGGATGATGGGGCTGAGACCCTGCGGGTCAGAACTCAGCAAGGCAACGATGAGCTGCTCCTGCTGCCCACCGAAGGGCAGCTAGCGTCCGGCGGAGCAGGCATCGACAGGGTCAGGTTCCCCCTTGACTACGAGGACGTCATCTTGAAGCTCGGCCCGGACGGCCACGTCAGCGTCCCAGTTCAGATGTCGCTGCCAGACTTCGAGAACGCCTGGTCCGGCTACGGGGACGACACCATCACGGGCAGCGCAGACCGCAACGTCATCTTCAGCGGCGGCGGAGACGACGATCTCTCGGGTCTGGGCGGTGACGACAGACTCAACGCCAGTTACGACAACAACCGCAGGGACATCGCTCGTGGTGGTGGTGGACACGACCAGTGCATCAGCGCCGAGATCATGTACTCGTGCGAGGGCTAGCACTGGGCGGTTCGACGCGACGGCGCTTGTCGCGTCGGCGGCCGGCGGTAGTCGGCGGCGGAGCGGCTCAGCGGAATCGCAGTCGAAGCCGCTCTGACCTGCGGATTCCCCTGTTTGTGGTTGGTGGCTGTCCAACCGCCTCGTCGACATCCTAGACGGCTGTCTACGTCATCGCGGCCAGGCGGCGGCGCAGGCGCCGTTGGCTCGACACTCTCCCTGCGCTGGGGCCGCAGCGCGCCACGACCTTGTGGGTGCCCGTGCCCCCGGAGGCGTCTCCCGAAACGCGCCGTCCCCGGGACCGCGAGCATCCCGCTTTCAAACTTCTCGGATGACCGCAGCCGCGCGGGTCAGCGCCTCTGCGAGGTCGAGAGCGAGTTCGGGGTTGATCTCCTGCGCGTCATTGACACCGCCGCGCGCGTGGTCAATGTCGACGGAGATGGTCGCGGGCTCCCGGTGACGCGGGCTCGCCCGGCCGCGCGAAGCTGGGGAACGAGTCGGCCTGCTCGACGATCACACGCAGGTCTAGCCGGTCGACGATCACGCGCTGGTGGTTGATCCAACCGGCGCTCGCCAGCGTGCGAGGGTCGTAGATGTGCTCGGCTTCCGGCTCACGGGCTTGAGCCACGCTGCGGGGCTGCGGAACCAGCCGCTCGACCGGCGTGTCAGGCGCTCGTCGTGACCGCTCGCGGTGGAAGAGTCGGCCGGTGACCCAGCCGTAGGCCCAACTCGAGATGGCCCGCAGGCAAGCCGTCGGACCAATACGACGCGGCTCGCGAGCTCGTCCGTCGCCCGCTCAATGTGGATTTGGGCCTGTGGACGCGGGACATCGACTCGCAAGGGACCGGTGCGAGTTCGCCGGGGTGTCCGTCATCTTTGAGCCTCTGCCTCTAGTCATCCGTTGCTTGACGGCGGTCTGTGAACTATTGCCTGACGCGGCGACGATCACTGTTTGAACGCGGGTTGGCAAGTTGCTCCCAGGGCCAGGGCGCTGGGACTCGGGACGACCTACCCGAGACCGAGCCGCCCCGGCGAGTCCGGAGACTCCCAACCTTGGGAGGGATCACGACTATGGGACGTCCGAGCAAGTACCCCGATGAGCTTCGGGAGCGTGCGGTGCGGATGGTTGCCGAGGTCCGGCCGCAGTTCCCCTCGCAGTGGGCAGCCAATGGCTATGCCGATCACCTCTTCGTCGCAAACGACATCAACGACGCCGGTGAGATCACTGGTGAAGCGGTGACAGACGATGGAGCTAGCGTCGCGTTCAGAGCGCACGCGACGTCGGCCAGCGCCTCCGCTTACCTGATCCGCGGCTCCGCAGTCTTGCCGGAGGGGATCCGGATGTCCCTACTGCGACGGTTCGGCCTCGAGCCGGCCGACCTCGCAGTCCGCTAAGCCTCACCGGCGGCTTGACCGAGGAGCGTCGCGTTCGGCGACGTCTGCGTCGTGTGCCGGTGACGCGGTCGGTTCCAGGGTCGAGTGCCGCGAGATCGGGCGCATCTCGTCCTGGTGGCGACGAATCTGCTACGCCATTTCGGCGATGGCCCTCCACATCGCCATGCCGGCCTACATCACCTTGGTTCTGAGCTTGCCAGGTTGGGTCGCGGGAGCAGTCTTCACGCTGAACACGGTGATGGTTGAGCTGGGTCAGGGGCTTGCCGTGAATGCCATGACCGGATCGGTGCGCACGAACGTCGTCGTGCTCGGAACACTACGAAAGTCAAGGCGGACTCGAAGCCCCCCAACTGCTGCTTCTCTTGGCGGTCGTGTTCGGGCTTCCACCGACTACGGCGTCTTCCTCCTTGCCCGGATCAAGGAGGCCCGCGATAAGGGCCAGCCGGACCGAGAAGTCGTCGCCGTAGGCCTCGAGAGGCCCGGGAGGATCGTCACCGCCGCGGCGCTGTTGTTCGCCGTCCCTTCGGTGCCTTCCTCACCTCGCAGATCGTGATCCCCAAGGGAGCTCGGCCTGGGAACGGCCGCAGCGGTACTCATCGACGCCACCATCATCCGGGCCCTCCTCGTACCCGCACTGATGCAGCTGCTCGGACGGTGGAACTTGTGGGCACCAGCTCCTCTGCGCCACCTCCATACCCGGATGGGGTTCGCCTGGGATTGACCGCCGCGAGACTGGAGCCGTACCGCCGCAGCCGTCCAACGCGATGCGCGTGCCATACGAGTTGACGCCTGCCGCACGTCGTCGTCGGGCACAGATGCAACAATCGCGCGCGTGCTGCGACGGCAAGGCATAGACACCGGCGAGCGAGCCGGTCATGCCGACGTAGCAGGACCGGTGCCCAGACGGCGAGGTTGAGCCGCGTCGTCGTCCAACGTCGGATCGCCGCTGGGCGTCGGTTGGGTCGAGAGTGGTTCACCCCTGAGCTTGGTGACGGACGCCGGCCCTGCATAGCCGGAACGCGCAGCGGTCTGGGATCTCTACCCCCGGCTCTTCCCTCGGGCAGAGGCGGAGTTCTGCCCTGCGGCCGATGCGCGCAGAGGCCCGCGCGCCGTCGAATGGGGGCATGACAACCGAACAGCTGCCTGACCCCGCGGACCGGGTCGTGACCGTCCGCAACCTGACCAAGTCGTACGACCGACGGGTGGTCGTCGATCACCTCGACCTCGACGTCCAGGCTGGTGAGGTCCTCGGCCTCATCGGCGCGAACGGCGCCGGAAAGACCACCACCGTCGAGATGGTGCAGGGTCTGCGCCGCCAGGACTCCGGCACGGTTCGGGTCCTCGGGCTGGACCCGCACCGCGACGCCGACCGGATCCGGCAGCAGGTCGGCAGCCAGTTACAAAGCTCCGGCCTGCCGGACCGGCTGCGGGTCTCCGAGGCTGTCACCCTCTTCTCCGGGCCGCACGCAACCGACGGCGACCGGTTGCTGGAGCAGTTCGGGCTGGCGCACCGGCGGCGATTCCCGTTCGCCGGCATGAGCGGCGGGGAGCGGCAGCGGCTCTTCCTGGTCCTCGCGCTGCTCAACCGTCCCCGGCTGGTGATCCTCGACGAGCTCACCCAAGGCCTCGACCCTGCGGCGCGACGCGAGGTCTGGTCGGCGGTCTCCCAACTCAGGGACGCCGGCACCACGGTGCTCCTGGTGACCCACGAACTCGACGAGGCCGAGGCGCTCTGCGACCGCGTGGTCGCCATGCGCGACGGTCGTGTGCTGGACGAGGGCACCCCGGCCGAGCTGGTGACCCGGCACGCCGGCGAGGTGACGGCGCGGTTCTCGCTCCCGCCGCTCGACGTCATCGCCACCGCGGACACCCTGCAGCAGCTCAACCGGCTCCCCGGCGTCCGTGGCGTAACCCACGGCCGGGACGGGGTCGCTCTCCGCGGCGGCCGCGAGATCATCGCGCAGGTCGGCGCCTGGCTGGTCTCGACCGGCCGCCCGATCCCCGCGGACCTCCGGGTCGACGTCCCGGACCTCGAAACCGCACTGCTCACCTTGCTCAACAAGCCCGATCACACCGACATCGGAGTCGCGTCATGACCACCGCCACCACCCCCGCCGCCGAGGTCACCGCCGCCCCGCGACGGCGGCACCGCTCCACCACCCGACGCCTGCTCACCACCGAACTCCGGCTGCTCACCCGTGACCCGCTGACGCTGACGTTTGTCCTGGTGTTCCCGATCGTGACCATGCTCATCATCGGCGGGTCGTTCGGCACCGAGCCCGATGAGGCCTTCCCTGTGAACCCGTCGCACTGGTACGTCGCGTCGTACCTCACCGTCGTCATCGGCGCGACCGGGCTGATCATGCTGCCCGTGCACATCGCGTCCTACGGCGAGCGCGGCGTACTCCGGCGGTTCGCGGCCTCGGGCTTCCCGCGGTGGTCGTTTGCGCTGGCCCAGCTGTCGATAGGGCTGACGGCGATCGCGGTCGCCGGCGTCCTCCTGCTCGCTGTGGCGGCGCCGGTGTACGGCATCCCCGACGTCGAGAGCCCGCTGCGCGTCGCAGCGGGGATCCTCGTCGGGTCGGTCGCCTTCGTGAGCATCGGCGTGCTGCTCGGGACGCTGCTGCCGTCCGCGCGCGCCGCGCAGGCGATCGGGCTGCTGCTGTTCTTCCCCTCTTTCCTCCTCGGCGTCGGTGGGCCACCGCCGGAGGTAATGTCCGAACCGCTGCGCGAGGTCGCGGACAAGCTGCCGCTGGCGCTGGCAAACCAAGCCGTACGCGAGCCGTGGCTCGGCCTCGGCGATGCCAACGGTTCCCTCGTGGCCGTCACGGCAATCGCAGTCGTCGCCACGGCGTTGGCCGCCCGGCGGACCGCCCTCTGACCGACCGAGGAGACCTACCCTCATGGCCATGGTAGAGCGGACGGCGCAGGTCGCGGCACCTGCCGCACTCGCGCTGTTCGCCGCGATCGGTGTGGTGATGACTCAGCAGCCCGCCGCGCTCGCCGTCACGGCAGCCGCCGTGGCGATCGTCGTCGCGGCCCTGCTCGCCTGGCGGCGCCTCGGAGGCTGGCCGGTCGTGGCCGGCCTGGCCCTGCCCGTGGCCGTGCTCGCCTTCCTCGGCCACGAGCAGTCGGCGAACCTGGCATGGATGGGCATGTGCGTGGTCGCGGCGTGGGCCACGCTGACGTCTGCCACTTCCGTCGGGGTGAGCGTGGGCGCCCTGCTGGCTTCTGTCCCGCTCGTGGAGTGGCTCCTCGACACCACCGAGCCGGGGTGGGCGGCCTGGTTCACCGGCATCGCGTTCACAACCATCGCGTGCAGCTTCGCCCGGCGGTTGAGGATCACGGTCGCCGAACTGCGGGAGGCACAGGAAGAGCTTGCGGAACGCACCCGGGCGAAGGAGCGCAGCCGGATCGCCGGGGAGGTGCACGACGTGCTCGGCCACGCCCTCACCGTCTCCCTGCTCCACATCGGCGGCGCCAGGCTCGCCCTCGACGAGGAGCCGGAGGAGGCGCGGTGCGCGCTCGCGGAGGCCGAGCGACTGACCCGTGCGAGCCTCGAGGAGGTTCGCGCGACGGTCGGCCTGATGCGCACCGACGCACCCGATTGGGTCGCCCCGCTCCCGGGCGCGGCCGACCTGCCGGAGCTCGTGGAGTCCTTCACGCGGGCCGGGTCCCGTATCGATCTCGCGGTCGACGGCGATCCCTCCCGGCTCGGACCGACGCGCGGCCTGGCGGCGTACCGCATCGTCCAAGAGGCGCTCACCAACGCGACCAGGCACGCCGCGGGCGAGCCCGTCCAGGTGTACATCCGGACGGACGCCCACTCCACCGTGGTGACGGTGTGCAACGGCGGTACGCCTGACCCGTCGGTCGCGCCCGGCTCCGGACTGCTCGGGATGCAGGAGCGCGCGGAGAACGTGGGCGGCCGCCTCACCGCAGGACCCACGTTCGACGGCTGGCAGGTGGAGGCGGTGCTGCCGTCATGAGCGAGCGGGTCCGGGTACTGCTGGTCGATGACCAGGAACTGGTACGGACCGGGCTCCGCGGGATCCTGCGGCCCCGGTTCGGGTTCGACATCGTCGGCGAGCTCGCGAGCGGCGAGGGAATCGTCGAGGCCGTGACCGCGACCAGCCCGGACGTGGTCGTCATGGACGTCCGGATGCCGAAGGTTGACGGTGTCACCGCTACGCGGCTGCTGCGGGAGGTGCGCGACGCGCCGCCGGTACTTGTGCTGACGACGTTCGAGGACGAGGAGATCCTCGCCGGCGCGCTGCGGGCCGGCGCAGCTGGCTTCCTGCTCAAAGGCGTGCCGGCCGAGGACCTCCAGAGCGCCGTCCGCACGGTCGCTGTTGGCGACTCGTGGCTTGACCCAGCGGTGACCGGCCGGGTCCTGGAGACCTACCGGGAAGGAGTCGCGCCCGCGCTGCCGGGGCCCGAGGTGGAGGCCCTCACCGCCCGCGAGCGGGAGGTGCTGGGGCTGATCGGCGCCGGGCTCAGCAACACCGAGATCGCCGAGGACCTCGTGCTCGGCGGGGGCACGGTCAAGACCCACGTTGGCCACATCTTCGCCAAGCTCGGCCTGCGCGACCGCGCTGCCGCCGTGGTCTTCGCGTTCGACCACGGGTTGGTGCAGCCTCGGCGCAGCCGGTGAGGCCTGGTCCGTGGGGATGCCACGACCGTTTCAGCGAACGGCGATCTGGTTGACCGCGCGGCCGCCGCACCGGCGACACCGGATGCTCGCCGGCGACGGTGGACCGCCCGGTCACGCAGCCACCTCGTCCCTGCGTTCGTCCTTGCGCGGCCGGCCGCGCCCCCGCCTACGGGCACGACGACGACGCCGTCGACGAGGACCTTGCCGCCTCAGACGCCCCACGGCTCCCGGCGAGGCACTCCGCCCGGATCGGGCAGGTCCGGCACACCGACTTGGCAATCTCGGTCTCGACGCCCGACTCCGCGAAGAACAGGTCAGGGTCCTCGAGCCGGCACGGCACGTCAGCGACGGACGGGGCGTCGATGAACGATCCGACCTCCTTCACCAGCGCGAGTGGCCACCCCTGCGCGGCACCCCGGTCCCGTCGGACACCTCGGCCGCATGCCCTACGGTGCTGTACACGCTTCCTCCTCCCGTGATCCACCCCGCCACTCTCGACCCGGGTCTGCGCCGGTCCAATACGGCCCGGCGCGACCTCGAAGCCCTCCACGATCCGGACGCGGACCCTCATCATCAGGACGCCCGCGAACGGCTCGCAGGCATCCTGGCCGAGGCCAGCGAGCGCCGCGAGACGCTCGAACGCCAGCTCGGTATGGCCGATGAGTTCATCAGCCAGCTCTGTCGGCAGCTGGGCGGACGCCCCGCTGCGGGGCGGCAGAGAGCACCTGCCTAGTTTCCGCTCAGCGCGCGCAGCCGGTCCTGGTCGAGGACGGTGATCCGGCCGCGGCCGAGTGCAATGAGTCCTTGGTCTGCAAGATCGCCGAGGATCTTGGTGGTGGTCTCCCGGGAGGTGGCGGCGAGGGCTGCGAGCTGCTCGTGGGTGAGCTTGACCTGGACTCTTCGGCCGAGAGGTCGCCCGGAGGAGACGGAGGCGAGGGTGACCAGGGCGCCCGCGATACGTTCGGGGACGGACTTGAAGACGGCGTCGGAGAGCTTCTGCTCGAGTTGGCCCAGGCGACGGCCGAGGGTCTCGGAGATGCGGGCTGAGATCCTGGGATCGCCGAGCAGGAGCCGGCGAACGTCGGCCTTGGTCATGACGCAGACGACGACGTCGTCGAGGGCTTCGGCGAAGCTGTCGTGCATCTGCTGTCCGACGATGACCATCTCGCCGAAGATGGTGCCGGGCTCGATGATCGCGGTCGTGAGGGCGCGGCCGTCAAGGGAGACGCGGAAGATCCGGATGCGACCCTTCTTGAGGATGAAGAGCGTCTCGACTGGCTGGTGGGGGGTGTAGATCAACGCTCCGGCGGGGTAGGTCTTCATCGGTGCGGCCTGCGCCATGGCGTCCATCTCGGACTCGTCGAGGTCGCAGAAGATGTCGACCTCGGCCATGCACCAGACCTCGGGGCCGGTGGCGGCGCGCTCGATGTCCACGTGTTCCTCTCTGCGTCCCGGCGACCAGGGGCGGGCGCCCCCCACCAGGTCCTCGGGGTTGGTGATGGTCAGGCAGTGGGGCGGTCCGGTTCCCATCGTCTCAGCCTTGTCGAAGTGCGGGCAGAAAGCGGCGAATCGGGTGACGACCACCCGACTCGCCCAGGGGTGGTCAGTGAGCGGCGGTGGCCGGGACGGCTGCCGTCTTGGTGCGGGCTACGGCGGCGAGGGCGCCGAGCGCGAGGCCGTAGAGCAGGTGCTCGGTGACGAAGGTGCCCCAGCCGGCCATCTCGGCCATCTTGGTGATCTGGTCACCGCTGTCGAAGAGAGCGGCGGCGATCGGGAGGCCGATCCAGGCGCTGACGGCGAACACGATGGCGCCGTAGACGATGCCGAGGCCGGCGAGTACAGCGGTGCCGAGGCGGAGCTTCGAGACCGCGAGGCCGAAGATCGCGCCGTACATGGCGCCGGTCATCATGTGGATGAGCGCGCCCAGGATCGCGGGGCCGAACTCGAAGTGGAAGTGGCTGCCACCCATGGCGTCCTGCATCGAGGCCATCATGGCGTCCTGCGGGGCCCAGAGGGAGGCGATGTGGTAGAGCGGGGTGAAGAACCCGGTGTCCTTGGTCCAGGCCGCGATCATGGCGTACATCGCCATCAGCAGCGAGGCGATGACTCCGGCGACGGCGCCGACGAGGACGGCCCGACCAAGGCTGCTGGTGCTGGTCGTGCGGGTCATGGTGGACTCCTTGCGTCGACGGGTAGTCCAGCTCGAGCAGGGTCGAGCTCGGTTCGGCCTGATTGTTTCCGCGCCGCGTGGGCGGTGTCGGTGAGCGCGCTTACACAAGTACGCCGCGGTCACGGGGCCGTGTGGCCCGGTCGGGTGGTCGGCCGGGCGCGGCGTTCGGCCTCGGCCCTGATGAGCTCGAACGAGGCGCGCACGGCGGCCTCCCAGCTGCGGGCAACGAGGTTCCCCCAGAGCTGGCCGGCCGGGCCGAGGTCGGTGCCGAGCTCGCCGCGGTAGGTGAGTCGGGTGCCGTCCGGGGTGGGTGCGAAGTCGAAGGTCTCGACGACGTGCGGGACCGGGCCGCGCAGCAGCCGGAAGCCCATCCGGACCGGCGGCTCCATGGTGACGGCCTCGACGGTGACCGCGGTGAGCCGCTGCCCAACGGGCGTGTGGTGGGCGGCGAGGACCATCCCCTCGCCGCGTTCGAGCACCTGTACCTTCTCCCGCAGCGCCCGCGGGGCGCGCTCGGCGTACGGCGCGGCCGCGGCGGCGAAGACCGCCTCGCGGGGTGCCGAGATGTCGACGACGAGCGGCCCCAGCGGCCGCACGCGCCGGCCGACACCCAGGTCCACGGTGAGGCGGCCCGTGACCAGTCCGACGTAGGCGCCGACGGCGGCACCAGCCAGCCCGGCGGCCGAGGCCGCCGCGAGGACGCGGTTCACGGCTTCTCCGCCACGACGAGCACGTAGTCGAGGATGCCGTCGCGGACCGCGGTGCGGGCGGCGTCGA
>Ga0136614_10001761_pt1 | contig 12988 bp, 9 predicted proteins | sample AntDrymUQ2792106_2_FD_106643 | JGI IMG/M metagenome (GOLD analysis project Ga0136614, IMG submission 106643) | Polar desert sand microbial communities from Dry Valleys, Antarctica - metaG UQ279 (21.06) | ecosystem: Environmental > Terrestrial > Soil > Desert | place: Antarctica: Dry Valley...
GGTGCCGGGAGACACGGTGAACCTGGAGATCCAGCTCATCACGCCCATCGCGATGGAGAAGGGCCTGCGCTTCGCCATCCGCGAGGGCGGCCGCACGGTGGGAGCGGGAACGATCACGGAGATTCTCGAATAGAGGTCGTAGGACGTAAGTCGTAGGTCGTAGGTCTTCCCCTGCCACCTACCCACCTCACACCTACCACCTGGAGCGTAGCGACCCATGCAGGAGAACGTCAGCCTGGCGTGTGCCGAGTGCAAGCGGAAGAACTACACGACCACGAAGAACAAGAAGACGAACACGGAGAAGCTGGAGCTTTCCAAGTACTGCCGGTTCTGCCGGAAGCACACCGCGCACAAGGAAGGGAAGGTCTAACCGAGGTGGTAGGTGGTAGGTGGAAGGTGGTAGGGGGGACGAAAGGGGTACCGCGTCCTACGACCTACCACCTACGACCTGTCCACAGGGGTGTAGCTCTAATTGGTAGAGCGGCGGTCTCCAAAACCGTAGGTTGGGGGTTCGAATCCCTCCACCCCTGCCAGAGAACGTGAACCGTAAACCGTAAGACGTAGCGAGCCAAATGACCGCGATCAGAGAATGGTGGCCCTCGACCCGGAGCTTCTTCCGGGACGTGTGGCTCGAGATGAAGAAGGTGAGCTGGCCCAGCCGCACCGAGGTCGTCGGAACGACCGTCGTGGTGATCGTGGCGTGCTTCCTCTTCGGCTTCTACCTCTTCGTGGTGGACGTCGGCCTCTCCTGGCTCATCGAGCGGATCTTCACGCTGACGGGGGTGTCTGCATGAGCACGCCGGAATCGGGCGGCACGGTGCATTCGGCGGAGGCCGGCCGTGCGAAGAACTGGTACATCGTACACACCTACTCCGGGTTCGAGGAGCGCGTGCGACAGAACCTGAAGCAGCGCGTGGAAGCGATGGGGATGGCCGACGCGTTCGGCGATATCCGCATCCCGACGGAGACGCTCGTCGAGATGAAGGGGGGCAAGCGGCGCGAGATCCAGCGCAAGTTCTTCCCCGGCTACATCATCGTCGAGATGGAGATGTCGGACGAGGCCTGGCACCTCGTCAAGAACACTCCGAAGGTCACGGGCTTCGTCGGCTCGGGCAAGGAGCCGACGCCCCTTACCGCCGAAGAGGTCGAGCAGATCCTCCACCGCGTGACCTCGACGAAGGAAAAACCGAAGCCGAAGCACACCTTCGAGAAGGGCGAGCATGTCCGGATCACCGACGGCCCCTTCACGAACTTCACGGGCGTCGTCGAGGAGATCAACCTGGATCGGTCGACCCTCAAGGTGATGGTGACGATCTTCGGTCGATCCACGCCGGTGGAGCTCGAGTTTCTGCAGGTTCAGAAGCTGTAGGGGGCGAGGCAGCGTATGGCCAAGAAAATCACCGGTTACGTCAAGTTGCAGATTCCCGCGGCCGAGGCCACGCCGGCGCCTCCCGTCGGCCCGGCCCTCGGTCAGCAGGGCGTCAACATCATGGACTTCTGCAAGAACTTCAACGCGAGGACGGCCTCTCAGAAGGGCCTGATCATCCCTGTGGTGATCACGGTCTTCGCCGACCGGTCGTACACCTTCATCACCAAGACGCCTCCGGCGTCGATCCTCCTGCTGAAGGCTGCGGGCGTCGCGAAGGGGTCGGGGACCCCGAACAAGGAGAAGGTCGGCAAGGTGACGCACCAGCAGGTCGAGGACATCGCGAAGACGAAGCTGCCGGACTTGAACGCGGCCGATCTGCCGGCGGCGATCCGCGTGGTGGAGGGGACGGCGCGGAGCATGGGAATCGACGTGGTCTGAAGACGAGGTGGTCGGTGATCGGTGCAAGGTGGTAGGGGACCTACGACCTATCGACCTAGGGGAAGTCGGAGATCGGAGTGATTCGATCGCAGGAACGACGAGGGGTGAAATGGCCAGAATCGGCAAGAAATACGCGGCGGCGAGGGCGAGAGTCGAGACGCGTCCCTACAAGCTCGAGGAGGCGGTCAAGCTCGTCCGCGACGTCAAGTTCGCCAAGTTCGACGAGTCCGTCGACCTCGCGATGCTGCTCGGAGTCAACCCGAAGCACGCCGACCAGATGGTCCGCGGCACGGTCGTGCTCCCCCACGGAACGGGCAAGTCCAAGCGGGTCGCGGTCATCGCGGCGGGGGACAAGCTGAAGGAGGCGCAGGACTCGGGCGCCGACCACGTCGGCGGCGAGGACCTCGTGGCCAGGATCCAGGAGGGCTTCCTCGAGTTCGAGGCCCTGGTGGCGACGCCCGACATGATGCGTCTGGTCGGCCGGCTGGGAAAAGTCCTGGGGCCGAAGGGACTGATGCCGAACCCGAAGGCCGGGACGGTCACTATGGAGGTTGGCAGGGCGGTTCGCGAGATCAAGGGCGGGAAGATCGAGTTCCGCGTCGACAAGACCTCGATCATCCACGCGCCCATCGGCAAGACGTCCTTCGACGAGAAGAAGCTCGAGGAGAACGCCGCGGCATTCATAGCGGCGGTGCAGAAGGCGAAGCCGCCCGCGGCGAAAGGCAAGTACTTCCGGACGATCTCCGTCTCTTCGACCATGGGTCCGGGCGTCGAGATCGATACGGCGTCTCTGGACGTCGCGTGAGGCAGCGAGCATGAACCGCACCGAAAAGACGACGGCTGTCGAGACGCTCCAGGGGCACTTCGCGAGCTCCTCCAACGCGATCCTCTTCGCCTTCGCGGGGCTGAAGGTGAGCGAGGTGACCGAGCTGCGCCGGCAGATTCGGGGAGCGCGGTCGAAGTACCTCGTGGTCAAGAATACTCTCGCCCTGCGGGCGAGCCAGGGGACGGCGCTCGAGAGCATCGCGGAGCACTTCACGGGCGCGACGGCGGTTGTCTTCAACGCCGACAACCCCGTCGCGATCGCGAAGGTGCTGACGGCCTTCGCGAAGACCAACCCGAAGCTGGTATTCAAGGCGGCTCTCGTGGAGGGTCGCGCCGTTGCGGCGACGGAGATCCAGGCGATCGCCGATCTGCCGACCCGCGAGGAGCTCGTCGGGCGGCTCCTCTATCTGATGCAGTCGCCTTTGCGGCGGCTCGCGGCCGCCCTGTCCGGGCCCGCGCGGAACCTGGCCAGCGTCATGACACAGATCGCAGATCAGAAAACGAAAACGGGGGGAGCGGAGGAAGCCGCGCCCGAACGAAGCGAGTAACAAGGAGAGCACCGAGATGGCGATGACGGCAGAAAACTTCGTGAAGGAGATCGAGGGGATGACCGTCCTCGAGCTCAACGGCCTGGTCAAGGCGCTCGAGGAGAAATTCGGCGTCTCCGCGGCGGCCATGGCGATGCCCATGGCGGCGGCCGGGGCGGCTCCCGGCGCGGCGGCGCCGGTCGAGGAAGAGCAAACCGAGTTCACCGTCCACCTCCTCGCGGCGGGGGACAAGATCAAGACCATCAAGGCCGTCCGCGAAGTGACGAGCCTCGGCCTCAAGGAGGCCAAGGACCTCGTCGACGGGGCCCCCGGCGTCCTGAAGGAGGCGGTCTCGAAGGACGAGGCGGCGAACATCAAGAAGAAATTTGAAGATGTTGGAGCTAAAGTGGAGGTCAAGTGAGCAGCCGGGGGTTGAGCCCCGGTGCCAGAGACTCCCGTGGCGGCCTGCGAGCCGCGGCTCCGAACGCCGGCGCGGAGGTCGAAGTCAAGTGATCGGAGGCCTCGTAAATCACTGGCCGGAGCGCGGATAGCCATCTCGCGTCTCCTGGAATTCGCGGTTGTTCTCATGAGTGCCCGGCCTGGCGCCGGTCACCCGAAGTCTCCCTGTCCGCCGGAAGCCCTCCGGAGAGGAGTCTGAATGTCTGAGTCGGGCGTGATCGTGTCCGAGCGACGCAACTTTTCAAAGATCCGGTCCTTCATGGACCTGCCGAACCTGATCGACGTCCAGCGCCGGTCCTATGAACGCTTCCTGCAGATGAACCTGCTGCCCGAAGAGCGCGAGGAATCCGGCCTCCAGTCGGTCTTCACCAGCGTCTTCCCGTTTTCCGACTTCCGCGGCGCGTGCGAGCTCCAGTTCGTGCGCTACGCCATCGGCAACTGGGAGTGCAAGTGCGGGCGCCTCAAGGGCCTCGAGCACCTGCGCATGGACTGCCGCAGCTGCGGCAAGCGGATCGTCACCGCCCACCCCCACGAGGAGGTCGTCGCCTGCACGCACTGCGGCGTTCAGAACGCCAACCGGGTGACTCTCTGCGACGTCTGCGGCAACCCGGTCGACCTCCAGCTGAAGTATTCGGTCGCCGAGTGCCAGGAGCGCGGGATGACCTATTCCGTCCCGCTGAAGGTGACCTTCCGCCTCTTCGTCTACGACAAGGACCCCGAGACCGGGGTCAAGACGATGCGGGACGCCAAGGAGGAGGAAGTCTTTTTCGGGGATATCCCCCTGATGACGGAGCACGGCACGTTCGTCATCAACGGGACGGAGCGCGTCATCGTGTCGCAGCTCCATCGTTCTCCCGGCGTGTTCTTCACGCGCGAGTCGGCGCGGGGCTTCCTCGCGAAGATCATTCCCTACCGCGGATCCTGGGTGGAGTTCGAGTACGACCAGAAGGGGATCCTCTTCGTCCGGATCGACCGCAAGCGGAAGTTCCCGGCCACGATCTTCCTGCGAGCGCTCGGCCTCGAGACCGACGAGTCGATCCTCCGGCAGTTCTACGCCGTCGTCCCCGCCCGCTTCGAGCGGGGGCGCGCCTATCTAACTCTGAGCCGGGACATCCTCAAGCAGGAGGAGCTCAAGGAGCGGTACGCGCGCGTGAAGCGTGAAACGAAGGTCGTCATGTCCGGGATCCGCCTGTCCGCCGACGACCAGAAGGAGATCGCCAAGAAGGGCACCATCGAGCGGTCCGTCGACGACGCGGCCGTCGAGAAGGCCTGCTTCCTCGGGGACGTCGTGGACCTGTCCACCGGCGAGGTGCTCTTCGAGGCCGGGCAGGAGCTCGGCCCGGACGCGGTCGCGTCGCTGAAGGAGCGGGGGATCAAGGAAGTCGAGCTCTTCTTCCCCGACTGGGACGTGGCCGGCGACGTCCTCGTGAACACCATCCGCAAGGACACGCACAAGACGAAGAACGAGGCGGTCCTCGAGATCTATCGCCGCCTGCGCCCGGGGGATCCGCCGACGTACGAGTCGGCGAAGAACCTGTTCGAGGGCATGTTCTTCGACCCGAAGAAATACGACTTTTCGCGCGTCGGCCGTTTCAAGTTCAACATCAAGCTCGAGGCCGACTCCTCGGAGGACACCCGCACCCTCACGGCCCAGGACATCTACCGCGTCGTGGGGTACCTGCTCCGCTTGAAGCGCGACGTCGGCCGCACGGACGACATCGACAACCTCGGAAACCGCCGCGTGCGGTCCGTCGGGGAGCTGCTCGAGAACCAATTCCGCATCGGCCTCGTCCGGATGGAACGCGCCATCAAGGAGAAGATGTCCGTCCACCAGGACATCGACTCCGCGATGCCGCACGACCTGATCAACTCCAAGCCGGTCATCGCCTCCATCAAAGAGTTCTTCGGTTCCTCCCAGCTCTCGCAGTTCATGGACCAGACGAATCCCCTCTCGGAGGTGACGCACAAGCGCCGGCTGTCGGCGCTCGGCCCGGGAGGCCTCTCGCGGGAGCGCGCAGGCTTCGAGGTCCGCGACGTCCATCCGACGCACTACGGCCGCGTCTGCCCGATCGAGACGCCGGAGGGGCCGAACATCGGCCTGATCTCGTCGCTCTCCTGCTACGCCCGCATCAACGACTTCGGCTTCATCGAGACGCCCTACAAGAAGGTCGAGAAGGGGCGGGTCATCGACCACTTCCAGGTCACGCAGGTCGGCGACACCGGCTTCAAGCTCGGCCAGATCGTCGAGAGGAAGGCGCTCGACGAGGAGAACGACCGCGGCAAGCGGGGCCACCGCCGCCTGGCGGACGCCCTGCCGTACGCCTTTTACCTCTCTGCGTGGGAGGAAGAGAATTTCGTCATCGCCCAGGCGAACGCGGAGATGGACGCGGCCGGGCGGATCAAGGAGGACCGGGTCATCGCCCGGTTCAACGGCGAGTTCATCACGGCGGAGCGCGAGAAGATCGACTACAAGGACATCTCCCCCAAGCAGCTCGTGTCCGTCGCGACGGCGCTGATCCCGTTCCTCGAGCACGACGACGCGAACCGCGCCCTGATGGGCTCCAACATGCAGCGGCAGGCCGTGCCCCTGCTCCGGGTCGAGGCCCCGCTCGTGGGGACCGGCCTCGAGTCGACCGTGGCCCGGGACTCGGGCGCCGTCGTCCTCGCCAAACGGGGGGGGGTCGTCGATCAGGTGGACTCCGAGCGGATCATCGTCCGCGTCGAAGGGGGACCCGAGGTCGGCGCGGGTAAGGAGTTCGGGGCGGACATCTATCCGCTGACCAAGTTCCGCCGCTCCAACCAGAACACCTGCATCAACCAGAAGCCGATCGTGTCCGAGGGAGACACGGTGGCGCGTGGACAGGTGCTCGCGGACGGGCCATGCACGCAGCAGGGCGAGCTGGCGCTCGGGCGCAACATCCTGGTCGCCTTCATGCCCTGGCGCGGATACAACTACGAGGACGCGATCCTCGTGTCGGAACGCCTCGTCAAGGACGACTTCTTCACGTCGATCCACATCCAGGAGTTCGACATCGAGGCCCGTGACACGAAGCTCGGGCCGGAGGAGATCACGCGCGACATCCCGAACGTCTCCGAGAACGCGCTGCGCGACCTCGACGAGTCCGGAATCATCCGGATCGGCGCGACCGTGAAGCCCGGCGACATCCTCGCCGGCAAGGTCACGCCGAAGGGGGAGACGCAGTTGACTCCGGAAGAGAAGCTGCTCCGCGCGATCTTCGGCGAGAAGGCCGGCGACGTGCGGGACGCCTCGCTCAAGTGCCCCCCGGGCATCGAGGGGACGATCGTCGACGTCAAGATCTTCTCCCGCAAGGGGATCGAGAAGGACGTCCGAGCGCTCTCCATCGAGCAGGACCAGATCGCGAAGATCGAGAAGAACTCCAAGGACGAGATCCGGATCATCCGGGAGGAAGCGAACAAGAAGGTCCGCGACCTGCTCAACGGCAAGGTCTCGGCCGAAGAGATGAACGACCGTGAGGGCGGGGAGATCGTCAAGAAGGGCGGTAAGTTCACGTCCGAGTCCGTGGCGCGTCTCTCGCCGCAGCAACTGAAGCGGCTGAAGCTGAAGGACGAGGAGATCGCGGATGCGGTGCAGATCATCCTGCGGCGCCAGGACTCGCAGATCGAGGTCCTGAACCGCGTGAACGCCGAGCGCATCGAGCTGCTCCAGAAGGGGGACGAGCTCCCGCCCGGCGTGATCAAGATGGTGAAGGTGTACGTCGCGATGAAGCGCAAGCTCTCCGTCGGCGACAAGATGGCGGGTCGCCACGGGAACAAGGGGGTCATCTCGCGCATCCTGGCGGAGGCCGACATGCCCTACCTGCCGGACGGCACCCCGATCGACATCGTGCTGAACCCTCTCGGGGTCCCGTCGCGAATGAACGTCGGGCAGATCCTCGAGACCCACCTCGGGTGGGCGGCCCACGAGCTCGACATCCGGGTCGCGACGCCCGTGTTCGACGGCGCCTCCGAGCCCGAGATCAAGAAGCACCTCAAGGACGCGAACCTTCCGTCGTCGGGGAAAACGGTCCTCTACGACGGCATGTCCGGGGAGTCCTTCGAGCAGCAGGTGACCGTGGGCTACATCTACATGATGAAGCTTTCCCACCTGGTGGACGACAAGATCCACGCGCGGTCGATCGGGCCGTATTCGCTGATCACGCAGCAGCCGCTCGGCGGCAAGGCGCAGTTCGGCGGGCAGCGATTCGGCGAGATGGAGGTCTGGGCGCTCGAAGCGTACGGCGCCTCCTACACGCTGCAGGAGCTGCTCACGGTCAAGTCCGACGACGTCGAAGGCCGATCCCAGGTGTACGAGGCCCTCGTGAAGGGAGATGTCCCGACCGATCCGGGGCTCCCCGAGAGCTTCAACGTCCTCGTTCGGGAGCTCCAGTCATTGTGTCTCGATGTGGAACTGTTGAAGCGGTAGACCCCTGGACTTTTTGGAAACCTAGGCTAAGGAGTCAAATGGACACGATCGCATTCGCCAGCAAACCGACCACGCTGAAGGATTTCAACGCGATCAAGATCTCTCTGGCCTCGCCCGAGAAGATCCGATCCTGGTCCTACGGCGAGGTCACGAAGCCGGAGACGATCAACTATCGCACCTTCAAGCCGGAGCGGGACGGCCTCTTCTGCGCCAAGATTTTCGGGCCGACCACGGACTGGGAGTGCCTCTGCGGCAAGTACAAGCGCATGAAGCACCGCGGTGTGGTCTGCGACAAGTGCGGCGTCGAGGTGACCAAGTCGAAGGTCCGCCGCGAGCGGATGGGCCACATCGAGCTGGCGTCCCCCGTCTCCCACGTCTGGTTCTTCAAGGGGTTGCCGTCGCGGATCGGGCACCTGCTCGACATTTCGCTGCGTGATCTCGAGCGGATCCTCTACTTCGAGTCGTACGTGGTCATCGACCCCGGGGAGACGGCTCTCAAGGAGAAGGAGCTCCTGTCGGAGGAGCGCTACCGGGCCGTCCGCGCGGAGCACGGCGACGTGTTCGTCGCGCGTATGGGGGCGGGCGCCATCAAGGAGCTCCTCCAGCGCGTCGACGTCGAGATGCTCGCGGAAGAGCTCCGGATGATCATGAAGACGGAGACCTCGCAGATGAAGCGCCAGAAGGCCGCGAAGCGGCTCAAGGTGTGCGACGCGTTCCGCCGCTCCGGACACCACCCGGACTGGATGATCTTGGACGTCATCCCCGTCATTCCGCCGGAGCTGCGGCCCCTCGTCCCACTGGACGGCGGCCGCTTCGCGACCTCCGACCTGAACGACCTCTATCGCCGCGTCATCAACCGCAACAACCGGCTGAAGAAGCTCCTGGAGCTGCGCGCGCCCGAGGTCATCGTGCGCAATGAGAAGCGCATGCTCCAGGAGGCCGTGGACGCCCTGTTCGACAACGGCCGCCGCGGCCGCGTGCTCAAGGGGTCCAACAACCGGCCCCTCAAGTCGCTTTCCGACACGCTCAAGGGCAAGCAGGGGCGCTTCCGGCAGAACCTGCTCGGCAAGCGCGTCGACTACTCCGGCCGCTCCGTCGTCGTGGTCGGCCCCGAGCTGAAGCTCCACCAGGCGGGCCTCCCGAAGAAGATGGCGGTCGAGCTCTTCAAGCCGTTCATCTACAACCGGCTCGAGAAGAAGGGCCTCGCCCCGACGATCAAGGCGGCCAAGGAGCTGGTCGAGTCCGGGGTCACCGAGGTCTGGGACGCGCTCGAAGAGGTCATCCGCGACCATCCGGTGCTCCTGAACCGCGCGCCGACGCTCCATCGCCTCGGCATCCAGGCCTTCCAGCCGGTGCTCGTCGAGGGCAAGGCGATCAAGATCCACCCGCTCGTCTGCCCCGCGTTCAACGCGGACTTCGACGGCGACCAGATGGCCGTCCACGTGCCTCTGTCCCCGAAGGCGCAGGTCGAGGCGGAGCTCCTGATGCTCTCCTCGAACAACATCCTCTCGCCCGCCTCCGGCCGGCCGCTCGCGGTCCCCTCGCAGGACCTCGTCCTCGGCATCTACTACCTCACGAAGGCCCGGTCCAACGCGAAGGGGGAGGGGCGCATCTTCGCGGACTTCGACGAGGTCGTCCTCGCCGCGGAGCAGGGCGACGTCATCACGCACACGCCCATCCGCGTCCGCTACTCGGGCCGTTACATCGATCTGACGACGCAATACAACGACCAGGACATCATCCACGCGGAGGTCCAGGACGTCGAGCGCACGCTGATCGACACGACGGTCGGCCGGGTGCTCTTCAACCGGGCACTGCCGGAGACGATGCCCTTCATCAACGGAAACCTGAAGAAGCGGGGTCTCACGGACTTCGTCAGCTACGTGTACCTGAACTTCGGCGAGGAGCTGACGGTCCGGATGCTTGACGACCTGAAGGACCTCGGGTTCCACTCCGCGACCCGGGCGGGCATCTCGATCGGCGTGGACGACATGGTCATCCCCCAGAAGAAGGAAGAGTTCCTGCAGGCGGCGCGGCGCGAGGTGCTCGAGGTGGAGGCGCAGCGCAACTCCGGCGTCATCACCGCCGGCGAGCGGCACAACAAGATCATCGACATCTGGCACCGCACCACGGAGAACATCTCGGACGAGATGTTCAAGGAGATGAAGCGCTCCGACCAGGCGGGGCAGGACCTGAACCCCATCTACATCATGGCGGACTCCGGCGCGCGGGGCTCCAAGGAGCAGGTACGCCAGCTCGCGGGGATGCGCGGGCTCATGTCCAAGCCCTCCGGCGAGGTCATCGAGACGCCGATCACCGCGAACTTCCGCGAGGGTCTCTCGGTGCTGCAGTACTTCATCTCGACGCACGGCGCCCGCAAGGGCCTCGCGGACACGGCGCTGAAGACCGCGGACTCGGGGTACCTGACCCGCCGTCTCGTCGACGTGGCGCAGGACGTCATCGTCATCGAGGAGGACTGCGGGACCGCGGACGGCATCACCGTCTCCGCGATCATGGAGGGCGGCGACACCCTCGAGCCGCTGCGCGACCGGATCGTCGGCCGTGTCGCCCAGGAGGACATCTACGACCCCCTGTCCGAGCAGAAGATCCTCGGCATCGGCGACGAGATCACCGAGGATCTCGCCTCGGGAGTCCAGGAGGCGGGCATCGAGCGGGTGAAGATCCGCTCCGTTCTCACGTGCGAGACCAAGCGCGGCATCTGCCGGCTCTGCTACGGCCGCATGCTGGCCTCCGGGAAGATGGTCGAGATCGGGGAGGCGTGCGGGGTCATCGCCGCCCAGTCGATCGGCGAGCCCGGCACGCAGCTGACCATGCGGACGTTCCACTACGGCGGCACGGCGTCCCGCGTCACGGAACAGTCGAAGCACTCCGCGAAGAACCCCGGCACCCTGAAGTTCCTGAACGTCGCGACCGTCGAGCGCAACGACGGGAACCTCGTCGTGGTCAACCGCAACGGAAAGATCACGATCGTCGACAACAAGGGACGCGAGAAGGAGCGCTACTCCGTCGTGTACGGGTCCACGATCAAGGTCAGCGACGGCCAGGAGGTCGTGCCCGGACAGGAGCTCGTGGAGTGGGACCCCTTCACGTCCGCCATCCTCACGGAGGTCGGCGGCCGGATCGCGTTCCGCGACATCCACGAGGGGGAGAACCTCCGGGAGGAGACGGACCGCGTGACGGGCCTCGCCCAGAAGATCATCGTGGAGACGGTGGGCGCCGAGAAGCGCTCGCCTCAGGTCATCGTGCAGCAGGCCGGACGGGTGGGGGAGCGAAAGTACCTCCTGCCGATCGGGTCCCACCTCATGGTCTCGGACGGACAGGAGGTCACGCCCGGCGACGTCCTTGCGAAGATCCCCCGCGAGACGACGAAGACGAAGGACATCACCGGCGGCCTGCCGCGCATCGTGGAGCTCTTCGAGGCACGGCGTCCGAAGGACGCGGCCGTCATCACGGAGATCGACGGCGCCGTCTCGCACGGGCCGATCGCCAAGGGCATGCGGAAGATCATCGTGACGGGCGAGGACGGGGAGACGCGCGAGTACTTGATCCCGCGCCACACGCACGTCAACGTGCAGGAGTCGGAGCGCGTGCGCGCCGGAGATCCGCTGATCGACGGCCCGATCAACCCGCACGACGTCCTCGCGATCCTCGGCGAGAAGGAGCTGCAGCGCTACCTCGTGGACAAGATCCAGGAGGTGTATCGCTCGCAGAACGTCGCGATCAACGACAAGCACATCGAGGTCATCGTCCGCCAGATGATGCGCAGCGTGAAGATCGAGGACGTGGGGGACACGGAGTTCCTCATCGACGAGCAGGTGGACCGCTTCCGCTTCGAGGACGAGAACGATCGGGTCATCACCGCGGGCGGCCAGGCCGCCACGGCGCGGCCGATGCTGCTCGGGATCACGAAAGCGTCGCTGTCCACGGACTCTTTCATCTCGGCGGCCTCCTTCCAGGAGACGACGCGCGTGCTGACGGAGGCCTCGATCTCCGGCAAGGTCGACAACCTGCGGGGCCTGAAGGAGAACGTGATCGTCGGCCGTCTCATCCCGGCCGGCACGGGGATGGAGTACTACCGCAACGTCGTCCTGGAGCGGGAGGAGATCCCTCAGGTCGAGGAGCCGGCGCTGGAAGACTTCCTCACGGACCCGGCCGAGGAGCTGGCCCTGGCGGAGGCGGACGCGGAAGTCGACGCGAGCGAGGAAGACTGAGACTCGCTCCGCGCCTCGTCGGAATGAATGGGGGGTCCCGGGCGCCGGGCCCCCTTTCCTTTGCGCAGACCGGGGTTTACCCTGTGACCACCGGGAGGACACGAATGCGCAAGACACTCGATTCCAGGCGATCTCTGCGTGCCCGCGCCTTCGCTTTGTGTGCGGTCGCGGCGATTTTCCTTGCGGCGGACAATCTGGAGGCCGCGGGACCGGGGGCGCCGCCGAGGCCCAGGGGCGCTCCCGGAGCGGCGATCACCGCGTCCGAAGCGAAGGCACTGGGCCACTGGGCACTCGCGCGTCCCGAGGTGGCCGCCCGGCTGAAGAATCACCGCGTCCGCCTTCTGAAGGCGGGCCTGGCGGAACCGTCGAAGGACGGGAAGTCGGCCGCCAAGGCCGTCCTGAGCTTCCGCGACTACGACGCGGGCGTCGTCCAGCAGGTGATCGTGGACATGGACTCCGGCTCCGTCGAGGTCGGCGAGGTCGCCCGGGTCGTCCAGCCCAGCCCGGAGGAGATCGCCGAGGGGATGGCCGTCGTCGTGCGCGATCCCTCCCTCGCGACCTTCGTCGCCGACCCCACCCTCGTGCTGATGGGCGGCTTTCATGTCAAGAGTCCCTACGCCGACGACCCCTGCTCGCGGGAAGTCTGCCTGGAGTTCGGCTTCATGAAGCCGGGAGGGACCCGGCTCCCGAGGAC
>Ga0136614_10001763_pt1 | contig 12981 bp, 13 predicted proteins | sample AntDrymUQ2792106_2_FD_106643 | JGI IMG/M metagenome (GOLD analysis project Ga0136614, IMG submission 106643) | Polar desert sand microbial communities from Dry Valleys, Antarctica - metaG UQ279 (21.06) | ecosystem: Environmental > Terrestrial > Soil > Desert | place: Antarctica: Dry Valley...
CTATTGCCTCTGATACACTTGAAAACCGGCTTTTTGCCAAGCTATTGAAAACAAAGAAGATTAATTTGCACAGTCTTCATTTAACTGATGGCGCGGTTAACAAGCGTTTTGAGTTGACTGTTTAATCACCTCGCTCTTAAACAGCAAATCAACCGCAGCGTTCCATGGAAGAAGAAGCAATACGCACGGAAATCGAGCGGCGCAAAGAGATATTCCGACGAGCGCAAGCGGCCTTACCGTTCGCGGAGAAGGTTCGGATTGCGTTTGAACTGAGCAAACGTCGGAACACGCTCAAACAGGCGCGGTTGATTCAACGCAAACAGGAAGAGAATAATGTCCTAGTCTGACCTTCTTCGTGCGAAAAATGACAACTTTGTCTCTTAGGCCTTTTTGCTTATAATTTTCGTATGTTGCTTCCGCGATACGAACTGAAATCCGATGAAAGTTTGACCGTCTTTGAGTTTGTGAGCGTTGGCAGAAAGGGCGAGATTCCGAAGATTGTTCAATATTCAGAGACCAACTTGAAGGATTTTTACAATCTTGGGTTTGGCGATAAAGATTTGCAAACGGGCGAAGTTGATGACACGGTTATTTCAGACAACGGCGACGGTCAAAAGGTTTTAGCGACGGTTGCCGCTACCGTTTATGCTTTTACCGACAAATATTTAGAGGCTTGGATTTACGCGACGGGAGGGACAAAATCTCGGACAAGACTTTATCGAATCGGATTGACGAATAATCTGGATGAAATCATCGAAGATTTTGAGCTATATGGGCAGAGAGAAGGCGAATGGCAAGAGTTTGTGAGAGGCGTTGAATACGAAGCCTTTTTGGTGAGGCGAAGGAGTTAAACTGATGAAGAAGATTGAGGAGTTAAACAAATCGAAGTTGCCGATAATTAAAATTGACAAATCGCTTGGCAAATACAGAGACAAAGTTTTGTTCAAAGAAAAAGTTGAGAAAGCCAACGAAGCGTTAAAGAGCGTCGGTCTGCCGAAGGTTTTACAAAAATCAAAAGCGTAATGCTTCCTTGCTTAGGTGAGTCGTTACTGGCGGGCGGAGGTCGAACGGCGGAGTTGACGTGGGCGGGAACCGCCACCACACAAGCAACGGGTAAAAAGACAACGCGATAACAAAGTCGATATTGATGCGGAAGCTGGAAAGCGAAAGGGGCGCGAATTAGCGACACGCAATGGAACAAGCTCATGAAGGCTGTCGTGCCAAGCGATTCCTCCACCTCCCTCGCGCCCGCCCCTTCTAAAACCGACATCGAGCCTTTCTTCCGCAAGCATTGGACGGGAGCGAAAACAGCGGCTTTGTCATCAAAATTGTCCGTCACCCTCACGTTGCGTGTGTGTTCCGTGCCGCTGTCGTCTAACGATTCATGTTAGCTTCGGGCGTGTTAATGAAGAAGGGGGGTGATTGTCTTCCTCGGAAAATTAATCAAAAAAGCTGGACGTTCGGTCGGCGGGTTTGTGAGAAGGTCCGCGCCGGTTTTGAGGAGCGTGGCACGGGCGGCGGCGCCGGTCGCCGGGGTCACGGCGGTTGCGCTGCTGGCGAGCCGTCGCTTACGGACGCGGACTGAAGAGGCGGGGCGCGACGGAAGAGATAATCCCGATGATGAAGAACTGAGATAGGGCACGACCTCACGTCTAACGACTAGGCATCCTTAGCCGCGCCGTTCGACCCCATGATAACGCCGCCGGAGTGTAAGCGTGTTCGGCAGCGGGAAATTCGTCTTATCAGTTGTCGCAAAGCGACTAAATCGGAACGGGAAATATATGAAGAAAGAAAAGACTTCTAAAGCGCAGCGGGAAGATGATGAGATGCTTCCTGAATACGGTTTTCGCGGCGGAGTGCGCGGCAAACATTTCGCAGCCTACCGGCGTGGTCATACGGTAACGATTCACAAATCCGACGGAACAACACAGGTGCAGCATTTCAAACTCGAAGAAGGGGCGGTCATGTTAGAGCCGGATGTGCAAGCGTATTTTCCCGACTCAGAGGCTGTGAACAACGCCTTACGCGGTTTGATTACTTTGTTGCCAAGAAAACCCAAATCAAGGGCAAGGGCTTAACCCACCTCTTTCAGCGCAGCTTCTCCCCGCGTCCACCGTTCAACGACCAGCGTGAGACCCATCACGAAATAAAAGATCATCGAAACCTCTGAGTCGCCGAGGTTGTAGTGAACCATTCCGCTCGCCACGAAGCCGGCGAGGCCGCCGAGCGCGCCGAGCACGAGGCCGCGCTCGACCCAATCTTTGATGACTCCATCCCGCGCCAACCGCCACAACATTCGGGCGTAAATCACAATGAGCGCGAGCCACACGAACATTGCCGGCAGACCGCGCTCGACCGCCAGTTGGAGCGGCGTCGAGTGGAGATGCCCGATGGCCTGCCGCCCGTGATCGAACAAATCAAACTCGCGGTAATGCGTCTTAATCGAATCCATCCCGACGCCAACGATCATGTGGCGCGGCTCGCGGAACAACAGATCAACGCTCTCGCGGTAGACCATCAAACGCCACGCGGTTGAGCCGTCGCGCTTGTCGAGAAAGCCGACCTGTCTTTTCTGTTGCAGCACGAAGAGGCCGGCGACGACGAGCGGCACGGCGACGAGCGACATCGCAACAAGCGTGCGCCGGCTCGCGCCGATTAGCACAATCACGAAGGCCGACGCAAGCAGGCCGAGCCACGAGGCGCGTGTCACCGTCAGCAGCAACGCCCCGCAGAAACCAAACAACGCCACAACGAGCACAACACCCGGCCAACTCAACTTTCGCCGCCGCGCAATGAAGAGTCCGAGCGCGAGCGACGCGATCAATTGAAGGACCTCCGCGTAGGTGACGTAGTGACCGTAGAATCCGGCGGCACGCCAGTCGCGCCCGGCAGACCAACGCGCGAAGCCGAGTCGCGCCGCCCCGGTCGTGCCTTCAAGTAACCGCCCGCGCTCAACCGCAAATTCCGGGAATGCTTCGACACGGTACACGCGCACACGCGCCGAAGAACGTGCGTTAGTGCCTGACGACGTAGCGAGTTTATCAATCAACTCTCGATCATTACTCACCGTCGCGCCGTCAACTTCGAGAATCGTGTCGCCGTCGCGGACGCCCGCGATGGATAGAGGACTTTCCGCCCGCAACCCTTCAACCTTCACGCCCCGCCCGACGGCATACTCCCCGAACGTGAAGACGACGTTGACGAGGCACGACGCGACGAGCGTCAGCACCAAGAGGCGCAGCACGCGCCGCGAAGCGACGTTCTCCGCGACGAGATAAACAATTGTGAAGAGACTCGCGCTACGGAGTTTGCCGATTGATTCTGCTTGATCGTAAGAAAAGAGCGCGGAGATGAAAGTCAGGATGAATAAACCGAGCAGGGCATAATCAATTGGCGTGCGGTACATCGCCGGACGCGGGCGCATGAAAAATCGCACGATCCATAAAAGCACGCCGACACCCCACGCAACTTGCGTCGCCGCAATCGAATGAGGTGCGGCAATAGCCAACAGGAACAAGCACCCGATGATGCCGCGATCAATGTAGAAGGAAAAAGGGGAAGGGAAAACGCGACGCGGAGACGCGACGAGTGGGGGACGTGGCGATGTTTCACTTTGTCTCCGCGGCCCGCTCTCTCTCCGCATCTCTTGTTCATCCCTCATCCCTCATCCCTCATCCCTCCTAATATGCGTCGTCGCCGCGCAGCATCACCGGGAGCGTGCGCAGGATGATGCGAAGGTCGAGCCACAGCGACCAATTTTCGATGTAGAACAAATCGAGTCGTACCATCTCCTCGAACGGCAGGCGGTTGCGCCCTGACACTTGCCACAAGCCCGTCACGCCCGGCTTCATGTCGAGCCGCTTGCGGTGCCACAACTCGTAAGCCTCGACCTCGTAAGGAATCGGCGGGCGCGGGCCGACAACGCTCATGTCGCCGCGCAGCACGTTCAAAAGTTGCGGCAGTTCGTCGAGACTCAAGCGCCTCAGCACGCGCCCCGTTCGCGTCACGCGCGGGTCGTCGTGCAGTTTATAAACGGGGCGCTCGCCGTCGCCGAGGTTGGTGTCGGGACGGCCGGCGATGTATTTGCGTTGATACTCGCGGTGCGCCGCGTCGTCGGAGTTGGTGTGCATCGTGCGAAACTTGAGGAACATGAAGATGCGCCCGTCCATCCCGACGCGCTCCTGCCGGTAGAAAACGGGGCCGCGCGAATCGAACTTAATCAATGCCGCGATTACCATCCACAGCGGCGCGAGAATTGAAAGAGCGAGTGAAGAAATAACGATGTCCGAGGTCCGCTTGACGAGCCGTGCCGCGCCGGAGAGCGGCTCGCGGAAAAGAGTAATAACGGGGAGTGCGCCGATCTGATCAATCTCGGTCTTGCGCGGCAAGCAGTTGAAGAGACTCGGCGCGATGCGAAACTCGACGCCGCGACGCCGCCCGACTCTCATCATCACGTCGAACAGTGCGTCGCCGGAAACTTTCGGGTCGGTGATGATGACTTCATTCGCGCCCGTCGCGCGAATCGCTTCCGGCAATTCCCTGATGCCGCCGATGACCGGGACACCCTCAACACTCTGCGGCACCGACTCGTCGAGCGTGCCGTTCTCGACAATTCCGACGACGCGATAGCCAAGCTCGCGCCGCTCGCGCATCTCGCGGATGCACAACACCGCCTCGTGCCCGCGCCCGACCACCAGCGTCGGAATCAGATTGATCTCGCGCCGCCGTGCGAACCCTTGCGCGCCACGCACCGCCGCGCGCAGCAACCAATACGCGGCGAGCGCCAGCAGAAAGTCGAGCACAAAGACTCCGCGCGCATACGAGAAGGCGCGAAACTCGTAGCCGCCGCGATAAAGAAACGCCGCCGCGACGATTAACAGCGAGCCGACCGCCGTCGCCTTGAACACCCGCACCCAATCGTCGAGATATGAAAACTCGCCGCGCAAACGGTAAAGGTCGTAATACGCGAACGCCATCAGACGAATCGGTAGCACGAACAACAGTAGCGCAGCATAAGGCTCAAATTCACTGTGCAATGACCAACCCGCGCCCGCCAGAACAGGCTTCACTCCTTCGCGCAGCCAAAACGCCCCGGTGAAAGAGGCGGCGGCGATGAGCGCATCAATTGACACGAGCACAACCTTCACCGCCGGTATCACCCACGGCGGCACGCGCCCTGCAACACGCGCGGTGTCCACATCAATTCTCAGTTCTTCTAAATGCTCGACGCGCATAGTTGAAAGCGGTGATAAGTGACAAGTGATAGGTGACAGGTAAAGACCAAACACCAACTTGTTGCCGGCGATGTTTTTGAACGATACCAACGTGCCCAAAGATAAAGAACAAGTCACAGATGGCAAGTAGGAGAAGGATATTATCCTGTCACCTGTCACCTGTCACCTGTCACGCAAAATCATTTCTGTCACCTGTGCGCGGATGTGAAGCGCGCGGCGTGGTGTGGCCTCGCTCTTCTTTCCGATGCGGAGTGCCGTAACGTCTTCGCGCGTGCTGATGCGCCGGAGTCTGCCTTCCTGCACGAGTTGCTCGTCAACGGCCGCCCACCGCCCGGCGTATACGCTCGCCGCCGGAACGCCGAGCGCCGCTGCCTCGCGGTTCATTGTCCCTCCCGCGCTGATGACCAAATCAGATGCCGCGATCAAGTTCGCGCCGTCGAGCGCCGCGCGCGGAAAAGTAATGTTCGCGTTACGGAAGCGCGCCGCGAGCGCCTCGCGCTGCGCGTCGCTCCGCGCGAGCAGCACGACTTTTGTTCCTTGACATGCGCTTAATCGCTCAAGCAGATCGTCGAACAATTCATTCTCGAATCGGTGATACAGCGCGTCGCGTGCCGGCGGGCGTGCCACTACAAGCACATCCTCCGCGCCGACGCCGAGCGTGCGCAACTGCGCGGCGAAATGCACGTCGGGTTTGAAGTCGGCGAGATAGACGTCTTCTTTGATGCCGTCGTAGCGACGGACTTTCGCGGGTCGTGCGCCCGCGCGTCTGAGCGATTCTTCGGGGAAAGCGCACGGCACGATAACGCGCGACGCGAGGCGGAAAGCGAGATGATTCGCCGGCTGATACTCATAATCCATCAGCGTCACACAGCGCAAACCGAGCACCCGCGCCGCCGCAATCTGCGCGTAAGAATTATGGCTGACGGCGAGATCGAAGCGATTCTTTTCGCGCCGCGCCCAGCGGGCGAGCGCGACAGTGCGCCCGATCAGATTCCCCGCTTTTCCTGACAATTTTCCGCCGCCGTGCCCGCCGACGATTGTCGGCGCGAACCCCGCCGCTTCCGCCATCTCGACGGTCTGCGCGAACTCCCGCGCCGTCGTCTCGACCTCGTGGCCGCGCCGCTCAAATTCAGCGCGCAACACCTTGAAGAAAGGAACGTGCGGCGAGTTCGCCAGATCAATCCAGATACGCACGGGCGAAGACGAGGAAAAAGGGGAAAGGAAAAAGAGGAAAGTAGGCATCACTTCTTCCCCTTTACCCTTTCCCTTTACCCTTTCCCCCTTTCTTCGAGGAGTCGTGCCAACGCATACAGCATCCACGCCTGAGACCAACGCATGTAGGGAATCTGCACGGAGTAAAAGCGCCGCCGCTGGTAGTAAAAAAACCCGCGCTCGTCTTGAAGCGTGCGTGTCGCCCACCGCGCCGTGCGTGCGGCACGTTCGAGCGCCGAAGTGTCAAGCTTTTGCAACTCAAGCATGGTCACGATGCTCGCGCCCGCCGCGTGCGCGTCCGCCGGGTAAGAATTTTCAGGAAAGTATTTCGGCCATCCGTCCGCCAGAAAGAAGCGGTCGCGCCAGAACTCATAACCGCGCCGTAAAGCTTCGGCAAACTCAACACCAGAGGCTTCTTCACTTTCAATGATGCGCGACAGCGAGAAGAGCACGAAGGCCGTGTGAAAGTTGTCGGCCCATGCTTGATAACTGTCCGCGCCGTAAGCCCATGAACCGTCCGCGCGCTGGTGCCGGACGACGTAGCGCGCCGCACGTCGCGCCCACTCAGTCAAATGTAGTTCGCCGGTCAGCGCGCCGACCGAGGCCAGCACCTCGCCCGCCAGCAGACTTGCATTGAAGACGCGCGTGCGGTCGTGCGGCGTGTAACTGAAACAGATTTCGTCGTCAGTTTCGACAATGCGCGCAAGGTCTTTGAGGATGAAGTCGCAGACGCTTCTCGCGGTGCGCAGGTAAGCGTCATCGCCGAGAGTCCGCGCCGCCTCGACGAGGGCGCGCGCGGCAAACGCGGTCGGCACAATGGCCGGCGTGCCCTGCGGCGCAAAGAAAGCGCGCCCCTGCCAATCGAAGTTATAGCCCCACGCAACGCCGCCCCAATTCTCAAGACGCGCGGCGAGTAAATCACCGAGCAGCGAGCGTGCTTCTCTCTCGTCTTCCGTGCTCCGCGTCCCGCGAAAACGGGCGAGCGCCGCGAGCGCGAACAGCGCCGTACCTTTCGCGTTTCTCCCGGCAGGCACGCGCGCGAGACGGCGAAGATTGATCGGCGAGCGCTTGAAGACTTGCGTCCAAGCGAGCCGCGCCAAGCGCGAATCTTTCAGCAGCGGCGCGCTCTGAAAGACGCGGCTGTTCAATCCATCGAACGGGTCGTAGCCCGCATACCCGCGCTCGCGGCACCACACGACCAAACTTTCGTAAGCGCGCTCAAGCTCATCCTGCATATGGAAACGAACTCGAACAGGTTAATTTTTGACGGGAGACAGTGGGACTCGTCGTTTCTGTCATTGAGAGATGGAGTTTGAGACGCCCACCTTCACTGCGGGACACTATTCGTTATTGAAACCGATCTTCTCGCGCACGGCGTAAATCGCTTTCGCCTGCGACTCGTGATAAGTGCGGACGAGCATCTCGGCTAGAAGTCCCATTAGGATGAACTGCACGCCGACGGCGAACATCACGACGGCGAGAATCGGCAGCGGCGTTCTGATGAACGACTCACCCTGTAACTTTCGCAAGACCGCCCACAGCGCCGCGAACAAAGAGATGCCGAACGCGCCCATCGCAAACATCCCGAAGACGTAGAGCGGCTTTGTGTGATACGACGCCATGAACTTGATCGTCATCAGATCAAGCATCACTTTGAACGTGCGCGACAATCCATACTTCGACTTGCCCATCGTGCGCGCGTGGTGCCGGACGGGAATCTCTGTCACACGCGCGCCGACCCACGAAGCGTAAATCGGGATGAAGCGGTGCATCTCGCCGTAGAGCCGCACGTCTTTGAGAAACTCGCGCCGGTAAGCCTTCAACGAGCAGCCGTAATCGTGGAGCTTGACGCCGCCGATGACCGAGATGATCCAGTTGGCGACCGCCGAGGGAATCTTGCGCGTCACCATTTTGTCTTGTCGCTCTTTGCGCCAGCCCGAAACGACATCGTAACCCTCTTCGAGTTTGTCGAGCAGGCGACTGATGTCCACCGGGTCGTTCTGCATGTCGGCGTCCATTGGAATCAATACGTCGCCTTTGGCCGCGTCAATACCGGCGGCCATCGCCGCTGTCTGCCCGTAGTTGCGCCGCAGTGAGATGATGCGCACTCTGCGGTCGCGCGCCGCGATGTCGCGCAGCACGTCGAGGCTCGCGTCGGTTGAGCCGTCGTCAACGTAAATCACTTCCGCCGTCCGGCCCAGAGCGTCGAGCGCCTCGTCAATCTTCGCGTGCAACGGGCGCAGATTCGGCTCCTCGTTCAAGACCGGTAGGAACAAAGAAATCTCCGGCCTCGCCTCATCGTCCGGCTCGTCGGCAGACGTGCGGACACTCAACTGCTCGCCCGTCACCACCACTTGTTCTTCGTAAATCTTCATTCCTTAATGCCCACACAAACCCATCGAAAAGGGCAGAAGCTCGCGCGGAAGCTACGGCGTAAGCGACGTGCGTAAGTGTTACGCCCTTCCTCACGGTCGGGCTTCTGTCCCATCGCCCCATGCAGTTGAGAATTACCACGCACCACTTTTACTTGAAACCGGCAATCACTCATTACTCATCACTCATCACTTCCTTCTGTACCACGCGACGAAGCGATGGATGCCTTCTTCAATCGGCGTCTGCGGATTGTAGCCGAGAAGTTGGCGCGCTTTAGCGATGTCGGCGAAGGTCTGCGGCACGTCGCCGGGCTGGACAGGCTGTCTGTCAATGACAGCGTTCCGCCCAAGCTCACGTTCCAATAACTCGATCAACTCGCGCAACTCGACGGTGCGCGACTCGCCGAGGTTAATCACTTCGTACATGCTCCCCTGATAATTAATTGCCGCGCGGACGCCCGCGATGATGTCGTCAACATACGTGTAGTCGCGTCGCGTCGTGCCGTCGCCGAAGACGGGAATCGCTCGCCCGTCGCTAATCAAACGGGCGAACTTGTGAATCGCCAGATCGGGACGCTGCCGCGCGCCGTACACCGTAAAGAAACGTAAACACACCGAGCGGATGCCATAGAGATGCGCGTAAGTGTGGCAGAGCATTTCGCCCGCCGCTTTCGTCGCCGCGTAGGGCGAGATCGGTTGCCGGATCGGATCATCCTCACTGAACGGTACTTTCGCGTTAATGCCGTAGACGGACGACGACGAGCCGAAGACGAACTGCTTGACCTGATGTATGCGCGCGAGTTCTAGAAGGTTGAGCGTGCCGTTGATGTTCGTCTCGGCGTACAAAACCGGCTCGTCGAGCGACGGGCGCACGCCCGCGCGCGCCGCCAAATGTACGATGACGTCAAAACGATTTTCGGCAAACACCTCGTCGAGTGCGGGGCGTTCGCGGATGTCCGCTTCGATTAATTGAAAATCATCCCGCCCGATATACGGCGCGACATTCGCATGCTTCACCGCCGGCGCATAAAAATCATTGAAGTCGTCAACCACCGGCACGCGCCATTGATTTTCCGCGAGTAACCGCTCAACCAAATGCGAGCCGATGAAGCCCGCGCCACCTGTGACAAGAATGTTTCTCATAAGCTCAGTTTTCAGTTTTCGGTTTTCAGTTTTCAGTTCAATCCGCAATCTGGAAACTGAAAACCGAAAACTGTTTACTTCTCAGCATAAATCCACAGATGCCAGCCCCAGCGTGCGGCGAGCCGCGTCTCCAGAGAGAGCGGCAGAATCGCGCCGACGATTGGCAGCCAGCGTTTGTTCAAAAAATGCACCGCCAAATCAACGCGTGCAAAGTCTTTGAATAACTCGCGGGCTTCGCGGCGCGAGTAGACGCGCGCCAGCGGATTGCCCGCGCCGTCAGTGTTGCGATTCAGAAATTCTTCGGGCGCTAAATACTGTTGCGCATCTTGTTGGAGTTGTGCGGCGTGCTCGCGCAAGCTGGTGATCGGCTCGCCGGTCAAACGGTGCGCGAGTTTGAGTCCGCCCTCGTTTTGCAGTAGACGCGCGCCCGCACGGCGCAACACCCCGATGTTGACGCGGTAGTTGTACGAATCTCGATGATAAAGCATCACGACGGCGCGACCACCCGGTCGGAGCACGCGATGAACTTCACGCACCGCGTGCGCGGTGTCCGGCGTGTGATGCAAAACGCCGTGCGAGTAGACGACATCAAAACTCTCGTCGGCGAAATCAAGATTCTCCGCGTCCGCAACGCGAAACTCGCCCGGCAAATTCTCCAACTCGAAGCGCCGCCTCGCCAACTCGATGGCCGCGTCAGTTAAATCAACGCCGGTGTAAATTGCACCCGCGCGGGCAAACTGCGCCGCGTCCGTGCCGAGGCCGCAACCGATTTCCAACACCCGCAAATTCCGCGCTCCGGCAAAATCAGCCGCCGCCGGAATGTGCCACTCGGTTTGATAACGATGTTCCTCGACGCGCTCGAAGAAAAGCCGCGACCCAACCACCGCGTCGCTAAACTTCGTGCCACACGGATGCGCCTGCCAGAAAGCGCGCACACGGTCTTTCAATTCACGTTCGGCGTTAATCGTCAAAACAACCTCGGCAATTCAGCGCGCAACGGGGCACAGATCACAAATCACTCGCGGCGCGAAACGCGAAAAAGTATCACGCCCCGCTCATGCGCGCCAAGCGATGCTCAATTCATTCTTAATCACATTTGAATGACGACCGCAACCCTCATCAGTGAATCCTCTTCTCTGTGTCCTCCGTGTCTCTGTGTTAAAAATTCCCGCTCCTCAACGAGAAATCACAGAGAACACGGAAACCGAATCACACAGCAGTAATCCGACATGCGACAGAGACTCCGCTCGTCACCAGCGTCGTCTAATAATCTTGCCTGTTACGGTTTAACTCGGCCTTTTTGTTTTTCTCCTCCTCGCGCTTGTCGAGTAAATTGTTGATATAAAACGCGAGTCCGAAAAAGACCACGAAAAAAACGATTGTGACAATTGTCATCATAACGCTTCACTTCTCCCACATTGAGCCTGTCACTTTTTCCCTTCGGCGAGAATGCGCTCCATCAACTTCGCGTCGTCGGAAATCAAACCGGATTTGACGAGGCGCGGCGTCAACGTCAGCCAGTTACGGTCGGCGCTGAAGACGCGACGAAAGAGCGGCAGCGCCTCGTCAACGCGGTTCATGTTGACGAGCGCGACGGCGTGCCAGTAGACCATCTCCGAATTGCCCGGCACCAACTTTTCCGCCGCCGCGTATTCGCGCAACGCCGTCTCGTTGTCTTTACGCTCAACGGCCAGGTCGCCCGCGTTCATGTGATTGTACGCGCGCTGCAACGTCAGCAACCGGCGCAATTCTTTAAGCGGCTCGGCGTGGTCGTCAACCCTCAAGTCGAAAACGCGGTCGGCCCACGCCCGCCCCGTCGGCTTCCCCGTCACCACTACGAGCGCGGCGGATTGCTTGCCGCGAATGTCTCCGCCCGCAATTTGCGCCGCGTCGAGCGCGGCCATCATCCGCTCCGCCAGATCGCCCTTCGTCGCCTCGAACGCGCGCGACATCGCCGGCCACACCTTCCCATTAAGCATCAAGTTAGCCTGCACGGAGTAATCTTTGCCGACGAAGTGGCCGGCGGCTTCAATGCACTTCGCGCCGGTGTGGGCGAAGACATTCCCGCGCGCGTCAATCATCGCCACCTGCCGCACGTCGCACCCGTCGTCGCCCGCAACGAGCGACTTCAGGGCGTCGGGCGCGCTCTTCCCGGCGCGCATCAGATCGAGGCCGAGTTTGCCGTAAGCCGGGTCAACGAACGACTGAGTGGCGACCGCCCCGACGCCCGCTTCCGCCCACGGCACGAGCGACCCGACCGAAAACCAATTCGATTGCACCGCGACGCCCAACTCGCCCGTCGCTGGATCGCGCGCCACAATCGAATACGTATGCACCGGTCGCAGTGGGCGAGCCGCAGAAGATGGTTCACTCAACTGCTGCGCGCTCACGTCATCAACCCGGAAAAGCGCCGCCACGAAAACGGCGAGCACAAAGAAAGACATCACGACGGCCAGCATTCTTTTCATCTTTCCACCCTTGAGCATTTATACTTCAGTCCACAAGCTTTCTTGACTGCGGTTCTCCGATCCTATAACCATGATAACAAAGAACGTGAACAACGACCCTTCAGAGATGACCGACCGCATCGCCATCATCGGCACCGGACACGTCGGCGCGACGAGCGCCTACGCCCTCTTGACGAGCGGCGTCGCGCGCGAAATCGTGCTGCTCGACGTTAACGCCGAACACGCCGAGGGCGAGGCGATGGACTTGCAGCACTCCGTCCCGCTGATGTCGCCGGTGCAGGTGCGGGCGGGCGATTACGCCGACGCGGCGCGCAGTTCCGTCGTCGTCATCGCGGGCGGCGTCGGCGGGCGACCCGGCGAATCGCGCCTCGACCTTCTGGGGCGCAACGTCACAATCGTGCGCGAGTGTGTGCGGAGTTTGATGGACGCCGGTTTCGACGGCGTGCTGCTGATGACTACAAACCCGGTGGACATTCTCGCGCAAATCGCGCAGGCCGAATCGGGTCTTCCAATCGGGCGCGTCATCAGTTCCGGCACCGTGCTCGACACAGC
>Ga0136614_10001764_pt1 | contig 12980 bp, 11 predicted proteins | sample AntDrymUQ2792106_2_FD_106643 | JGI IMG/M metagenome (GOLD analysis project Ga0136614, IMG submission 106643) | Polar desert sand microbial communities from Dry Valleys, Antarctica - metaG UQ279 (21.06) | ecosystem: Environmental > Terrestrial > Soil > Desert | place: Antarctica: Dry Valley...
GTCAGGCTCGGTGTCGAGCTCGCTGACCTCCAGCGGGGCGAGGAACTCCGGCGTCCGCCCCGGCTCGACGCTCACCCCGCGGCGGGCGGCGAGCGTCGCCGCGAACAACCCGTCCGCGACGCCGACCTGGCACTCCGCCCCGGTTCGTGCGGCCACCCGGTCGACCAGCCGCTCGGCGGCCGGCTGCTCCCCGCCGAAGTAGCCCACCGGTCCCTGCGCCGGCATCGCCAGCAGCCCCGGCCGCACCACCTCCACGCCCGGCGCCAGCTCCTCCACCGCGGCGACCACCGGCTCGAACGCCCTGGCGTCGCGGTCGACGTCCGGGGCCAGCACCGCAAGCTGCGGGCAGCGGGCCTGGGCCTCGCGGCGGCGCAGCCCCCTGCGCACCCCGGCGGCGCGGGCGGTGGCAGAGCACGCCACCACCCGGTTGGCTGCCACCACCGCGGCCGGCCGGTGCTCGGCGACCTTGGCAGCAGCTGCGGCAGCGGTGACCGGCCAGTCCGGGCACCACAGCACGAGCACCCTCACCCGGCCACCCGCACTTGTCGCGCCTCTTCGCTTCGACCGGGCTGCACTGCGCCGTCCGGTGCCGGCAGCAGCAGCGTGGCCTCGCGACCCGCGCCCGGCGCCGACTTGCCCCCCACATGCACCCGTACCTCGCGGGCCCGCAGCCGCCCGCTGCCGTCGTCGACCAGCCCACTCCAGTGCGCATCGGAACAGGTGAGCTCCACGTCCGCCCCTGGCCACGGCCCGAGCGGCAGCAGCACCGACCCCCGGCTGCGCGCCCGTGCCGCCAGCCGCTGGCGCTGCGCCGCACCCAGCCGAGCCACCCCCGCCACGGCCACCACGTCCAGCCCGTCCAGCAGCGCCGCGGTGACCCCGACGACCTCCGTACCGGGCGCGGGGACCAGGGCCAGCCGTGCCAGGTCGACGCCGGCCTCGGCAGCGGCGACCAAGCCCAACCCCGGCATCCCGATCACCGCGCTCCACGCCCCGGCGGCCGATGCCTCCGCGAGCAACGCCAGCAGCAGCGAGGTGGACCCCCGCACCGTCACCGTGGATCCGCGCCGCAGCCCGCCGGCCGGCAGCAACGGGCGCAGCGGCTCGGCCACCGCGAGCAGCCGGTCACCGTCGCCGAGAACGGTGACGGCCCTGCGCTCGCCCGCGCCGGCGCTCTCCACCTGGCGCAGCACGTCCCGGGCCAGCTCCAGCCCCGCAGCCATGGCGCCTCCACAGTATCGAACATATGTTCGATACTGTCAGAGTACCCGGCCACCCTGGCGCACCGTCAAGCGCTCATCTCGCAGAGAGCTGAAGCATGAGAGTCATATGCCATACTCATCCTATGCGCACCACACTGGACCTGGACGACGGGCTGGTCACCGCGTTGCTGGCCCGCCATCCCGGCGTCTCGAAGACCGAGGCCATCGAGACCGCGATCCGCTCCTACCTGGCGGAATCCGCCATAGCCAGGCTGCGGGAGCTGGCCGGCACGCTCGACATCGAGGACACCTCAGGCGACCGCGCGCTCGACCGCACCTCGTGACCGTCCTCGCGGACACCTCGATCTGGGTCGACTACCTCCGCTCCGGCACTCGCTCCCCGACCGGGGCGCAGCTCGACACCCTGCTCGCGGCCCGCCAGCTCGCGATGTGTGGGCCGGTCGCCGCCGAGCTGCTGGCCGGGGCACCGGAGTCGAGCACCGAGGAGCTGTGGTCGCTGCTGCGGTCGCTCGCCTGGATCCACATCGGGGTGGCCGACTGGCACACCGTCGGTGCGGTCGCCGGCCGCCTCCGCCGCGCCGGGACACCCGTGCCACTCACCGATCTGGTGATCGCCGCGGCTGCGGTATCGGCAGGTGCCGCGCTGTGGTCGCACGACAGCGACTTCCTGCGGATCGCTACCGCTATGCCGGAGCTCAGCCCGCACTCGCCACCTACTACCTAGCCACGACCTTGGGAGAGCCGAACCCGATCCACGGCCGATACGAATCCACGGTGAGACGGCGGCGGGCTCTGTGCGAGTTCGTCCGCTCCCACCGTTGAGAGGACAGCACCTTGGTCACCGTAGGACTGCTCGTCACCGTGACGGCCAAGCCGGGCAAGCAGGACGAGCTCGCCGCTTTCCTCGCCTCGGCCCTGCCCCTCGCCCAAGCCGAGCCCGCCACCGCGGCGTGGTTCGCGTTCAAGATCGACGACAGCACCTTCGGCATCTTCGACGTCTTCCCCGACGCCGCAGGCCGCCAGGCGCATCTCGACGGCCCAATCGCCGCGGCGCTGATGGGCAAGGCCGATGAGCTGCTGGCCGGCCCACCCGACATCAAGCCGATCGACGTGCTCGCCGCCAAGCTCTAGTGCCGACGCAGGCAGCGCGTTGGTTCAGTGGGGTTGGGCGGCGCCGAAGACCCATGGGGTGGTCTCGTCGATGAACGACGTGGGGTAGCCGACGTCGAGGCGGCGGGCGCCGATGATCGGGTGGATGACGGGTGATCGGGTCCGCGTGCAGACCAGGCCCAACCACCTCGCCGGCTCCCTCGGTCTCCGTGCCCATGTGCATCGCCGTACCCCCTACCGATGGGTGGAGGAGCGCGGCCGATCCAAGCCCCGCGAGCCGTGGCCGTCGCTGGTCTGCCACCTACTACACCTACGGCTCGGTGTGCCGGTGACCCCAACCACCCTGGGCTGGACCGCCGCCAGCTGGGACGCCTTCCTGCCCGCAGATCACGGGTTGGATCAGCAGTGGAACCCGGCCGGGGCAGTAGCCGCACTGGCCGCCGTCGTGGATGCTGACTCCATGGAGCGGCGACACTTTCTGGCGTGTGCTGGGCGAGGCCGGCCTCGCCCGCTACCAGGAGCTGGTCGAGGCGGCGTGGCACGCCTTGCCGCTGAAGCTGCCAGGTCACCATGACAGCGGCCGATTCACCAGCACCTTCCTGATGGAGCGCGTCGCCGAGTGCGTCGGCGGCACCGACGCTCTGGTGGCGGTGTTGGCCCACGACGTGACCTCCGGCTACGGCTACCTGCGCATCGGGGAGGTCTTGGTTGGAGCCGACCGTGACCCGGAGGCGATGGAATGGCTGCAGCGCGGGCTCGCCGAGTTCCCCGCCGACCGACGACTGCGCGATCTGGCCGCCGGATGCCACCTGCGGGCCGGCCACACCGACGAGGCGCTCGCCCTGCTCTGGGCGAACTTCACGGCCGACCCGTCCCTGTCGACCTACCAGCAGCTATCGGCGGCGGCCGGCCCGGCATGGCCATCCTGGCGAGCGAAGGCCCTCGGCCTGCTGCGCAGCCAACCCCGGGCGGCCGATGCCTTCGCCGGCCGGGAGTTCATGGCGCCGGCGGGCCATTCCACCCTGGTCGTAGTCCTGCTCTGGGACGGCGAGCCGGACGCCGCCTGGGCGGCCGCCAAGAGCGGAGGTTGCCGTCCCCGGCTATGGCTCACCGTCGCTCGAGAGCGGGCCAAGACCCACCCGGCCGATGCGATCCCGATCCTTCAGCGCGCCGCAGAGCAGGCCATCGATCACAAGCAGCGCGCCGCCTACCGCGACGCGGCGCGCCTGCTCAACGAGGCGCATTCGTTGGCCCTGCGCTGCGGGAACGCGGAGGGGGCTATCCGGATCGGCTTGGGCGCGTTGTTGCTTGCGCTCGCCGTCGGTGCCGCGATGATCGCGGTGGGGCTGGTCCTGGTCTTCAGCGGCGATCAGCAGGGTGACTACGCGGGCGGTTCGTTCAAGCTCGCCCATTTCGTCGCAATGCACGGGATAGCGATCCTGCCCGGACTGGCCTGGCTCGCCTTGCGCACCGACTGGACGCAGCGGGCGCGTGGCCAGGTTGTTGCACTCGGCACGACCGGTTACCTGCTCGCCGCCGCCACGGTCGTAGTCGCGCTCGCCCCCGCGGAGACCGCGCCGCCGCTGTCTCTTGCTGCGTGGATCGTCGCCGCCGCCGGCACCGTGGCCCTGCTGGTCGCAGGTGGTCTCGTCCTCGGCGGCGTGACAGCGTCGCGAACCGAGCCCGAGGCAGCCCATAGCCGGCCCTGAGAGGCGGCGGGTCGGTCTGTCGGGTTGCCCGACTGGCTGGCCTCGCGCCGCCGCACCCGGGTGGCGGCCGGCCCCCTCGCGCATGCGTTCACAGCTGATGGAGCTACCGGCTCATTCGGGCTGGTTTGCGGTGCCCCGACCGGCGACGAAGGGAGTCGTGACGCCCTCGTAACCCAGGTGCATGGTCATCCCGGTCGCGGCGTGCGACAGGTTGTGGCAGTGGTCCATCCACAGGCCGGGGTTGTCGGCTTGGAAGGCGATGACGTAGGTCTCGCCGGGTCGCACCTCGAGCGTGTCGACCCACCAGGGGCTGCCGCTGGCCGGCACACCGTCGCGGGACAGCACCAGGGCGTGGTGACCGTGCAGGTGCATCGGGTGCGGGGAGTGCGACCGGTTGACGAACGTGTTGCGCACCAGATCGCCTTCGCGCACCATCTGCATCGGGGTGTCCGGGAACGACGCGCCGTTGATCGTGGTGTGGAACCCGAACTGCCCGTCGAAGAAGCGCGGCCCGTCGTCGAGGACGAAGGCCGGGTCGCTGTCGACGGGGCTGGTCGCATCGAACGGGGTCGGTGTCGGGTTCCCGTAGTGCAGCGGGTCGAACTCGGTACCGGCGCGCACCGGCGGTGGGTCGCCCCCGCCGTCGGGGCTCAGTAGCAGCGCGGGGCCCACGTCGAACCCGACGCCGGCCAGCAGCACCGGATGGTCCTGCATCGTGAACGTGAGGTCGTCACGTCCGCCGGCCGCGACCCGAATCACGGTGTCGACGAGGTCGGTCGGCCCGCTGACCTCGCCGCCGTCGATCGCCGCCACCCGGAACGGTGTCCCTGCCAGGGTGACCGACAGCGTGCCGTTGTCGGTGTTCAGCACGCGCAGTCGCACCGGCGTCCCGGGTGCCACGGCCTGGCGCTGCATGCTCGGGTCGGTGCCGAACGACTTCCGCTTGCCCGCGGGGGTGTTCCAGGTGTGCGCCACGACCATCCGGTCGCCGGGCTCGGCGGCGACGGGCGCGGCGGGCGGCAGCACGACCAACGCACCGAAGAGTCCCTTCCGCACCTGCTCGTCGGACAGCTGGTGCGAGTGGTACCAGTAGGAGCCGACGTCGGGGGCGCGGAACCGGTAGACGTGGCGCCCGCCGGGGGATATGGCGTCCTGGGTCAGCCCGGCCACCCCGTCCTGCGCGTTGGGCACGTCCACGCCGTGCCAGTGCAGCGTGACACCGGTGTCGGGCAGCGCGTTGACCAGCGTCACCTCGACGAGCTCGCCCTGGCGCATCCGCAGCTCCGGGCCGGGGAGCTGGCCGTTGAACGCCCACCCCTCGGCGGTCTCGCCGGAGGCCAGCTGCACGGCGGCCGGCGCGGCGGTCAGGGTGAAGCGCCGATCGGGCGTGCCGTCGACGGCTCCGGTCAGCGAGGTGAGGTCCACGCCGTCGGAGTGCTGCGGGTGTCCGCCGTGGTGGCTCATGCCTGCGGCATTGGCCATTGTCCGGGCGTGGCTCATCATCGTGTACTCGTCTGGCAGGACGCTGGCCTGCGCGGCGACGACCAGCCCGCCCACCGCGGCCGCGACCAGCGCCACCAGCACTCCAGCGGCGCGCAGGACGCGCCGGCCAGGGCCAGGCAACCGGGCTTCGGGCCTGGTCAGCCGCGCGAGCCGGCGCCGTTGCCGCAGCCACAGTTCGGTGACCACCACGACCAGCAGCCCGCCGAACACCAGTGCGGGAAGCCAGTACGGCGGGACCGGGCGCGTCACGAACACGATCCAGAACGCCAGCACAGCGGCGACGGCGGCCGCCTGCACCGGTACGACCAGCCGCGGGTCGGCGGCAGCGCCGCGGTCCGGCCCTGGGTCGTGCTGGCGAGCCACCCGCCACAGCCGCGGCGCGGCGAGCCCGAACGCGGCCAGCACCCCGGCGAGCAGCACCGGCAGCTCGACCAGCACCCGGTTCTGCGCGAACGACCAGCCGGCTGAGCCCCACAGCAAGCCGACGCTGCCCAGCTTGGCCGCGAGCAGCAGCGCGTCCACACCCAGTAGCCCGAGCACGATCCGGGCGCTGCGACGCCTTCTCCGCTCGTCAGGGCGGAACGCGATCCGGGCCACCCGGTAGCCGGTGACCAACCACGCGATCATGGCCAGGGCGGACAACCCCTCGTCGAGATTCACCACGGTCTCGTACATGATCTCGACGCTAGAGATGACCCCGCCCGACGTCGTCGGCTCAGCGGCGCGACCGGATACCGCATCGGGGGTAGCCGGCGGGCGCTTGCGGTGCGCCGCGCGCGGTATCAGGCGGTGGCCAGGCCCGTCTGGTAGGCGAGCACGACGAGCTGGGCGCGGTCCCGCGCTCCGAGCTTCATCATGGCCCGGTTGACGTGGGTCTTGGCGGTGGCCGGGCTCATGTGTAGCTCGCGGCCGATCTCGACGTTGGTCAGCCCGCCCGCGACGAGCGCCATCACCTCGCGCTCCCGGTCGGTGAGCACGGCCAGCCGGGTGCTGTCGGCCGCGGGTCGGGCCGGCCGGCCGGCGAACTCGGTGACCAGTCGGCGAGTGACGCGTGGCGAGAGCAGCGCGTCCCCCGCGGCGACCACGCGCACGGCCCGCCGCAGGTCCTCGGGCTCGATGTCCTTGGCCAGGAACCCACTCGCACCGGCCCGCAACGCCTCGAACACGTATTCGTCGAGCTCGAAGGTGGTCAGCACGACGACGCGCGTCGCGGCCAGCGTGGGATCGCCGACGATCTCCCGGGTCGCGGCGAGCCCATCGAGCACCGGCATCCGGATGTCCATCAGCACCACGTCGGGCCGCAGCTCACGGCACGCCGCGACGGCCAGCGCACCGTCCTGCACCTCGGCGACCACGTCGATGTCGGCGGCGCGGTCCAACAGCAGGCGGAACCCGGCCCGCACCAGGGTCTGGTCGTCGGCCAGCAGCACGCGGATCGTCACGTCGGCAGCTCCAGTGGCAGCGTGGCCACCACCCCGAACCCACCGCCGTCACGCGGGCCGGCCAACAGCGAGCCACCCAGCGCCGCGGCCCGCTCCCGCATGCCGTTGATGCCGTGCCCGGCGGCGCCGTCGCCGCCCTGCGAAGGGCCAGGGCCGTCGTCGGCAATCTCGACGACGAGGGCGTCGGGCCGGTACCGCAGCGCCACCGTGGCTGTGCCAGCGCGCGCGTGGCGCACAACGTTGGTCAACGACTCCTGCACGATTCGGTAGGCGGTGAGCTCGACCGCCGCCGGCAGCGGGCGGGAGTCCCCGCTGCGATTCAGTCCGACGTGCACCCCGGACCTCCGGGCAACCGACAGCAGCCCATCGAGCTGCTGAAGGGTCGGCAACGGCGCAAGCGGTGCGCCACGGTCGCCGTCGCGGAGCACCCCGACCGCGGCCCGCAGCTCCTCCATCGCCGCCCGGCTCGCCGTGCGGATCTCACGCAGCGCCGCTCGCGCCTCGGCCGGCGAGTCGTCGAGCACGTCGACGGCGACCCCGGCCTGCACGGTGACCGTCGCGATGGTGTGGGCCAGCACGTCGTGCAGCTCACGTGCGATCCGCAGCCGTTCCTCGGCGACCCGCCGGGCGCCTTCCCGCTCACGCTCCGCCTCCGCGGCGGCCAACGCGCGGGCAGCGGCGGCAGCCCGTTGCCGGCGCGACCGCATGCTGGCGCCCAGCAGCACGACCACGACCATGAGCGAGGTCGTCTCCACGGTGTCGACGAGCAGCGGCAGCAGCTGCTCCCGTTCCCCGCCCGCACGCACGAGCACCGCCGCTAGCACGAAGAACGCCACGACACCCAACGACCACCTGATCCGCCCGGCGACCGCGGCCACATACAGCGGCACAGCCAGGGCCAACGCGGGCGAGATCCCCGGATACTGCAGCGCGTAATAGAGCACCAGGACCGCCGCCGAGCCGATCAGCACGCCGCGCGGCCAGCGACGGCGCCCGAGCACCAGCACCGCGATGAGCCCGCCCAGCGCATAGGCCAGCGCGTCCGGCGGGCCAGAGTTGGACTCGCGCGCCACGGTGATCGCGATCGAGATCACCAGCGCCACCCCGACGACGACCCCGACGTCGACCAACGCAACCGGCGGTCTCCACCCGCGCATCGCGTCCGACGGTGCCGCCATGACGACACGGTACGAGGTCGGCGGTGGCCGAGGCGTCCTCCCAGCGGCTATTGGCTCATACCGCGCCGGCGGTAGCCCGTCGCATCAGTGGGCGAAGTGCCGGGTGCCGGTGAGGTAGAGCGGCACGCCTGCGGTCTTGGCCGCAGCGCTCGACTCGTCGTCGCGCACCGAGCCGCCGGGCTGCACCACCGCCCGCACACCGACCTCCAGCAGCACCAGCAGCCCGTCGGCGAACGGGAAGAACGCGTCCGACGCGGCCACCGCGCCCCGCGCCCGGTCACCGGCCCGCTGCGCGGCCAGCTTCGCCGCGTCCACCCGGTTCACCTGGCCCATCCCCACCCCGACCGTCGCCCCGTCAGCGGCGATCACGATCGCGTTGGACTTCACCGCCCGGCTGGCCCGCCAGGCGAACACCAGGTCGGCCAGCGTCGCGTCGTCGACGGGATCACCGGTCGCCAGCGTCCAGGTCGCGGGGTCGTCGCCGGGCGCGTCGATCGCATCCTGCTGCTGCAGCAACAACCCGCCCGACAGCGGGCGAAACTCCGCCCCCCGCCGCGACGCCGGCGAAGCTCGCAGCACCCGCAGGTTGCGCTTGCCGGCGAGCACGTCCACTGCCCCGTCGGCGTAGGACGGGGCCAGCACGACCTCGGTGAAGATCTCCGCGACCTGCTCGGCCATCGCGACGCTCACCTCGCGGTTCACCGCGACTACCCCGCCGAACGCGCTCACCGGGTCGCACGCGTGCGCCTTGCGATGTGCGGCCGCGACGTCCCCGTCCGGCGACACCGCGATGCCGCACGGGTTCGCGTGCTTGATGATCGCCACGCACGCCTGCTCGTGGTCGTGCACCGCCCGCCACGCCGCGTCGGCGTCGACGTAGTTGTTGAACGACATCTCCTTGCCGTGCAGCTGCTCTGCCGTCGCGAGCCCGGGACCAGGATCCTCGTTCACATACAGCGCCGCGGCCTGGTGCGGGTTCTCGCCGTAGCGAAGACCCGCCTTGCGCCGCCAGCTCGCACCGACCCACGCCGGGAACACCGTGTCCGGGTCCGGGGCGACGACGCTGCCCAGGTAGGACGCCACCGCGATGTCGTAGGTCGCGGTGTGCCGGAACGCATCGGTGGCCAGCCGCTGCCGGTCGGCCAGCTCGAAGCCGCCGGCGTTGACCTGCTCCAGCACCCAGCCGTAGCGCGCGGGGTCGACCACCACCGCGACGCTGCCGTGGTTCTTCGCCGCCGCCCGCACCATCGCCGGGCCGCCGACGTCGATCTGCTCGACGCACTCCGCGGGGCTCGCGCCCGACGCGACCGTGTCGGTGAACGGGTAGAGGTTGCTGACCAGCAGCTCGAACGGCGTGACGGCCAGCTTGCGGAGCTGCTCGGTGTGCTCGGGGTTTCCGGTGTCGGCCAGCAGCCCGGCGTGCACCCGCGGGTGCAGCGTCTTCACCCTGCCGTCGAGGATCTCGGGGAACCCGGTCATCTCCTCGACCCTGGTGACGGGCACTCCGGCGTCGGCGATCCGCTGCGCGGTCGAGCCGGTGGAGACGATCTCCACACCGGCCGCGTGCAGCCCGGTCGCGAGGTCGAGCAGGCCCGCCTTGTCGTAGACGCTGACCAGCGCGCGCCGGACGGGTCGACGCTCGCTCACGGGAAGCTCACCTGCCTGCCGTCGACGGTGCAGCCTTGCGCTGCCAGCGCGGCGACGGTGTCGACCAGCAGTTCACGTTCCACGACCTTGATCCTCTCGTGCAGCCCGTCCACGGTGTCGCCGGGGCGTACCGGCACCGCCTGCTGCGCCACCACCGGCCCGGTGTCCACGCCGGCGTCGACCAGGTGCACGGTCGCCCCGGTGACTTTGACCCCGTAGGCCAGCGCCTCGGTGACGGCGCGGGTGCCGGGGAACGCCGGCAGCAGCGCGGGATGCGTGTTGAGCATCGGGCAGGCCACGCCGGCGAGGAACTTCGGCCCGACGATCTTCATGAACCCGGCGCTGACGACGAGGTCCGGCCGGTGCTGGGCGACGGCGTCGGTGAGGGCGTCGTTCCATGCTGGTCGGTCGGGGTACTCGGCCACGGCCTCGACGAAGGTGGGCAGGCCGGCCCGCTCGGCGCGCGCCAAGCCGGCGACGCCGGCACGGTCCGCTCCGACGGCGACGACCTCGGCGGGATAGTCGGGTCGCGCGGAGGCGTCCAGCAGCGCCTGAAGCAGGGTGCCACTGCCGGAGACGAGCACGACGACCCTGGCCGGGACGGGCAACTGGATGCGGTACCGGCTCACCGCCTCACCCTAGGCGGCGGGATCGGCGACCGGCGGGGCCGCCGCAGGCGCTCGAGCCCGGCAGGCAGGCGCAGGCGGGTAGGTGTGCGCTGCCTGTCCGGTGGCGTGTCGGGCACCGCCACCGCGGCGGCCGGGAGCCCGATGAGTAGCAACGCCGCACCGGCTACCACCAGGGCGGGCAGCTGCACGGGATCGAACGGTCCCTGCGCCAGCTGGCCGCCCGCGAGCAGGGCCAGCAGCCCGCACGCCGCGGCGACCCCGGCGGCGGCGACGCCGACCGCCCGCAGCCGCGCAATCGGGGACTCGCCGGCCGTGCGGCAGCACCGCCCGACGAGCACGCCGGTCAGCACCGGCAACAGCAGCACGACCGGGGCCCACGCCGGCGGCGCCGTGGTGGGCACGGCCGCGAGCAGTGGCACCGGCGGCAACGGGCCGCCGGCCGCCCCGAGCGGGGAGGTCAGCGCGGTGCCGATCTGCACGCCGGGGCCGAGCGCCCACGAGGACGCGGCGAGCACGGCGTTGGGCAGGTAGCCCAGTGAGAGCAGCGTCAGGCCGATGCCGGCGCCGGCCTGGCCGCCGACGCGGGCCACCAGCTCGTGCACGTCGGTGGCCGAGATCAGCAGCGCCACCGTGAGCAGCACGGCGCCGCAGCTCGCCAGGCCGGCCAGCCCGACCCGGCCGGCCCACAGCCCGGAGCGCAGCCACTGGGGTGCGGAACGCCAGGACGGCGCAGCCCCCAGCGCGCGCAGCACGCCGAAGGTCGCGGCAAGTCCCGCGGTGAGCCCCGCGGCCAGTGCGGCCGCCCAAGGCGCCGCGGCAGTGACGGGCCCAGCCGCCTGCAGCAGTGCGCTGGCCAGCACCGCCACCGCGGCGTGCGTGCCGGCGAGGGTGGCGATCACCGGTCCGGCGTCCCGCCAGCCGTCAGCGCCGTCCCCATGATCACCGTCTGTGGAGCCGGACGTTCGCTGAGCGAACGTTTCGCTCCCCAAATCGCGATCTTGTCCGGCTCGAGCCGGCAAGACACCGGCGAGCCGGCGAGCCGCGAACCGGGCAGCGGCCGCGACCAGCGCCAGCACGCCGAGGGTGGGCAGCAGCGGCAGCGCGGTCAGCGGGACCCCGTCGAGCACCAGCGGCACCTGGTGCGCAGCGAGCCACAACGGTACGGACGCGGCGAACAGCGCGTCGGCGGAGGTGGACGCTCCGGTGGTGAGCACGACCAGCGTCGCGACCGGCACGAGCAGGCCGTAGCTGACCAGCACGGTGCCCATCGCCGTACCCACCAGCAGCCGCACCCGGTCCAGCCCAGCCAGGCCGGCGACATCTGACACCGGGGCGGGCGGTGGCCCGGGTTGCGACGTGGGCCGCGGCGGGGCCAAGGCGGTGCCGGACATAGCTGTTCATGGTGGCAGCGGCGACCCGCACGAGCGGTCGGCCACGCCGGGTGAGCAGCCGCCTATCGACGAACGTAGAGCTCAGCTCGAGGAGCGCCCTTGGTCGCCGCCCGACTCTTGCGACGGCTCCGCGGTGCCCGGAGCGTCCTGCCCACCTTCGGTGACCGCGTCACGACCGCCGAGGCTGGCCGGCTCGTCGGCCGGTGACGCATCCGGTGCACCGTCGCCCGCCGGCGGTACATCCGGTGCGGTCGGCGTCTGAGGTGCGGGCGGGTCGAAGGTCCGCGGCTCGTAGTAGTGGCCGCCGCCCTCCGTCGACGGTGTGAGGTCGTGCAGGGTCAGCTTGCCCTCGTCCTGCGCCGGCTCGGGCTGCCCCAGATCAGCCCGCTCCGGATCGGACCACCCCTGCTCGGACGGTGCCGCCCCGGACTGCGCCGGCATCACCGGGGCGAGGCCGGGGTCGGTGGACTCCGAGGCACGCGGGTAGTCGGGCTGCCGGTAGTCGGGCTGCCGGTAGCCCGGCGGCGGAGGCTGCTGCGGGAACGGGCCAGACGGCGGCTCGAACGGCGCGCGGTTGCCCGGAGCACCCGGGTAACCGGGCGGCTGGCCGGGTCCGCCGGGCGGACCGGGATACGGCATCGCGCCGGGCGGCGGGCCGTAGCCAGGGGGCGGACCGAACCCAGGCTGACCCGGTCCACCGGGCCCAGGACCACCGGGCCCAGGACCACCGGGACCTCCAGGCGCACCGGGTCCGCCGGGCCCGGGAGGGCCGTAGCCCTGCGGCCCGTAGCCCTGCGGCCCGTAACCGGGCGGTGGCCCGCCCGGCCCGCGTCGGCCTCGACGGAACTGCTGCGGTCCAGCCACCGAGCCGGGACCGCTGCCGGCACCGGCGCCGGCAGCGATCACGCCGGCGTCGAGCAGCACCGCAGCCACGACGGCGATGAGCTGGAGCACGGCGAGGATCAACACGGCGATGTCAGTCCCGCTGATGCGGCCGATCGCGCCGAGTCCGCCGACGGAGCCGGACCCGAACTCCACCTGCAGCAACTGAAGCACCCCGACGGTCACCGCGACCGCGGCCGGCACCAGCAACCGCCCCGACCTGGGCAGCAGCGTCGCGGCGGCCAGCAACCCGCCGCCGAGCAGCA
>Ga0136614_10001767_pt1 | contig 12975 bp, 10 predicted proteins | sample AntDrymUQ2792106_2_FD_106643 | JGI IMG/M metagenome (GOLD analysis project Ga0136614, IMG submission 106643) | Polar desert sand microbial communities from Dry Valleys, Antarctica - metaG UQ279 (21.06) | ecosystem: Environmental > Terrestrial > Soil > Desert | place: Antarctica: Dry Valley...
CCCGGCCCCCGGCCCCTCTCTGAAGACTCCGGCGACGAGCGTCACGTCCGGCAGGTGCGTGCCGCCGGCGAACGGGTCGTTTAAGGCGATCACGTCGCCGGGCGCGATGACTGTTTCGCCGAGCGCGGCGGCGACGGCCATCGGCATCGAGCCGAGATGCACGGGCATGTGGTCGCCCTGCGCGATGACCCGCCCCGACTTGTCGAACACGGCGCACGAGTAATCGCGCCGCTCTTTGATGTTCGGCGAGAAGGCCGTGCGCCTGAGCGCGAGTCCCATCTCATCCGCTACCGATGTGTAGAGAGCGCGATATATTTCGAGCGTCGTCGGATCGAAGTTCTGATTTCGTTTCATGGTTTATTCAACGATTCAGGAATTTAACCGCTGAGCACGCGGAGACCGCAGAGTATAAAAATCGTGATTGTACATTCTGAGCTTGCAGCCGCTCCGCGCTCTTCTGCGTGCCCGGCGGTGAATGTTGGCCGGATGATCTTCGATTTGCTTATGGCTCGATGATTAAGTTCCCGTATCGATCAACCTCGGCGCGTGCGCCCGGCGGGATCAGGGTAGTTGACGAATACTCTGTGATGATCGACGGCGATTCGAGTCGCGCGCCTGCCGTGAGTTGGTCGCGCGCGTAGACGGCGATGATTCTTTTCTTGTGGTGCTCAAAACAGACATGCGCGCGCGTTGTTGGTGACGTGCCGTCTTCGTTGCCGCGCCGCTTCGCTCGCCCGCTCGTCGACTTTTCAACGATGCCGATGGCGCGGACGCGCGCGCTGACGATCTCGACCGTGTTCTCTTCTCGCGCGTACCCGTAACGACTTCTGTGCGCTTGATGAAACGCCGCCGCCAGTTCACGCCCGCCGCGCGCCCACTTGACCGTCAACTCGAACGACTGGCCGAGGTAGCGCGCCGCGACCGCCCGCTCGTGACGCTGACTCTGTTCGGTAAAGCCTTCGCGTTTCAAAGCGGCGCGTGCCTCGCGCTCCATCGCGCGGAACGCGCGTTCGAGTTGCGCGTCATAGTCATCCGTCGCTTTCAGCATCACGGTGCGGCTCAAATCTTTGATGACATCTGAGTCGAGCGCGCCGCGCGCCGACAGTGCGCCAGGGTCGCGCGGTACGATGACGCGCGGGATGCGCAAGTGACGCGCGAGTTCGACCGCGTGCAGTCCGCCCGCGCCGCCAAACGGTAACAGAGAAAACTCACGCGGATCATACCCGCGCTCGACCGAGACAGCGCGCAGCGCCCGCTCCATCCCGGCGTTGACCACCCGCACGACGCCGAGCGCCGCTTCGTTCGCGCCCACCTTGCGTCCACTCGCCGCGCTCATCTCGCGCGCCAATTTTGTCAAAGCCTGCTCCGCCCTCTTCACATCAAGTCGGAAATCGCCACCGAGCAAGTCCGCGCCGCCGAAGCGACCGAGCAAGAGGTTGGCGTCCGTCACCGTCGGCAAAGTCCCGCGCCCGTAGCAGGCGGGGCCGGGGTCGGCGCCAGCGGATTCCGGCCCGACGCGCAAACTTCCGCCGAGGTCGATGCGCGCGATGGAGCCGCCACCCGCGCCGACCGTGTGAATGTCCATCACCGGCACGGCGATGGGCATTCCGGCGATTGTCGATTCGTTCGTCAGACGCACTTCACCAGCGGTGCACAGCGCAACATCGGTCGACGTGCCGCCCATGTCGAACGTGATGATGTCCGCCGCGCCCGCCGCCCGCGCGACGCCGAGCGCGCCGACGACGCCACTCGCCGGGCCTGAGAGGATCGTGCGTACCGGCTCGCGCGCCGCAATCTCAGCCGAGATGCCTCCGCCCGAAGACTGCATCACTCTCAGGCGCGGCACTTCATTGTTCAGCCGCTTCAGGTATGCACCCATCAAAGGCTGAAGATAGGCGTTGATGACGACGGTCGAAGTCCGCTCGTATTCGCGGTACTCAGGCAGGATGACATGCGAGACAGAGAGCGGCACGCCGAGTGTTTCGAGCGCGGCGGCGATGCGTTGTTCGTGTTCGGGACGAACGAACGAAAAGAGAAGCGAAACGGCGATTGATTGAGCGCGCGCGTGTTTTAACTTCTTGACCAGCGCCGCGAGCGCGCTTTCGTCCAACGCCTCTAACACCTCGCCCGATGCCGCGACACGCTCACGCGCACCGAAGCGCAATTCACGGGGCACGAGCGTTTCAGGTCGCGTGACGTTGAGGTCGTAGAGGCGTGGGCGCGTCTGCCGACCGATGGCAAGTACATCCTCGAACCCGGCGGTGGTCACGAGCGCCGTCCGCGCGCCGCGCCGTTCGAGCAGCGCATTCGTCCCGACGGTCGTCCCGTGAATCACCTCGATGTCGCGGAGCCTGACTCCAGTCTCCTCTGCGACGCGCTTTAATCCCTCGGTGATCGCCCGCGACGAATCGGCGGGCGTCGAAGCGAGCTTGAAGATTTGCGCGCGACCACCAACATCATAAACAAAGTCGGTGAATGTCCCGCCGGTGTCCACGCCGACACGCACGCGCTTCAGATTTGATTGCTTCGTCACGGTTCGTGCTCGGCCCGACAATCTTTCGCGCACGGTCTCTCTCACGTCATCGCCGGTGTCAGAGGACGATGCGGCAGCCTTCCTGGTGCGAGCGGCGCGCGGCGTCGAGAACGAGTTGCACCTGATGGCCGTCATCGAAAGTTGCCGCCTCTTCGACGTGGTTGCGCCCTTCGCGTAGCGCCGTGACAATCTCGCGCGCGAAACGTGTGAAGCCGCGCGTCCAACCCGAATCGCGCATCCCCGGCGCGAGATCACCGCGCTCGCTTTCGATTGGCCGCCATTCGTGCGCGCCGACGTCTGCATGCCACAACTCGCCGCCGTCTTCGATGCGCAGCGCACCGCGCGAGCCGAGCACCTCGACGCGGTGCAGAGGTTGTCCGGCCTCGACGACCGAGAGGGAGAACGTCCCGGTCGCCCCTTCCGTCACCCCACTGTCGGCGAAGTTGACGAGCAGATTCGCTTCGTCGTCGGTTGTCACCGGACGCATCTCGCCGCTCTGATTGTCGGGGCGCTCGCGAACATGCGTCGCGAGGCTCGCCGAGACGTGTGATACTTCGGCACCGAGCAGCCAGCGAAATGTGTCGACCGCGTGCGAACCAATTGCGCCGAGCGCGCCGCCGCCCATCTCAGCATCCGACCACCAATCCCACGCGCGCTCCGCGACGGCTCGCGAGTCGGCACGAAACATAAAATTGACGTGACGCACCGTGCCAATGTCGCCGCCGTAGATCATCGCGCGCATCCGCCGCCGGCCTTCGAGGAAGCGCAACTCGTGATCGATATACGCGAACGCATTCACCTCGCGCGCGCGGCGGCGCATCGCATTCGTCTCGCCCGCGTCCATCGCCATCGGCTTTTCGCACAGCACCGCCTTGCCCGCGTCGAGCGCGGCGAGCGTCATCTCAGCGTGCGTGGCGGGCGGTGTCACGATGCTCACTAAATCAACGTCGTCGCGCGCGACCACTTCGCGCCAGTCGTTTGCCACAACTGGGATGTCGAACTCGCGCGCGACCCGTTCGGCGCTCGCGCGGGTGCGGCTGGCGACCACGACGACGCGCGCACCGTCGCATGCGCGGAAGCTCGGAATCTGCGTCGTGCGCGCGAAGCCGGCGCCGATCACGCCGATGTTAATGACCTCTTTTTTTGCCAACTCAATCCCCCCTGTCAGCCCACACATGAAAGAAAAGAGGGCGACAGATGCAGGTCGCCCTGATGATTTGATTTGCCCCCGGTAGGACTTGAACCTACAACCAACGGATTATGAGTCCGGTGCTCTAACCAATTGAGCTACAGGGGCATGTGCTTGAAAAGTGCCGGGAGATTATAGAGGCGCGGCCAAACGGTCGCAAGGTAACGATTGTTTGTGGACGGGATTAACCCGGTGCTCGCGAGGATGTCCGGGGAACTTCAATTCGCCGACTGGCCGGAGATGCGACAAGTTAAGCGATAAGGCAATAGTAAAAGGGTCAAAAGCAAAACTGAAAGCCGGTCCCGACGGTGATTTAATGCATATTATGCACCGAAATACTGTTGCTCAGGCGCTTCCTTCGGCTGAGCTTTTCTAATGTGGACGAGCACTGTTTCAGTCTCGGCATCGGAGAAGCGTTCGTGAATGCGCGCGAGCAGGACTCTGACCGGAAGGTGCTGATGGTCAACATTGAAGGTGAAGTTAAAGCTTTGCGAAGGCGCTCGGCTGCACCGGAAGTTTTTGATGTAGTCTTGAAACGCCTGGGCTTCGACGACGGGTTCGATGTCGGTGAAAAAGTTGCTCCCAATGATGCCAGCCGTCAAACCGCTCGCTCCTTCTTTGTCATCCGAGTTGAAGTAGAGAACGGTGCCAGACCCATCCATCTCAACCAAACCGAGCGGAAGTTCTTTCATGTATGTTTTCTCAATCATGGCAATGTACCTTCTCAATGGCTCAAGCGATGCTGTCCGCACCCGCTTCAACAAAGCACGCGGCGCCGGCTGTATGACGGCGAGACACGCCGCCGGAAACAGCCGGGTTGAGTGATGACACCCGGTTATTCGCAGGTATCTTTTCTCGTTGCCGACACGGGCACATCCGGCGTTTATTTCTCTGACCTATGACACCTTGAAGTGGTCTTAAGGTGTCTTGCGGGCATGTGAAAATGAAGAGAACCAAAAACCCGAAGGGTGAGTTTCCTCATTTCCTCAGGAAGCTCACCCCTCACCCTTGCTCGCCCTGCCCCGCATTGACGCATCACTCAAAGTAATGCCGGGCTATGTCAACAAGCGACCTTTATCGCTTACTAACTCTGTGAAAGAAACGTCGACTTAATCAAAGTCGTCCAATCCCGCTTGCGATTTCCCAAGCCTGGATTTGCCCGATGCTGTTCCACCCGTCCATCTATGTTCTCGTGAAAAATAGCAGGCGGGTGGGAACAGGTCTGTTCGATTGCGTACCTTTAATTGGGATTTAAAAATGCGAGGTCACGACACTAAGGCGTTGAGGCTGTAGAGCAGACGTGAAGAAAGCGAAACCAGCAACTTGGAGCACTGACTGGCGGGAAAGTTCTTACGGGCGAAAGCAGCCTTTGCCCCGACGCTCATTCGCCGCCTTTGCGTGCGGACGAAGACTGCATCAGCACAGTCTCAATCTGCCCCAAATGCCGCTGCTCGTGAACGCCGATGAGGATCAGCCACTCATAGAGGTTGAGCGGCCCGAAGGCGGGATGCGGGTAACGCACGCCGGTCAGGTCGGTAGCTTCCAGACGCGGGCGCAATGCACGGAGCGCTTCGCGCGTGCGCCGCATTATGGTGATTGAGTCGGCGACGCTGACACCGCCGCGCGGGCGCGTGTTATCCGGCGCTTGATATTTTTCGTGGTGGCTGCGCTCGACAAAATGCTCGATGGAGACTGGCTTGATGCGCAGCCCGGCGGGGGCCGGTTTGCCGGCGGTCTCCGCTTTCGACAGCATCATTCCGATCAGCTTCGTCAACTGGCCTTCGATGATCGAGACGTGCTCTAAAATCTCGGAGACCGTCCAGCCGTCGTCGCCGGCCCGCGCGCTCGCCTCATCGCCGCGCAAGTTCTCAGCGCACGCCAGCAAGCGGCTTCTTGACTCGTCGATGCTGGCGAAGATTTCGTCGATGCTCTCGTAGATCATTCGCGTTCCTCCGTTGGCGATTACTTCCCGTGTGCAGTTGTTTTGGTGGCAATGTCTGTGCTGCCACAAATTCAACTGAGCACTGCGGCCTGCGGACTCAGGTGCAGCACGTGCCAGCGGGGATAATTCCTGACCGGCTCGGTTTTGTAGATGCGCAGGAAAGCGGTCTGCACGAAGAGCGTCTCCGGCTGCGTCCATTCGAGGCGCACGACCGGATTGAAGGAAAGCGCGGTCACCACTGCAACCGGCTGTGCTTCCGGTATCGTTGCGTCCGCGATCTTTTTCGTCGCGGCGCTGTTGTTGCCGTTCGCCGTTGTCTCAGTACCGGCCTTTTGCAGCAGGCGCGCGTCGTACAAGGTGGAGGCCGTGAGTAGCGGCTCGCGCAGGGCGATGACGGCGGCGGTGGGCGCGGCGGTCAGCACGTCGTAGATCACCACGTCGGTGTCGAAGGCGGTCGCGACCTTTGACGAGTCAGGCGACCAGGCGGGCGCCGTGTCCGCCAGATTATCGCTCAGCAGACGCTCGCGCCCGTCCGGTGTAATCAGGCGCGGCCGTCCGGCGGGAGTTTTGTTCTCGGTACGGCGCGCGTTCCACTCGTCCTCTTTGCAGGCGAGCGCGGCGACGGCGTGCGCGTCGGGCGCCCAGACGAACTGGAAATAGATCAGGCCGTCGCGCGTCGTCAGCGGGCGCAGGCCAAAGCCGTCGCGGTCACCGACGTAAATCTGTTCGGTGTTGAAGGTTGGTACTGGCGCGATGAGCGGCGCGGCGCTTGCGGATGGTAACGGCGCGGCGTCCGTGGGCGCAGTAGTCGCCGGAAGCGCAGCATCGGGTGACGCGAGCGGATCGGGCGGCGTCGGCGTCGGCTGCGCCGCCGCGTTCCTGATGCCGATAAATGCGATCTGCTGACTGTCCGGCGACCACGCCGCGGACTGAGCGAATGTCCCCGAAATGTCTGGCGGCAGCACGTTGCGAATGAACGTCCCGTCGGACGAGTAGAGGTCGAGGCGGAAGTCGCCTTCGGGCATCTCCGCCATTTCGTAGAGCACCAGAGCGCGCTGGCCGTCCGGCGAAACTATGGTGCGCAGCAGACGCTCTTCCGCGCGGCGCGTTTCGAAATCCGCTTTGATCGGCGCCAACAATTCCTCAACTTCCTCGTCCGTAAACGAGGCCGGGAGTCCGCCCACATCGACGTCCGGCTCGAAACGGAAGGCCAGGCGGTCGGCGGGCACGTCGCGCAACGCACGCGGACGCACGTTCAAACCCTCGCCAAGTTGTTGACAGCCCGCACCGCTAATCACGCACAGCAGCAACGCCAGACACACGATCAACGCGCACCGACCCGCCGCACAACATCCACGTCTAAAATGCTCCGATTGTTTTTTCAAGTAACTCATTACGAATAACACACCCTGCTCAAATTCATTTCTCACATCAAACCAGCGATTTAGGCACCCAGGCAAAAGTTTTTCGATATGAGTGTTGAATGAACTAGATGTCAGATGTTGGCAACACCACCTGCGTATCTTGACTAACATCCAGCATCTCACATCTCACATCTATTCCGACTGGCCTTCCACTTTTGCCTTTTACCTTTTTACTTTTGCCTTACTATTTTATCTGCTCCGCCACGCCGGTTTGCGTTTCTCCATGAAGGCTTTGATTCCTTCGTGCGCGTCTTCGGTTTTCATCAACTCATTGAGGTAGAGATTCTCGATTCGCGACAGCGCTTCCTCAAACGAGCGCCCCTGGGCCTCGTCCATTGCGCGGCGGGTCGCTTCGAGCGACGACGCGGAGAGTTCACGCAGGCGCGCGAGCACCTCTTGCAACTTCGATTCGAGTTGCTCGGACGGCACCAGGTGACTGATTAACCCGAGGCGCGCCGCCTCCCGCGCGTCGATTAACTCGCCGGTCAAGACCATCTCGCGCGCGCGGCGCTCGCCGATCAAGCGCGGTAGCAGGACGGCAGCGACCGGCGGGAAGACGCCAAGCTTAATCTCCGGCTGGCCGAAGCGTCCGCGCGGACTGGAGATGACGATATCGCAAGCGGCGATTAGTTCGCACCCGCCGCCGAGCGCCGCGCCGTCGACCACCGCCAGCGCTGGCTTCGCCATCTGCGCCAGCGTGCGGAAAATGGCGTGGAACGCTTCGAGCATCTGGTAGATAGTTTCTTCGACGTGCTCTTCGATGGCGACGCCGGCGCTGAAGGCGCGCGACCCCGGCACGGCTTCGAAGACGACGGCCACCATCTCGCGCCGCCCCATGCATTCGGTCAGTGCCGCGTCGACCTCGCGCATCATCGCGATGTTGAAGATGTTCAGCGGCGGGCGGGCGAACGTGATCCGCCCGACGCGGTCTTCGATTGTGAAACGGATGCTGTGAAAAGTGTCGCCGTCGTCAGTCGTCATGCCGTTATATTTCGAGACCGGTCAATGGTGAAATGTTAATTCATTTCGGCGCGCCCGCCTGCCGGTCGCGGAAAAGACGCGCCGAGCCAGTCTTGGTAAACCTTCTGCTGCGCCGCCGTCGCTTCCTTCAGCGGCACGATGCGGTACGCGCCCTCGCGCCGCGCGCCGAGTTTGACCTCGAACGTGCGCAGTTCGTCAAGGCGAAAGACGCTCAGCCGGAGAACATCGCCGGGGCGCTTTTCTTCGAGGCGCGCGTTTAGAAAACTGAGCGTTGCGCGCGCGCCGTCAACGGCGACGATCTGATCATTCGCATTCAAGCCCTGGTCGTAGGCGGGCGTCCCGGCGGGGACGTTGCGGATCATGAGACGGTCGCCGTCCTCTGCAAGGGTCGCGCCGAGATAGGCTTTTTCGGCGACGGGGCGCGGCTGTTCCACGTCCGCGCCGCTCCCGATCTCAAGACGTAGTCCGGCGGTCGCCAGCGCCGCGTTGTAATTCAACTCCGCCCGCCCCCGCACGTAGAGGCGGAAAAAGTCTTCGAGGCGCGCACCGGCGACCTGCTCGGCGGCGCGCTGAAAATCCTCCGGCGTGTAATTGCGGCCACGCTTCGCGTACTCGTTGTAGAGCAGTCGCAGCACGTCATCGAGCGAGCGGGCGCCGCGCGAGCACTCGCGGATGTGCAGGTCGAGCAAGAGCGCGACAATCGCCCCCTTGTCGTAGTACGAGATTGTCGAGTTGATCGTGTTCTCATCGGGCCGATAATACTTGATCCACGCATCGAAGCTCGTCTCCTCAAGACTCACTTCGAGGCGGCCTGGCGTGTCTTGCAAACTCTGGAACGAGAGCGCGACGATGTCGAGGTAATCTCTGTCCGACATCAGCCCGGCGCGGCGCACCAGCAGGTCGCTATAGTAACTGGTCACGCCCTCGGCGACCCACAGTAGCCGCGTGTAGTTCTCGCGCGTGTAGTCGAACGGGCCGAGCGCGTCCGGGCGAATCCGTTTGACGTTCCACAGGTGAAAGAACTCGTGCGCGACGAGCGACAGGAACGAGCGGTAGCTCGCTTCCGGGCGGAAGCCGAAGCGCCGCCAGATTAAGGCCGTTGAGTTGAGGTGTTCCAGCCCGCCGCTGGCTGTCGGATGTAGCAGCAGGATGAACGTGTAGTCCCGGTATGGCACGTCGCCCATCAGCGCGGCGGAGGTCTCAACGACCTTCTGCACATCGCGGCGCAGCGCCTCTTCGTCGTAGTTGCCGTCGCCTTCGATGACGATGCGATGCGGAACGTCGCGCGCCGTGAACGCGATTGTCTTAAAGTCGCCGACGAGAAACGGCGAGTCGTAAAGGATATCGAAGTTCTCTGCGCGAAAAGTGTTCGCCGCGCCATCGACCGCCGGTAACCCGGTCGCCACCCGCCAGTTCTGTTTGGACGGCACGACGCGGACGGTCGATGGCGCGGGCAGATTTCCCGCCGGGTGCATCAGCAGCGCCGCGTTGTTCCAGAAAGCGTGCTGGTCGTTCAATTCGTTGGTGCGCACCGTCAGTTCGTTGGCATAGACGCGGTACGTCACGACCAGGTCGCGTGCAGCGCCGATGTCTATCTGCCACATGTTCTTGTTCAGTTTACGCCACAGCAGGCTGTCGCCGGCTGCGTCCTTCGGGGCGAAGTCCTGGACGTGGCGCGCGTACTCGCGCACAAGGTAAGAACCCGGCGTCCAGACCGGCATGACAAGGTCAACTTGCGTCGGGGCCTTCGCGCCGTAGCGCAGCCGCATCTCGACTTCGAGCAGGTGCGTGTGCGGTTGCGGCATCGCGATGGTGAATTCGATGGCCGGCGGTGCGGGCGGTTGGGGGCCGCGCTTTTTGCCCCGCCGCTCGGTCGTCTGCGCGGCGGCGAACGGGGCCGTCAGCGTCAGCGTGCAAAAGAGAAAAAGGGTGGTGAGGGAGGCGTGCGCGCGCGACAGACGCATCGTGTTTGAAAGTTCCTTTAAATGATCCGGTTCTGTTTGGGGAAAGTGATCTACTTAACTTGCGCATCTTACACCGAAAACCGTCGGTGCGGCGACCGCCGCAGCAGCGTCCGGCCGCGCGACCGTCATACGTCCCGCGGCCTGTTTGCCGACGGACCCGATGCCGTTATAATTTTCGTTCTACGTTTCAACCAGGAGGGCGAAAGAGTGTTGGCGATTATCGCGTGCGGACAGTGCGGTGCGAAGAACCGCGTGGACGAACGGGCGGCGGGGCGACAGCCAGTGTGCGGAAGGTGCGGCGCGAATCTGACCATGAATGCCGGCGCGGGGACGGGCGCGAATGGGGACACGAAGAGCGGGCCGTTGACCGTGACGGACGCCAGTTTCACGCGCGACGTGCTCGGCGTGGCGGGACGCCCGGTGCTGCTCGACTGCTGGGCGGAGTGGTGCGGCCCGTGCCGGATAATCGCGCCGGTGCTCGACCAACTGGCGGTGGAGTCACGGGGGCGCTATCTGATTGCGAAGCTCAACGTCGACGATAACCCGCAGACGGCGGCGCGCTTTCAAATCCGCAGCATCCCGACGATGCTCATCTTCAAAAACGGCGAACTGGCCGAGCGTCTCGTCGGCGCACAACCCAAACACGCCATCGCCGCGCGCCTCGCCGCTCACACGTAAGCAATTTATTCATCAATAATAGAATGGTCAGCACTTCGACCATCATGCACCGGCAAGCCGACACCCGTATGCTCATAAACTCGACGTTCTTTCCACGCCACTCCTTTCCCCCGAAGGATATTGATTACCGAAATCAGAAGTGCCGTGTAGAACAGCGAAAGACCGAGCGGAGTTGTCAGCGCATAGGCAATAGGAATATCACAGTTTTTGCAAACAAACATTAAAGCTGAAACTTGAATCACCCAGACCATGAGAGATGGAACAACGAGCAAGTTTAACCATTCACTGGATACGCCTGCGGCAAGCATCAGCACACCGAAGGCCGCGATGAAGATGGGCGCAATGGCAAACGTATAGCCTGTAAAAATGTAGAGCGCGGCGAGAACAAGCGAGTACCGCACCCCGGCAAACATACTCCGCGACAAAAAGTCCCATACTTCACGAAGGCTGCTTTGCATCCTCGTCCGAATCAAATTCGGCGCGTGCTCGATGCGGTAACGAGCGCCCGAACTCTTTAGCAATTCGGCGAGCCGCACATCTTCAACGATGTCAGCGCGCACCGCCGCGAAGTCTCCGAGGCGCGCTAGTGATTGCCGACGAATCAGCGAGAACCCACCAAAAGCAAGAGCTTGTTTCATCTTTGGATTATTGAGAATCGCAAACGGGAACGCCCCTAACAAAACCAATACCCACGCTGATGTAAAGACCCGTTCCCAGAACGATTTGGTTTCAAAGTAAGGTACTAATGTCAAAACATCGTAGCCGCCGGTAAGCGCCCGCCCGATGGCGATGCGGACGGCTTCTTTCTCAAGCACTATGTCTGCATCAATTGTCAGCACCCAATGTCCGCGCGAAGCTCCCAGTGCTTGCTGCAAAGCATAAGGTTTACCAAGCCATCCGGCAGGCGGCTCGACACCGTTGATGACATGGAGACGCTCATCTGTTTTAGCAATTGAACGCAAGATTGACTCTGTAGCATCGGTCGAACGGTCATTAACGGCAATGACTTCAAGATGTTGATAATCTTGCGCGAGAACGGAGCAGATAGATTGAGCCAAAATGCGGCGCGCTTCATTGCGTGCAGGAACAAGGACGGAGACAAGTGGCGCGTCTGTCATTGGATGTGAGTTTTGCACTGGCAAGAGCGGCTTCCGTCCTGCGAGACCATACAGCGTTACGGCAGCAAAAACGAGCCAGCCCAAAGCACAAATCCAAGCAATGCCAGTCAGCATGGTTAATCCGTTCAGTTCCACTAGCCATAAGCCGCCCCACACGTAAACAATTTATTCAAGCAGCCACTACTTCCTTGCTATGAGTTGAAGTGAAACCTTTTCCTTCTTTTAGGGACGGCTCCACTGTGCAGACCAATCATCGAAATCAGCGACTTCTACGCCATTCACAATCAGCGTGTATAAATGTTCATCTGGAAAATCATTCAGCCGAATGACGCACTTCTCACCTTCAATCTCCGCCACAAACGGATGCTTTGGGTCTGAAGCCTTTCGCCAAACGATCTTCTCGGCAAGGTAGTCTGTTACTTTCGTCGACATACATCAATCCTTTCGCGCTACATACCCAGCCTTCGGTTCATTCCTGCATTCGTGCGGTATGAGCCTTCAATGATGGCTTCATACATGGCCTCTTCTTCAAGTCCCCACTCCTTACAGGCTCAAGTACAAACATTTCGATCTGAGAAAAATAATAGGTAAGTGCAGAACGGTTGAGTTGACGTGGGCGGAAACCGAATACACGCAACTTTGAGCTAAAAAGGCGACGTGATAAGAAAGTCGCTGTTTCCACCTCACGTCCAATGAATTATTATGCCGTCGTTAAGCAAAAGGAAAAATCTCTACCAGCAAACAACCGCTTTCATCTCGCCAACGAAGCCAACCTGAAACGGATTGATTTGGCGTGTCGCTGCAATGACTTTGCTCGACAACGCGAATCCAATCGCCTTGCATTTGCTCAACTTTGAAACAACCTCTGCCGCTAAAATTTATCTCTTTTGCGGTTGCGTCAGGTTTTACGCGAACCGGGTTGTTTTCTGGAATTAATCTCCCGATTGCAAAAGAATTTTTCATGTTTTGCAACCAATCCTCAAACCGCACAACTTTACTTTCCTGTACCCAAAGCGTTTCGTTTGTGGCTCATGTGAACTTGTAGTGCTTGGCAACGAGACGAGCAATAAAATCCGGTGAGACGCGCTTCAGATTAATGCGGTGCTCACACATCGCCACATAGTATTTCAGATGCTTCTTATGCAC
>Ga0136614_10001768_pt1 | contig 12974 bp, 14 predicted proteins | sample AntDrymUQ2792106_2_FD_106643 | JGI IMG/M metagenome (GOLD analysis project Ga0136614, IMG submission 106643) | Polar desert sand microbial communities from Dry Valleys, Antarctica - metaG UQ279 (21.06) | ecosystem: Environmental > Terrestrial > Soil > Desert | place: Antarctica: Dry Valley...
ACACGCTGTTTACGCTCGGCATCGCGCGCGGCGTGCGCTCGCTCGACGCCGGCATCATCGGCTATGTCGAGCCGGTGCTCAACCCGGTCTGGGTCTTCATCTTCGTCGGCGAGCGTCCGTCCCGTTGGGCGCTCCTCGGCGGCGCGATCATCATTACCGCGGTCGCGCTGCACACGGTCCTCAGTCACAAATTCCGGGCGCAGAGTCCACAACTTCAGGTCGATGTCTGATTTGGGTAGTAGCTCAATTAGGAGGGCAAGGGGGTTCATTGACTCGGCTCACATCTTGGCATTCAAGCCACTACCGATGATGACGGCGCGAGTTCCGGCGCAACCGCTCGGTGTCCCGGAACGCCGCGCGGTGTTAGAATGCACGCTGGCGAACCCGCAAACGGGGCGCCTGAACGCATGACGCACCGCGGGAAAATGCAGACAGCATCTTTAACCCGTCCCGTTCGTCATTCATCATTTCTCTGAGAGGAGGCAGTCCGCGCGTGCCCGCGCCGGTTTTTGATGAGTGCGGTTTAACTTTCGCGCCGACAATATTATGGCTAACGATCTGCGTAACTGGCTCGAAGAGCTAAGTGACAAAATACCTGGGTACAGCGGCTACGCCGGGCGCGAGCGTCGCCGCGACCAAGATAAATTGCATCGCGAACACATCGCCAATCGACTGCGCGCGATGAAGGCGCCGCTCACTGATGTCGTGCGCGACCTTAGTTCGGGCGGGCGGTTGACGGAGGTTGGCCCGGTCGACCGTCTCTTAAAAAAGCTTGACCAGATTGAAAACCGCGTGCGGTTCGCGGCGTATGGCTATGCGGGCTTCTTCGATGTAGTGAAGATCGAAGACACGCATCTCGAATCGATTCACCAGTTCGACCTCACGCTGGCGGAGCAGGCTGGCGAACTCGAAACGCTGGCGCGCGGCCTGAAGGCGCGGGCGGCGAGCGTCGATGAACTCAAGAGTGCCGCCGCTGAACTTGAAAGCGCCGTCGACCGCTTCAACCAGCAGTTCGACGAACGCCACCGCGCGATTAACGACTACGACCAGGACCCATCTCGTGGAGTGTTCAGTTCCTGACGCATTCCTTGCTCTGATGTGAAGATATTTGACCGCACCGCCCGCGAAACTTGACGGCGGCGAATAAAGGAGGTGACCCGCATGGCACTTGAGATTTTGCAATTCTATGACGCGACCGGCGCGCAGATCGTGCATCGCATTCCGGAAGGCGGCTCGACCGACATCAAGATGGGCGCGCAGTTGATCGTGCAGGAGAACCAGACGGCGGTCTTCTTCCGCGACGGCAAGGCGCTCGATACCTTCGGCCCAGGAAGGCACACGCTGACGACGATGAATGTGCCGCTTCTGACGCGCCTGCTGTCGATTCCGTTTGGCGGCACGTCGCCGTTTCAGGCGAGCGTCGTGTTTGTCGCGCGCCACACGTTTCAGGATTTGAAGTGGGGCACGAAAGAGCCGATCCCGTTCCGCGACTCGGAGTTGTACATGGTGCGACTGCGCGCTTTTGGCAAATACTCGATTCGCGTCGCCGACCCGCAACTCTTCGTCGGCTCAATCGTCGGCACGCGCGGAATCGTCTCGACGCTCGGCGTCGGCGACTTTCTGCGCGACATCATCGTGTCGCGCTTAAACGACCTGCTCGGCGAAAACCTCAAGACGGTCTTTGATCTTCCGGCCATCTACGACGAACTCGCGGCGGGCGTCAAAGCGCGCGTCGCCGAAGACTTCAGCAAGCAGGGACTCGAACTTGTCGACATGCTGATTTCGGCAATCACGCCGCCCGAAGAGGTGCAGCAGAAAATCGACGAGCGGTCGAGCATGAGCGCGCTCGGCGACATGGACAAGTACATGCGCTACAAAGCGGCGGAGGCGCTGCCCGACGCGGCGAAGCAGCCGGGTGGCGCAGCCGGTCAAGGGATGGGACTCGGACTCGGGTTCGGCTACGGACAGATGATGGCGAACTCGATCAGCGGTCAGGGTCAACAGGGCGGGCAACAACCAACCACCGGCGGCGCTCCTCCGGTGTCGCCGGCAACCGAGAGCAAAGCCGAGATCAACGTTACATCAGAGCCGGACGGCGCGGAAATTTATGTCGATGATTTTTATGAAAGCAGCACGCCGTCGAAACTCTCGCTGCCACCCGGCGAGCACGCGCTGAAGGTCACGCGACCGGGCTACAAAACCTGGGAGCGCCGAATCCGCATCGAGGCGGGAGCATCGAAGAGTTTCAACGCTATTCTTGAGCAGAACGATCAATCGTAAGCGTCGTCCGCGATTGGACGAAGCTTTCTTTGCATAGGTGCTGATGACTCTCTTCTGTGAACATTGCCGGGGCGCGTGCGACGAGGGCGCACACAAGTGCGTCAACTGCGGCGCGCCGATCAGCGTCGAAGCCGCGACGGTTGATTACCGCGTGTGTCCGCACTGCCAGCGGAAACTTCTCGCGCTTGGCAGCCCCGCGTGCAGCTATTGTGGCCGTGCCTTACCCCAAAATTACATCAGGACGCGCGAGGCTACACTGCGCCGCATCCACGACCATCAACAAGAGCGCGTCGAGGGGGACACGGCGGAAGAGTGGGCGGAGAATGAAGCTAACACCGTGCGTCGCCTGCTCGGCAATCTGTTCGGTTCGGAGGGCACGCCTCGAAAAAAATAAAGCTCACTACATCACAGAGCATGCAGTGAGCTAAGAGTGTCGGTCTGACTATCGCCCGTGTTCACCTGGCTTGATGAGAGCGAAGCGATCAGCAAGCCAGGTGAACACGTTGTTTGCGCTATTACACCAAGCGCTCTTGTATGCCAATCTCACCTGAAAATGCTAGCTCACAGGCGTTTCTGAGTAAGAAACTATCTGCCACTTACCTCCACGGTTTACCCACACTTCGGTGGCATAGACTGGTCTAAACGGTTTTCCGTCAAACGATCCTTTGAGGTCACATTTGTATCGAAGAATAGCGACATCCTTCGTCGCCATCGTCACCTTCGGCTCATCTATTGAGTAAGATTCGATGGTCAACTTATCAATGGTGGCGATGTCTTGTTGAAGATTTGAGGGGCCTGTCAGAGAATTGGCGACATAATCCTCGGCAGTAAGAGCTTTGATCGCCGCGGCGTTTCTACTCTTGTAGGCCTCCCAAGTTTCTCTAGATTTGCCTATCAGCGCTTGTTCAAGGTTATTTCCGCCTGTATTTTTAGACTGTGGCTTTGAGGTAGTGGCTGTCTGTGAGATGCAGAGGGTAGTCACAGCTAAGAGAGTGACAATCACAAGAGGGAGATTCTTTCTCATGGTAGTGGTCCTTTCGTCTGTGGGGGTTCAGTCTACAAAGATTGGTTTGATTTCACGCGGGCACTTTATTTTTATGAAGCTAAGTTGTCAATCCCTTCTGTTTATTTTCCGATCTCAACGTAGTAACTATCTAACAACGTGATGAAGTGACGAACGAAAAACTCCCGACGTTACTTCCCGCTAGTTTCATTCCCAGTTAATTTTTAAACATTGCTTTCAGCATCTCGACGGCGCGTTGCAGTGCGCGGTCGTACCCGCTGCTGAGGTCTTGGAGGGTGGGCGTCACCGCCTCGTTTGGCGTGATGCCCGACCCTTCCAGACGCACGCCGCGCGCGGTGCGGTAATCAGCTTCGCTGACTTCGAGCACGCCGCCGTCGGGCAGCGTGTGGCGGCGTCGAACGCCGAGCACGCAGCCACAGGTGGTCTCGCCGATGATTGAGGCGCGGGCTTGCTCTTTCATCGCGGCGGCGAAGACTTCAGCCGCACTCGCGGTGCGCGGGCCGGTCAGGATGATCAGGGGGCCGCGAAACGGCGTGATCGCGTCAGCCGCTGAGAGCATCGCGGCGCGCGTGCGTGCGTCGAGGTGTGTGCGCCCGTCGCGATTGATGAACCTGCCCAAATCGCGCCCGGCGGGAAGGAAGAAAGAAGCGACATCGACCATCGCATCGGCCTCGCCGCCACCGTTATCGCGCAAGTCCAGAACAATGCCGCGCACGTTTTGCAGTCTGCCCCGCAGCACGCGAGCGAACCCGGCAGCGACCTCCGGCGTAAAGGCCGTCAATTCGACAACGCCGAACCCGTCCACGCGGCGCACGCCGAGCGACGGCGCGCGTTCGCGCAGCACGCGCCGGAGTCGGACGGTGCGGCGGCGCGCATCGCGGTCTTCAAACGTGACCGCAGCGAACGAGTCGCGCGGGCCATCGAACAAGCGCGCAACTGCCGCGACACGCGCCGATGGCGACGCCGCCAGGGCGACTGATTGGTCCAACTGTCGACCCACCTGCCGCCTCTCCTGATGCATCGCCAGTCGTCGCGCGAGGACGGTCGACGCGGCCTCGCCGTCGATAGAGACGACTGCGTCAGCCGCGCGCACGCCGGCGCGCTCGGCCTCCGATCCGCGCTCGACCGCCGCGACAATCAACCCCCCGTCGATTTCGCGGACGCGCACACCGACGCTCAAGGAGCGTGGACGGTGCCAGTCCGTGCGCTCGTCGGGCGCATAGACACGCGTGTGCGGGTCGCGGAGTTGGCCGATCATCCGGCGCAGCACCTCGTACAGCTCGGCCTGCGTGCGCGGCCCGGCGGCGAGCGAGCGCGACGCCGTGCCCAGCGCCTCCCAATCCGCGCCGTTGAAATCCCGGTCATAGTAACGCTCGTTGATCGTCCGCCACACATCGTCGAAGACGGCGAGACGAGCGTTGCTTAACTCTCGCGAAGACGACGGCGCTTGGGTGACGCGGGCGCGCGTGTTCTGCGCGCGCGCTATCGGTGTGACAGGCGACAGCAGTAGTGCTGCGGTGGTGAAGAGCGCGGTCACGAGTTGGCGAAAAGTTGATGGTCGATGCATCGCGTGGAACAACTCAAAAGTGACAGGTGACAGGTGACAGGTGACAAGAAAGAGTTAAGGCACGTGAGTTTTTCCGAGCGGAGCCAAAGTTCTTTGGTAAAGATGCTGGCTTACAGGATGAGTCTGGTGCGGCACAGAATTTAAACTGTCCTGTCACCTGTCACGATTTACCTATCACGGCTGAATACTTAACTCAGTTCGACTTCGGCGGGCGGCGGAAGTTGTAGCGCAGTAGCACGCGCACGGGGACGGGCGCGCCGGCGCGCGTCGCGGAACGGAAATGGAGTTGCCGTACCGTCTCAATCACTGCGTCGTCGAGGCCGAAGCCGGCCCAGCGTATCACCTCGACGCGCGTCACCTCGCCGTCCGCGCCGATGTCAACCGTCACGTCGACAGTTGCTTCGGCTTCGGCGCGCGCGGCGGTGTCGGGGTAGGGCGGGCGCAGCCGGCGATAGGGTAGCGGCGGGCGCACGTCAGAGTGTTTCGTGTCGTCAAGCTCGGCCGTGGTCAAGTCGATGACCTCCGGCGCGCCCTCATCACCGGCGATGGCAGCGGCGCGCGGGAGAGTCGTCTCCGCTTGAAACTCGCCGATGATGCGCGTCAGTTGACGCGCTGCGACAAGTCTTAATTCAGCGAAGAGCGCACCTTCCGCCGCTTCCGGCGTGGCCGCTTCGAATGCCGGACGCTCCCACGCGACGAGCCGTCCGGTGCGCGCGCTGACGACGAAGATCGAGGCGTAGGTTTCGTAATAGATGGGCTTGGCGAGTGACGAGCGTCGGATCGTCTGCGCGTCGCCGATGATTATGAAGTCGCAGCCGACGGCCGCGCCGAGGTCGCGCGCTTCACCGAGCGCCAGGTTGAGCGAGCCTCTGTAGCCGACGCCGCGCGCCGCCGCACGGCTCATCCCTCGGTCAAGCAGTGCAACTCTCATCCCGATATTTGTTGTCGTGTCTGCTGGCGCTTTAACGAGCGACGTTGCGAACAAGTCGGCAACGCGCTGACCCTGAGCGGCCTCGCCGAAATCGAGCACCGCCACGCGCAGGCTCTTCTCTGAAGTCGAGACCGCCGCGAAGGTTAGCATCGTCGCCGCCGCCACAATTGCAGACCACGGCGGAAGGGAGATGATTGCGGTGATGATGAACGCTAAACGGCGGCGCATTGCTCACAGGATCGAAGGCGCGGTAACTCCGTCCACGCCTCGCTAAAGTTCCCCTCGACGAACGCACGCACCCTCGTGATTTCAAAAACCTGCGCCCGCCGCACAACGACGCCCGCCGCACTCAACTCAATCAAAACCGGTTCGAGCGGCGGCAACTTCAGCAAATTGACGAGCATGTCAGGCATCTGCATTAAAGGATGAAGGACTCTTGAAGGATGAAGGATGAGGGATGAAGTCAGGGATACAGAACACAGGACACAGAATACTGAATACAGCACCCGGAAGATACCAGGCAGCTTGTTTCCTGCTGTGTTCTGCATGCTGTCTTCTGGTTTTTATTCATCCCTCATCCTTCATCCTTCATCCCTTAAGAGTGGTAGATCGCGTAGATTTCGTCCTTGATTTCCGCAGGGAAGCAGACGCGGTGTAGGCGATAGCCGCGCAGGCCGCGCACGGCTTCGCTGACTTCGCTGATCTCGCGGACGCGCGGGCGACTGTAGCCGTCTTCGACGTAGATGCGCGCCTTCGCGTCGGCGCCTTCGGGCGTGTAGTACGAGTAGTAGGGAACGTCGCTCGCGTGGTCTTCAATGAAATAATATTCAGGCGCGAAGCCGAGCGAGGCGACGCGCGCGCGCACGGCGTTAATAAAGTCAGGGCGCTCGTCTTCGGGCATATCAAGATCGATGGCTTTGAAGAGGACGCGGCCCACGAAGCGCCGGCTTAAATCGCGTAGCACGGGATCGTCGGCGCGCTGCCACTGCTTGACGTGAAATAATACGTCCGAGTCGTCCATCTCTAAGTGATCGGCAAGCGTCAGCGTCTGGCGGCGCAGGACCTTCTCGAACGCGGTGTGCGGCGCGCGCCACACGTCGGTGCCTGCCTCGGTCAGCTCGAGCGCGCGGCGCAGCAGCGAGCGCAGCACGGCCTCCGCCGAGCGCAGCGTGCGGTGGTAGTAGACTTGTCGGAACATGTAATAGCGCGCCTGAATGTACTCTTCGACGGCGTACAGTCCGCGCGCCGTGACATAGATGCGGTCGGCGGCTTCATCAACCGCGAGCGCGTTGATGATCCATTCGAGGTCGAAGATGCCGTACTTCGCGCCGGTCATCAGAGAGTCGCGCAGCAGGTAGTCCATCCGGTCAACGTCCAACTGCGACGAGACGAGGTGCGAGAGGTAGGCGGGCTGAAACTTCCCTTCGACAATCTCCGCGACGCGGCGTGGAAGTGCCGGCGAGAAGTCGCGAAGGATGGCGCCGACTTCGGTCTCTTCGTTCAGCACGGCCTGCACGGTCAGCGCCTCGTGCCGGAAGCCGAGCACCTTTTCCATCACGTGCGAGAACGAGCCGTGGCCGATGTCGTGCAGCAGTGCCGCCGCCCGCGCCGCCGCGCGATCCTCGTCGTTGATGCGGTAAGTCTCGCCGAGGCGGTCGAGCACCCGCGTCATCAGGTGCAGCACGCCGAGAGAGTGTGCGAACCGCGAGTGCTCCGCGCCCTGGTAGGTGTAGAGCGCAAGCCCCAGTTGTTTGATGCGTCGCAGTCTCTGGAACTCGAACGAGTCGATCAGGCGCACCATCAACTGGCCCTCGTCCGTGTTGGTGCGCAGGCGGATGATGTTGTGGACGGGGTCGCGGTAGATGCGTTCGCTCACGCGGGCGAGTCTACCACAGCGGAATGATGCGGGATGAAGGAGAAGCTGTCACATGATTGTTGCTTCTTTCTTGACTCACGAAACAAAAGCGGGCCGAAGCAGAAGCCCCGGCCCGCGTCCAACCGCGCGAGTTAACCGCGCGCGAATTTAGAACGAATACCTGAAGCCGAACTGGAACACGCGCGGCGTGCCCTGAATGTCGGTGAAGCTGCCGAAATTCAGTTGTGGCTCGGTCAAGCTTGGATCAATGTCCAGGCCGAAGATGCGGCCAAGTTCAAGCGTTCCCATGTGCTGTGTATTGGTGACGTTGAACGCCTCGGCGCGGAATTGTAGCTGGTGGTTTTCGCTCCACGGCATGGTGAAGGATTTAGCCAGCCCCATGTCGAGACCCCAATAACCGGGAAGCCTCAGTGAGTTGCGGTCGCCGACCTCTCCGGCCAGCGCGTTGCGGAAACTCCTGTACGCAGCCAACTGATCGGAGAAAAGGTTCGGCCGTTGGCGCCGTTCAGCGTCGGCGACGACTCAATCGAACTGACCCGCACCCCGAAACTCTGCGTGTTCCAGTTGGTCGCCCACTGCGCCGCGTCAATCGGTGGCCGGACGGGTAAGCCGGAGTTGGCGCGAAAAATAGTTGAGAGTTGCCAGCCACCGAGAATCCCGTTGACGATTGCCGGAGAGTCACTGAGAAACATCCTGCCGCGTCCGAACGGGAGTTGCCAGACGGCATTGGCGTTGACGATATGCCTCACATCGAAATCCGATACCGTCCGGCTCAGGTCCGGGTCTAATGGACTGAGAATTAATGAGGAATAGCCAAAGAGACTATCCTGCTGAAGACCGGATGCGTTGTCCATTGACTTCGAGAACGTGTAATTGAAGTCGAAGGTCATTGCTCGGAAGCGCTAGCGAACGGTGAGTATCCCGGCGTGGTAATCGGAACTGGCGATGGTGCTGAGGGCGTTGAGCGTGGCGAACTGGGGGTGGACGAAAGCGTCTGCCACAGTCCCTCTGTTGTCCAGGCAGTTGCGGCAGTTCGATTGTAGGAATGTCCAATCGTAAAAGTTCAAGCCGCCACTTGATTGTAAAGTGGCGGCTTGCTCGTCTCTGCTCGAAGCAGATCCCGAAGGGTGGCGGCGATCAAATGAAATCAATAGCCGAGGGTGACAACGAATGATTATCAGGATGCAGCTTCATCGATATGATTTTGCGCCGCGTCATTGGGCTCACTTAATCATTTCGAGCAAGTGGCCCATCTTCTGCTTCTTGGTTTCGAGGTAGCCTTGCGCGGCGGCGGCGGATTCGACTTCGATGGAGACGCGCTCGACGATGCGCAGCCCGGCCTCCGTCATCGCCTGAATCTTCAGCGGGTTGTTCGACATCAGACGCACCTGACACAGCCCGAGGTCGAACAGGATTTCGGCGCACTGCCGGTACTCACGCAGATCGACAGCGAGGCCGAGGCGCTCGTTGGCTTCGACGGTATCAGCGCCTTCGTCCTGCAGCGCGTAGGCCCGAATCTTGTTGATGATGCCGATGCCGCGCCCCTCTTGCTGTTGGTAGACGATGGCGCCGCGCCCGTCCTTCTCGATCAACTCCATCGCGCGGTGTAACTGCGGTCCGCAGTCGCATTTCGTCGAGCCGAAGACATCGCCGGTCAGGCACTGCGAGTGGATGCGTGCCAGCGTCGGCACGTCGGCCCGCAACTCGCCTTTGTAAAGGACGACAAACACTTCGTCGCTGATTAATGAGCGGTAGCCGGCGATCTTAAACTCGCCGCGCTCGGTCGGCAGCCGCGCCACTGACACGCGCTCGACCGTCAAAGGCTTCGCCGCCTGCCTGCAACTTTCCATCTGGTCTTGCTTCAATTCGATTAACTCCTTAAACAACTTCGCGTCGGAAGACACACCCCGCCCATGTTGAATGACAGACTCGCACCGGCTAAAAACGGATTATACAACGTGGGACGGTGAAACACGTCAGCAACGACCATCGCGCGTGGCGTGGCGTCGAGTCTTGTGGCCTTTTATCTAATGTATGCAGTGCATCACGAGCCTATTGCCGCCGCAAGCGACGCGCGCTATGATGGCCGCGTCGGCGAGCGCCTTCGTCGTGACGGACCTTCCTGCCGACCATCCTTCGCAACAGATACACACTTGGACAAAAGTTATGCGGTATGAGTATTGACTAAAAGCACCGTCTTCATTGGCTTTCACTTTTGCCCTTTGCCTTTTTACTCTTAGCGGGTAAATGCCCCGCAGCTTGCTGCGAATGTTCGCCTGCTATCCGCAATACTCCGCAGCTTGCTGCGGCGAAAATTTATTTTTGCCTTACTGCTTACACGCCGTGGCAACCGGAAACTTAGAAGAAGATGCCCGTCAACTGCCGCCGTCCGCGTCGCGCGAACGACACCCCGTGCTCGTCTTCCTGCGCGGCGACCAGCAGCCGGCGGCCCCGATCTCGCTCGAACGCGAAGAGGTCTTGCTCGGCCGCGCGCTCGAGGCCGATGTGCGGGTCAACGACGTTCGCGCCTCGCGCATGCACGCGCGCATCCTGGCGGAGAGAAACCCGGAGACGGGCGCGACCGAGTACCACGTCCGTGACCTCAATTCGACCAACGGCACGTTCGTCAACGGCCACCCGGTAATTGACGCCGCGCTGCGTGATGGCGACAAGTTGCAGATCGGCGATCACCTGCTGCGCTTCGAGATGCTCGATGACACCGAGGGCGATTTCCAACGTCAAGTTCATCGCCTGCTCGCGCATGACGAGTTGACGGGACTGTTGACGGGCAAATCATTCTTCTCCGAACTCCGGCGCGAGGCGGCACGCGCCGCGAGCGAAGGGCAGCCGTTCTGCGTGCTGATGATGGACCTCGACCATTTCAAAGAGGTCAACGACCGCTACGGCCATCTCGTCGGCAGTCAGACGATTGAAGAGGTCGGCGGCATCATCGCGCGCACGCTCCGCGTCGGGGATGTCGCGGCGCGCTTCGGTAGCGAGGAGTTCGCCGCATACCTCTCTCGCACCGGCGACATGCACGGGCTGATTATCGCCGAGCACATGCGCCGCGCCATCGAATCGCACCGATTCTCCGCGACGCGACGCGGCTCGCCAGCCGACATCGAGCAGCCGCTCAACATCACGATCAGCATCGGCCTGGCCGCTTTCCCCGGAGACGCGCGCGACCCGATTGAGTTGGTGGAGTTGGCCGACATGGCGCTCTATCACGCCAAGCGCACCGGACGTAACCGCGTCGCCACGCACTGCGACGCAACGCCCAACGCGAAGACTCAGGAGTCGCGGCTGGTCGCCACCGTGTCCGGGTCACAGACAACGCCACCCGCCGCGTCCGACCGCCTCGCGACAGAGGCCGGCCCGGACTCCGCCACCACCACACAGACGGACAGGGACGCCAAGAATGAATGAACTAGATGTCAGATGTCGGATGTCAGATGTTGGACCCAACACCTGTGTATCTTGACTAACATCCAGCATCCAGCATCCAGCATCTGTTCCCCGGTGGCTTTCACTTTTGCCTTCCTACTTATTTCTGCAACCCTGACGAGCCGACGGCGTGTAACGGCGGTGGACACATGCCGGTGGTGTGTTGAAGCCGTTTGTTGAAAGAGCCTCGCGGGCTTCTGACGAGAAGTGTCGGCGGTTGCGCCGGTTGCACCGCACGCGCTATGCTTCCCGCATCGGTGAAGCCGCTGTTAATAGCCGCTTGCGTTTTATAATCTAAAGACAATCAGGCAAGTGATTACTAAACTCAATCTCGCCAGCAACCCTTTCCGCAACCGCACGCTGCCGTGGACGGTCGCGCTTGTCGTCTCGTGCGCGTCACTCATCGCGATCTTCTTGATCGTTAGTGAGGGACGACGCACGGGCGTCCAAGCTGACCGCGCGGAAAACGAGTTGCTCGCCCTGCGCCGGGAGCGCGAGGCGCTGCTCGCGCAGGCCAACGAGGTCAGGCAGACCGTTCCGCCCACACAGTTGAAGACCTTAGAGGCAGCGCACCTGCTCGTCGACCGCAAACGCTTCTCGTGGTCACGCTTGTTCGCCGACCTCGAATCGTCGCTGCCGCAGAGCGTGCGCGTGTCGCGCATCAGTGTGCGCCAGGTGATGCGACGCGGCGGGCAGACGCGCGCGGACCTTGATCTCAACGTCGTCGGCCGCGCGCCCGCCGACGTCATCGGAATGATTACGGAGATGAACCGTGCCGGAACTTTTTCTGTGACCCCTGCGTCAGAGACGCCGCGTCCCGGCAAGGGCGATGGCGGCATCGAGTGGGCGCTGCGCGTCAGCTATGTGCAGCGCGCGCCGGGAAGTGATGGCGGCGGGCGCGGTGCGACGACAAGCCTCGCCGCGTCGACGGTGGCACCGCCGCAGACGATTACCACCCCGGAGGCGAGGCCGTAATTGAGCATCGAGAACCGAGAGCCAACGCCTGACCGTCAAAGCGACCGCATCGCGCCGCGCCGCCCATTGCGTGGGCGCTTCGAACGACTGCGCGGGCCGCGCCAGCGCAGTCGCTTGCTCGGGCTGCCGGAGATCGTCGCTTTGTCGGCTGCCGCGGTGTTGCTGCTGACGGCTGCCGCCTCTTACTTTCTGTTGCTCGCGCCTGCGCGTGTGCGTCTGAGAGAGAGGCAGGAAGAGCGCCGCCGTCTGGAGGCGCAACTGCGCAACTCGACCGAAGGGGTCAGGCGCGACGAGAACACGCAAGTCACCGTCGACGAGATTCTGAGTAGTTTAGAAGTCTTCGAGGCACGGCATCTGGCGTCGTCGCGCAGCGAAGGCAGTACGGCGCTGATCGAAGAGTTGAACCGGCTGATCCGCAATAATAATTTACGCATCACGACCGGCGTCTCATTCGCACAGTTCGATGAAGTCGTGCCGGGCACCTCGGCGCGGCCCCGCGCGGCGACGGCGGGCAACACGACGGCTTTGCAAAACATCTTTCCGGGCATCGGTATTAGTCTGACGGTCGAAGGCGGGTACGCCAGTATGCGCCGCTTTATCCGCGACGTCGAAGCCGGGCGGCAGTTCATCGTTATCAATACGGTCGAGCTTGAAGGTGTGACGGACGCCAACTCGCTCCGCGCGGCGGACGGGCCGGAAAACAGACCCGTGGCCGCCCGCTCGCTGGTCAGTCTGCGGCTCGACCTCGCCGCGTTTTACCGGCGCGCCTCCGCTGCCGCTGTGCCCGAACCGGAAGCGCGCGGCTCGGCCAACCCGGCGACACGTTAAAGATTTTCAGACTCGGAATTTTTATGGCCCTGTTCGAAGGTAAAACTCC
>Ga0136614_10001769_pt1 | contig 12971 bp, 11 predicted proteins | sample AntDrymUQ2792106_2_FD_106643 | JGI IMG/M metagenome (GOLD analysis project Ga0136614, IMG submission 106643) | Polar desert sand microbial communities from Dry Valleys, Antarctica - metaG UQ279 (21.06) | ecosystem: Environmental > Terrestrial > Soil > Desert | place: Antarctica: Dry Valley...
ACGACAGGGTGACGGCCGGAGCCGGCGATGACCGGGTCAAGGGACAGGCCGGCAACGACAATCTGAGCGGTGAGGCCGGCGAGGACAAGATCGACGGCGATGCCGGCGACGACACGATCGACGGCGGCGCCGACGACGACCGCCTCAAGGGCAGCCGCGGCGACGACAAGATCGAAGGCGGCCTCGGCGACGACCGCCTCAAGGGTGGTCGCGGTGAGGACACGCTGTCCGGCGGCGCGGGCGATGATGTCATCAACGCCCGCGGCGATGGCCGTCGCGGCGGGCCCGACACGGTCACCTGCGGGCCGGGCACCGACACCGTGCGGGCCGACCGCAACGATGCGGTGGCTGCCGACTGCGAGAACGTCCGCCGTCCCGGCGACCGCAGTCGTAGCGACCGCAGCCGTGGCGACGACGACCGCGGCCGCGGCCGCAGCGAGGACCGACGCCGCGACGACGGGGCTCGCCGCTCCTAGCGATCGGGAGCGCGTTCCGCGCGCCGGAGGAGCATCGCGACGCCCCGCCCCCGAGCGGGGCGTCGTGCTTTCCGGGCTCCCGGACCGCGGGTGGACGATTAGCTAAGGCCGCTGCTAACCTGCTAACGGTAATCGTAACCACCCCTCACCGGAGGTTCCTCGTGGCCACGCAGACCAAGCAGAACGGCAGCTTCACCAACCACTACGGCGCCGAGCGCTTCCAGGAGCTCAACGAGCGCCTCGTCGACACGAGCCGCCGCGCCGGCAACGTGTACCTCGACTCCTACGAGAAGGCCATGAAGACGGTGGCGGACCTCCAGGAGCGCTCAGCCGCTGCCACGCAGAACGAGTGGCTGACGTCGGTGGCCGTGGCCCAGGCCGACTTCACCCGCGAGCTGGCCCGGGTCCAGACCCAGACCGCGCGCGAGCTGCTCCGCTAGGAGCCTCGAGCGCGGGGAGGCTGGAATGGCCTTCACCCAGAGCGGCCGCACCCGGCTGCACTTCGAGAGCACCGGCGAGGGATCGCCGGTGCTTCTCGTCATGGGCCTCGGGATCTCCGCCACCGGCTGGTGGCGAACCATCCCCGTGCTCGCCGAACGCCACCGGGTGATCTCCTTCGACAATCGCGGCGTCGGCCGCTCGGACCACCCGCCGGGCCCCTACTCGGTCTCCGAGATGGCCGCGGACGCGGTGGCCGTGCTCGACGCGGCCGGAGAGTCGAGCGCCCACGTGTACGGCATCTCCCTGGGGGGCATGATCGCCCAGCGGGTGGCCCTCGACTTCCCCGAGCGCGTGCGCGGCCTCGTGCTCGGCGCCACGACCTGTGGCGGCGAGGGCGCGGTGCCGCTCCCCGACGACACGGCCGTGTTCTTTCGCCGCCGCCTCGAGATGCCCGCCGCCGAGGCGGTATGGGCGTCGGTGCCCTACTCCTACGGCGAGGACACCCGGCTGGGCGGAGGCCAGCTCATCGCCGAGGACATCGAACAGCGCCTTCGCTTCCCCGTCGAGCCGGTGGGCTACGGCGGCCAGCTCGGCGCGGCCATGAGCTTCAACGTGTTCGACCGCCTGGCCGAGATAGCCCACCCCACGCTCGTGCTCCACGGGGACGCCGACCGCATCGTGCCCTCGGGCAACGGCGACATCCTCGCCGAGCGGATTCCCGGCGCCGAGCTCGAGACCCTCCCCGGGGCGGGTCACCTCTACCCCACCGACGCGCCGCACGCCGATCGCAGGGTGCTCGAGTTCCTGTCCGCCGCCGAGGCCGCTACCGAGCGGTCCAGCCCTGATCCATCGTGACGGGCGACCCGGTGAACGAGCGCCCACCCGGGCCCATGAGGAAGGCCACCACCTCTCCGACCTCTGACGGCTCGATCAGGCGCTTCACGGCATGGGGAGCCAGGATCACGTCCTCGAGCACGCGCTCCTCGGGCAACCCGTGAGCGCGCGCCTGGTCGGCGATCTGGGCCTCCACGAGCGGAGTGCGCACGAAGCCGGGGCACACGGCGGTCGCGGCGATGCCCTCCCCGGCTCCCTCGAGGGCCAGGGTCTTCACGAGGCCGAGCACCCCGTGCTTGGCCGCCACGTAGCCCGCCTTGTAGGGAGAGGCCACGAGGCCGTGCGCCGAGGCGATGGCCACGAAACGCCCCTCCTCCGCCTCCGCGAGCGCCTGCCAGGCGTACTTGGCCAGCAGGAAGGGACTCGTGAGCAGGATTCCGAGCAGCGCGTCCCAGCGGTCCTCGGGAAACTCGGCCACGGGCGCCACGTGCTGGAAGCCTGCGCAGGCCACCACCGTGTCGAGCCGGCCGAAGCGCTCGAGCGCGGCGTCCACTGCGCCGCGGTTGCCCTCCCGGGTCAGCAGGTCGGCCTCGTGGGGGTGGCCCGGGCCGGCGGGGTCGGTCCGGAGGTCCACCGAGAGCACCTCGGCGCCATCGGCCGCGAGGCGCTCCGCGATCGCGCGGCCGATGCCGCTGCCCGCTCCGGTGACCATCGCCACCCGGCCTTCGAGCGTGCTCATCGCCGCTCACCGGGGCGCACGGAGCCGGCGGAGCGACGTGGCCTGTGTGCGTGCGCGCACGGTCGCGCCTCGCGCGCGCGAGCTACGATGATCTTGTTGGACGGACGTCGAACTGCGGGCATCGACCTTCCGGTGTACCGGCTCAAGACGGGGGTCCCCTCCTCGGTTTGCGAGTCGGCCGGGTTTGTACCGGTTTCAAGCTCCGCTTCACCCAAGGAGTTCCTTTGACGAGTCCCGTGATCGCACCGGCCACCTGCCCCCCCTCGCTGGTCAGCCTCGCCTCGCCGAGCCTCAACGCTCGCTCCCTCGAGTCGGGCTTCGAGAGCTGGAAGGCGCTGATGGAGGGCACCACCGACTACTGGACCGGCGCCCTGAAGCGCGGGGCCGGGCCGTTCGACGTGTTCCAGGATCTGACCCGCTGGTGGCAGGTCACCAACGAGCGCCGGGTACCGGAGTGGGCGTCCGAGCACGAAGTGGTGCTCGAAGGCCCCGTCGCGCGACTGCGCGACTTCTCGAACGGCTCGACCGAGGACGTCGTCCCCACCCTCGTCTTCCCGCCTCAGGCCGGTCACGACTCCTGCATCGTCGACTACTCGCGTGAGCAGAGCCAGATGAAGGTCGTCCGCGCCGCGGGGCTGACGCGAGCGTTCTCGCTCGACTGGAAGGGCGCGACCCCCGAGACCAAGAACGCGGGCGTCGAGGACTACCTGGCGTTCATCGAGCGCTCTGTCGCGCACATCGGCGGCGGCCCGGTGAACCTGGTGGGCGACTGCCAGGGCGGCTGGCTGGCCGCCATCTACGCGGCGCTTCACCCCGAGCAGGTGAACACGCTGACCCTCGCCGGCGCCCCGATCGACTTCCGCGAGGGCGAGCCTGTGATCGGCGACTACGTGGACCACCACGGACAGTCCGGTGACCTTGGCTTCTACGAGTGGGTCGTGGGCCTCGGCGACGGCGTGCTGAAGGGCGAGTTCATGCTCAACGGCTTCATCACGATCAAGCCCGAGAGCGAGGTCGAGAAGCAGGTTCAGCTCATGGCCCACATCAGCGAGGAGAAGCACGTCGCGCGCTACCGGGCCTTCGAGGACTGGTTCAAGCACACCCAGGACATCCCCGGCGCCTTCTACCTGTGGATCGTCGAGCATCTCTTCCGCGACAACAAGTTGATCCGGGGCGAGCTCGAGATCGCGGGCGAGCGCGTGGATCTCTCGCGCATCGACGTCCCGCTGTTCCTGCTCGGCGGCCAGACCGACCACATCACCCCGCCCGCGCAGGTCTTCGCGCTCGAGAAGTACGCCTCCACCCCGTCGTCGGAGGTGGTCAAGCGCACCACGAGTGGCGGCCATCTCGGGCTGTTCATGGGCTCGGAGGCGCTGCGCGAGCACTGGCCGCCGATCCTCTCCGAGGTGTTCGCCCACTCGAAGGCTCCGGTCAAGGCCCCGGCCGAGCGTAAGGCTCGTTCGCGCAAGCGGGCCGAGGACGAGACGCCGGTGGTCAAGCCGGCCATCCCCGCGCCCTAGGGCTCTGCCCGCCGCGCGCCTGGCGCGCGGCGGGCCCCTTCTTTCCTCCCCGTTTAGAGGAGAGGCCCACCGTGGGCCCTCGTGCCGCGTGACGCTCACGTCCTCGAGCTGCCCGGGGGCGCGGCGAGCCTCGCGGCCTTCGCGCCCTCGCGCGCCGTGGTCGCGGTGTCGGCTCAGCTCGCATCGGTCGCGGCGGCGCTCGTCTACGCGAACCGCACCCTGGCCGGTGACGTGTACTTCCTGCTGGCCTCGGGCCGGCACATCGCCGAGGAGGGCCTAACCGGGCGAAGCCCCTTCCGCACCCTCGCCGAGGGGAAGGTGTGGCACAACCAGCAGTGGCTCGCGGAGTGGCTCTTCTACCGGGTGCATGAGCTCGGCGGGATGTCGCTACTGAGCGTGCTCTACGCACTCCTGCTGGCATCGGCGCTGGTGCCGCTCGCCTGGCTGTGTCGCGAGCGCGCACCGCTTCTGCTCGCCGCCGCCTGGGCCGTTTCCCTCGGGGGGCTCGTGGCCGTGCTCGACCCGCGGGCGGCGGGGTTCTCGATCGTGCTCTTCGCCGCGGTGGTCGGCATCATCGTCGCCGCTCGCCGCCGCCCCGTGGCCCTGATCGCCCTGCCCGTGGTGTTCGCGCTGTGGGCCAATCTCCACGGCGCCTTCCCAGCCGGGCTGCTGCTCGTGGGCCTCGCGGGAGCGGCGGGCGCCCTTGGGCTCGGGCCGGGCTCCCTTCCCCGCCTGCGCGCCCGGAGCGCCCTGCCGTTCGCCGGCGCCCTCGGCGTCTCGGCCCTGGCGCTGCTGGCCACGCCCCTCGGCCCTCACATCGTCGACTACCTCCGCGCATACGACGAGCACGTGGCCCCCAACCGCCTTCCCTTCGAATGGCAGGCCAGCTACCTCCACCCGCCCGTGCTTGCCCTCGTCGCAGCCTTCGCGGCGCTCGCCGCGTGGCTCTGGCGTAACGCTCCGCGGCCGCGCCGGCCCGAGGCCCTGATCGTGGCCGTGGGCTTCACCGCGCTGGCCCTGACGGCCACGCGCCAGGTGGTTTGGCTCGGACCCCTGAGCTTCTACCTCGTCTACTCCCTCGGCCCAGATCGCACGTGGGGCCCAAAGCCGAGCATCGTCGTCCACGCTGGGAGCCGCTGGAGTGCTCCTGCTCACCGGGTGGGCGGCTCTCCTCGGGCCCACCCGACCGGGACCACCGCAGGCCGCGGCGGCCGCCCGGCACGCGATGGCTCATCCGCCCGCACGGGGGCGACTGCTCGTCCCGAGTGGCACCGGCTCCTACGTGATCTGGCGTGACCGGCATCGACCGATCACCATCGACGGGCGCCTCGAGCTCTACTCCGCCCGAGAGGTGATCGCCAACTACCGCCTGCTGAACGGGGAGGGCGGCTTCGCCTACCTGCGGCGATGGAGGATCGGCGGAGTGGTGACCCGCCACCCCCAGGGTGCGCGCGTACTACAGCGCCACGGCTTTCGCGTGGCCGCCAGGCGGGCGGGTGCGTGGTACCTGGTGAAGGGACGGCGCTAGCCCCGCCCCCGCCCCCGCCGCGAGCGCCGCGGCGACTCGTTGCGGGCCGTGAACGCCTCGTAGACCTCGATCAGCGCTTGGCGCTGGCGGCCGGTGAGAGCGGAGTCCGCCCTCACGGCCTCGACCACCGGAGCGATCTCGGGCTCGGCTTCGTCGTCGGCGCTCGCGTACCCGGCTTCGGTGTAGAGGGCGTCGGTGGTCATCTTGAGCGAGCCGGCGATGGCGTCGAGCACCTTCTCGGAGGGCTCGCGCAGGCCGCGCTCGATCTGGGAGAGGTAGGGGTTGGAGATCCCGACGGTCTGCGCCACCTGGCGCATGGAGAGCTTCGAGAGCTCTCGCTGGCGGCGGATGATCTCCCCCAGGGGAGTACGCGGAAGCTCGTCGTCCACGGTGCGAATGTAACTCGGAGAAGCGGGTAGCCTGCAACCGGATGGCGGACAACGAGCGGCGCACTCCGATCGATCAGGTCAAGGCCCTCTACGAGGACGCCGAAACGCGGACTGCCGAGGCCGTGGAGACGCTCGTCCGGCGGGAGGGCTTCGGTGAGCTGCTGGCCCGGGTCACGGAGAACGCCATGGCCATGACGCAGCTGGCGCAGGGCGCCCTCGACATGACCGTGCGCAGCCTGCGGGTGGCCGGATCTCAGGACATCGTCCGCCTCGGGCGCCAGCTCAACCGAACCGAGGACAAGCTCGAGATGGTCCTGCAGGAGGTCGAGCGCCTACAGGATGAGCTCGCTGCGCAGCGGGCCGACGTGGCCGCGCTCGGAGGGCTGTTCGAGCGCTCCGAGCGAAGCGACGGATCGAGCTCGCAGGGCCTGGGCAAGGGCTCGCCGTCGAGCTCCGCGCGCCGCACCGGATCGGCGTCCCGACAGGGCGGCTCGTCTGCACGAGGCGGCTCTCGCCAGGGCAGCGCCGGCCGCGGCGGCTCGGGCTCGGGCAGCGCCGGGCGGCGGGCCGCCAACGGCGGGTCGAGCGCGAGCGGTTCCTCGAAGTCCTCGTGAACGTGCTCGAGCAGCTCGCGCGCACCCCGCGCGCGGCGATCGAGTTCTCCAACATCCTCCTCACCACGAAGGACGCGCCCATCGGCCAGACCCCGAAGGACGTGGTTTGGAGCCACCGCACGACCACGCTGTACCGCTACCGCTCATCGCAGCGCACCCATCCCGTGCCCGTGCTGCTGGTGTTCGCGCTCATCAACCGGCCGGACATCTTCGACCTCACTCCCGGGCGCTCGTTCGTCGAGTTCCTGCTCGGCGAGGGCTTCGACGTGTTCCTGCTCGATTGGGGCGTGCCCGGGGACGAGGACTCCGACATGGGCGTGGACTCCTACGTCTGCGACGCGCTTCCGTGGGGGATCCGGGAGACGCTGCGCGCCTCGGGCGAGGAGGAGGTGTCCCTTCTCGGATGGTGCATCGGAGGGACCTTCTGCGCGATGTACGGTGCGCTCGAGCCGGAGGGCCCGGCGCGCAACATGGTCCTCCTCACGACCACGGTCGACACCAGCGTGTCCAACTACTTGCCCTGGGTGGGCCGTGACTCCTTCGACGTAGAGGCCGTAACCGACGCCTACCCATCGGTACCGGGACGGTTGATCGACCGGATGAACAAGACCATGAAGCCGCTGAACAACTTCTTCGTCACCTACCGCCAGCTCTTCGCGGGCACGCTCGACGGCACGGCCAAGCGCGAGGCCTACCAGCCGATGGCCAAGTGGGTGGCCAACAACCCGCCGTTCGCCGGGCGCGTGTACCGCGAGTGGATCACCTGGATGTACAAGGAGAACCGCCTCGTGAAGGGCACCCTGCGCCTGCGCGACCGGCGCGTGGACCTACGGCGCATCGAGCAGAACCTCTGCGTGGTCACCGCAGGCTCCGACCACATCACCAAGCGGCCCGAGACCCTGCCCATTCTCGACCTCGTGGCCAGCGAGGACGTGACCCATCTCGATCGCCCCGGTGGCCATATCGGCCTCATGGCGGGGTCGAAGGCAAAGGACGGGATCTGGCCCGACATCGCCGACTGGCTGCGCGAGCGCTCGGAGCGCTGACCGCCGGGGGCTCACCGAAGTTGGGCTCGCCCAAGGGCGAGCGAGGTGCCCGCCACACGGCGGGCGGGAGAGAGGAAGAGGGATGAGCGAGGACGGAGGAGCACAGACAGCGGCCCCGCCGGCGGCGGGGACGGGACCGCGGAAGCTCGAGGGCCGCGTGGCCATCGTGACCGGAGGCAACCGCGGCATCGGAGCCGCCATCTGCCGAAGCCTGGGCAGGGAGGGAGCGGTGGTGGCGGCGGGCTACAGCTCGAACAAGGACCAGGCCGCGGAGTTCCTGTCAGAGATGCAGAGCGAGGGCATCGAGGGCAGCGTCCACCAGGGCAACATCGGCAAGGCCGAGGACTGCCAGCGCGTGATCGACGAGGTGATGGAGCAGCACGGCCGCATCGACATCCTGGTCAACAACGCGGGCATCACCGCCGACACCTCGGTGCTCAAGATGAGCGCGGAGGACTGGCAGAAGGTGCTCGACGTGAACCTCTCGGGCGCCTTCCACATGTCCAAGCCGGCGCTGGCGCACATGATCGAGAGGGGCTCCGGCCGGATAGTGCACATCTCCTCGGTGATCGGGGAGCAGGGCAACCCCGGTCAGGCCAACTACGCGGCCGCCAAGTCCGGGCTGTTCGGCCTGAGCATGACCATGGCCCGCGAGGCCGCGCAGGCCCTCGGCAAGCAGGGCAAGCTCGAGGATGGAGGCCTCGGCGTGACCGTGAATACCGTGGCCCCCGGCTTCATCCAGACCGACATGACGAAGGACCTACCGGAGAAGGTGACCGAGGCGGTGAAGGCGACGATCCCCCTCGGACGGCTCGGCCAACCCGAAGAGATCGCGCGCGTGGTGCACTTCCTGTGCTCCGACGCCTCCTCCTACATCACCGGCCAGGTGTGGAGCGTGAACGGCGGCATGAACATGTCCTAGTGCGGAGGCGGGGCGGCCACCCGGCCGCCCCGCGACGCATCCCGGCGGGGCAGCCTACGAGCTGCTGCCCTCCTTCATCTGCTCGTCGAGCTCCTCCATGACGCTTGGGTCGGCGAGCGTCGAGGTGTCGCCGTAGTCCTCCTTGCCCTCGGCGAGGTTCTTCAGGAGCCGGCGCATGATCTTGCCCGAGCGCGTCTTCGGTAGGTCGCGGGCCCACACGATCTGCTCCGGGCGGGCGAGCTTCCCGATCTTCTGGGCCACGTGCTCGCGCACGCCCTTCTCCATGTCGTCGCCGCCCTCCGGCTCGTCGCCCTCCAAGGTGACGAAGGCCACCACGGTCTGGCCCTTGTCGTCGTCGGGGCGAGGCACCACGGCGGCCTCGGCCACGCTCTCGTAGGAGACGATGGCCCCCTCGATCTCGGCGGTGGAGAGCCGGTGCCCCGAGACGTTGATCACGTCGTCGGTGCGGCCGACGATCCAGATGTAGCCGTCCTCGTCGCGGCGGGCGGCGTCACCCACCTCGTAGGTGTCGGGCCCGAAGGTGCTCCAGTACTTGTCGCGGTACTGCTCCTCGTCGCCCTGGAGGCCGCGGAGCATGCCGGGCCACGGGTGGTCCACGGTGAGCAGGCCGTGGCCCTCCTCGACGGTCTTCTCCTGGTCGGCGTCATCGTCCTCGTGCACGTTCTCCCGGATCGAGGCGCGGATGCCGGGGAGCGGCCGCGTGGCCGATCCCGGCTTGGTGGACACGATGGCGGGGAGCGGGGCGATCATGATGTGGCCCGTCTCGGTCTGCCACCAGGTGTCGACGATGGGGCACCGCTCGCCACCCACCACGACGTAGTACCAGACCCACGTCTTCGGATTGATGGGCTCACCGACCGTGCCCAGCAGCCGGAGCTTGGAGAGGTCGTGGTTGGCTACGAGCTCCGACCCGGCCTTCACCTGCGCGCGGATGGCGGTCGGCGCCGTGTAGAAGAGGGTCACGCCCTCCTCCTCGCAGATCTGCCACCAGATGTCGGTGCTCGGGTAGCCCGGGGCGCCCTCGAACATCACCGAGGTCAGGCCGTTCAGCAGCGGCCCGTAGGCGATGTAGGAGTGCCCGGTGATCCAGCCCACGTCGGCCGAGCACCAGAACACGTCCTCCTCGGGACGGACGTCGAAGACCGCCCTGGTGGTCCACGCCACGCCGGTCATGTAGCCGCCGGTGGTGTGCATGATCCCCTTGGGCTTGCCCGTCGAGCCCGACGAGTAGAGGACGAACATCGGGTCCTCGGAGTCGAGCTCCGCGGCCGGGCACTCGTCGTCGGCGGCCTCGAGAAGCTCGTGGTACCAGAAGTCGCGGCCCTCCTGCATGTCGGAGCCGGCGTCCGCCCGCCCGACCACGATCACGGTCTCGAGTCCCGGCGCGTCGCCGATCACCTTGTCCACCTCGGCCTTGACCGAAGCCGTGTCCCCCTTGCGCCGGGCGCCGTCCGCGGTGATCAGGAGCTTCGCGTCGGAGACCTCCATGCGCTCCATCACCTGACCGGGCGAGAACCCTCCGAAGACCAGGTTGTGCACGGCGCCGATGCGCGTGCAAGCGAGCATGGAGATAACGACCTCCGGGATCATGGGAAGGAAGATTCCCACCACGTCGCCCTTCTCCACGCCCTTGTCGTTGAGCGCGTTGGAGAGGCGCTGGACGTCGCGCAGCAGGTCGGAGTAGGTCCACTCCTCGCGCTCTCCCTCCTCGCCGCGCCACACGATCGCCGGCCGGTCGCCGTTGCCGGCCTCCACGTGCCGGTCGAGGCAGTTGTAGGACATGTTCGTCGTGCCGCCGGTGAACCACCGGTAGAAGGGCTTGTTGGAGTCGTCGAGCACCTGGTCCCACTTCTTGAACCAGTGCAGCTCGTCCGCGGCCTTCTCCCAGAAGGCGACCGGATCCTTGTCGGCCTCCTCGTAGATCGACTCGTCGGTGTAGTGCGCCTTCTCGACGAAGTCGCTCGGCGGCTCGAAGATCTCCTGGTCCTTTAGCTCCTCGACCCGATCGTCAAGCTCGCTCGCGCTACGGGTGCTGGCTTCCATGGCGTTCCCTTCGTCGACCCACGTGGGTGCTGGCTCGTCGGCGCTCGCGTCAGGCAGTGCCGTGGCGGCGCGTCGAGCGCCTCTTCTCCCTCAAGAAGGTGGCGCCAGCATACCCTCGCCTCACCAGGTTTTCACCCGCTCGTCGACCGCGCGTGGCTCGACCCGCACCCTCACGTCGAGCACGCGGGCGCCGGCGGCCAGCACCCTGATCGGGTTCAGGTCGACCTCCACCATCTCGGGCACCTCCCGGACCAGCGCGGAGAACCGGAGCACGAGATCGCTCAGCGCCGCACGGTCGAGCACCGGCCGCCCGCGCGCGCCCTCGAGGACGGCCGCGACGCCCGTGGCGCCGTCGATCGAGTCGTCGGCGTCAGCGTCGGTGTGGGGGGCGAGCCGGAAGTAGAGATCGGTGCCGAGGCCCGCGTGGCGGCCCCCGAGGCCTACCGCCACGAGAGGGCCGAGGTCCCGGTCGCGCACGGCGCCCACGAGCACGTCGGCGCCGGGCCCCACGAGGCACTCGACCGCGGCGCCCAGCCATGGCCGCGCTGCGGCCTCGAGGCGCCGCACGAGCTCCTCCCAGCCTCCGCGGATGGCCTCGTCGCCCTCGAGCCCGATGAGCACGGCGTCGAGGTCGGAGGCCTGCGCGGGCGGCTCGAGCTCGGCCTTCAGCACGACCGGCCCCCCGAGCATCGCAGCGGCGCGCACGGCCTCCTCGGCCTCCGTGCACTGCTCTGAGTGCTCGACCGGGATGCCGTGGGTGCGAAGGAGCTCCTCGGCCGCGTGAGGGGCCAGCCACCCCGGCCCCTGCTGGTCAAGAGCCGCCGTGACGAGGCCTCGGGCCGCCTCGCGCTCCAGCCCGGTGAGGGCCGGCGGCTGGCCGAGCGGGCGGGAGAGCCAGTCGCGGCGGTCGGCGGCGAGCGCGAGCGCGCCCACGCACGACTCCGGGAAGGAGAGGTTGGGCACGCGTCGCCACCTGGGCTCGGCGCGCCCGGCCAGCCGCCCGGAGACCTCGACGATGGAGGCCACCACCGGCTTGCTCGCCCCGTCAGCGGCCTCCTCCACGGCCGCGAGGCTCGGATCCGCGCTCCGATCTCCGAGCTCGGCGCCCAGGGCCAGCACGGCGTCGACCCCATCGTCGGCGAGCAGAGCACCGACCGCCTCGCAGAAGTGCCCCGGCTCCGCCCCGATCCCCATGTCCACCGGGTTGCTCGTGCGGTCGGCGCGCGGAAGGGCCTCGTCGAGACGTGAGCGGGTCTCGGTCGAGAGCGTGGCCAGGCCGAGGCCGCGGGTGAGGCACGCGTCGGCGGCAAGCGTGCCGAGTCCTCCCGAGTTGGTGACCACGGCCACCGCGCGGCCCCCCGGAAGCGGTTGGGCCTCGAGCACCTCGGCCGCGTCGAAGAGAGCGCCGGTGCCGTCCACGCGCAGCACTCCGGCCTGGCGGAAGAGCGCGTTGACGACGACCTCGCCGTGCAGGCCCGACGCGGTGTGCGACTGGGCCTCGCGGATCTCCGGCCGGCGGCGATCGCCCTTCACGGCGAGGATGGGCTTTCGCCGCGACACCCGCCGGGAAATGGTCGAGAAGCGCTGCGGGTTGCCGAAGGACTCCACGTAGAGCATCACGACCGCGACGTCCTCGTCCTCCTCCCAGAGCTCGAGCAGGTCGTTGGCCGACACGTCGGCCCGGTTGCCCAGCGAGGCGAAACGCCCCACCCCTATCCCCCGGGCCGCGGCGTGCCCGAGCAGGGCGATGCCGAGCGCCCCCGACTGCGAGGAGATGGCCACCGCTCCGGTGGAGATCGGAAAGCGGGCGAGCGTGGCGTTCAGCCGCACGTCCGGCGCGGTGTTCAGCACGCCGAGGGAGTTCGGTCCCACCAGGCGCATGCCCCCTCCCCGAACGGCCTCGAGCAGCTCCTCCTCCGCGGCTCGACCCTCGTCGGAGTGGTCGGAGAAGCCGGCCGAGACCACGAGCAGGGCGCGCACTCCGGCACCGGCGGCCTCCTGGGCCACGCTCAGCACCTCGGCCGCGGGCACGGCCACCACCAGGAGGTCGGGTACCGGGTCGAGGTCGCCGACCCGGGAGACCACGGGCACCGGCTGCGCCACTCGGCCCGATCGGTTCACCGACGCCACCGACCCGGTGAAGCCGCCCTCGACCAGGTGGCCGAGCATGGTCGCCCCCACGCCCTCGGCCGAAGCGCCGACCACGGCCACCGAGTCGGGCGCCAGGATGGGCCGCAGGGACGCCAGCGCGGACTCGTGGTCGCGGGCGGCGATCCGCTCGGACAGCGCCTCGGTGGGGCGGATGTCGAGCAACAGGTTCGCGACGCCCCCCGACCCGGCCCGCGTGACCGCGAAGCCCGCGTTGCGAAAGACGCCGAGCATGCGCCGGTTGTCGGCG
>Ga0136614_10001770_pt1 | contig 12967 bp, 9 predicted proteins | sample AntDrymUQ2792106_2_FD_106643 | JGI IMG/M metagenome (GOLD analysis project Ga0136614, IMG submission 106643) | Polar desert sand microbial communities from Dry Valleys, Antarctica - metaG UQ279 (21.06) | ecosystem: Environmental > Terrestrial > Soil > Desert | place: Antarctica: Dry Valley...
CCTCCGCGGCGACAGGGTCGCCATCGGCAGCGCGGTCTTCATCGTCGTTCTCGTGATCGCCGCCTTCGGCGGTGCTCCGCTGGCCGCCAAGATCCTCGGTCACGGTCCGACCGACATCTTCGTCGGCAGCGAGGCGATCACCGAGGATCTGCTCCCGGCAGGTCCCTGGACGCACGTCACCGACCCCGTCACGGGCGAGAAGACCCTGTTCATCCTGGGCTCGGCCGACCGGCTCGGCCGGGACGAGTTCCTCCGCATCCTCTACGGCGCGCAGGTCTCGCTCGAGGTCGCCGTCCTCTCGACGATCGGCGTCATGTTCATCGGTGTCCTGCTCGGATCGATCGCGGGCTACTACCGCGGCTGGATCGACACCCTCATCTCCCGGGTGACCGAGATCACCATGGCCTTCCCCGGGCTTCTCTTCCTGATCGCACTTGCGGCGACGGTCGGACCCCGGCTCGACAACGTCACGTTCGGCATCTTCGGCCGGGGAGTGGTGACGCTCGTGCTCGTCTTCACCGCGCTCGGGTGGTTCTACCCGGCGCGCGTGATGCGAGCCCAGGTGCTCTCGATTCGCGAGAAGGAGTACGTCGAGGCGGCACGCATGGTGGGAGCCGGAGACGGGCGGATCATCCGCTCGCACGTGCTGCCGCACCTCGTCGCTCCGATCATCGTCTTCTCGACCCTGATCGTCGCCGGCTACGTGCTCGCCGAGGCGGGCCTCTCCTTCCTCGGCCTCGGCATCAAGACGCCCACGGCGAGCTGGGGAAACCTGCTTGCGACCGCACCCGAGTTCTACACCGCCCAGCCGTGGCTGATGGTCTGGCCGGGTCTTGCCGTGCTGCTGACGACGCTCGCCTTCAACCTTCTGGGCGACGGCTTGCGCGACGCCTTCGACCCGCGCGCGGGTCGCTAGCAGCGCGTCACGCGTCACTAACAAAAGCTGCACCACACCGTCTCATTCTGGTGGAGGGACGCAAAGGCGGCCTCCGGCTGGTCGATCGAAGATCGACCGGTCACCTAGTTCGAAAGGAGTGCAATAGTGCATAGACGAATGTGGCTCTCCGTTGCCATGCTGGCAGTGGGGGCAAGCATGCTCGTCGCCGCCGGCTTTGCGAGCCCGGCCGAGAGCAGCCCATCGGCCAAGAAGGCCAAGCGCGGCGGCACGCTGCGCGTCAACCTGCCAGGGACGGACATCGACGACATCGATCCGTCGATCGCGTACGGCACGACGACCTGGCACATCCAGTACTCGACGGCCCTGAAGCTGCTCAACTATCCGGACAGGCCGGCGCCTGCCGGCTCGCGTCTCGTTCCGGAAGGCGCCACCGGCTACAAGGTCTCGAACGGCGGACGTGTCTATACGTTCACGATCGCGAAGGGTTTCAAGTTCAGTGACGGCCTCGCCGTGACGGCGAAGAACTACGCCTACGCGTTCCACCGTGCCATGGACAAGGAGCTGCAGTCGCCTGGGTTCCAGTTCATCGCCGACCCGAGCGGGTCGAACATCGTCGGGGCGCAGGACGTCCGTGACGGCAAGGCCGCCACCGCTCGTGGTGTTCGTGTCAAGGGAAACAAGCTGATCATCACCCTGACCAACGCCGACGCCACCTTCCTCGCCAAGGCGACGATGCCGTTCTTCCAGGCGATGTCCACGAAGCTGCCTCGGACGAAGAAGGTCATCAGCGTCGCGAGCCGTAACGACCTGCCTTCGGCAGGCCCGTACTACGTCTCGTTCCGTGAGCCGAACCGCGCGCTCACGGTGAAGAAGAACCCGTTCTACAAGGGCAAGAGGCCGCGCAACCTCGACGCGATCAACATGCGCGTCCAGGTGAACCTCGAGGCGAGCTACCGCGAGGTGCTGGCAAACCAGGCCGACTACACGCTTGGCCTTCCCCCGACCGCCGCTGCCGAGCTCGGCCGCCGGTTCGGAACGACGAAGGGCCAGTTCCGCGTGACGCCGTCCGCGTGCGTCTCGTACATCGCGATGAACAACGACAGCCCGCTCTTCTCGAACAACGCGAAGCTGCGGCGAGCCGTCAACTTCGCGATCAACCGGAGTGCCATGGTCGACCTCGCCGGTGCATATGCCGGCAAGCCCCACGACCAGATCCTCCCGCCCGGGTTCCCCGGATTCCGGAATGCCAACATCTATCCGGCACGCCCGAATCTGACCCAGGCGAAGTCTCTGGCCCGTGGCGCAACCCGCAGTGGCAAGGGCGTGTACTACTACGGCCTCTCCGGCTCGGGCCCGGACCGGATGGAGCTCGTGCGTGGCTCGCTGAAGCAGATCGGCGTCGACATCGAGCCGAAGGGCTTCCGCGGCTTCGCCATCTACGACGCAGCCGGCAGGAAAGGCTCCGAGCACGCGTTCACGACCGGGGGTTGGTGCCAGGACTACCCCGATCCGTACAACTTCGTCAACGTCCTCCTGTACGGGGGAAACATCCAGGCGGACAACAACAACAACCTGGCGTACTTCAACACGCCGGCCTACAACAAGAAGATGGAGCGCGCCTCCAGGCTACTCGGCGACGCGCGCCTGAAGACGTACGGCGCTCTCGATATCGACATCTCCAAGAATCAGGCGCCGTGGGCATCCTGGAACAACCCGAACCACCAGTTCTTCTTCGGCTCCCGAGTCGATCCGAAGAGCTTCGTGTTCCAGCCGATCTACGAGGAGGCGCCGTACAACCTCCTCGCCCTGAAGTAAGGGAATCCGTCCGTGGAACGAGGCGCCGGTTTCGGCCGGCGCCTCGTCTCCTTTCACCCGACCTCGCTCGAGTAAGCTCCGCGGCGCGGGTGCCATGACGGCCTTTTCGTGAGAGGATGTCTCGATGCTTCAATTCCTGATCCGACGAGTGTTGTGGGCGGCCCTGCTCTTCGTCTCGGTCACGGTCGTCACGTATGTGATCTTCTTCCTTGCGCCCGCTAATCCCGAACGGCAGATTTGCGGCGGCGAGCGGGCCACGACCGCGTGTCTCGACGAGGTAAGCGACAAGCTCGCGCTCGACCGGCCGATCTACATCCAGTACTCCAAGTTTCTCTGGCGGCTCGTCGAGCCGACCGTGAGCTACGCCGGCCCCGTCCCGGTGCCGCATCCCAAGTTCGACCTCGGCCAGTCGTTCATCACCCAGCAGAGCGTCAACACGATCGTCAAGAACGCGGCTCCCGTGACAGCCGCGCTCGTCTTCGGCGGTGCGATCCTCTGGCTTCTGATCGGCCTCAGCGCCGGCATCTTCTCTGCGCTTCGACCGCGGTCGCTCCTCGACCGAGTCTCGATGACCTTCGTGCTGATCGGGATCTCGGCCCACCCGGTCTGGCTCGGCCTCATCTTTTCCTACTTCTTCGGCTTCAAGCTGGGGATCGCGCCGATCACAGGCTACTGCGACTTCTTCAACCCGAACGAGGCTTTCGGGTGCGGCGGGCCTCTGGACTGGGCTCACCACATGATCCTGCCCTGGTTCACCTTCGCGATCCTCGGCTCGGCGCTCTACGTGCGCATGATCCGCGCGAACGTGATGGACACGATGAACGAGGACTACGTGCGCACGGCGCGCGCCAAGGGTGCTCCCGAGACGCAGGTGATGCGCTCGCACATCCTGCGAAACGCGCTGCTCCCGGTCGTGACGATGCTCGGCATGGACATCGGCCTTTCGCTCGGAGGCGCCGTCTTCACCGAGGCCGTCTACAGCCTGCCGGGCCTCGGTGGAGTCGCCGTCCAGGCCGTGAACCAATACGATCTCCCGATCGTGCAGGGGGTCGTCGTCTTCTCCACGGTCGCGATCATCGTCTTCAATCTCATCGTCGACATCCTCTACGGTTGGATCGACCCGCGAATCAGACTGGAGTAGCACGCTCGATGCCCCTTCTCGAAGTCTCAGACCTGCGCACCCACTTCCGTACCGACGACGGGATCGTCAAGGCTGTCGACGGCGTCAGCTTCACGGTCGACAAGGGCCAGACGCTCGGCATCGTCGGTGAATCCGGATGCGGGAAGAGCGTGACCTGCCTGACGATCATGGGCCTGAACCCGAAGCGCAGCTCGATCATCAGCGGCGAGGCGCTCTTCAAAGGGAGCGACCTCCTGTCGATGAGCCCGCGCCAGCTGCGCGAGATCCGCGGCGACGATATCGCGATGATCTTCCAGGACCCGATGACCTCGCTCAACCCCGTGCACACGATCGGGCGGCAGCTAATCGAGGCGGTCCTGCTCCATCGGGACGTGACCAAGAAGCAGGCGCGGGCACGGGCCGTCGAGCTCCTGAAGGCCGTAGGCATCCCGCGGGCCGAGCGGAGGGTCTACGACTATCCGCATCAGTTCTCGGGCGGCATGCGGCAGCGCGTGATGATCGCAATGGCTCTCATCAACGACCCCGACCTGTTGATCGCAGACGAGCCTACGACGGCGCTCGACGTGACGACCCAGGCACAGATCCTTCGCCTGATGAAGCAGCTTCAGCGCGAGTTCGGCAGCGCGATCATCATGATCACGCACGATCTCGGAGTCGTGGCCGAGACTGCGGACGACGTCGTCGTGATGTACGCGGCGAAGGTCGTCGAGCGGGCGAACGTGGACGAGATCTTCACCCGCCCCCGGATGCCCTACACCTGGGGGCTGATCGGCTCGCTCCCCCGGCTCGACGCCGACGTCGACCGTCTGGTGCAGATCGGAGGGCAGCCTCCCTCCCTCCTGAACCCGCCCCGCGGGTGCCGTTTTCATACCCGCTGCCCCTACGTCATGAACGTCTGCCGCACGGAGGAGCCTCGCCTGCTCCCCGTCCCGGGCGCCGACGGCCACCTGCAGGCGTGCCATCTCGACGAAGAGACCAAGCAGCGCGAGGCCGAGAAGCTGCTCGCGTCCACCCTCGCGGAGGTCGGCTAGTGGCGAGCCGCGGCGAGTCGGGGGTGACCTCGCCGCCGCCCTCCTCGGAGACCGCGGGCTTCCCGGATCGAAACGGCGGGGCGGCCTCTGGCGACGAGCTGCTCGTCGTCGAGAACCTGCAGAAGTATTTTCCGGTTACCCGGGGCATCATCTTCCAGAAGCAGGTCGGTTCCGTAAAGGCCGTCGACGACGTGAGCTTCACCGTGCGCAGCGGAGAGACGCTCGGAGTCGTCGGCGAGTCGGGCTGCGGCAAGTCGACCATGGCACGCTGCCTCCTGCGCCTGCTCGACCCGACCGGTGGCCGCATCGTCTTCGACGGCCGCGACATCACGAAGCTCGACCGCGTCCGCATGCGCCCGATCCGGCGCGAGATGATGATGATCTTCCAGGATCCCTACGCGTCGCTCAACCCGCGCAAGCGAGTCGGTTTCATCGTCGCCGAGGCGCTCGAGGTCCACAAGCTGGGCACGCGGGCGGAGATCAAGAAGCGCGTCCAGGAACTGCTCCACGTGGTCGGTCTCAACCCCGAGCACTACAACCGCTTCCCGCACGAGTTCTCGGGCGGCCAGCGGCAGCGTATCGGCGTGGCCCGCGCACTCGCCGTCAATCCGAAGCTGATCGTGTGCGACGAGCCCGTCTCGGCTCTCGACGTCTCGGTCCAGGCTCAGATCCTCAATCTGCTCAAGGATCTCCAGAAGGAGTTCGGGCTCACCTACATCTTCATCGCCCACGACCTGAACGTCGTCCGGCACATCTCGGATCGCGTGATGGTGATGTACCTCGGCCACGCCGTCGAGATCGCAACACGCGCGCAGCTCTACGCCGAGCCCAAGCACCCCTACACCGGGTCGCTCCTCTCGGCCGTGCCGATCCCGAACCCCCAGCTCGGGCGAGAGCGCAAGAGCGTCGTGCTCGAGGGAGACGTCCCGAGCCCGATCAACCCGCCGAGCGCCTGCTGGTTCCATCCGCGCTGCCCGCGCTTCCGCGAGGGCCATTGCGACGTCGAGACGCCGGAGCTCCGCTCCCTCGGAGCCGGCCATCTGGCCGCTTGCCACTACCCGCTCGAGGGCTGGCCGCTGACAGAGGAGGAAATGCGCCGCAACGGCGCCGGGGCCGTTTAGTGCTCCTCGGCGCTGCCCGCCGCTTCTTGGCGCTGCTCGCCGCCGTCAGCGGCGTCACGCTCCTCGGTTCAGTCGCGATTGGTCTGGCTGCCGGCGCCTCGTTGCGCCGCGCGCTCGCGCTCGGTTTCTACCTGATGGGGTCGCTCGTCCTGATGACGGGCTTCTTTCTCGGCAACCGAGGCGTCCTTCGCGCGGAGGGCGGGGCGGGCGCCGACCGCCCCTTCGGCTTCCTCGGTCCGCGCCGCGTCCGATCTGCCACCTCGGACGAGCGGCGCGAGTCGATCAGCATCGCTGCCGTCGTGATCTCGCTCGGCGTCGCATTGCTCATGCTCGCTATCGTCGCGGATGAGGAGAATGATCTTCTCTAGATTCCCCTAACCGATGGGCGTCGCCGTCGTCCAAGAGAGTGAAATGCATTTTTCTCGCCCACGTCTTCCCTACAAATGCGACCAGGCTCGGCAGTGGCTCACTCTCGAGCTCGACGGTGAGCTGTCCTCTTTCGAGCGCGCTCTCTTCGAGGCCCATGTCACCTCCTGCTCGGAGTGTGCGTCCTATGCCGAGCACGTCCGCTCCTACACCACCGCCCTGCGCGCTACGGCGCTCGAGCCGCTCGCCCACCCGATCGCGCTCCCGTCTTCTAGCCGCAGACGGCTCCGGGCACCGCAGGTGCTGGCGACCGCAGCCGCGGCCGTCGCTGTGACGGTCGGCGCCGTAGCCCTTTCGGGATCGGTGGGCGACGGGAGTCTCGCCGATCGCGTGACGCCTGTGCGGGGGGTTTCCGTCGACGAGGGAATCGACGAGCTCAAGGTGCGGCAGTTCGAAGTCCTGGAGGAGCGGTTGGCGCTCGCGCGCCCGAAGCCGATCCCCGCCGGACGGCAGCCGGTCTAGCCGGCCCCGCTTTGCTCCTCTCGCCCGTCTCCTCGTACGTCTGAGGCCTCGATCACGCCGCCCGGGTGGCGGCGTACTCGGAGGAGGGAGCTCGAGCCGCGGAGCTGCGGCAGGCAGGCATCGGGTTGGCTACACTGAGAGGGTTCCGCTGGCGCGTGCCTCGACGGCGCCGCACCGTGAAAACCTCTCTTCAGGAGATGCATGTCTGACCACGATAGAGACGGCGAGAACGTCGGCAAGGTAGTCGAGATTCGCGGCGTCGTGATCGATGCAGTCTTCTCGGAGCGCCTGCCCGAGATCTACACGGCCCTTCGGATCTCCGTCCCGCAGGAGGACGGCCAGGCTCCGATCGACCTGATCGCGGAGGTGCAGCAGCACCTCGGCGACGACCGCGTCCGCGCGGTCGCGATGGACTCGACGGACGGCATTCCCCGTGGGGTGGAGATCGTCGACACCGGTGGGCCCATCAGCGTCCCGGTCGGCGATGCGACGCTCGGCCGGATCTTCAACGTGCTCGGTGAGCCGATCGACCGCAGGGACGAGGACCTCTCGGGCGTCGAGCGCTGGTCGATCCACCGCGACCCGCCCCCGTTCGAGCAGCTCTCTCCGACGACCGAGCTCCTGGAGACCGGGCTCAAGGTCGTCGATCTGCTCGCTCCGTACACGAAGGGCGGCAAGGTCGGCCTCTTCGGCGGGGCGGGAACGGGCAAGACCATCCTGATCCAGGAGCTGATCCACAACATCGCCCGGGAGCACGGCGGCCTGTCGGTGTTCTGCGGCGTCGGCGAGCGCACGCGCGAGGGCAACGACATGTGGCTCGAGATGCAGGAGTCCGGCGTGATCGACAAGACGGCCCTCGTCTACGGCCAAATGAACGAGCCGCCCGGTGCGCGGCTGCGAGTGGGGCTCTCGGGCCTCACGATGGCGGAGTACTTCCGCGAGCAGGGACAGGAGGTGCTGCTCTTCATCGACAACATCTTCCGCTTCGTGCAGGCGGGCTCAGAGGTCTCCGCCTTGCTCGGGCGCATGCCGAGCGCGGTCGGCTATCAGCCGACCCTTGCGACCGAGATGGGTCAGCTCCAGGAGCGGATCACCTCGACGCGCACGGGCTCGGTCACGTCGATCCAGGCGATCTACGTCCCTGCCGACGACTACACGGACCCCGCGCCGGCGACGACGTTCGCCCATCTCGATGCGACGACGGAGCTCAACCGGGCAATCGTGGAGATGGGCATCTACCCCGCGGTCGACCCTCTGACCTCGACATCGCGTGCGCTGCAGCCCGGGATCGTCTCCGACGAGCACTACGAGACCGCCACGCGTGTCAAGGAGATCCTGCAGCGCTACAAGGACCTGCAGGACATCATCGCGATCCTCGGTCTGGACGAGCTCTCCGACGAGGACAAGCTGACCGTCCAGCGGGCGCGAAAGATTCAGCGGTTCCTGTCGCAGCCGAACTTCGTCGCCGAGCAGTTCACGGGCACGCCCGGGCAGTACGTCAAGCTCGAGGACACGATCAAAGGCTTCCAGGAGATCATCGACGGCAAGCACGACGACCTTCCCGAGCAGGCCTTCTACATGGTCGGGACGATCGAGCAGGCCGTGGCAAAGGCACGCGAGGGAAGGGGCGAGGATGCGGCGGACGCCGACGAGGACGAGGCAGAGCCCGAGGCCAAGCAGCCGGAGCCCGAAGAGGCCGAGCGTCAGCCCGTCCCCGCGTAAGGCCCCGTAGATGGCCGATGGGCGCAAGACCTTCGCCGTCTCGCTCGTGACGCCCGAAGGCGCAGCCTTCGAGGGCGAGGCAGAGATGCTCATCGTCCCCGGCGACGCCGGCGAGATCGGTGTGCTCGCTCGACACGCGCCGCTCGTCGCGATGCTGAGAGCAGGCTCGACCCGCGTGCACGTCACCTCGAACGACGTGCGCGAGTTCGCCACCGGGCCGGGTTTCTTCAAGGTCGAGCAGGATCGCGCGCTCGCGCTCGTGGACGACGCCGTCTCGGCCAAGGAAATCGACCGTGCTCGTGCCCAGGAGCAGCTCGAGAGGGCCCGGGCCGAGCTCGAACGCCTGGAGCAGGGGGAGCTCGAGGCCGATCGCTGGCAGCTCGAGCAGCGGATCCGGCATGCCGAGAACCAGCTCGACGTGGCGGGCGCGGGCGGCGGCGAGCAGGTCCGCGCCAAGGCCTCGGCGGGTCGAGAGCACGCCTAGACTGACTCCACCTCCCGGCGCATTCTCGGGGGATCGCGATGACGGCAGTCGCTGACGAGCTCAGAAGCCTCCTCGCGGAGCGGATCCTCGTGCTCGACGGGGCGTGGGGAGTGCTTCTACAGGGCCGTGGCCTGTCGGAGGCGGACTTCCGGGGCGAGCGCTTCGCCCAGCACACGCGTGACCTCAAGGGCGATCCGGACCTCCTCAACCTGACGCGCCCGGACATCGTCGCCTCGATTCACGGCGCCTACCTCGAGGCCGGCGCCGACCTCACGACCACGAATACCTTCACGGCCACCTCGATCGGGCAGGCCGACTACGGGCTCGAGGACGCGGTGTACGAGATGAACGTGGAAGGCGCCCGGCTGGCGCGCCGGGCCGCCGACGAGTGGACGGAGCGCACGCCGGAGAAGAAGCGATTCGTTGCGGGGTCGGTCGGGCCGCTCAACGTGACGCTCTCGCTCTCTCCGCGGGTCGACGACCCGTCGTACCGCACGGTCACCTTCGACGGGGTTCGCGACGCCTACGCCGAGCAGATCCGCGGCCTCGTGGCAGGCGGCGTCGACGTGCTCCTCGTCGAGACGATCTTCGACACGCTGAACGCGAAAGCCGCGATTGCCGCTGCGATCGACGAGGCGCCCGACCTTCCGCTCTGGATCTCGGTGACGATCGTCGATCTGAGCGGACGCACACTCTCGGGGCAGACGGTCGAGGCCTTCTGGACCTCGATCGAGCACGCGCAGCCGCTGATCGTGGGCGTGAACTGCTCGCTCGGGGCCGCACAGATGCGCCCCTTCGTGCAGGAGCTCGCGCGCATTGCGCCCGTGCCGACGAGCTGCCACCCGAATGCAGGACTGCCCAACCCCTTCGGCGACTACGACGAGCAGGCGGAGGACACGAGCAGCCTGCTCGCGGAGTTTGCCGAGGCGGGCCTCGTCAATCTCGTCGGCGGCTGCTGCGGAACGACACCCGAGCACACCCAGGCGATTGCCGCGGCGGTCAAGGGGTTCGCACCCCGGCAGGTGCCCGAGGTCCGACGGGCGACGCGCTTCAGCGGCCTCGAGCCCTTCACGATCGGAGCGGACACCGGCTTCGTGATGATCGGCGAGCGCACCAATGTCACCGGCTCGGCACGCTTTCGCCGACTGATCGAGGCGGACGACTACGAGGGCGCCGTCGCCGTCGCGGTGGAGCAGGTGCGCGGCGGGGCGAACCTGCTCGATGTGAACATGGACGCGGACCTGCTCGACGCGGAGGGGGCGATGACGAGGTTCCTCAACCTGATCGCGACCGAGCCCGAGGTCGCCCGGCTGCCGATCATGGTCGATAGCTCCCGCTTCAGCGCGCTCGAGGCAGGCCTCAGGTGCATCCAGGGCAAAGGCGTCGTCAACTCGATCAGCCTGAAGGAGGGCGAAGACCTCTTCCTCGAGCAGGCGCGCCGGATCAGGCGTTGCGGGGCCGGGGTCGTCGTGATGGCCTTCGACGAGCTCGGTCAGGCCGAGACCGTCGAGCGCAAGGTGGAGATCTGCGGGCGGGCCTACGACCTGCTGACACGGGAGGTGGGCTTCCCTCCCGAGGACATCATCTTCGACTCGAACGTGCTCGCGGTGGCAACAGGGATCGAGGAGCACAACGCGTACGGGAAGGCGTTCATCGAGGCTCTCCCGCTGATCAAGGAGCGCTGCCCCGGCTCGCGGACGAGCGGCGGAATCTCGAACCTCTCGTTCTCCTTCCGCGGGAACGACATCGTCCGCGAGGCGATGCACGCCGCCTTCCTCTTCCACGCGATCCGGGCGGGCCTGGACATGGGGATCGTCAACGCGGGGCAGCTTGCCGTCTACGAGGACATCCCGCCGGATCTCCTCGAACGGGTCGAGGACGTCATCTTCGACCGCCGCGACGACGCCACCGACCGCCTCGTCGAGCTCGCCGATTCGGTCCGGGGCGAGGGCACGCGGCGCGAGATCGATCTCGCCTGGCGCGAGGCGCCGGTGTCGAAGCGTCTGTCACACGCACTCGTGCACGGGGTCGTCGACTACATCGAGGAGGACACAGAGGAGGCGAGAGGCAAGGCGGCCCGGCCGCTCGACGTGATCGAGGGGCCGCTCATGGACGGAATGAAGATTGTTGGCGACCTCTTCGGCTCCGGAAAGATGTTCCTGCCCCAGGTCGTGAAGAGCGCGCGCGTGATGAAGCGAGCCGTGGCGTACCTCGAGCCCTATATGGAAGCCGAGAAGGCCCAGGGCGGTAACGGGCGCGCGCAGGGCAAGATCGTGCTCGCAACGGTCAAGGGCGACGTGCACGACATCGGCAAGAACATCGTCGGCGTCGTCCTCGGCTGCAACAACTACGAGGTGATCGATCTGGGCGTGATGGTGCCCGCCACTCAGATCCTCGATACGGCTGCTCAGGAGAGCTGCGACTTCGTCGGCCTGTCGGGCCTGATCACGCCCTCGCTGGACGAGATGGTCGGCGTCGCGGCAGAGATGGAGCGGCGGGGGCTCCAGATTCCGCTGCTGATCGGCGGGGCGACGACCTCCAAGCAGCACACAGCCATCAAGATCGCGCCGGCCTACAGCCGGCCCACGGTCCACGTGCTCGACGCCTCGCGTGTCGTCGGCGTCGTCTCGGACCTGCTCGACCCAACTCGCAAGCTCGATCTCGACCGCTCGAATCGCGAGCTGCAGGAGCGTCTTCGCAGCGAGCGTGCCGAGCGGAACCGAAAGCCGCTCCTGCCGCTCGCCCAGGCGCGTGCGAAGCGGGCGCGCCTGGAGTTCCGCGATCTCCCGAGACCAGGGTTCACCGGCCGGCGAGTCGTCGAGCCCGAGCTGGCCGAGCTGCGCGACTACATCGACTGGCAGTTCCTCTTCCACGCCTGGGAGCTCAAGGGGAAGTTCCCGGGGATCCTCGACCGCCCCGCCGCCCGCGAGCTCTACGACGACGCCCTTGCCCTGCTCGACCGCCTCGTCGAGGACGGGTCGCTCGAGGCACGCGGCGTCTACGGGTTCTGGGCCGCCCGCTCCGACGGCGACGACATCGCGCTCGAGGAAGGACTGCGCTTCAACATGCTGCGCCAGCAGGCGGATCACGGTGACTCTCGCCCGAGCCGCTGCCTCGCCGACTACGTCGCTCCTACAGCTGACCACGTCGGAGCATTCGCCGTTTGTGTTCTCGGCGCCGAAGAGGTCTCGGCTGGCTTCGAGCAGGGTCTCGACGACTACAGCTCGATCATGGTGAAGGCGCTTGCCGACCGTCTTGCGGAGGCGTCCGCCGAATGGCTCCACGAGCGAGCCCGGCGCGAGTGGTACGAGCCGGACGAGCGGCTCGCGAGCGAGGATCTCGTCGCCGAGCGCTACCGCGGCATCCGCCCGGCTTTCGGCTATCCCGCCTGCCCCGACCACACGGAGAAGGGAAAGCTCTTCGCCCTGCTCGAGGCCGAGGAGATCGGCCTGGCGCTGACCGAGAGCTATGCGATGACTCCCGCCGCGAGCGTGAGCGGCATCTTCCTCGGCCATCCCGAGGCCCGCTACTTCTCCGTTGGCCGTATCGGCCGCGACCAGGTGGAGGACTACGCCGCCCGTAAGGGCCAGACCGTGGCGGAGGTCGAGCGGTGGCTCGGCCCCAATCTCGCGTACGACACGGGCTAGTGCACCCGTCCGCAAGTTCAGGCACGCGCCCGGCGGCGTCTCGCCGCCCGTGGCTGCGTCCTCGGTCGCCCCGATAGAACCACTATCGGGACCCCCTCGTCCTTGCCACGAACGACGATCCATCCCCCGGAATCACGCACCAAACTTACGGACGGGTGCACTAGGCTCCGTCGGATCGAGACGAAATTCGGCACTGGGCGCGAGTACAGCGTCGGCATCG
>Ga0136614_10001771_pt1 | contig 12966 bp, 11 predicted proteins | sample AntDrymUQ2792106_2_FD_106643 | JGI IMG/M metagenome (GOLD analysis project Ga0136614, IMG submission 106643) | Polar desert sand microbial communities from Dry Valleys, Antarctica - metaG UQ279 (21.06) | ecosystem: Environmental > Terrestrial > Soil > Desert | place: Antarctica: Dry Valley...
GGAGTTTATCAACTTCAACGCGCTCGCTCCCACGGCGACCGCAGAACAGCGACAGGCATTTCTGGATTCTTTTCTAGTAACTTCACGGACGCTACGTCCGCGCCAGATTCGTTTGGGGATAAGAGTGGATTTCTAAGTTAGTAAAATAGTATTTAATTGGATCCGTCTTGAAGAATTTATCGACTTGACCCTGGCTGTATTCGGTTCAAGCCCGATCGCACCTCCAAGTCCAGTTAGATGTTCATGGTCTCACGACACGCTGATTCAAGGCGCCGTCGGAGTGTCCGGGTTGCTGCGGGCCGTGTCGCAAACGATGTCTGATGCTCCTGACAAAGCCGACGCGTACCTTGAACAGGCTCGCCAAGGGCTACACAAAGCATTGACGAAGCGCGCGCCGCCATCTGGAATTTGCGTCACTCGTCTGTAGACGAAAACGGCCTGCCGGTGCCGGTCGAAGATGTTGCACGGCGATTGACTTACAGTGCAACCGTTGAGCTGAAAGTCGAGGTTCACGACGCACCGCATTCGGTTACCGGGACGATCCACAGAAGTATCTTGAGCATCGTTCAGGAAGCCGTGCTCAACTCAGTGAGGCACGGCCAGGCCAGTCATATACAGATCGAACTGCGCTTTGAGAGTCGCTTTGTTCAACTGCTCGTCAAGGATGACGGACTAGGGTTTGATCATGCCGCGCTGAAAGCTGAAAAAGTTTCGTCCGCCAAAACTATCGGGAGTAACGGTCTATTTCGGGTTGATTGGAATGCGGTAGGGATTGAGATGTTTCGCCGGCACACGCCCGACGTGACGTTGATGGATTTGCGCCTGCCCGGCATGAGTGGCGTCGAAACAAATCGTATTGAGAAAGGAAGGTTAAAGATGAAAGAGAAACTTGACGGATTGAAGGTGGCGATTCTGGTCACGGACGGCTTCGAGCAGGTGGAGTTAACCGAGCCGCGGAAGGCGCTCGAAGACGCGGGTGCCGAGACCGAGATCATCTCGCCCGTTGAAGGCGAGGTTAAGGGCTGGAAACGTGCGGAGTGGGGGACAAGTTCGCCGCGGACGTGCGAGATACCCACGCGGCGGACTATGGCACCCTCCTGCTGCCCGGCGGAGTAATCAATCCCGACAAGCTGCGCACCATCAACGCGCGATCGAATTCACCAAAGAATTCTTCGCTACGGGCAAGCCTGTGGCCTCGATCTGTCACGGCCCTCGGACGCTGATCGAGGCGGATGTCGTGCGCGGGCGGACGATCACCTCGTGGGCCTCGCTTCGGACCGATCTGCGAAATGCTGGAGCGCAGTGGGTGGACCAGGAGGTCGTTACGGATAGGGGCCTGGTGGCGAGCCGCAATCCCGACGACCTGCCGGTCTTCAATCAGAAAATGATTGAGGAATTCGCCAAAGGCCGCCCTAAGACACAGCGGGCAGCCACCGAGCGGTAGCAACCGGCGCGAGAGTCGAACCGACGCATAATACTGTTTCGGACAATTATTAGATGACGAAAGCGAGAAAGGCCAACGGAGGTCTTAAGTAATCGAAGAACCTAAGCCAGTGTGGTGCATCTAACAGATTAAAACCTTATAAATGGACTTGTTTGGGCCACTATCTTTGCATTGAGCGTCCTTCGATGTAACGCTATTTTTCGATCCAGCCATCAATTTGAGAACCTAAGTAGTGCGTCGCATCTTGGTGACGGGGGAAAAAATCCCCGAACTTTACCGGCAACATCGAGCTGTTGGAGTGAACCAAACGCCCTGAAACCTTCAACTCGAACGGCCTCTTTCGGAGTGCCCAACTTGCTGCGCCGGCGATTTGCTTTTTTTCGGAGTAGTCGCCCACTGACAGCGTGCCCGCGAGCGTTGAATTCTTCTGGTCATCCATCTAGCCATTTGAGCCACCTTCCAATCAAAACTACTTAATCAACCATACGAGACCGGCGGGAATTTGGTTGACGGGTTTTACTCGCTTCACAATAGTTCCACCAACCGTTCCCTTGGCAGCTTGCGTGCCACCTAAGCTCGACCACGCCCGGAAGTCTTGGTAGCCGACCAGTGCCCAGATTGGGACCGGCTGATGCGCAATAAATTCCTGTTCTACTGCACTTTTTTACGTACAAGAGCCTCCCCACCGCTGCGTCAGAGGTGGCACCTCAACCTGCAGGTTGCCTGCTCCTCCGCAGGACTTTTCAGACATACGATATCGTGACCCTTTAAATACGAAAATGGATAGACTGAACCCGTCCGAATTCCTGTGATAGACTCCGCCGGTGCCCGGGGCACAGAAGTATCTTTAGGCCGGCCCAGATTCTCGAACCAACTATGGTCAACTCTCAGTCAGAATCAGAGGACGTAAGTGAAGTCGACACGGCCATCCTCGATGCCGAGTTGTTCATTAAGTACAAAGCGCCGGAGAAAGCCATGGAGCGGCTCCGGACTGCAATTGAGCGCAATCCGCGGTCGATTCCACTCCGCGAACAACTTCGGGGGATTTCCATCACCTCAAAGCACAACGAAGAGGCCGCACGTCAGTGTCTTGGCTTAGCCAGCATCTACATTGAACGAGAAGACTTCAACACAGCTCACGAGCGCTTGTTGGAGGCTAAGGATCTCGATCCGCGAATAAACATTGCGGGAGGACTGGAAGCCATTCGCCGTGCGCGACGACCGGATCTTAGCCCGGCCGCGACTAGAACTGAGTCGACACCCGGGCGCACTTATCCGACGTTCGCCGGTGACCTGGCGGTCATCAGCGTCTTCGATGCTATCCAGGTTCTCGAGAATGCGAAATTGACGGGCGAGTTGCTACTAACGGGTGATTCAAAAACCGGCCGCGTGTTCTTCAACGAGGGACGAATTGTGGATGCGGAGTCAGCCGGAACAAAAGGCGAGGTGGGGTTCCGCCGTGTTGTGGAGATAACCAACGGCAGTTTTGAATTTCAAAAGTCAGCGGAAACTTTCCCTGTCACAATTCAGGCGCTGAATAACACCAACCTACTTCTCGACACGCTACGTCAACTGGATGAATCAGCGTTAGCAGGTGGGAACTAATCTACGAGCACTCGCGCAGTCAGCGCTTCTGCCCTCTCGATAGCCGAGAGCAGGCGGAGAAACTGCAGGTAGTTTTTGCTGCGCGCGGTGAGGCGGGTGATTTCCGATTGGTTTATGTCATTACGCAGTATGAGGTCGAGGAAGTCGTAATAGTCCGCCGTCGCTGCAAAGGGAAGTTCGCGGGTGTAGGTCGTCTGCTCCTTGTCCTCTGAACGAAACCCGGCCAGCAGATCGAAAACGTTATCAGTGGTTAGTCCAACCGCTTCTCTAGTCAAACGAATGGGCAGTCGCAGTTCATAGAAACGCAGTCCTTCTCGGGTGGTCACTCGGCGCAACTCTTTGGTTGCTTCGCCATCAAATGGCGACTCAGGATCGACCAGTATATGAAGCAGCCGAGGTTGGTCCTCCTTGTCCAGAGTATCGACACATAGTTGCACGCGATCGGCCAAAAACTTCTCAAACTGCGCCTCGATGGGATAGGTGACCCGGCCCAGACATCCTACTGACTCGCCTTCGCCAGCCGCTGCAATTGGCAAACAGGAGGGACAGTTTGGGCACACGACAGTTTCCGCTTGCATGAGCTCCATTTCCTCACTGGCATTCTCCACCCAGCGGAGCTTCTCATCTGAAGGCGCGCTTGTGTCGCCTGTCGTGAGGAGCGTATGCAGGTTGCTCAAGCGCCCCCACTCGCGAAGGTGCTTTTCGGAATAACGCGTGCGCAGGACGCATGGATACTGGACAGCGAATTCGAGAGACATGACGGCAGTTTAGCAGAAGGCAGCAGACAGTAGGCAGTGGGAAGGAGTAAGAAGTCAGGAGTTAGAAGATAGTGGTCCGAAGCGCCCCCACTGCTTACTCCTGACTCCCGATTCCTGCTTGCGCCGACTGTCATGTGATAAGCTGGATTCCTCTTAAGAAGCATCTTTCAGCACGCATGTGCACAGCTAATTCCTGAGCCACTGGAGAGGTCCTGTCATGGCGATCAGTCAAGATTTGTTGGAGATACTCGCGTGTCCCGCATGTAAGTCGAAGGTGGAATTGAAACCGGATGGCAGCGCTCTCAAATGCGTCGAATGTAAACGAGTGTATCCCATTCGCGACGACATTCCGGTGATGCTAATTGACGAAGCGACGGTAGAAGACGGACAGCCTGAGCCGAAATGAAGAGTCTGCGCGAAATAGTTGAAGCCTCCCCCCCGATGCGCGCCGTGGGATTGCACACTTTGCGCAGTGAAGAATTAGCTCAGCCGCTCGGTCCTGCGCGCTGGGACTGGCAAGGCGTGCGTAGTGTTCTGGTGGTGCGGCTTCGCTCAATCGGCGATACAGTTTTGACCACTCCATCTCTCTACGCGCTAAAACGGTTTCTGCCACATTCCCGGGTAGACATTTTACTGGAGGATTGGGTCGCGCCTGTGCTCGATGGTTTTGCCGACGTTGATAACATCATCAAGCTGGAACGGGGTAGCACCACCGCGCGCGCTCGACTCGCGCGACGCTTACGTGCGGCGCGGTATGACGTCGCTTACAATCTACACGGTGGGACCACGGCAACGCTGCTCACACGAGCCTCTGGCGCCAGACATCGGGTTGGCTATTCAAGTTATCAATACGGGCGTTTGCACAATCATCTTGCGCCGTCGTCGTCATTCCTTTGGGGACGAGACAAGACGCACTCTGCAGAACAACAACTTGCGCTGCTCGGTTGGACGGGGGTTCCGGTAACGGATCGCCCGGCGACACGATTGACGGTCACCGACCTGGCTGCCGCAAGTATTTCAGCACGATTGGGTGCTGCCGGGTTAGCCGAAACAAGGACCCCCCTCGCCGTGATTCATCCCGCGGCCGCATTTGAAACCAAGCAATGGGCAACGGAGAGATTTGCGCGAGTAGCCGAAAACCTGGCGTCCAGCGGTTTTGCGGTCGTTGCGATCACGGCGTCATCCGAAGCTCATGTTGCCGATAAGTTGAAGCAGCACACGACTGCGCCAATCGTGGTGTTTACTGATCTCTCTTTATCAGAGGTCACCGCACTTCTGTCTCAGGCGCGTCTATTTGTGGGCAACGATAGCGGCATCGCCCATATGGCCGCGGCCGTTGGCGCCCCTTCGGTTGTCATCTTCGGCTCTTCCAATACCGCACACTGGCGGCCCTGGGCCAAGGCTCCCGCCGAGGTTGTAGTCGAGGAGCTGGAGTGTCAGCCGTGTCATGGTTATTTCTGCGAAAAGTTTGAACAGCCGGAGTGTATAAAACGAGTTCCGGTGGAGCGAGTTGTGGGCGCGATTGCGCGAGTTCTGAAAGAGAGTGAATAGCAAAGGGCCCACGGTAATTTGCAGGTCCAAGAAATTCTGCAAGTTGGGGGAATTCTCAGGTTGGGAAGGTGGGCAAAGCGTAGCGCGCCCCCGCTCAAGCGCAGCGTCTTTCGCTGGCTCTAAAAGCCGCTGACTTCTTTGTAGCCTTGTTCCAGTGTAGTCTTGAAGAAAAATAAAGTTGGTGACGCTACGCTACGCTTTGCCCACCTTCCTCACCTGCAAGTTAGCGGGGGGCTTGAGCCGCGCATTTGTGGTGCTGAAATTTTTCTAAACCGGTCCCTACCGCTCCCGGTTCTGTAGTTGTGTTCTCATCATCATAAGACCTCGGTTGCCGCCGACAATCGAGCGAGTGTTGACAGTGCCTAGTTGTAAAGTTTAAAGACATGGAACAACTTTCACGGGAGCAAGTTGAAAGGCTAACTCAAGCGTTCCGCAATCGGAAGATCGTAGTCCTCGGCGACCTTATGTTAGATGAGTTCGTTTGGGGTGATGTGACGCGCATCTCTCCGGAAGCGCCAGTGCCGGTAGTGGAAATTCGCCGCGAATCAGTTCATCTCGGAGGTGCGGCAAATGTGCTGGGGAACCTGGTGGCGCTGGGCGCCCAGGCCTGCGTCGTGGGCGTGGTGGGGAAAGATGCTGCCGGCGAACGGTTGCGAGCGAGTTTGCGCGACGCTAGTCGGTTGCAATCGGACGAGCGCATCGTAATTGACGAAAGCAGACCTTCAACTGTCAAGACTCGCATCATCGCGCACGGGCAATTGGTCGTCCGCGCCGATCGGGAGCTACGCACTCTGGTTAATGGGCGGACGGAGGATCGGATTATCAGCATCTTAAAAGATGCGATGCGCGATGCGGATGCATTTGTGGTATCGGATTACGACAAAGGGGTCGTAACCCCCCGCATTCTCGCTGAGGTGCTTCCGCTGGCTTATGACCGCATTCCAGTGCTAGTTGACCCGAAGATCAGAAATCTCGCATCGTACCGGCCGGCTACCCTGGTCACGCCAAATCACCACGAGGCTTTGCGGATGACTAATCTGGAAGAGGATTCGGATTTGGGGTTGCATCGAGCGGCTCAGCTCCTGCGAGAAAAGCTGAACTGTGATGCAGTCCTGATTACTCGTGGGTCAGGCGGCATGATATTGGTGGAGGGTGACGGCGAGCCTGTTTATGTCGAAACGGCCGCACGCGAGGTTTATGATGTTACCGGCGCCGGTGATACGGTGATAGCTACGCTCGCCGCCGCCATGGCAGCCGGAGCATCGATGCTCGAAGCTGCCAACCTCGCAAATCACGCGGCCGGCATCGTCGTCGGGAAGGTAGGGACCGCAACCGCAAGCTACGAGGAGTTGATCTCGTCCTTCTCATGATCGGCAAGAATCTAAGCAACTATCGCATTCTGGAAAAGCTCGGGGCTGGCGGGCAGGGCACGGTCTACAAGGCTACCGACACCAAGCTAGGGCGCACAGTCGTGATCAAGGTCCTGCCTCCGGAGCTGACTGCCAGAGAGGCAAATCTGAAACGCTTCGAGCGTGAGGCACGTCTGGCGTCTTCACTCGATCACCCAAACATCTGCACCATTTTCGATCTCGATGAAGCCGAAGGCTTGCACTTCATCGCGATGCAACACATCGAAGGGCGCAACGTGCGGCAGTTGGTGGGAGGTCACCCACTGGAACTTAAGAGCGCGCTGCTGATTGCCATTCAGGTGGCCGATGCCCTGGCGGCAGCCCACACTCGCGGCATAATTCATCGCGATATCAAATCCGGCAATGTCATGGTATCGCCCACCGGTCAGGTCAAGATTTTGGATTTTGGCCTCGCGAAGTTACTTGATGACACCGAAGCTACGGCGACCGGTATTCACCGCACGGAGCTTACAGAAGTCGGCGTACCCTACGGCACGGCGACATATGCCGCACCCGAGCAGGCGCGCGGCGATCGCGTCGATAAGAGAGCCGACATCTTTTCTACCGGCGTCCTGCTGTACGAGATGTTAACGGGCACGTGGCCCTTCCGTGGAAAGACCACCATCGATGTGCGGCATGCGGTATTGCATGATGCGGCGAAACCACTTGCCGAAATGAGAAGCGAGGTTATTCCGCCGCGGATTCAACAGATACTTGACCGCGCTATGGCCAAAGAGCCCCGCGATCGCTATCAGAAGATGGAAGAAATGCGCGACGACTTGCGCAAGGTGTTTACAGGAAGTTTCGGTATCAGAATCGGCCGGCCAGCCATATCTTAGTGTCACGCCTGAACCGCCGCGCTATTTGGGCGGGACGAGTCCTGTCTCCCGGGCGGTGCGATGGCTGAAATCGATCACCCGGTCGGAAACCCAAACTACCGCTCCGACTCTGATCACGTCTACTAAGCAAGGCGTTCACGAAACGCCGTCCACAACTCTGACCGATCAGGAGAAGCAGAGTCTGGCAATCCTGCCTTTCCGAAATTTGAGCAACGACCCCGCCTCGAGCTTTTACGAGTTCTCTCTGGCCGATGCAGTAATTACGGAGCTGGCGCGGGTCCGCTCGCTCGTCGTGCGCCCTTCATCAGTCATTTCCAGATACCAGGGCCAGCAAATCGATCCACGTGAGGTCGGCCGAGAGCTGAATGTCAGCTCTGTTCTGGCTGCGGGTTTTATGCACGCTGGTGAACGATTTCGCGTAACGGCGCAACTTCTTAACGTGGCTTCCGGTGAGATTCTATGGAGCGATAAAATTGACACGTCCGCGGCCGACATTATCGCCGTTCAGGACACGATCGCCCAACGAATTGTTGAGGGTTTGCGTCTCGAGCTTAGCCACGCCGAGCAGGCCGTCATGGCGAAACCCTCCACGCAAAACGCCGCGGCTTACGAGCAATACTTGCGCGGTCGAGATTTTTTTGGCCGCTTCATCTTTCGCACTATCGCGCCGGAAGACTGCAACGCTGCTATAGAACACTTTCAACGAGCCGTTGAGCTCGATCCGAATTTCGCGCTCGCCCACGACGGTCTGGGCGCTGCTTACGTCAACCGGGTTTTCAAGGGTTTGGGTGGCGCGGAAGACTTCGAACGGGCCGAGGTGGCTTTTGGCAAGGCGTTGGCAATTGACCCGCAGTTGATCGAGGCGCGAATGCTGATGGTCTTTGTCTACATGTGGCGTGGAGAGAAGCAAAAGGCGCGCGAAGAAGTGGCCCGCGCACGCAAGGAGGCGCCGGATGAAGCAGTCGTCCACTTTGTCAAAGCCACGTTGCACCGGTTAGATGGGGAATATGGACGCGCGCTGCGCAGCTATGACCGCCTGGTGCGTCTCGATCCGGCGGCCCATGTAGTTGCGAGTTATAACCGGGCCATCGTTCATATGTACATGGGCCACTTCGATGAGACTATGCGCCAACTCGACAACGCCGGCGAGCCCGACAATCCACTCGTAGGGACGTTTAGGGCCCTCGCGTTGTATTACACAGGGCAAACAGACGCGGCCGCCGAGCTAATGCAGCAGGTAATAATCCGGCGTCCAAATATGCACGGGGTGCGCCCCTTCCTGGCGATGTTTTTAAGCGCCCAGGGCAAACATGAAGAGGCACGTGCGCAACTAACGGACGCTGTGATTCGAAATGCAGACGTGGATCCGGACATTGCATATTCGGTGGCCTCGGTCTATGCGCTTGAAGACATGCGCGATGAAGCCTTCGAATGGCTGGCCCGATCCATCGCTCTGGGTAACGAGAACCGTCCGTGTTTTGAAAATGATCCTAACTGGAGTTCCCTTCGCGACGATCCCCGGTTCACGGAGTTGATGACTAGAGTTCGAGCCATGCATGGACAAGGCGACTGACTTCAATTTGCGGCACTGATATAAGATGCTTCTTGAAGGCTCCTCTGCCGGCATTACACGATGCCCCAATCAGCCTTAGGTTCTCACACAGGATGCATTTCTTAACAAGGAGGCCCACCATGATTAGCTGGATAAAATTTGTCTTGCTCGCTTCATTACTTCTCACACTTACGGTCTTTATGTTCATCAGTCATAGAGCAAGCGCGCAACAGCAAACTGCTCACTCCGTGACCGAACCAGAGCGCATCGTTATGGGTAAGTCAATGAGTTCCGCCGCAGCCCCAAGTCAACAGCAACTAAGAGAACGAAGAATTGATAAGGTTTCGCACTATTCCCCACCCGTTAAAATAACTGTGGTCAAGACGAAAAAGAAGCGTTCGATCCGGTTCGAGGAGAAATTTGTGGACGATGACGATTGGCTCAAAGGGCTAACGGTTCGTTTAGACAACAGCTCAGGTAAGAGTTTTACATATGCAAGGATAGAGGTCCAATTCCGTCGACCTCAAGACCAGGAACAGGATCCCCCTGCCATCTGGTATCTTGAATATGGAGACTACCCTTTTCGTTACAAGACTGAAGAGGAAATTCCACCAGTTCGGGTCAAAGCTGTTTTGCCTGGCGAGAGTCTTGAAATTAGCTTAAGCGATAGCGATTTCAATCAATTAGATCTCTTTCTGAAAGACACGAGGTATTTTAACGGTGGTAATACAATAGAACTGCGGATAACGGATATTGGTTTCACCAATGGTACAGTCTGGAGCCACGGTCAAATTCTTAAGCGGGACCCAAAGAGTTTCTGGGGGTGGAGCCCAATAACGCCTGGTGATGGGGAACAACAGCCGGTTGAGCAACCACAAGGCAGCGCGCGAAATCGCATGGCCAGTTTTCTGAAAATACCCGTTCGAGGATTTCACCAAGACGGAGGCTGGAGCTTTGTCAATGCCGCGTGGGTGACCCCTCCGTCCATGCAAGCAGGTTGTGGGGATGCCTTTCCAAGCGAGGTTAGTTGTCCTCCGCAACCCTCGGAGTGTCGCTATCTGAAATTTCAATTCACTGGGAGTGCTAGCCGAAGAGACGCACTTATACAGGCTATTGTGCCCTGCCAGATAACCATCGGCGGCCAGACTCTTAACTGCACAACCGCGCAATCAATAGCTAGGATACCTTGCCCGACACCGACGCCATCGTGTATCACCGGAAACTGCTCAGGCTTCACTCGACTCGAGTTTGAATCAAGCCACTCCCAACCTACATGCAGTTCAAGCGTCAACTATTGTAACTATCCCTTCACCGGCTGCCCGGCTGGTGGATACAACTGGGAAGACGAGTGCTGCTGCAATCAACCGTATACACCTATCATTGTGGACGTGGCAGGTGACGGATTCCAAATGACCTCTAACCTGGATGGCGTGAACTTCAATCTTAACGGGGTCGGCATCACAGAGCGGTTGTCGTGGACGGCGGCTGATTCAGACGATGCGTTCCTGGTACTCGACCGTAATGGCAACGGTCTAATCGAGGATGGAGTTGAAATGTTTGGTAACTTCACACCGCAGCCTCAACCACCAGCAGGCGAAGAGAGAAATGGTTTTCTCGCTCTTGCTGAGTATGATAAGCCCGAGAACGGGGGTAACGCTGATGGTCTGATAAGAGGGACGGATGCTGTTTTTTCATCGTTACGCCTGTGGCAGGATACCAACCATAATGGGATCTCTGAGGAGTCTGAGTTACATACCTTACTGGAACTCGGACTCAGAACTTTACACTTGGATTATAGGCGCTCGAGGCGGGTTGACGAATATGGCAATGAGTTCCGTTACCGAGCAAAGGTCAAGGACGTGAACGAGGAGCAGGTTGGCCGCTGGGCATGGGATGTATTCCTTTTATCGGGCTCAGGAGGGTGATGTCTTAGCAGATTTACTACTATTCAAAACACCCGCAGTTTCTAAGAGATGCTGCGGGTGTTTAGCATCTATCCAAAGGTACAGGTTCCGGGTGCTGCCGGAAGTGAGAATGCTGGTGCCCTTTTAATTTCCGATCTCAAATCCAGGGTATTACACTTCCGAGAATGAGGAGTTGTAACCACGCATCGAAGTTAATAAGTCTTGTGCTGCTCGCTGCGCTCGCCGTGGGGGCAGTTCCACATGCTACTGCGCAGCAGCCGCAACGCGATCGAAGGGTCGTCGCTGAACCCAGCCCTGCGCCGACAGCCAGGCCGACTCCCGTTCCGAGTCCGAGTCCAACTCCGAATGCTGCCCCCAACGGGGTGGTTGCGCCAAGTTCTACTCCCACGCCGTCGCCGCGCATAGCCACGACATCCAGAACGCTAGAAGAGTTGCGGGCTCGCATCGCGGAGGTTTTGCAAAAACCGGAGTTGGCGCCGGCGATGGTTGGAATCAAAGTAACTTCGCTCGAGACGGGGAGGGTCCTGTTTGAAGAAAATGGGAGCAAGCTGCTGCGACCGGCGTCGAATATGAAGCTCTATACGGTGGCCGCAGCGCTTGATCGACTATCGCCTGATTATCGATTTGAAACCTCGGTCTATGCTGCGGCGCGCCCGGACGCAGCCGGCATCCTGCATGGTGACCTGACGATCTATGGCCGAGGCGATCCTTCGATTGCTGCCCGCTTCAACGGCGGCGACTACTTCAGAGGTATAAACGAACTCGCCTCGCAAATCGCAGCGGCGGGAGTGAAGCGAGTGGAAGGTGACCTGGTCGGCGATGAAACTTACTTTACCGGACCCCGGTATGGTTCCGGGTGGAACTGGGAGGATTTGCAGTGGTGGTACGGAGCGGAAGTGAGCGCGCTTACTGTCAACGACAACGCGCTGGATTTATTTGTTAAGCCAGGCTCCGCCGTGGGCGCGCCTGCTGTGATTACGACTGGCCCACCTGACCCGCTGCTGGCAATTGTCAATCGCGTGCTGACTGGAGCGAAGGGAAGTAAGCGAGAGTTGACGTTGCATCGCGGCCTCGGTGCGGACGTGCTTGAGATTCACGGGTCCATCCCGCTCGATGACCGCGGTTACGCGGCGGGAGTTGGAATTTCGCATCCAGGACTCTTGTTTGTTTACCTCCTTCGCTCGTCGTTGGCCCAGCGTGGAGTCATCTTTACAGGAAAGTCGCGAACCGTGCCGGCTCCGGCATACGCCAATGGGCCGGTCACATCAAGACCCGCCGGCTCGATTGAAATCGCGAGCATGCAATCGCCTCCGCTGAGCTTGATTGCCGCCCAAACGCTGAAGCCCAGTCAGAATCTGTACACTGAGTTGATTCTCCGCACACTGGGAAGAGTTGTGCCGCCATCACCCGGCTCGTCGGACACCCCACGCACCAGCGAGGAAGCGGGACTTGAGATCGTTAAGACTTTTCTAAAAGAAGCGGGGGTGGATACGAGGGGATTGGCCCTCACTGACGGATCGGGACTCTCGCGTAACGACATGATCACAGCGGAAGCGTCGGTTCAGTTACTCACCTACATGGGTCGGCATCGATACGCCGGGGTCTTTCGCGACGCGTTGCCGATTGCCGGCGTCGATGGCACCCTCAGAAATCGGATGAAGGGAACTCCGGCCGAGAACAATGTTCGCGCCAAGACCGGATCGCTCAGCTCGGCCTCGAGTCTGGCGGGCTATCTAACGACAGCCGGCGGCGAAAACCTGGTCTTTTCCATCATGGTCAATAACTATCCGGTCGAAACGGACGTACGGTCGCTGTGCATTGACCCGATTACCGTATTGTTGACATCGTTTTCAGGTAGATCGTGATTTGAATAGAGATGGCAC
>Ga0136614_10001772_pt1 | contig 12961 bp, 12 predicted proteins | sample AntDrymUQ2792106_2_FD_106643 | JGI IMG/M metagenome (GOLD analysis project Ga0136614, IMG submission 106643) | Polar desert sand microbial communities from Dry Valleys, Antarctica - metaG UQ279 (21.06) | ecosystem: Environmental > Terrestrial > Soil > Desert | place: Antarctica: Dry Valley...
CTGTAAATCCGTCGGCTTAGCCTTCCCAGGTTCGAATCCTGGACCCGCCACACCAGCGAGATCGGCCCCCTGACCAGCAAGAACAGGTCAGGGGGCCGATTGTATGGTGTCCGGTGGCGTCCGGCCCTGTCTGATGGCCCCGCGGCCGGACCAGCCGATACCGGCTCGGTGGCGTGCTGGGAGGTGGTGCGGGACCGGGTGCCGGCAGCCCGGGGTCGTCCGGCGGCTATGTGGCCTGGCAGGCGTAGTCGTCCGCGGTTCCCTCGCCGACCGGGTTCGGGAGCGGGATGGGCTCAGTCTCACCGGAGCCGGCGTCGTCGCCAGTGGGGGTGACTTGGGGATGGTCGGGGACTGGTTCAGTCCCGCCGGGGTGGGCGGGGGTCATCAGGTGGTCGAGGGTGTCGACCGCAGCTTGGGCCGGGTCCATGTCAAGACCGCCGCCGTCGTCGCTACAGATCTCGTTCGGTGCGCCGGCATAGATGACGCCGCTTCCTATGACATCGCTGATGGTGGACAGGAGCACCCGCTGGGGCAGCACCTCACCGACGAGCAGGTCCAGTTCCCGAAAGCTGATGAACGCCGCCTCCACGTCGTGTTCCCTTCGCTTCGTCGCGTCCACATGACGGGGTAGTGGCCACTACATGAAAACTCGTGACGTACAGAGCCGGGGGAGGGGCGGCTCGTCGCCGACCCTCCCCCGGTCAATCCGAGCGCATCGCTCAGTACTGATGACTCAGTAGGTGGCGACCGCAGCCGGGGTGCAGGTCTGGCTCGACCCCGGGTTCGACGAGCCGAGGCCCAGCGTGCCCGTCAGGCCAGGGGTTCCCGGCGAGTACGTGCTCTGGCATGCCGACACGACGACGGCTCCGTCATCGTCGGCGACGACGTTGCTGCTGCCGCCGCCTGCGGCCGCGGCCGAGGAGGACGACGACGAACCGGCGCTGCTGGAGTCGCCGCCGCCGCTGAAGTCGGTCACGGTCGACAGCAGGGTGCGCTCGGGCAGCATCTCGCCGCCGAGCAGGTCCAGCTCCTGGAAAGTGATGGCTGACATGTGATGTCCTTTCGGTTGGGCATTTCACACTGCTTCGGTCGTGTCGCACACCTACGCCTGTGGATGCGCATCGGACAGAAGGCTTCGTGTCCCCCATGGCCGTGCGACACGATCACTACTCGTACCAGGCAACGCGGGGACCGCAAAGCACCCGCGGTTCGGCGTGGCGGATCGCTGGGTGAGAAGCTGTCACGCTGCGACACTCTTTCAGCGACTAACGTCCGCGTTTTTAACCCGAACGTGTGGTTTGGTACGGCTATTTTCGGGGCTGGAAACGGGGTTCTCGTGGCAAAGGCAGCCCCTCCTCCTCGCTGCGTCACCACTGAGCGAACGTTGGACTTGATCGCACGCTCGACGTTACAACCGACCGGTCGAGAGAACGGTCGCCCTCACCTAGCGGCATCTACACAACGGCCATCACACTTTCGCGGTCACGCGAACGTGTAAGTTTTACGGGCACTACCGGGGAAACGAGGGCCTAGTTCAGCGGAGCAGCGTGAATGGCCATGCTGCAACACCGCTAATGGGTGAAGTATTCATGTGGACAGCTCAATCGTTGTTCGGCCGTAGCCGAGCAGTCGTCACCCTCTGGTATCAGTGCAGCGAGTCATCCGTGCGCGATCATGCGATCGTGTAGATTTGATCGGCAGTTGGGTGGCCGGTGTGACGTCTCGTGAACGAATACCGGCTGGAAGCCCGCCAAGACTTCTGAGGGGTGAGTCCTTAGGCGTTGATGCGCCATACTACAGATCGAAGTCCGATCAGGGAACGCGGTGGTGCGAGAAGTCGACCACCACGCCACAACCGTGCATCGCATGGTTGGGCTGATGCACAGGGTTCCGACTAACGGCGCGGGAGTCCATCGGGTCTGTTGATCTTATCGGTGGCTGGTCTGGCTAGTGCGCCGCCGCCGCGGCAGCGCGCGCAGCAGCGGCGAGGGTGGCCACCACGCGCACTCCGTGCTCGCTGTCATGCGCGGTGGCGAGCTGGACCGAGCTGCTTACCGCTCGGGATGTCATGGAACATGTCGGATCGGCGATTGCGGTGGGCGAGGTGCCGTGGACCAGGTTGTTGAGCACGCCTGCGGGTGATCCGGATGACTGCGCGGATCCAGATCACGGTGATCATGATCAGGCCGGCGACCGGGAGCATCAGCATGAAGGCGTGGAAGGCGTCGGTGGTCAGTGCGATGGGATCGGGGTAGCTCCCGGATGCACCGGTGACGTTGTCGACCAAGGCCTGAACACGGTTCAGGGCTGTCTGGAGGAGGTAGGGCACTTGGAAGGCGATGAAGCCCAGCTGGACCACCAGGACGGGCAGGACGATGAGCACCCAGCCGGACACGATCCGCTGCGGCCACTGTTTGAGGGCCTTCAGCTGAGGGTCGGGAGGGTAGCGCAGGAAGGTTCGTTTGAGGATCGGCCCGATGTACTTGAAGAGGTCGGGAAGGCCGACCAGGTCGGACACGATGTAGTACCCGTCGAACCGGAGGGTCGGGAGTAGTTGGCGGATCATCTCGAGGTTGGTGGCCAGGATCGCGACGAGGAAGGGTTCCAATCCGGTCTGGAGGTAGAGCCCTACCAGCCCGATGACGAACAGCGCGTTGAAGTAGACGCCACCGAGATCGGTCCGGAGCCGCCCGCGCCGCCCGAGCCGGTAGGAGTTGGTCACGTCGGTGTAGAAGACCGGCCACACCAGGTAGATGCCGCAGCCCATCCGGCCGGGTGCCGCACCCCCGTAGCGGCAGGCCGCGGCGTGACCGATCTCGTGGAAGGCGGTGGAGAACACCGTGAGGAACACGACCATCAGGACCCCGGCCGGGACGAGCAGGACTTCCTGCAGCGCGGCACCCATGTCCTCGACCCCGAACGCCCAGATCTCCGCCGCGATCGCGGCGGGAACGGCCAGCGCCATCGCGGCGGGCCGGTACAGCCATGCGAACAGGCCGCCCAGGACCCACGTCACGCTCTCGGGAACCACGCCGAGCCGGAACCGTAGGGACAGCCTGGGGTTGGCCTTCTCGGTGGCAGGCGCCGAGCCGTCGCTGTAGGTCGTGACCCCTAACGGAGCGAGCTTCTTGTCGAGCAGGTAGCTGATGTGGTCGGCGCCGAAGGTGCGTCCCGTCTGCTGGCTGACCACCTCGGCCACCTGCGCCAGGACCTGATCGCGGTCCAAGGGTGCGGCGGCATCTCGTTGGCCGTCCATCACCTGAACGATCAGGTACAGGACGGGAGGCAGGTGCACCATCTGCCCGTCGGCCCGGCAGACCAACTGCGGAGCCTCGCGGTATCCCGAACCCTCGAACTCGCCCATCAGCTCTGCGCCCTCGGCCAACGTGGGCGGCGACGTCACCTCCACCGTGCGCGACGGCTCGTCCTCATCGATGAGCGTTGGCCTGCTGATGGTGTCCTCCACACGTTGTCAGGCGCTCGGGGCGCCGGGTTCTCGACCTGGGAGGGACGCGCACTGCCCGGGCGGCGAAGTCGCCGACGGCAGCCTCACCTAGTGACCAACCGAGAGCAGGCTGCCGTCCCCGACACAACGACCGCCGGCCAACCTGACTCCGCCCGCCATGCGGACGATCCGCTGCCGCGACCCGACGGTTCCCATGCCCCTGGTCGAGACCCGTGCATCAGCGCAACCACGCGGCGCAGAGTAGTGCCTCACCGCGGGCTTCGCATCTGCCGCCTGGCCCTCACCCGTCGGTGATCGGCGGGGCTGCCCAGCGCCTTTATCACTGAAGGTGCCGCGAGGGTATTTCAAGACTCAGCCTGTCAACTGACACGACCGGGTGGTTTATGAGCCGCGGTGACCGGTGCGCTGGTATCGCCGCGTGACGAGCTCTCGCCTATACGGAGCAACGATCGAGTGATCGACACCAGAACTCCACCCGTTAGGAAAGGGGCGGCCATTCGTGGAGTTCCCATCGCGGAGAGTGCTCGCCGATTCTCATCGACCCGCGTGTCAAACCCACCCTTTCGGTGCTCCGACGAGCGTGACGGCCGCCGTACGGTTCCAGCGCGTGACAACTTCTCGCCTTGCGACACGCCGACCAACAGCCATCTCCTTGCGGCCTCCTGGGCAGCTTGATGGAGTACCGGCCGTGTCGCACGGCCACTCAAGGGAGGGCAGCTGGGGTGTCCGGTGCCGCATCCGCAGGCGTGCGACACAACAAGCAGTGCGAGAACCAACGGAGAGGACATCACATGTCAACCATCAGCTTCCAGGAGTTGGACCTGCTCAGTGGCGAGATGCTGCCCGAGCGCACTCTGCTGTCAACCGTGACCGACTTCAGCGGCGGCGGCGGGTCCGGTGGCAGCGCCGGCTCGGCGTCCTCGGCTGCGGCCGCAGGCGGCGGCAGCGGCACCGTCATCGCCGACGATGACGGTGCCACCACGGTTTCGGCGTGCCAGAGCACGTACTCGCCGGGAACCCCTGGCCTGCTGGGCTCGCTGGGCCTCGGCTCGACCAACCCGGGCTCGAGCCAGACCTGCACCCCGGCTGCGGTCGCCACCTACTGAGTCATCAGTACTGAGCGATGCGTTCGGATTGACCGGGGGAGGGTCGGCGAGCCGGCTCTCCCCCGGCTCCGTACCCCGGCGACGGACCCTCGGGTCGAGAACCAGGCCGGAGCATTATGATGTGCCGCGACTCTGCATACAGGTGAATCGGCCGCTGGCCTCGGCTGCCACGGTTCGTCATGGACGCATTTGACGCGATGAAGCGAAGGGGAACATGACGTGGATGCGTCCATCAGTTTTCGGGAACTGGACCTGCTCGTCGGTGAGGTGCTGCCCCAGCGGGCGCTCTTGTCCACGATCAGCGATGTCATGGGAGGCGGCGTCATCTCCGGCGTCGCACCGAACGTGATTCCTGGCGACGGCGGCGGTCTCGGCATGGACTCGGCCCGAGCTGCGGTCGACACCCTCGACCACCTGGCCGCTCCAGTTCACCCCGGCGGGACTGGGCCGGTGTCTGACGTTCCCCAGGCCACGCCCACTGGCCACGGAGCCGGCGTCCAACCCGAGTGGGCTGCGCCGTCGGCGCCGTCTCAGCAGCCGGTCCCCACAACTGACGACGGATCCAGCGTCTACTACGCCTGCCAGAGCACGTACAGCCCCGGCACCCCCGGAGTCCTGGGCTCGGCGGGTGTCGGATCAAGCCCGCCCACCGCCACCCAGACCTGCACTCCCGCCGCGGTGGTCGCGAGCGACGGTGGCGAGGACGACGGAAGCACCGTCTACTACGCCTGCCAGAGCACGTACAGCCCCGGCACCCCCGGAGTCCTGGGCTCGGCGGGTGTCGGATCAAGCCCGCCCAGTGCCACCCAGACCTGCACCCCGGCCGCGGTGACGACGGGATAAGTCGTTCGTCCCGTTTGGGGGACGCCCGCGGTGCCGACGACCCTTACCGCCAGCCGGGTAGCGGCTGGGCACCCGACCTCATAGCGAATCGGACCCGCCCGTCGCTCACTCTGTGGCGGCGCTCACTCCGTGGCGGCGACCCGTCCGCTGCGGGCGGGTCGGTTGCCCGTCCGCAGCGGGAATGGTCCACGGCTGCCGCGTGCCGGATGTGACGAGCAGCGACCGTGCGGTGACGGCGAGGACCGCCAGCACCAGCACGCCGACGATCACGAAGACCGAGCCCAGCGTCGTCGCGACGGCGAGCGGCCCCGCGAGCCCGGCGCCGACAGGCATGAGGCCCCACGCGAGCATCCGGTACGCCCCCGACACGCGGCCCATCGCTCCCGCAGGGGTGAGCCGTTGCCGCCGTGCCGCGGCGAGGACGTTCCACCCGCCGACGCCGATGCCGAACAGCGCGTTGCCCAACAGCGCCACCGCGACGACCGGGTAACTACCGTAAACGATCGCACCGACGCCCAGCACGCCCATGCTCGTCACCAGGACGGTGCCGTCGCCCCAGCGCCGCGCCGCCGCCGGGACAACGCGGGTCCCGAGCAGCGCCCCCACTGCGCCGGCGACGAGCAGGACGGGGACGTACGCCGTGGGGAGGTCGAGGATCTCGAGCGCGTACAGCGACGTGAGGGTGTTGAGGGCGCTCGCCGCGATGGTCGCGGTGATCACCATGAGCACGAGCACCCGCAGGCCCGCGACCTGCCACAGCACCGTGATGCCCTCGCGCACGTCGGCGGCGAGCCTGCGCCGCTCGGTGGTGCTGCGCGTCGCGGCGCCGACATCGGGCAGCGTGGCGACGAGGGCGGCCGCGAGCACGAAGCTCACCCCGTCCAACGCGAACGCGAGCGCGGGGCCGAGGGCGACCAGCGCGCCGGCGGCGAGCGGCCCGACGAGCATCAGCGCGATCGTGTGCACGGTGTAGAACTGTGCGTTCGCTCGATCCAGGTCGTCGGTCCCAGCGAGCTCCACCATCAGCGCCTGCGACGCCGGGTAGGCGAACGTCTCACCCACCGTGAGCGTGAACGCGAAGGCGCAGAGGATCGGCACTGTCGCGACATCCGCGACGATCGTGACGACCAGACCCGCCGTGAGCACCGCTCGCGCGGTGTGCGCCGCCGCGACGACGACGCGCGGCCCGACCCGGTCGACGATGGCCCCGGCGGGCAACGCGAACAGCAACCAGGGCAGCACCTCGGCCGCTGTCACCGCCGACGCGGCGAGCGGGCTGCGGGTCTGCAACGCCACGTAGAGGGGTAGTGCAACGCCACGCACCCCGTCGCCGAACAGCGATACCGTCCAGGCCCACCACAGCCGCCGGAACGGCGGGGACCTCACGCCCGAGCGCTGCACGGCGGCCCGCGAGTGCCGCGGTGCGCTGCGCGCCATCGGCACCTCCACAGTCACCAGTGTTGTGCCCAGCGTAGTGGACTTCGTCGTAGACACACATCGTGGGGATGGTCAACCCAACAAGTGAGTGACAGAATATTCGTAGGACGGCGAAACCACTCTTCCGCTCGACCGTTATCAGGGTGATGCCGTCACTCAGGAGCACTGCTCACTACGCCGAGGAGCCCCGATGATCCGGATGTCACCCGTTGCCGATCGGCTCGCGCTGACCCTCGGATCCGGGATTAAACTCGTCGTCACCTGCGGTTTCGAGATCGGCTGACGCTGATTGAGCCCCGTGTGCCGGGTTAGGTGCGGAATGTCTGGCCTACTTGTCGTTCGGCGGCCAGTATTGCCACGGACGTGACGCAGGCGGCCGGTCCGTCGGCGCTTTGGAGGCGATGTGACGCAGGGTAATCGTGTGTCGGCGCAGTTCACCCGGGATGCCCGGCGCGCCGACTTTCCGCTGTTCGCTGCGCTGACCACGGTGGTCACCGCTGCGGGGTTCACCCTGTCCGCGGTCGGCTGGCAGCCCGACACCGGTCACCTCGTCGCGGGGCTGCTCCTCGCCGCGGCGTTCGCCGCCTCGCGCAAGGTCGCCATCGAGGTGGACGTCCGGGAGAGTTCCTGGCGCATCACGCTCACCGAGATCCCCGTCGTGGTGGGGCTGCTCCTGGTGCCCGGTCCCATCGTCGCGCTGGCTACGGCGTCGGTGACGCTGCTCGCCCGGCTCGTCCGCCGCGACAGCCCGTCGAAGCTCGTCTTCAACGTGGCGTGCAGCGCGCTGGTGGTGGTCGCCACCGACCTCACGGCCGAGCAGGTGTTGCGGCCCCTCCTCCCCGACGCCCCCGGGTGGGCCGTGCTGTTCGGGGCGTTCGTCGTCGGTCACGGGCTCACGTCGGTGGTCGGCCTGGTGGCCATCCGGCTGCTCAGCGCCCGCGACCTGCGCACCGCTGCGCAGCTCGTGCTGCACACCTACGTGACCGGCGTCCTCGCCGCCGTCGCCGGCCTCGTCGGCGTGCAGCTGGTGCTCGAGGTGCCCTGGGGCTGGGTGCTGGTGGTCCTGCTCGGCGCTGTCCTCGCGGGAATCTACTGGACGTACTACGGCCTGCTGCGCGACCAGCGGGACCTGGCGCTGCTGAACCAGGTGAGCCTCGAGGTGGCCGGTGCGGGCCGGTCCGCCGACGGGACCCCCCTCGCGGAGGATCCCCCGGCATGGCAGGACCTCGTGACCGCGATGGAGCTGGTCCGCGAGCAGTTCAACGCCACCCGCGTGGTGCTGCACCGACGCGTGTCCGGTGACGCGTTCCAGAACGTCGTCGCGGGCCGGCCGCTGCCCCGGCCGCTGACCTGCCCGGACGTCGCGGCTCTGCTGGACGGCGACAAGGCGGATGTCCGCAGGCTCACCGCCTCCGACCCGCGCGGGAGTGTGCGCAGTGCCCTGCTCGCGCGGGGCGCCGTGGAGGTGCTGACGGCTCCGCTGTGGGGTGCCGACCAGCTCCTCGGGCTGGTCGAGGTGCACGACCGGCAGAGCAAGCTGCGCGGGTTCGGTGCGGCCGACCAGCGGCTCGCCGAGACCCTCGGCAGTCACCTGACCACCGCGATGGACAACCGGCGGCTGCTCGCCCAGCTGCGTCACGACGCCTACCACGACACCCTCACCGACCTGCGCAACCGCCTCGGCTTCCGCGAGGTCGCGGGAGACGCGCTGCGCGGTGGGTTGCCGTGCGCGGTGGTCGTGGTAGACCTCGACCTGCTGTCCTCCGTCAACGATGCGCTCGGCCACGTGTGGGGAGACCGGATCACCGTGGCGGCGGGGGACCGGCTGCGTGCGGCGCTTCCCGACGGGGCGATCACGGCGCGCCTGGAGGGCGACACCTTCGCGGCGCTGCTCGTCGACGTCGACCCGGACGCCGCCGTAGAGGGCGCCGAGCAGATCCGTGCGGCGCTGTGCCTGCCGTATCCGGTCGGCGAGCTCGAGGTGGAGAGCGCCGCGCGAGTGGGCATCGCGGTCACCGGGGTGGAGCCCACCCGGGAGGTCGACACGCTGCTGCAGCGGGCGGACGTCGCCCTGCAGGCCGCCCGGTCCACGGGCGCGGCGTTGCGCACCTACGCGCCCAGCATGGGCCAGGTGTTCCTGCGCCGGTTCCAGCTCGTCACCCAGTTCCGGCACGCGCTGGACACCGGGCAGGTGGACGTGCATTTCCAGCCGAAGGTCGTGCTCGCGACGCGGCAGGTGATCGGCGTCGAGGCGCTGGTGCGCTGGAAGCACCCGGAGTTCGGGATGCTCGACCCAGAGGAGTTCGTCGCAATCGTGGAGGCCACCGGCCTCATCGACGCGCTGACCGGGTTCGTGCTGGAGCGCTCGCTGGAGCAGTGTCGGGTGTGGCGGGACCGGGGCCTCGGCCTGTCAGTCGCGGTGAACCTGTCGGTCCGCAACCTGGCCAACGTCGACTTCCCGGAGCGGGTCGCCGAGGCCCTTGCCCGGCACGGCGTGCCGTCCTCGCTGCTGGTGTTCGAGCTCACCGAGTCGGCCGTGATGAGCGACCCCGAACGGGCACTGCCGGTGCTACGCCGGCTGCACGGGCTGGGCGTGCGGATCGCCGTCGACGATTTCGGCACCGGCTACTCCTCCCTCGCCTACCTGCGGCGGCTCCCGGTGGACGAGGTGAAGATCGACAAGAGTTTCGTGCTCGGCATGGGCAGCGACTTGTCGGACCTCGCGGTGGTCCGCGCGATCGTGGACCTGGGTCACTCCCTCGGGCTCACGGTGGTCGCCGAGGGGGTCGAGGAGGACGCCGCACGCGATCAGCTCGTCGAGATGGGCTGCGACATCGCGCAGGGCTACCTGATCTCCCGCCCGCTCGGCCGCGAGCGGTTCGAGGCGTGGCTGCGGACCCGCACGCTGCGCGCCCGCGGGCAGCGTGACGAGACGGTGCTGACACTCGTCCGCTGAGACCTGCTCGCAGAGTCGAACGTCAGCACTGAGCCCCGGGGCGGTTCCCGGGCAAGCCGTTGTGTAGGCTCAGCGAGGCCCGACCGCCGACGTACTTCTCCCGCGGAGGCGGCGAGAGGACGTGTCGGGTGCTGCCCCAATAGCTCAGTCGGTAGAGCGTCTCCATGGTAAGGAGAAGGTCTACGGTTCGATTCCGTATTGGGGCTCAGGCGGACCGAACCGTGGTGACCGGCAGCCGGGAACCGCGGCCGGGTCGTGCGGGGGCGAGTGAGGCGCCCCTGAAGGCGGTGTAGCTCAGGTGGCAGAGCAAGCGGCTCATAATCGCTGTGTCGCCGGTTCAAGTCCGGCCACCGCTACCCTGTGATGGACCGAGCTGTACCGGGTCGCGCGAACCTGCGCCGCCCGGGTGACGAGATCGAGAGAGAGACCCGTGGCCACCACCGACGTCCGACCGAAGATCACGCTGGCGTGCGAGGTGTGCAAGCACCGCAACTACATCACCAAGAAGAACCGGCGCAACGATCCGGACCGGCTGGAGCTGAAGAAGTTCTGCCCGAACTGCAAGACGCACCGGGCACACAAGGAAACCCGCTGAGGCCAGGGCCGAACATTCGTTTGAGGCCTGCTTGCAGGGCCGAACATCGTTGTGGTTCGCCGAGCGTCCCCGGAGCCGCCCCGCCGTTCAGGCCGGGCGGCTCCGCGGTGTCCGGGTAGCCTGCATCCCTGTGGCACTGGACTCCTCGTTCGTCGGACGGTCCTACCCGCGGGCGGCGACGTACGTGGTCGGGCGGGAGAAGATTCGCGAGTTCGCCGACGCGATCGGCGACGAGGATCCCGTGTACCGGGATCCGAACGCCGCCAGGGCGGCAGGGCACCCCGACGTGATCGCGCCGCCGACCTTCACGATGCTGCTGTCGCTGCGGTCGCAGCAGGCGTTGGTCTCCGACCCCGAGCTCGGGCTCGACTACTCGCGCGTCGTGCACGGCGATCAGTCCTTCACCCACCACCGGCCGGTGCGGGCCGGGGACACACTGTCCGCAGACCTGCACGTCGACTCGATCCGGTTCGCGGCGGGCAACGACATGATCACCGTGCGGTGCGAGATCACCGACGCCGACGGCGCCCCGGTGACCACGGCCCGGTCCATGCTCGTAGTCCGCGGGGAGGGCGCCCGATGACGCTGCGGGGCCGCGCGGGGGTGGCCACCGGGGACGAGCTGGAGCCCCTCGCGGTGCCCGTCACCCGTGCCGATCTGGTGCGCTACGCCGGGGCGTCCGGCGACCTCAACCCGATCCACTGGAACGAGCGGTTCGCCCGTGAGGTCGGCCTGCCCGACGTCATCGCCCACGGGATGCTGACCATGGCCCTCGCCACCCGGCTCGTCACCCGCTGGGCAGGCGATCCGGGCGCCGTGCTCGAGTGCGGCGTCCGCTTCACGCGCCCTGTCGTGGTCCCCGACGACGGCACCGGCGCGCTCGTCGAGCTCAGCGGCACGGTGAAGGAGACCCGCGATGACGGCACCGCGGTGATCGCGGTCGTGGCCCGCTCGGGCGGGCGGACGGTGCTGGGCAAGGCGACCGCGACGGTGCAGCTGGCCTGACCGTGCGTGGTCAGGCGACCTCGGCGAGCAGCTCCGCCATCCGCGTCACGCCGGTGCGCAGGTCGTCGTCGCCGAGGGCGTAGGAGAGCCGGAAGTAGCCGGGCGTCCCGAATGCCTCGCCGGGCACGACCGCGACCTCGGCGTGCTCGAGGACGGCCGCGGCGAGGTCCACGCTGGTCTCCACGCGCGCGCCGCGCAGGGACCGGCCGAGGAGGTCACGCACCGACGGGTACGCGTAAAACGCGCCCTGCGGCACCGGGCACGTGACCCCGTCGATGCCCGACAGCAGCTCCACCATCGCCTTGCGCCTGGTATCGAACGCGGCGCGCATCTCCGCCACGGCATCCAGCGGTCCCGACACCGCCTCGATCGCGGCGCGCTGCGCCACGTTGCAGACGTTGGAGGACAGGTGGGATTGCAGGTTCCCGGCAGCCTTCACCACGTCGGCGGGTCCGACCAGCCACCCCACGCGCCAGCCCGTCATCGCGTAGGTCTTGGCCACGCCGTTGACCACGACGCAGCGGTCGGCGATCTCCGGCGCGACCACCGGCATGGAGACGTGCTCGGCGCCGTCGTAGGTGAGGTGCTCGTAGATCTCGTCAGTGACCACCCAGATGTCGTGCTCGGCGGCCCAGCGGCCGATCTGGGCGACCAGCTCCGGGGGAGCGACGGCGCCGCTGGGATTGGACGGCGAACACCACAGCAGCACGGTCGTGGCGTTGGTGCGGGCCGCTTCGAGCTGTTGCACGCTGGGCAGGTAGCCGGTGGACTCGTCGGTGGTCACCACCACCGGCGTGCCGCCCGCGAGAGAGATCGCCTCCGGGTAGGTCGTCCAGTACGGGGCGGGCAGCAGCACCTCGTCCCCGGGGTCGACCAGGGTCGCGAAGGCTTCGTAGACGGCCTGCTTGCCGCCGTTCGTCACGAGCACCTGATGTGGCTCCACCTGCAGCCGCGAGTCGCGCGCAGTCTTCGTGGCGATGGCCGCGCGGAGGTCCGGCAGGCCTGCCGCCGGGGTGTAGCGGTGGTTGCGGGGGTCTGAGCAGGCGGCGACCGCGGCGTCCACGATGGCCTGTGGGGTGGGGAAGTCCGGCTCGCCGGCGCCGAAGCCGATGACCGGCCTGCCCTCGGCCTTGAGTGCCTTCGACTTGGCGTCAACGGCGAGGGTGGCGGACTCCGCGATGCCGCCCACGCGGGCGGAGATGCGAAAACCGCGACGGGTGGTGGTGCGTTCCGGTGCTGCCATGCTCACCATCGTCTCAAATCCGGGGTCGTCGCGCGGCGCCGCGGTCGGATCGTCGTCCGGCCGTTTTGGGTGACGGTCGGCCGGTGCCCTACACTCGATGGTCTGGGTCCACCAGCGGATCTCCCGTGCCCGACGCAAGCCGGGGACCGGGTCGACGGCCGGGGCCCGCACCGTGGCGCCATCCGGCGCGTGCGGAGGGGTGTAGCTCAACTGGCAGAGCAGCGGTCTCCAAAACCGCAGGTTGCAGGTTCAAGTCCTGTCACCCCTGCGTCGACGTGTGGAAGTGACGTTGTGGAACTGTGGATGGCGA
>Ga0136614_10001773_pt1 | contig 12952 bp, 8 predicted proteins | sample AntDrymUQ2792106_2_FD_106643 | JGI IMG/M metagenome (GOLD analysis project Ga0136614, IMG submission 106643) | Polar desert sand microbial communities from Dry Valleys, Antarctica - metaG UQ279 (21.06) | ecosystem: Environmental > Terrestrial > Soil > Desert | place: Antarctica: Dry Valley...
AGAAACCGTGTGAACTGTCCGGTACCGGCGAGATCACGAACGGCGAACCACACGTCCACTGTGTGCTCGGTACCGAAGGCGACCGCGCCCTGGCCGGGCGTCTGCATTGGGCACGGGTGGCGACGCACTTCGTGAACGCGTATGTGGTCGAGATGTAAGAGAAGAAGAAACTCCGGCCATTTCTCCTCGGCGGGCGCGTGTACAGGAATGCCGACACCTGGGGCGCTGCACCTCGACGACGAGCTGCGCGCCACGCCTCGGGCAGGGCACGGCGGGCCGCTCAGGTCTCGAAGTCGGTGAGCACCAGGGCATGGTCGCTGCCCGCGGCGACGGCCTCGTCGTAGAGATACCGGACGTCGATCACCTCGAGGTCGCGGGTGGCCCACAGGTGGTCGTGGCGGACGGGCTGCGCGGCGACCCGGTAGGAGACGGCCAGCGGGCCACCCGGCCGGGCCGCGCGGATCCGCTCGAGCTCCTCGGGATGGTGATGCAGGTACCGGCGCAGTACGTCGTCCAGCTCGTGACCCGGGTCCGGACCGAGCAGCGGGTCCGCGCCGGTAGCACTCTCGGGGACGACCGGCCAGGACGTCGAGGGCCGGACGTCGGGGAGGTCGACCGCAGGGGCGCCTGCCGACGTGCCGACGACGACCGGGCCGGGCACGCCTGCGAGCCAGCCGGCGATCCCGGCGTGGAAGGCGCGCTGCAGGTGGGTGGCCTGGGACGCGGTAGCCCGCCGCGAATGGAAGCTGCCCACGGTCAACGACATGCCGGTGGACAGCGCCACCCGAGCGGTCACCGTGCGCCACAGGAATCCGAGTCTCACCGGCTCGGGGACGGCGAAGGGAACCCGATCGAGCACCTGGGCACCCAGCAGGGCGGTGCTCGGGGCGCCGAGGACGGCGCATCCGAGGCGGTGTTCACTGCCTCGCGGGTTGCACAGATCGGTGGACAGCGCCCCCCAGGAGAACACTCTCGACTGCCGGTGGATCCGCTCATGGGCCAGCGGGTGTGGCAGCAGGGCGCGGTAGACCGACCGGTTTATCTCCTGGAGCACGGCGAGGTCGGGCCGGATCTGGCGGAGCAGCTCGACCTTGGCGTCGAGCAGCCCGGTCGGCCGGGAATCGACGTTCCAGCTCACCATCCGCAAGCGCACCCGGGGCCTCCTCGGGCTCGAAGACAGTGTCAGCTCGTCCTGGCGCACCGGACCCGGTTACCCGCCGCGCCCCTGGCTCGGGCCACGATGCTCCGCGACGCGACTGGTCGCGGGGACAAAGCCCCACGACGAACCGAGACGTCCCAGCTCGAAGTCCTCGCTGACCCGCTTGCGGTACGACGCCTCGAGGATCGGCTGTTCGTCGAACCCCTGCGTCATGGCGACGCACGGCCGCCGGTAGACGCAGCCCGGGCAATGCTCCACGGACGGGTTCGGATACAGCCGCAGCGTCGGATCGGTCATGTCCTGCACTTCGAGCGCGACAGCGTGACCCCGCTGTTCGAGTTCGAGCGCACTCCGGGGGATCTGGGTGCGGCGGAAGAACTCGCTGCGGTGCTGGGTGATGATGCCACTCGGCCCGGGCAGCGCTCGGACCTCCCGCTCGTCTGCTGCCGCGTCCGTCGCGGCAGGAACACCCACACGCAGCTCGTTGTGGATGGTGCCCTCGAGTCTGGCGAGGTAACCCAGTTGCCACGCCCAGGCCCGGGTCAGGCTCTGCTCGTCGAGCAGCAGCTGGTCGATGCCCTGCCACGCCTGGCCGGTGACGATCCGATTCTCCGCGAGCCAGCACATCTCGTGCTCGTCGATGACCACCATGTCGATCCGGAGGCGATACTGGATGCCTCGTCCGTCCGGGTTGAGGAGGCCGGCGTCAGGGTTTCGAGGGTCGGGAATGGTGATGTCGAACTGCGTCGCCACCTGAAGCGGGTGGAACCGATCGGTCTGCGGCGCCCACCCGAAGTAGCGGCCCAACATCTCGATGCCCAGCTCGAGGTTGGCATCCCATTCCCGCTCCTGCTCCGGTGAGACCTCACGGTGCTGGGCATACGTCGCCCGCTGCCTTCGCATGGACTTCTGGAAGGCCTGCACGGTCAGCGGCCGCACGATCGTCCGGTTCCAGTCCCACATTCCAGGGAAGTAGTAGACCTCCAGCGCGTCCCGCATCGCCTCGTCGAGGTCGAACACCCGCGTCGGCTCGGCCGGTTCGTAGTTCTGCCGTTCGCGCGCACTGAGGTCCCACGCCCGGCGGCACCGCCGGAACAGCGTGTTCTCCCCCGGTCTCGTCACGTATCTCACGCTCATCCGGGCCACCTCCTGCCTCACCCTGCCCGACCGTCCATGACCGAGGTTACGGACGGACGGCGGCGGGCATAACCGTCGCGCGGTACCGAGCAGCTCACACTCTCATCGCCGTGGGCAGCTCCAGCATCCCCGAGCCGTCGATCTCGGCGAGGCTCGCCCGCGGGCGGGCCGGCTCGGCCGGCAGCTCGCGGGCGGTGCGGATCACCGCCAGGGCACCCCCGCCGGACGGCCAGGCGATGACCGGAGCCGCGTTCCCCGGGGACCCCGGGTGGTTACGCTGCTCGGGCGGGGACACGTCGCGATGGACACAGTTCCGGATCGGTTCGCGGCCGAGACTTCGGCGTTGTTGAGAGGCGGCACGTCATGACCGGGCCGGTCGATATCGCCGCCTTCACCCGCTTCGAGCAGGACGGCTGGTCACGGGTTCCCGAGGGCTATCACCGCTTCTTCGGCCCCCTCACCGGCCGGGTGGCCGACGCGCTGCTCGACGCCGCCGCGGTCACGGCCGGGACCCGGGTGCTGGACGTGGCCGCCGGACCCGGCTACGTGGCCGGCCGGGCTGCAGCGCGCGGCGCCACGGCGGTGGGAGTGGACATCGCCGAGCCGATCGTCGAGCTGGCCACGCGGCTGCACCCCGGGCTGGAGTTCCGCTGCGGCGACGCCCAGGACCTGCCGTTCGCCGACGCGTCGTTCACCGCCGTGGTCGCGAACTTCCTGCTGCCCCATCTCGGTGATCACCGGCGGGCGGCCGCCGAGATGACCCGGGTGCTCGCGCCCGGCGCCCGGCTGGCGGTGTCCACCTGGGACGTCCCGGAGCGGGTAGCGGTGCTGGGTGTCGTCGTCGCCGCGGTGTCCGAGGCCGGCGCCACTCCACCGGGACACCTGCCCTCCGGGCCGCCGTTCTTCGCCTACTCCTGCGACGACGCACTGGTCGGGTTGCTGCGCGGAGCCGGCCTCGGGGAGGTCGACGTGCGACAGCTGTCGTTCACCCACCACATCGCGTCTGCCGATGAGCTGTGGAACGGGGTCCTCGGCGGGACCGTGCGAACCTCCGCGCTGGTCGCGAGCCAGCCGCGACGGATGCAGCGCCGGATCCGCGCCGCCTTCGACCGGCTCGCCGGCGCGTACACCGTCGGCGACGGCCTCCAGCTGCCGGTCTCGGTGAAGATCGCCGTTGGGCGAAGGTAGTGAGATGTAGACTCGCTGTCACCGCCGTGGTCGCCTGCCGCTGCTGTCCGCGGGAATGGGCCTGGTCCCGGTGTCGACCTCGGGGCGGTGGATTGTCGCCGCGGCCGCGCAGCCTTCCCGGTGAGCGATCACAGCCCACCCGACCGGCGGACACGCGCCACCGAACTGGCGGACACGCGCCACCGGAACCGACCCCACGTAGTCTGGAGCCGCGAAGATGACCGTCTCGACCCATGCCGCTGCGGAACGCATCGAGAGCGACGGGCAGGACCCGACGCCCGCGGATCAGCCGGCGGTGACGTTCGACCGCCATCCCGGCACCTACCGCCACTGGCGCCTCGAGGTCGACGGTGAGGTGGCCCGCGTCGTGCTCGACGTCGATGAGGACGGCGGCCTGGTCCCCGGCTATCAGCTCACGATGAACACCTACGACCTCGGCGTGGACATCGAGCTCTACGACCTCACGCAGCGACTCCGGTTCGAGCACCCCGGCGTCCGCGCGGTCGTGCTGACCAGCGGCAAGGAGAAGAACTTCTGCGCGGGGGCGAACATCCGGATGCTCGCCCAGTCGCCGCACCCGTGGAAGGTGAACTTCTGCAAGTTCACCAACGAGACCCGCAACGGCATCGAGGACGTGACCGAGAACTCCGGCCAGACGTGGATCGCCGCGCTGGGCGGCACGGCCGCGGGCGGCGGGTACGAGCTGGCCCTCGCGTGCGAGCAGATCCTGCTCGTGGACGACGGCTCCTCGGCCGTCGCGCTTCCCGAGGTGCCGCTGCTCGGCGTGCTGCCCGGCACCGGCGGTCTCACCCGCATCACCGACAAGCGCCGCGTCCGCAAGGACCGCGCCGACGTCTTCGCCACCAAGAGCGAGGGACTGCGCGGCAAGACCGCCGTCGCATGGCGGCTGGTGGACGAGACCCTGCCCAGGACCGGCTTCGACGAGGCGGTCGCCGAGCGCGCCCGCGAGGCGGCGGCCCGTTCCGCGCGGCCGACCGATGCCATCGGCATCGAGCTCACCCCGCTGGAGCGCGAGGTCACCGAGGACGGCATCCGCTACCGCCACGTCCGCGCCGACGTCGACCGGGGCAAGGGCATCGTCACGATCACCGTGTACGGCCCGAACCCGTCCGGGGTGCCCGAGTCGATCGACCGTATCCACCAGCTCGGCGCCGACTTCTGGCCGCTCGCCATGACGCGCGAGCTGGACGACCTGATCCTGCGGCTGCGCAGCAACGAGCTCGACCTCGGCATATGGGTCATCAAGACCCGCGGCGACGTCGAGAGCGCGCTGGCGTTCGAGCGCGTCGTGAAAGAACACAGCATCAAGCAGCACAGCAGCGGCGACTGGCTCGTCAACGAGATCCGGCACTACTTCAAGCGCACCCTCAAGCGCCTCGACGTGACGAGCCGCAGCCTCATCGCCCTCATCGAGCCCGGCAGCTGCTTCGCCGGGGCGCTCCTGGAGCTGGCACTGGTCTGCGACCGGCAGTACATGCTCGAGGGCACCTGGGAGGACGCCGAGACCAGCGAAGAGGGCGAGGAGGCCCAGCTGGTCCTCACCGCGAGCAACTTCGGTGCGTTCCCGATGAGCAACGGGCTGTCGCGGCTGGCGTCGCGCTTCTACGGCGACGACGAGCACCTCGAGCTGCTGCGGGGCGAGACCGACCGCCGGATTCTCGCCACGGAGGCCGTCGAGCTGGGGCTGGTGACCGAGGCCTACGACGACATCGACTGGGAGGACGACGTCCGCATGGCGCTGGAGGAGCGGTCGTCGCTGTCACCCGACGCACTGACCGGTATGGAGGCGAACCATCGGTTCGTCGGCCCCGAGACGATGGAGACCCGGATCTTCGGCCGTCTCACGGCGTGGCAGAACTGGATCTTCATCCGACCCAACGCGGCAGGCCCCGACGGGGCGCTGCGCAGGTACGGCACCGGTCGCAAGGCGGTCTTCGACAGGAAGCGAGTGTGAGCCGTGCGGACCGGCATCGATTACAGCGAGCGGATACCGAACAACGTCGACCTGTCCGGTGACCGGCGGCTGCAGCGGGCGCTGGAGTCGTGGCAGCCCGGTTTCCTCGACTGGTGGTCGGAGATGGGTCCCGCGGTCGGCACCAAGGACGTCTACCTGCGCACCGCCGTCGCTGTCGGCAAGGAGGGCTGGGCGCACTTCGACCATGTGGCGCTCCCCGACTACCGTTGGGGCATCTTCCTCACCGAGCGCGACGAGGACCGCACGATCGCCTTCGGCGAGCAGCGGGGCAGGCCCGCGTGGCAGCAGGTCCCCGGTGAGTACCGCGCCGACCTACAGCGCCTCATCGTGGTCCAGGGCGACACGGAGCCCGCATCGGTGGAGCAGCAGCGGCTGCTCGGTGCCACCGCCCCGTCGCTCTACGACCTGCGCAACCTCTTTCAGGTCAACGTGGAGGAGGGGCGGCACCTGTGGGCGATGGTCTATCTGCTGCACGCCTACTTCGGCCGCGCGGGGCGGGAGGAGGCCGAGGCGCTGCTGCACCGCAACTCCGGCAGCGCCGACGCCCCGCGCATCCTCGGCGCGTTCAACGAGGAGACGCCGGACTGGCTGTCGTTCTTCATGTTCACCTACTTCACCGACCGGGACGGCAAGTACCAGCTAGGGACGCTGAAGGAGAGCGCCTTCGACCCGCTGAGCAGGACGTGTGGGTTCATGCTCAAGGAGGAGTCGCACCACATGTTCGTGGGCACGACCGGCATCGACCGGGTGGTGTCGCGGACCGCGGAGCTGATGGCGGAGCACGACACCGAGGAGGTCGCCGCCTGCGGCGGGATCCCGCTCGACGTGATCCAGCGCTACCTCAACTTCCACTACTCGGTGTCGCTCGACCTGTTCGGCAGCGAGATCTCCACCAATGCGGCGAACTACTTCACCGCCGGGCTCAAGGGCCGGTGGCAGGAGGAGCGCCGCAAGGACGACCACCTGCTCACCGGCGACGCGGTGTACGTGGACGTCGTCAAGGACGGGAAGCCGGCCACCGACGAGGTGCCCGCCCTCCTCGCACTGAACCACGACCTGCGCACCGAGTACGTCGCGGACTGCGAGAACGGCCTCAAGCGGTGGAACCGCATCCTGTCCGAGGCCGGCGTCGACACCCGGCTGGCGCTGCCGCACGTCGGCTTCAACCGTGAGGTCGGCGCCTACTCGGGTCACCAGGTGTCCCCGGACGGCACGATCGTCTCGGCGGCGGAGTGGACGTCGAAGCGGGACGGCTGGTTGCCCACCGAGATCGACAAGACGCACGTCAAGTCGCTGATGCAGCCGGTCCACGAGCAGGGCAAGATCGCGAGCTGGATCGCGCCGCCCCGCAACGGGATCAACGGCAGGCCCTTCGACTTCGACTATGTGCACTTCGCCTGAGGAGCGTGGGCATGCCGGATCTCTTCAACGTCACCACCTACCTGCTCCACCGCCACGTCGAGGCCGGTGACGGTGGCCGTACCGCGGTGCGGTCGGCAGGCCGGTCGTTGACCTACGGTGAGCTCGCCGAGCACGTCGACGAGCTCGCCGCCGGCTTCCGGTCGATCGGGCTGCGGCGCGAGGAACGGGTGCTGTTCGTCGCGGCCGACGGCGTCGGGTTGCTCGCCGGGATCCTCGCGGTGATGGCGCTCGGTGCGGTCGCCGTGCCGGTCTCGACGATGCTCACCGGCAAGGAGCTGACGGACATCGTGCGGGACTCCCGCGCGCGCGTCCTGGTCGTCGGCGCCGAGTTCGTCGACGCCGCCCGCGTCGCGGTGGCGGACGCGCCGGATCTCGCGGATGTCGTGCTGTGCGGGTCCGCGGAGCTCGAGACGTCGGTGACCACGCACCGCTGGGACGACCTCGTGGCGGCGGGCCGGGAGGCCGGGCCGCCGCCCGCCCCGTCCACCTGGGACGACTCGCCCGCGCTGTGGCTCTATACGTCGGGCACAACGGGGTTCCCGAAGGCCGCGATGCACCGGCACGCGAACTTCCGGCACGTCGCGCAGACCTACGCCCACCAGGTGCTCGGGATCCGGCGCGATGACGTGTGCTACTCCGTGGCGAAGCTGTTCTTCGCTTACGGGCTCGGCAACTCGATGATCTTCCCGATGTCGGTGGGTGCGTGCACCGTGCTCGACCCCGCGCGGCCCACGCCGGCCGCCGTGCGTACCCGGGTCACCGAGGACCGGCCCACCCTGTTCTACGGCGTCCCGACGTTCTACGCGGCCATGCTCGCCGCCGAACCACCCGCGGACACGTTCGCCTCGGTGCGCCAGGCGACGTCCGCGGGGGAGGCGCTGCCCGCGCGGCTGCTGGAGCGGTTCCGGGAGCGGTTCGGCGTGGAGATCCTCGACGGCATCGGCTCCACCGAGGCGTTGCACATCTTCATCTCCAACCGCCCCGGCGACGTCCGGCCCGGCACCAGCGGGTTCCCGGTGCCCGGCTGGGACATCTCGCTGCGCGACGAGCACGGTGCCGAGGTCCCCGACGGCTCGCCCGGTTCCCTCTACATCCGCGGCCCGTCGCTGGCGAACGGGTACTGGTGTCGCACCGACACCAGCCGCGCGGTGTTCCAGGGCGAGTGGCAGCGCACCGGGGACACCTACGTCCGCGGTGAGGACGGCGCCTACCAGTGCCTCGGGCGGTCAGGCGACATGCTCAAGGCTGGCGGCATGTGGGTGTCGCCCGCCGAGGTTGAGGCGCGGCTGTTGGAGCACCCGTCCGTCGCGGAGGTCGCGGTGGTCGGGGTGGCCGACGCCGACGGGCTCGACAAGCCGGTCGCCTGCGTGGTCGCCGCCACCGGCACGTCCCCCGATCCGGAGGAGCTGATCGCGTACTGCCGAGAGGGGCTCGCCGCGTTCAAACGGCCCCGCACCGTGCTGGTCGTCGCCCAGCTCCCGAAGACCGCCACCGGCAAGCTCAAGCGCTACCAGGTGCGGGAGTTCGCCGCCGGCCTGGTCCGGCCGGGCAGTACCGGCGCCGACGAACAGGTCACCCCGACATGACACCCGCCGTTTGACGGCCTGCGGGGCCCGTGGTTGCGTGGTATGACCGTCGTCACAACACCGGAGAGGGAGCTATGAAGCCGTTCGTCCTGAACCGTCACGGCAAGCTGTTCTTCCCCTCCAACTTCTTCCCCGCGCTGGACTTCACGGGCATCGACACGTTGGAGCAGCTCGGTGACGTCATCCGTCGTGACTTCGAGTCGAAGGCCCCGACCGGCACCGACATCCTCGATCGCGTGGAGGCGGGGGAGTACCGCGACCGGCACGGTCTGCTGCGCGACCTCACCCTCAACATGATGTGGGTCAACCGCTACGCGATCACGATGTACGACAAGCGGCCCACCCGCTGGCGGGACCTGCCGCGCCACCGTGACGACATCTTCCTCCCGGTGCTCACGCCGTGGGAGGACGGGGACCGCAAGGTCGCCGCCGTCCAGCGCGCCTACCGTGAGCTGGACCCCGCGTGGGGTGACGAGCACGCCGTCGTCGAGGACCGGATCTTCGGAATCCTGTTCGACGTCTTCGGCCACCGCCGCCACCACGCGACCGAACTGCCCGCGGTGAAGCCGACCGTTGCCGAGATCCTGAAGGATGGGGCGAACCGCACATTCCTGCTCGGCGCGCACGACCCGGACTACCCGACGTTCTCCTTCGACGAGATCGCCGACTGCGACGAGCGGGTGCCGGAGCTGGCGGCTCTGGCGCGGATGTCGATGGTGCTGCACAACCAGTACCCGTGGAACCGCGCGGCGGCCCGGCTGGCGCGCGTCGACGAGATCGGTGACGACGACTTCGTCGTGGCGTTCCATCCCCGCAGCCGGGAGGTCGTCGACTTCCTCGCCCGCGCGAAGGCCGGCAGGCGCCGCGCATCACTGCCACCGCCCGCGGAGTCCCGCCACCCCGTGGCGCCGCTGCCGCCGGTCCTCGTCCGCGAGCACTTCACGACGATGCCGAAGATCGAGGCGCTCGCCGTGGTCAAGGGCGAGCATGCCTGCACGAACGACGACCTGATCAGGAACACGGCCTACAACTGGTCGCCGATGAGTGCGGAGGTCATCGAGCAGAAGACCGGGATCGAGGAGCGCCGGTACACCGAGCGCGATCTCGAGGACCTCGCGCTGGAGGCCGCGGACGCCGCACTCGCGCACGCGGGACGCGGGCCCGAGGAGATCGGCGCCGTCCTGGTCTGTACGTGCACCAGCGCGAAACTCGTCCCCTCCGTGGCCACCTGGCTCTCGGGCCGGCTCGGCATCCATCAGACCCACGCGTCCTGCGATATCGTCGCGGCCTGCGCAGGGCTGTCCTACGGTCTGGCGGAGGCGGTGCGGCAGCTACAGGAAGTGCAGCGGCCCGTGCTGGTGGTGTGCGTCGAGAAGTTCTCCGACAAGATCGGCAGCGTGAGGACATCGCGGATGATCTTCGGTGACGGGGCGGGCGCCCTCGTGGTCGGTCCGGCGGAGCCCGGCGCCGCGGGCGACGTCGACGTGCTGCAGACCTACGCCAGCGGCCCGATGAGCCAGGTCGACTCGATCATCTGGCCCAACGCCGAGTTCGCGGGCGACATCACCGTCTACGGCCCCGAGGTGAAGGCGCTCGTCGCGCGGTACCTCGAGCAGATGATGGGGGAGCTGCACGACCTGCGAGATCCCGACGACGAGGGCCGCTCGCTGCTCGACTCCATCGATCTCGTGGTGCCCCACCAGGCCAACATGGCGATGGTGACCCAGCTCGCCGAGGAGGCGGGACTGCCCCCCGACCGGCTGTACTTCAACATCGCGTCGGTCGGGAGCGCCTCCGCCGCGAGCATCCCGCTGGCACTGGCCGACGCCGTCCGCGACGGGGTGATCGACCGGCCGCTGCGGGTGTTCACGCCGGGCTTCGGCGCCGGCGCGGTGGGGGGTTACGCCGTCCTGCGGTTCGACCCGGCGGTCGTGGCACCCGAGCGGACGCGGCGCCCGGCCGCGCCCGGCGGATCACTCCCTCGGCCGGCGGGCATGGCCTCGGACGACGTCACCGCGGCATTCGGGTGAGCACCGTGTTCTCCCGGATTGCGATCGTCAACCGCGGTGAGGCGGCGGTCCGCCTGATCCGCGCGGTCCGCGAGCTCAACGGCGAAGGCGGCGACCTGCGCACCATCGCCCTGCACACCGCGGCGGAGGCGGGCGCCATGTTCGTGCGGCAGGCCGACGAGGCCGTCCGGATCAGCAGCGAGGATCTCAACCCGTACCTCGATCTCGCGGAGCTGGAGCGGGCCCTGCGCGAGTCCGGCGCCGATGCCGCGTGGCCCGGCTGGGGCTTCGTCTCAGAGAACCCGCAGTTCGCGGAGCTGTGCGCGTCGCTGGGCGTGACGTTCATCGGCCCGGACGCCGACGTGATGCGCACCCTCGGCGACAAGATCGGGTCCAAGCGGCTCGCGGAACGCAGCGGCGTGCCGATCGCGCCCTGGAGCGGTGGCGCGGTCGAGTCCCTCGACGACGCCCGCGGGCACGCCGCCACGATCGGTTACCCGCTGGTGATCAAGGCCACCGCGGGCGGCGGCGGGCGGGGCATCCGGATCGTCGGCAGCGACGCCGAGCTCGACGAGGGGTTCGAGCGCGTGCGCGCCGAGGCGCAGCGCGCCTTCGGTGACGCGACGGTGTTCATGGAGAAGCTGATCACCGACGCGCGGCACATCGAGGTGCAGATCGCGGCAGATTCCCGCGGTGGCGTGTGGGCCGTCGGGGTGCGGGACTGCAGCGTGCAGCGGCGCAGGCAGAAGGTGATCGAGGAGTCCCGCTCCACCGCGCTGGCACCCGAGCAGGAGGCCGAGGTGTGCGCGGCGGCCGTCACCCTCGCGCGCGCCGCGGGCTACCGGACGGTCGGCACCGTGGAGTTCCTCCACCAGCCCGCGCTGGGCCTCACCACGTTCCTGGAGGTCAACCCGCGGCTGCAGGTCGAGCACCCGGTCACCGAGCTCACCACCGGGCTGGACCTGGTGAAGCTACAGCTGCACCTGGCTGCGGGCGGGTGCCTCGAGGGGCCCCCCCCGCCGGTCAACGGCCACGCGATCGAGGCGCGGCTCAACGCCGAGGACGCCGACCGCGGGTTCGCCCCGGCGCCGGGCACGGTCGAGCTGCTGGCGTTCCCCACCGGCCCTGGCATCCGCGTCGACACCGGCATCGCCGAGGGCGACACGATCCCGCCCGAGTACGACTCGATGGTCGCGAAGGTCATGGCCTGGGGGCGGAACCGGGACGAGGCCCGCGCGCGGCTGCGGCGCGCGCTGACCGAGACCACCGTCGTGATGCGTGGCGGCACCACCAACAAGGCGTTCCTGCTCGACCTGCTGGACCGGCCCGAGGTGCGCGACGGCCGGGTCCACACGGGGTGGCTCGACGAGCTGTCCGACACCGAGCTCGCCTCGACCCGCCACGCCGATGTGGGTCTGCTGATCGCCGCGATCGACGCCTACGACGCCGAGGTGGACCGTGAGCGCGTCGCGTTCTTCCGCTCCGCGGCGCGCGGGCGACCGCAGGCGCGGGCGGAGATCGGTTACGTCGCCGAGCTGCGCAACCGCGGTCACGGCTACCGGGTCCGCGTCACCCGGTACGGGCCGCAGCGCTACCGCGTCGACGTCGACGGCTCGGGTGTCGAGGTGACCGTCGAACGACTCCGCCGGTTCGAGTCCCGGGTCACCGTCGGTGGCCGGGGCTTCCGGGTGGTGTCGCTCATCGACGGCGCCGACCACCTCGTCGAGGTCGACGGCGTCGCGCACCGCTTCTCCCCGGAGGAGGGTGGCGTGGTCCGCTCCCCGGCGCCCGCGATGGTGGTGGCGGTGACCGCGAAGGTCGGCGACGTGGTCGGTGCCGGGGTCTCGCTCGCGTCACTGGAGAGCATGAAGATGGAGCTGCCCGTGCCCGCGCCGTTCACCGGGCGCGTGTGCGAGGTCTTCGTCTCGGGCAACGCCCATGTCGCCACCGGCGCGGCGCTGCTGCGGCTGGCTGCCGTCGCCGACGAGGCCGCAGCCGCGCCGTCGTTCCCGCGGATCGAGGTGGCCGCCCTCGTGCCCGACGGCCGTGAACCGGACCTGCGGCGGACGGTGCTCGACCGGCTCGACGAGCTGAGCTGGCTCACCATGGGCTACGACGTCGACCCTCCGGACGCGCGGCGGCTCGTCGAGGAGTACCAGGACCTACGGGGCAAGATCGCGCCGGAGGATCCGGTGCTGCTGCGCGCCGAGCTGGGCACGCTGCGGGTGTTCGCGGACCTCTGCGAGCTGTCGCGCAACCGCCGCGCCGGCCGCGCGGAGGACGGTGAGGCCGCGCGCAGCCCGCGGGAGTACCTGCACGCCTTTCTGCGCTCCCTCGACGTCGCCGCCGAGGGCATCCCCGCCTCGTACCGCGACAAGCTCGCGCGGGCGCTGGCCCATTACGACATCGAGACCCCCGACACCGAGACCTCCGACACCGAGACCTCCGACACCGA
>Ga0136614_10001774_pt1 | contig 12948 bp, 7 predicted proteins | sample AntDrymUQ2792106_2_FD_106643 | JGI IMG/M metagenome (GOLD analysis project Ga0136614, IMG submission 106643) | Polar desert sand microbial communities from Dry Valleys, Antarctica - metaG UQ279 (21.06) | ecosystem: Environmental > Terrestrial > Soil > Desert | place: Antarctica: Dry Valley...
GGAGACGTGATGTCGGCGCTCGAGCGCGACATGGGCAGGACGACCTTCGTTCGCTGGACCGCGCCCGGATCCGCCGTGCCGCCAACGTGGGAGGACGCCTTCGCGCGCTCCGAAGCGCAGGCGAGGGCCGGGTCGGTCGACGCGGCCTACGTGTCGGTCGGTCCGGCCGACCTGGTGCCCGTCGGCGAGCTGCGCGGCTCGCTGGTGCGCGAGCGGCGCGTCGCGGTGGCAAACGTCGACGGCGCCCTGTACGCGTTCGACGACCTCTGCCCGCACCTCCAGTGCTCCCTCCACGAGGGAGCCCTGAGGGGGACGACGGTCACGTGCCCCTGCCATGCCAGCGACTTCGACGTCACGACGGGCGCCGTGCTGTCGGGTCCGGCGAAGGATCCGGTCCCCACGTTCGATCTCCGCGTCCGCGACGGCGAGCTCGAGATCAGAACGGGCTGAGCGCGCTCGCGGCGAGAGGAGCGCTCTCAGAGCTTGAGCCGCTCGCGGATCATCGCCTGCACGGCGCCACCGTCGGCGCGGCCCTTCGTCTCGCGCATGACGGCGCCCACGATCGCGCCGATCGCCTGCTGCTTGCCGCCTCTGATCTGCTCGACGGCCGCCGGGTTGGCGGCGATCGCGCGCTCGACGACCGCTTCGAGCTCGCCACCGCCGGCGAGTGCGAGGCCGCGCTCGGCGACGATCGCCTGGGGGTCGCCGCCCTCGCTCGCCATCACGCCTAGCACCTCCTTCGCGGCCGAGCGCGAGACGTCCCTCGCCGAAACCATGCCGACCAGGCGCGCCAGCCCGTCCGGGGCAACCTTCGACTCGGCGGGGTCGGCGTCGCCGAGGCGGGGCACGAGCTCGGTCGTGACCCAGCTCGCGAGCTCGCGAGGGTCGGGGGAGTCGGCGGCGAGAGCCTGCTCGTAGAAGTCGCCGAGCTCACCGCGGAAGGCGAGCAGCCGCGCCGTCGCGGGCGCGAGCGCGAGGTCGCGCTCGAAGCGCTCCGCCCGCTCCGCAGGGAGCTCTGGCAGCGCCGCCCGCGCACGCTCGAGCATCGCGTCGCTCGGCACGAGCGGCACGAGGTCCGGCTCCGGGAAGTAGCGGTAGTCGTGCGCCTCCTCCTTCGAGCGCAGCGAGCTGATGTCGCCTGAGACGGGGTCGTAGTGGAGCGTCTCCTGAACGACCTCCTCCCCGGCGCGCACGAGCCGCTCCTGGCGGGCGACCTCGGCGTCGATCCCTTGCTCGAGGAAGCGGAACGAGTTCATGTTCTTGAGCTCGGCCTTGGTGCCGAGCGTGGCCGTGCCGGGCGGGCGGATCGACACGTTCGCGTCGCAGCGAAGCGACCCCTCGGCCATGTTGACGTCGGACACCCCCAGTCGCTTGAGCGTGGCGCGCAGCAGGCGCAGCCACTCCCCCGCCTCGCCCGCGGAGTGGATGTCAGGCTCGGTGACGATCTCGACCAGCGGCGTGCCACCGCGGTTGAAGTCGACCACCGACCCCGCGGCCCCGTGGATCCGCCCCGACGCCCCTGCGTGCACGAGCTTGGCGGCGTCCTCCTCGAGGTGCACGCGATGGATGCGAACGTCGCCGAGGCGCCCGTCGCGCGCGAGCGGGATGTCGTACTGGGAGATCTGGTAGCCCTTCGGCAGGTCGGGATAGAAGTAGTTCTTGCGGTGGAAGATCGAGCGCGGCGCGATCTCGCAGCCGAGCGCGAGGCCGATCATCAGCCCGAAGTGCACGGCCTCGGCGTTCGCGACGGGCAGCGTGCCGGGATGGCCGAGGCAGATGGGACACGTACGCGTGTTCGGCTGCTCGCCGAACGACAGCGCGCAGGAGCAGAACATCTTCGTGCGCGTCGAGAGCTGGACGTGGATCTCGAGGCCGATCACCGGCTCGTAGCCGCGTCCGGGGACCGTCGTCGAGCCCTCAGGCACGCGCCGCCGTCCCGTCGAAGGCGATCGCCCGCTCGAGCGCGAACGAGGCGTCGAGCAGGCGGTTCTCGGAGAAGGCGGGACCGGCGACCTGGATCCCCACGGGCAGCCCGTCCGCGAGCCCACCCGGGATCGAGATCGCCGGGATGCCGGCGAGCGACATCGGCACGGCGAGGAAGTCCGAGAGGTACATCGCAAGCGGGTCCGCGGTGCGCTCGCCGAGCTTGAATGCGACCGTCGGCGAGGTCGGCGTGATCACGAAGTCGAAGGCGTCGAATGCCGCGCGAAAGTCCTCCACGATGCGCGTGCGCACCCGCTGCGCGCGCCCGTAGTAGGCGTCGTAGTAGCCCGAGGAGAGCGCGTAGGTGCCGAGCATGATCCGCCGCTTGACCTCGTCCCCGAAGCCCACTGCGCGCGTCTCCTCGTAGAGGGACAGGAGGTCGCCGTTGCCGGCGCGCAGCCCGTAGCGCACGCCGTCGAAGCGGGCCAGGTTGGCGCTCGCCTCCGCCGGGGCGAGCACGTAGTAGGCGGACAGCCCGCTCGCGGTGTTCGGCATCGACACCTCGTCGACCGCCCCGCCGAGCTCCTCGATGCGCGCGAGCGTCTGCTCGAACACGGCCCGCACGCCCGCCTCGAGCCCCTCCCCCGTCAGCTCCGGTGGCACGCCGAAGCGCAGCCCGTCGAGGCGCTCGGCGCTCGGCGAGGCGACCGGCTCGGGGTACTCGAGCGAGGTCGAGTCGCACGGGTCCTGACCGACCATGTGGCGAAACAGCAGCGCCGCGTCGGTCACGTCGCGCGTGAGCGGTCCGCACTGGTCGAGCGAGGAGGCGAACGCGATCATCCCGTAGCGCGAGACCGCGCCGTAGGTCGGCTTGAGGCCGACGAGCCCACACAGCGCCGCCGGCTGGCGGATCGAGCCGCCGGTGTCGGTGCCGATCGCCCACGGGGCGAGGCCCGCCGCGACGGCCGCCGCGGAGCCGCCGGACGAGCCGCCCGGCACCCGGTCGAGCGCCCACGGGTTGCGCACCGGGCCGAACGCCGAGTTCTCGTTCGAGGACCCCATCGCGAACTCGTCCATGTTGGTCTTGCCGAGCATCGGCGCGCCCGCCGTGGAGAGCCTCTCGACCGCCGTCGCCGTGTACGGAGGCCGGTAGTCCTCGAGAATGCGTGAGCCGGACGTGGTGGGGACGTCCTCGACGCAGAAGAGGTCCTTGACCGCCAGCGGCACGCCTGCGAGCGGCGCTTGCGGATCTGCGCGCGGGGGAGCGTCCTCCGCGACCCATAGAAAGGCGCCGAGCTCGTCGTCCGCGGCGCGCGCGCGGTAGAGATCGAACAGCTCGGGCGCCGACACATCACCCGCGCCGATCGCCGCCACCGCCTGTACGGCGCTCAGGTCGAGCAGCTCGCTCACGCGCCGGGGCTCGGCACGCCAAAGCCGCCGGCCGCAGGGTCGGGCGCGGCCGCCAGGCTGCGCTCGCGCGTGAGGCTCGGGCGCGGCACGTCGGCTCGCAGCACGTTCTCGAGCGCCACCACATGCGATGTGGGCTCGACGCCGTCGAGGTCGAGCTCGTCCATCCGCTCGATGTGGCCGAGGATCGTCGAGAGCTCCCCCGTCATGCGCTCGACCTCCGCGTCCGAGAGCCTCAGGCGAGCCAGGCGGGCGACGTGTAGGACCTCTGTGCGCTCGATCATCGGACCCCGATTGTATGAAGAGCGCCGAGCGGCTACTCGTGCTCGTCGCCGACCGACATGATCGCCCCGACGAGCACCCCGATCGCCGCGACGAGGCCCACGAAGAGCCCTGCCGCACGGGCGTCTGTCACCGGCGGAACGAGCACGCGGAACACGACGAGGCCGCTTGCGGACAGGCCGAGCAGCGCGGTGAAGGACGCGGCCGCGGCCTCGATCGCCGAGCCCGCGTGCGCGGCCCGCAGCACGGGCAACGCCAGACCGCCCGCGCCCGTCAGAAGCAGTACGAGATCGATCGCGACAAAGGCGCTCCACGCCGAGCGGCTCCCATACCAGTCGAGGAAGAGCGACGCACAGAGCGCCGCGCCTGCCGCCGCGGAGAACCACTCACCCGGGCTCCGCGCCCGCAGGGCACGGCCGCCCGCCTACTCCTCGGCGAGGCGCCGGGGCGGCTGTGAGCGTCTGCGCCAGCAGCATCGCGATCGTTATCGCTCCCCGAGCGCAGCTCGGCGACCTCGCGCTTCACGCGCTCGCGCGTGGTCGCCGCCAGCCCCTTGCCGTCGATGATCGTCGCGGCCGGCACGGATTCGAGGCTAGCCACGCCCGCGGCGGCCCTGATGCCGGCGGCCGACCTGACTCAATCGACAGCTTCGCGGAAGAGCTCCGGGAGGCTCGGCAGCTCATCCACAGGCCCGCAGGCGACGACCCGCCCGCGGCTTACGATCGCGACAGCGTGGCACAGTCGCTCCACGAGCTCGAGCTGGTGGCTCGAGAAGACGACCGGCACGCCGGCCTCGGCGCGCTCGCGCAGCACGTCGCTGAGCGCGTCGACGCCCACCGGGTCGAGACCGGAGAACGGCTCGTCGAGCACCAGCAGCTCGGGGTCGTGCACGAGCGCCGCCGCTAGTTGGACGCGCTGTTGGTTGCCGAGCGACAGCTCCTCCACGCGGTCGTTCGCCCGCTCCGCGAGGCCCAGGCGCTCGATCCACCGGTCAGCCGCCGCACGCGCCGTCGCGGCACCGAGGCCGTGAAGTTGGGCTAGATAGGAGAGTTGGGGGCGCACGCGCATCTTGGGGTAGAGGCCGCGCTCCTCGGGCATGTAACCGAAGCGAGCCCGCGCCGTCGCATCGACCGGCCGCTTTCCCCAGAGCACCTGGCCCGCGTCCGCTTCGAGCACGCCGAGGACGATCCGCATCGCGGTCGTCTTGCCGGCGCCGTTGGGGCCGACGAAGCCGAACATCTGCCCGCGCTCGACCGAGAAGGACAGCCCGTCGAGGGCGACGAGGTCGCCGTAGCGGCGCGACAGTTCGATCAGCTCGAGCACGGGCCCACGGTCGCGCGGCGCCCGCCCGCCGTCAAGCCGTGTTCACGACACTTTCACGCGGCCGCCGCTCCTCGCGGCCACGGGTCAGCGCTTCTTCAGCGGCGCGTAGTCGGCCATCAGCTTGCGCTCAGACCCGTCGCCCGTGAAACGCACCACGATCAGGCCGCCGGGCTCGTGGCCGATCACCATGCCCTCGCCGAAGGCGGCGTGCACAACCTCGTCGCCGAGCGCGAACGAGGCGCCCGGCACGGGCTCCCTGCGCGACGGCGCCAGGGTCTCACCGCGATCCCAGCGCGCGACGCTCGCGGCGGGGGCGCGGCTCGCCTGTGCCTCGCGGTCGGTCAGCTCGAGCGGGATCTCGCCGAGGAAGCGGCTTGGGATGCCGAAGTCGCGCGACCCGTAGAGGTTGCGGGTGCGTGCGCAGGTCAGATAGAGCTCGCGCTTGGCGCGCGTGAGGCCCACATAGCAGAGCCGGCGCTCCTCCTCGATGTCGCCGGCCTCGACCGCGCGCATGTGCGGGAAGACCCCGTCCTCCATCCCGATGATGAAGACGACCGGATACTCGAGTCCTTTGGCGTTGTGAAGCGTCATCAGCGTCAGCGAGCCCTCCTCGTCCTTGAGCGAGTCCTGGTCCGCGAACAGCGAGATCTGCTGGAGGAACTCCTCGAGCGAGGGCTCGTCCGCGGAGGCGTCGTACTCGCGCGCGACACCCACGAGCTCGTCGAGGTTCTCGATCCGGCCCTGCGACTCGATCGTGCGCTCGGCCTCGAGCGCGTCGCGATAGCCGGTCTCCGACAGCGTCTCCTGGAGCAGGTCGCCGACGGAGGCGACATCGGCCCGCTCGCGCAGGCGCTCCATCACCGACATGAAGCGCCCGACCGACTTGACCGCCGCGGCGCCGAGGCCGGACACCCGCTCCGGCGCCGCCGCGACGTCCCAAACCGGCTCCCCGAGCGTGTTCGCCTGGGCCACGATCCGTCCCTGGGTCGTCTGCCCGATGCCCCGCCGCGGGGTGCCGACCGCGCGCAGGAACGCGACGGCGTCCTGCGGGTTGGCGATCCAGGTGAGATATGCGAGTGCGTCGCGGATCTCCGCGCGCTCGTAGAACTTGGTGCCGCCGATCACCTGATAGCCGACGCCGTAGCGCACCAGCGTGTCCTCGAGCACGCGGCTCTGGGCATTCGCCCGATAGAAGACGGCGACCTCGTCACGCGAGCCGCCCTCGTCGACGTGGCGCTCGACCTGGCCCGCCACGAAGCGCGCCTCCGCGTGCTCGTCCTCGAGCTCGCGCACGTGCACCGGGTCCCCCTGGCCGACGTCGGTCCACAGCTCCTTGTGCTTCTGGCCGCGGTTGTTCGACATCACCGTGTTCGCGGCCGAGAGGATCGTCTGGGTCGAGCGGTAGTTCTGCTCGAGCTTCACGACGCGGGCGTCGGGGAAGTCGTCCTCGAAGTCGAGGATGTTGCGGATGTCGGCTCCCCGAAAGCCATAGATCGACTGCCAGTCGTCGCCGACCACGAACAGGTTGCGCTGCTCGCCGGCGAGCAGCGCAACCTGTTCGTGGTCGGCGACGACTGGCAGTCGATCTATGGCTTTCGGGGAGCCGACATCCGCAACATCCTCGACTTCGAGGACGACTTCCCCGACGCCCGCGTCGTGAAGCTCGAGCAGAACTACCGCTCGACCCAGACGATCCTCTCGGCCGCGAACACGGTGATGTCGAACAACCGCGGCCAGAAGCACAAGGAGCTGTGGACCGACGTCGGCCAGGGGGACCCGGTGCACGTGCGCGAGCTCGAGGACGAGCACGCGGAGGCGCGCTTCGTGGCGGGCCAGGTCGAGCGCCACGTCGACGAGGGCGGCTCGCGTGACGAGGTCGCCGTCTTCTATCGGGCGAATGCCCAGAGCCGCGTGCTCGAGGACACGCTGGTGCGCTACGGCGTCGGCTATCAGGTGATCGGCGGCACCAAGTTCTACGAGCGCGCGGAGATCCGCGACGCACTCGCATATCTCACCTGGATCGCCAACCCGCAGGACGCCGTCGCGTTCCTGCGCGCGGTCGGCACCCCGCGGCGGGGCATCGGGCAGACGACCCAGGGACGGATCGTGGCCCAGGCGAACACGCTCGGGGAGCCGGTTTGGGACGTCGCGGCGGCGCCGGAGCGGGTGTCCGGCCTCGGCGCCGCGGCGGTCAAGTCGGTCGGGCGCTTCATGTCGGTGATGGAGCGCCTGCGCGAGCGGGCCGATGTCGCCTCCGTCGGCGACCTGCTCCAGGAGACGCTGTCGGAGACCGGCTATCGCGACGCGCTCGAGGCCGAGCGCACGATCGAGTCGCAGGGCCGGATCGAGAACCTCGACGAGCTCGTGGGTGTCGCGCGCGAGTACGACGCCTCCGCGGACGAGCCCTCGCTCGAGGAGTTCCTCCAGCAGATCTCGCTGTTCGCGGACCAGGACTCGCTCAAGGACGAGGAGGGCTCGCTGACGCTGATGACGCTTCACAACGCCAAAGGACTCGAGTATCCGGTCGTCTTCATCATCGGGATGGAGGACGGGGTCTTCCCGCACATGCGCGCGGTCGAGGCCGGCGACATCGAGGAGGAGCGCCGGCTCTGCTATGTGGGCCTCACGCGCGCCAAGCGCGAGCTCTATCTGACCTGCGCACGCACCCGCAACCTCTACGGGTCGCGCGACTTCGGCATCCCAAGCCGCTTCCTCGGCGAGATCCCGCTCGAGCTGACCGACCGCGAGGCACAGGCGAGCCGCGCCCCCGCCGCGAGCGTCGCGCGCTGGGATCGCGGTGAGACCCTGGCGCCGTCGCGCAGGGAGCCCGTGCCGGGCGCCTCGTTCGCGCTCGGCGACGAGGTTGTGCACGCCGCCTTCGGCGAGGGCATGGTGATCGGCCACGAGCCCGGCGGCCTGATCGTGGTGCGTTTCACGGGCGACGGGTCTGAGCGCAAGCTGATGGCCGACTACGCGCCGCTGAAGAAGCGCTGACCCGTGGCCGCGAGGAGCGGCGGCCGCGTGAAAGTGTCGTGAACACGGCTTGACGGCGGGCGGGCGCCGCGCGACCGTGGGCCCGTGCTCGAGCTGATCGAACTGTCGCGCCGCTACGGCGACCTCGTCGCCCTCGACGGGCTGTCCTTCTCGGTCGAGCGCGGGCAGATGTTCGGCTTCGTCGGCCCCAACGGCGCCGGCAAGACGACCGCGATGCGGATCGTCCTCGGCGTGCTCGAAGCGGACGCGGGCCAGGTGCTCTGGGGAAAGCGGCCGGTCGATGCGACGGCGCGGGCTCGCTTCGGTTACATGCCCGAGGAGCGCGGCCTCTACCCCAAGATGCGCGTGCGCCCCCAACTCTCCTATCTAGCCCAACTTCACGGCCTCGGTGCCGCGACGGCGCGTGCGGCGGCTGACCGGTGGATCGAGCGCCTGGGCCTCGCGGAGCGGGCGAACGACCGCGTGGAGGAGCTGTCGCTCGGCAACCAACAGCGCGTCCAACTAGCGGCGGCGCTCGTGCACGACCCCGAGCTGCTGGTGCTCGACGAGCCGTTCTCCGGTCTCGACCCGGTGGGCGTCGACGCGCTCAGCGACGTGCTGCGCGAGCGCGCCGAGGCCGGCGTGCCGGTCGTCTTCTCGAGCCACCAGCTCGAGCTCGTGGAGCGACTGTGCCACGCTGTCGCGATCGTAAGCCGCGGGCGGGTCGTCGCCTGCGGGCCTGTGGATGAGCTGCCGAGCCTCCCGGAGCTCTTCCGCGAAGCTGTCGATTGAGTCAGGTCGGCCGCCGGCATCAGGGCCGCCGCGGGCGTGGCTAGCCTCGAATCCGTGCCGGCCGCGACGATCATCGACGGCAAGGGGCTGGCGGCGACCACGCGCGAGCGCGTGAAGCGCGAGGTCGCCGAGCTGCGCTCGGGGAGCGATAACGATCGCGATGCTGCTGGCGCAGACGCTCACAGCCGCCCCGGCGCCTCGCCGAGGAGTAGGCGGGCGGCCGTGCCCTGCGGGCGCGGAGCCCGGGTGAGTGGTTCTCCGCGGCGGCAGGCGCGGCGCTCTGTGCGTCGCTCTTCCTCGACTGGTATGGGAGCCGCTCGGCGTGGAGCGCCTTTGTCGCGATCGATCTCGTACTGCTTCTGACGGGCGCGGGCGGTCTGGCGTTGCCCGTGCTGCGGGCCGCGCACGCGGGCTCGGCGATCGAGGCCGCGGCCGCGTCCTTCACCGCGCTGCTCGGCCTGTCCGCAAGCGGCCTCGTCGTGTTCCGCGTGCTCGTTCCGCCGGTGACAGACGCCCGTGCGGCAGGGCTCTTCGTGGGCCTCGTCGCGGCGATCGGGGTGCTCGTCGGGGCGATCATGTCGGTCGGCGACGAGCACGAGTAGCCGCTCGGCGCTCTTCATACAATCGGGGTCCGATGATCGAGCGCACAGAGGTCCTACACGTCGCCCGCCTGGCTCGCCTGAGGCTCTCGGACGCGGAGGTCGAGCGCATGACGGGGGAGCTCTCGACGATCCTCGGCCACATCGAGCGGATGGACGAGCTCGACCTCGACGGCGTCGAGCCCACATCGCATGTGGTGGCGCTCGAGAACGTGCTGCGAGCCGACGTGCCGCGCCCGAGCCTCACGCGCGAGCGCAGCCTGGCGGCCGCGCCCGACCCTGCGGCCGGCGGCTTTGGCGTGCCGAGCCCCGGCGCGTGAGCGAGCTGCTCGACCTGAGCGCCGTACAGGCGGTGGCGGCGATCGGCGCGGGTGATGTGTCGGCGCCCGAGCTGTTCGATCTCTACCGCGCGCGCGCCGCGGACGACGAGCTCGGCGCCTTTCTATGGGTCGCGGAGGACGCTCCCCCGCGCGCAGATCCGCAAGCGCCGCTCGCAGGCGTGCCGCTGGCGGTCAAGGACCTCTTCTGCGTCGAGGACGTCCCCACCACGTCCGGCTCACGCATTCTCGAGGACTACCGGCCTCCGTACACGGCGACGGCGGTCGAGAGGCTCTCCACGGCGGGCGCGCCGATGCTCGGCAAGACCAACATGGACGAGTTCGCGATGGGGTCCTCGAACGAGAACTCGGCGTTCGGCCCGGTGCGCAACCCGTGGGCGCTCGACCGGGTGCCGGGCGGCTCGTCCGGCGGCTCCGCGGCGGCCGTCGCGGCGGGCCTCGCCCCGTGGGCGATCGGCACCGACACCGGCGGCTCGATCCGCCAGCCGGCGGCGCTGTGTGGGCTCGTCGGCCTCAAGCCGACCTACGGCGCGGTCTCGCGCTACGGGATGATCGCGTTCGCCTCCTCGCTCGACCAGTGCGGACCGCTCACGCGCGACGTGACCGACGCGGCGCTGCTGTTTCGCCACATGGTCGGTCAGGACCCGTGCGACTCGACCTCGCTCGAGTACCCCGAGCCGGTCGCCTCGCCGAGCGCCGAGCGCCTCGACGGGCTGCGCTTCGGCGTGCCACCGGAGCTGACGGGGGAGGGGCTCGAGGCGGGCGTGCGGGCCGTGTTCGAGCAGACGCTCGCGCGCATCGAGGAGCTCGGCGGGGCGGTCGACGAGGTGTCGATGCCGAACACCGCGAGCGGGCTGTCCGCCTACTACGTGCTCGCCCCGGCGGAGGCGAGCGCCAACCTGGCCCGCTTCGACGGCGTGCGCTACGGGCTGCGCGCCGGCAACGGCGACCTCCTGTCCCTCTACGAGGAGACGCGCGCAGTGGGCTTCGGGGACGAGGTCAAGCGGCGGATCATGCTCGGCACCTACGCGCTCTCCTCGGGCTACTACGACGCCTACTACGGGCGCGCGCAGCGGGTGCGCACGCGCATCGTGGAGGACTTTCGCGCGGCATTCGACGCCTTCGACTTCGTGATCACGCCGACCTCGCCGACGGTCGCATTCAAGCTCGGCGAGCGCACCGCGGACCCGCTTGCGATGTACCTCTCGGACTTCCTCGCCGTGCCGATGTCGCTCGCCGGCATCCCGGCGATCTCGATCCCGGGTGGGCTCGCGGACGGGCTGCCCGTGGGGATCCAGGTCGCCGGTCCCGCCTTCTCCGAGAACCGCCTGCTCGACGCCTCGTTCGCGCTCGAGCGGGCGATCGCCTTCGACGGGACGGCGGCGCGTGCCTGAGGGCTCGACGACGGTCCCCGGACGCGGCTACGAGCCGGTGATCGGCCTCGAGATCCACGTCCAGCTCTCGACGCGCACGAAGATGTTCTGCTCCTGCGCGCTGTCGTTCGGCGAGCAGCCGAACACGCGTACGTGTCCCATCTGCCTCGGCCATCCCGGCACGCTGCCCGTCGCGAACGCCGAGGCCGTGCACTTCGGGCTGATGATCGGCCTCGCGCTCGGCTGCGAGATCGCGCCGCGCTCGATCTTCCACCGCAAGAACTACTTCTATCCCGACCTGCCGAAGGGCTACCAGATCTCCCAGTACGACATCCCGCTCGCGCGCGACGGGCGCCTCGGCGACGTTCGCATCCATCGCGTGCACCTCGAGGAGGACGCCGCCAAGCTCGTGCACGCAGGGGCGTCGGGGCGGATCCACGGGGCCGCGGGGTCGGTGGTCGACTTCAACCGCGGTGGCACGCCGCTGGTCGAGATCGTCACCGAGCCTGACATCCACTCCGCGGGCGAGGCGGGGGAGTGGCTGCGCCTGCTGCGCGCCACGCTCAAGCGACTGGGGGTGTCCGACGTCAACATGGCCGAGGGGTCGCTTCGCTGCGACGCGAACGTGTCGATCCGCCCGCCCGGCACGGCCACGCTCGGCACCAAGGCCGAGCTCAAGAACATGAACTCGTTCCGCTTCCTCGAGCAAGGGATCGACGCCGAGGTCGCCCGCCAGGAGCGGCTCGTGCGCGCCGGGGAGGAGGTCGTTCAGGAGACGCTCCACTACGACCCCGTCTCAGGCGACATCAGCTCGCTGCGCTCGAAGGAGGAGGCGCACGACTACCGCTACTTCCCGGAGCCGGACCTCGTGCCGCTCGTGCCGAGCGACGCGATGCTCGAGCGTGCGCGGGCGGCGCTGCCAGAGCTCCCTGCGGAGCGGGCGGAGCGCTTCGAGCGCGACCTCGCGCTCGCGCCCGCGACGGCGCGGCTGCTCGCCTTCCGCGGTGAGCTCGGCGACTTCTACGAGCAGGCTCTCGCCGCCGACTCCCCCGACCCTCGCGAGCTCGCGAGCTGGGTCACGACCGAGCTCGTGCCCCGCCTCGGCGACGCCGACCCCGCCGAGTCGAAGGTTGCCCCGGACGGGCTGGCGCGCCTGGTCGGCATGGTTTCGGCGAGGGACGTCTCGCGCTCGGCCGCGAAGGAGGTGCTAGGCGTGATGGCGAGCGAGGGCGGCGACCCCCAGGCGATCGTCGCCGAGCGCGGCCTCGCACTCGCCGGCGGTGGCGAGCTCGAAGCGGTCGTCGAGCGCGCGATCGCCGCCAACCCGGCGGCCGTCGAGCAGATCAGAGGCGGCAAGCAGCAGGCGATCGGCGCGATCGTGGGCGCCGTCATGCGCGAGACGAAGGGCCGCGCCGACGGTGGCGCCGTGCAGGCGATGATCCGCGAGCGGCTCAAGCTCTGAGAGCGCTCCTCTCGCCGCGAGCGCGCTCAGCCCGTTCTGATCTCGAGCTCGCCGTCGCGGACGCGGAGATCGAACGTGGGGACCGGATCCTTCGCCGGACCCGACAGCACGGCGCCCGTCGTGACGTCGAAGTCGCTGGCATGGCAGGGGCACGTGACCGTCGTCCCCCTCAGGGCTCCCTCGTGGAGGGAGCACTGGAGGTGCGGGCAGAGGTCGTCGAACGCGTACAGGGCGCCGTCGACGTTTGCCACCGCGACGCGCCGCTCGCGCACCAGCGAGCCGCGCAGCTCGCCGACGGGCACCAGGTCGGCCGGACCGACCGACACGTAGGCCGCGTCGACCGACCCGGCCCTCGCCTGCGCTTCGGAGCGCGCGAAGGCGTCCTCCCACGTTGGCGGCACGGCGGATCCGGGCGCGGTCCAGCGAACGAAGGTCGTCCTGCCCATGTCGCGCTCGAGCGCCGACATCACGTCTCC
>Ga0136614_10001775_pt1 | contig 12948 bp, 11 predicted proteins | sample AntDrymUQ2792106_2_FD_106643 | JGI IMG/M metagenome (GOLD analysis project Ga0136614, IMG submission 106643) | Polar desert sand microbial communities from Dry Valleys, Antarctica - metaG UQ279 (21.06) | ecosystem: Environmental > Terrestrial > Soil > Desert | place: Antarctica: Dry Valley...
CCCGATGGTGACCAGGATCCCGGCGGAGAGGCCGAAGACGGCGCCGCGCCGGAACGCGTCATCGGCAAACCACTCGAAGACGCCCCAGCAGGAGCAGATCTCAACCAGCGGCATGAGCGACTCGTCGAAGAACTCGGTCAGGTTGGCGTACCGGCCGCCGACGTGAGGGATGAGGATGACGTCGTCGCGGCCCGCGAACTCACGGTACAGCTCGGTTACGGGAAAGCGGTCAGTCTCGACGTCGGAGCGATCGTAGATCTGCCAGTGGCCGGAGCGGTGGAGGTCGTAGCGCTGCCCCTCGCCACCCTTGAAGTGGACGTTGTGATCGCCGCCGCCGGGGGTGTTGCCGGACCACTCATAGCCGGCGAAGGTGATGAAGTCGTTGGCCGCGTCGTACTCCTCGGTCTTGGCCATGATGGCCTCCCAGACCGGGCGGGTGACCTGGAAGTCGTTTCCCTGGTGGCCGACGAAATCGACGGCGGCGCAGTCGCGGGCGTGGGTGAAGTACTCGTCAAGCGTGCCTGAGCCGACGGTCTCCTCCGACTGAGCGTGGAGATCACCCCAGGAGATGCGGTACTGGGGAGCCCGGTCCGGCGGGTGGACGCGCACCGGGTTGCTCTCGGAGTGCAGGCCGGTGGCTTGGTCAACGAGGGGAACAGTGTGGACGCCAGTCTTGGAGAGAACGCGCTTTTCGCGGCGATGGGAAACCACGTTTCCCCACCGATCGAGGGCAACGACGGTGAGCTGGAAGGGCGCTCCCACATTGACGTCCGACGGAGCGTGGATGCGGAGATGGTCGGCGGGGCCGGCGACTACCGGAACGGCGAGTGGGTCTCCGATGGGGAGGAAAATGCCGGTGGCATAGGCGTCGACGAGGACGTGCAGCTGCATCGGCCCCGCATACGTCTGCCCCTGCGCTCCGGGCGATCCGCCGCTCCTATCGCCCAGCATCACCGCGATCGTGTCGCCCGGGCGCACCGCCTGGTCCCGCACGCGCAAGACCATCGTCCGCTTCCATGGCCGCACGCCGAGGGCGTGGTCATACCGAGATTCGATGCGACACGGTGACGGCGTCGACCACGCCACCGTGCAGTAGTCGGGTGCCGCCGGCTCATCAAACTGCGGCCCGCCCACGTCGGAAGTCTGGTGGAAGGCGAGACGCAGCGCGCCACCATCGTCAATGCCATAAACCCCGGCGGTGTAAGTCACCGTCCATGTCCCGAACTCGCCCGCCACCACCGGATCGGGCGGCGAGAGCGTCGCGCTCCCCAGCCGGCCATCGTCAGGCGGTGGCGCCGGCGGCCAGACCGGTGAAGGCAGAAGCCGGCCAGTGACAGCGCCGGTTCGTCGTTTGGTCACAGCGTCTGTTCGTTCGTCAGTCGGCGTCAGTGTGCAATCTTAGCCAGCACGACGTCGAGCCCGAGGCGAGACCTCGCGCCACGTGACCGGAACAGGTCGGATTAGACGGTGTAGGTAGTCGGCCAGTTGGAGCAGGGTTGGCCTCGGACGACGTGCAGTAGGCCCTTGCCGGGCTCGACCACAGCAGCGGCGACCGTCTCTGAGTTGGGCTCGCCCTCGATCCAGTGGCGACAGATGCCCTGGGGGTAGTAGGTGTGGTCGCCCAGGATCTGCATCGCACGCTGAGCGGTGACGCGACCACGCTCGACGTCGAAGAGCGCGTGCAGGCCGTGCATGCGGTAACGCGAGTTCTCGCGCTCGCTCGCAGCCCAGGTCAGGTCTTCGTGCGGGCGGGTGGGTCCCGCCTCGGGATGGTTGGCGTGAGTCGCGATGCCGCCCTTGGCCCAGACGAGCCCGACACCGCCAGCGTTGTACTCGACGGAGCAGGCGTCGCCGGTCTTGTCGGAGATAAGGTGACTGCCGGCGCCGGCGATCCCGTGGCGCTCGGCGATCTCGATCGCTTCGTGCACGGACGATCCGGCGAGGGCCAGTAGCCCCCATTGCTCCATGGGAAGACCCCGCTCCGCACCGGCCGTGGAGACGAGCGAGTTGCGGAACAACGTCATGCCCGTGGACCAGAGTCCGAGCCCAAGCACTTCACCCGGATACGCCAGAACGAGGACTGTGGGGCCGCCGGTGATCCGCAGCCGCAGCGCGATGAAGAGTGCCGCGGAGCGGGTGCCAACGTCCTTTGTCTGGCCGGAGATTGGGTGCCCATCCAGCGTGACGCCGCCGGAGAGGCCGAAAGATGTGCATCCCTCACGCGGAGCCACAACAGCGGCCGCAGCGGTAGACGCCGAATCGTCGCCACCAGCGGGACCCGACGCGCTCTCGGCGAGACCGCGGAAGATCTCCGGCACAAACGGAGCGCGGTGCTCGAAGAGGCGCCTCGTCTCGGCTGGCAGCTGCAACCAGCCGGCGGCGTGGCGCAGGTAGCGGTCGTAGCCGGGGTAGCGCGACCGCACAATCTCGCCGTATTCACGCCCGCAGTCGTAGGCGGTGCTTTCGATGGATATCAGGGGTACCGTGCCTTCGGGCACGCGACGCGGGACCCGGCTTGGCGCGGTGGGAGCGGGCAACTTGTAGGACCGATGGGCGGCGGGCGTAGCGAGCGCGCTAGCCAGGCTGACCGTGCTCACTGGCTCAGCTGGGTTCACCGCACTCTCCGCGCTCACAGCGTGATCCAGACCGGGCTGGAATACGCAACACCCTGGTGGGGGCGCCGGCCGTTCGCCTCGCGGTCCTGGATGATGCGTACCCAGTAAGCATGCTCGTCGCAGAGCGCCGCGTGCTTCTCGTAGGTCACCTCCGCCTCTTGCGCTTCCACCACCGCGACGTGCAGCAGTGTGTCGTCGCGGTAGAAGGCGACCGTACCGACGCGCGGCGAGCCAGCGACGTGAGCGGTCACGCCGTGCGCCACCGCCACCGAGCCTCTTTGCCCCATGCCGGCTACAGCCGCCGAGTCCCCCACGGCGGCTGTAGCATAGCATCGAGACGTGTCCGCTCCCATTGAATAGCGGCGCTGGCCGGCGCATCGATTTGCCACAGTAGACAGCGCAACCCTGGCGCGAGGGTCCTAATTGAGGTCCCAATAAGGAGGAAATGAAGCGGTGAACGGTGCACAGCTGCGGGCCAAGATGCGCGGCGGCGAGGCCGTCTGGGGCACGATGCTCGTCTACGCCCGCAACCTGGGAGGGCGAGCGTCTACGGGCAGCTCGGCTTTGACTTTGCCATCGTGGATACCGAGCACTCACCCAACGGACGATCCGAAGTCGCGGACATGGCGGCGGCGCTGTTGGCGGCCGGCGTCTGCCCCGTCATCCGCGTGCCACACACCGAGCCACACGCCACCATCATGGCCATCGACGCCGGCTTCCACGGCGTGCTCATTCCGTACTTGGAGACCGCGTCCCAGGTGCGAGCCGTCGTGGACGCGGCGCGCCTGCGCCCCCTGAAGGGGGAGCTGCACACCCGCGCCAGCGAGACCGGCGTCTTCCCCAGCGACGAGACAAAAGCCTATCTCGAAAAGCGCAACGCGAACAACGTCGTGATCGTGGGGATAGAGAGCGTTCCCGCCGTCCACAACCTGGATCAGATCCTGGACGTGCCCGGCGTGGACGCGATCTTCATTGGGCCGAACGATCTCAGCGTCTCGCTCGGTATCCCCGATCAGTTCGACCACCCCCGCTACGTCGAGGCGGTGGAGCACGTCGTTGCGACCGCGCAGAAGCGCGGCATCCCCGCCGGACCCCACTGCTTCAACGAGGACTCCCTGCTCCGCTGGATCAAGACCGGTATGCGCTTCGTGCTTTTCAGCGCGGATGTGCGCGCGTTGGGAGATGGGTTCCGCCCCACGCTCACCAAGGTGCGGGGTCCGGTGGCGCCGCGCTGACCATCGCCCAATCGAGTAGCGTGATTCATCTAGCGGTTCGCGGTGCGGAGGCCATCCGGCGCCAACTCGAGCTGCGCCTGCGCGACGCCACCGTGGCGTCGTCCGCCGGGGACGACGCCCCACCCAATGGCTGCGATGCCGTCGCCTTTCTGGAGTCACGCCCGTCGGACGCCTCGTCAATCCGCCGGTGCCTCGAGGCCCGCCAGCACGTCCTTCTGGTGGCGCAGCCGTGGCTCACCGGGGACGTGCTGGACGGCCTGGCGGATGAGGCCTCCCGCTCGGGCGCCCACCTGGCCGTCCTGAACCCGGATCGGTTCCTCCCCTCCCGACAGCTCATCCGCCAGCAGCTCGACTCCGGCCGGCTGGGCCAGCCGGGACTGGTTCGCAGCCACCGGTGGGAGCACGCGGCGACCGTGGCGCATCTGGGCGGGGCAGCTCCTGAGTGCGCGAGTGCGGCCGCGGACGTTCCCACACCGGTCGCGCGTGAGCTCGACGTCGCCCTGTGGCTGATGGGCACCGCTCCCAATCTGGTCTATGCCCGATCGCCGGGAGGTGATCCGGGCGACTCGCCTTCCGGGCGCTCGATGCAGGTGCATCTCGGGTTTCCCGGCGGTGGCATGGCGCTGATCGACTACGTCGACAGCCTGCCCGCAGGCGATGGTTATCGGTCGCTGTCGGTCATCGGCTCCACCGGCGCGGCCTACGCCGACGACCTCCAGAACGTGCAGCTGGTCTACGGCGGCGGTCACCCCAAGGCGGTCGTCGCCGGCGAGGGCGGCCGGGAGCTGGTGGCGCTCGTGCAGGACTTCGTGTCAGGACTGAGTCGGGGGTTGGCGCCAACTCTGCCCGCCAGCACTACCGCCTGGCGGACCGCCATGGCCGTTGCCGGCGTTGCTCGTACATCGGCCGCCACTCGTCAGGCAGTCCCGCTGGAGAGCGCCTGAGATGGCAGCTCCTCGCCTGCGCTGCGCCGTATTGAGCGCCGTCAAGCACGACTACGTCGCGCGGGGCATCGCCGCCCACCCCCGCTTCGAGCTTGTCGTCGTGGCCGACGATCCCGACGTTCCCGATTGGGCCCACGCGCGGAACCAGCAGTTTGCCGGTGCATACGCCATCCCGTACGTGCGTGACGTCGACGCCGTGCTGCGGGACTACGACGTCCAGGTCGCCATCGTCAGCCCGGAGGCCGCGCGACACTGCGATCTCAGCATCCGGGCCGCCAACGCCGGCAAGCACATCGTGCAGGACAAGCCCATGGCCACCCAGCGCGCTGACGCCGACCGGCTCGTCGAGGCCGTCGAGCGCAGCGGTGTGAAGTTTCTCATGTAGAACCGCTCCACGATGCCCGTCGTGCTGCACGCGCGCGCGCAGATCGAAGCTGGCGTTATCGGAACCCCCCGCATGATCCACGTCGATTTCTACTTCGCCAAGGATTCCGGTCCGCCCAAGGCGCCCCGGCCGCCTGGCACGTCGCCGCTCGCGTGGCACGCGCATCAAATTGCAGCGCACAGTGATGGCTCAGACGGTGGGCTGGGGCAGCGGCCCATGGGCGAGCTGGAGATCGAGGGCATCTACCCCCTCGCCTATATCCGCTATTTGACCGGCGCCGAGGTGCGTCGTGTCTTCGCGCGCTCCACTGCGCACTTCCACCAGGTCAACGTGGACAACGGGGTGGAAGACCTGGCGACCGTGACCCTGGAGATGGACCGCGGACTGACCGGCTCGCTCGCCATTGGGCGCATCGGCGCCGCCAGCCACCCCAGCGGTGGGGAGATCAAGATCCACGTCGTCGGCACCAAGGGCGCACTGGTCGTTAGCGAGGCGAGACCGGAGGTGGGGATCTACTATCGCGACCAGCCACCGAAAGAGGCCCGCCGGCGCCGCGTCGCCGGCGAGTATGACTACCTCCTGGCGGACGACTTCGCCCGCGCCATCGACGAGGACCGCGACACCCTCCTCAACGCGCACGCCAGCCAACGCATCCTGGCCACCGTCGAGGCCGCCCTGCTCTCCTGCCGCACCGGCCAGCCGGTCGAGTGTGACTAAGGCGTGGAACTGAGGTACACCAGCTCACTCTGCAGCTCGGCGGGCGTGCGACTCGCGGTCAAAAATCTCATCTCGGTTGGCGTGGTAGTAGGCCAACGCGGCGTGAACCTGAGCCAGATTGAGGTGGCCAAATCCGTCGGCAATCTGCTCGGGAGTGTAGCCCTCATGGTGATAGACGACGAGGCGCGTGACACGCACGCCGGTGCCGGTGACGTAGGCGTCACCGCTCTTGAACTCCGGCCTCTTTGAGCTGACCGTGCCGATGTCTACCGAAGCTACCATGACCAGCTCCTGAGATAACCCTAGACCCTACAGTACCACGCTGTCGCGTGTGACGGGTTGAGGTTCCGCCACTTTCAGAACCTTGGTACCAACCTCCGGTTTTGGCGGCAGTGGGAGCCCCTCATCACGCAGCCAGCGCTCCAGCGGATGATCTCGGAATGTAGCCGGCAGTTTCACACGCGCGCCGCCGTGACGGTGCGATTCATACACCGCCATGATCATCTCCAGCGCCCATCGTGCGGCCCGGCCGCTGCTGCGGTGCTCGCGCCGCTCCTCGATGGCGGCAACCAGCTCCTCGACCATCGCCGTGTGGTGCGGCGCCTGTAGGCCGCGCTCTTGGAACCGCCCCGGCGCTATCTCTCGTGCCGGGGCAACCATGTGCTCCAGTTGACCCGGCGGCGCCCACGGGCCGCGGTGCCGGTAGACATCCACGTGGTTGCTCGTGCCACCCAGAAAGAGGACGCCGTCCGTGCCCAGCAGCTCCAGATTGGGATTCCATGATCCTCCCGTTGCGCCGCTCTTGATCGGCTGGAAGTACGACTCGAGCGTGGCGGTGAGTCCGCCGTGCAGCCCCTCTTGCGGACCAAAGCCAAACGTCGCGCTGCACCGGTCGCCCAGCACGAGGCCGCAGTCCCGGTCACGCGGCCATGCCGTCTGGCTGTACATCACGTCTTGCAGTGTCGCCAGACGCTGCGCGTCATCCGGCCGCCCGGTCCCACCTACCCCAACCGTGAGGTGAGCCGAGACCCACGCCGGATCCCCCGCGTAGATCCGCAGCAGATCGAACACGTGGGTCAGCAGCTCCATCAGCGAGTTACCCGCCGGCCGCCCCCCCTTGTCGATCATTCGGGCAGCGCGCGGGTCGCCGATGGTGCCTTCTGACAAGAGCCGCTCGACGAGGAACGTGTTGGGGATCATGCGCGTCTGATGGTTGATCGCCAGCCGCGCCCCCGCCGCGTCACACGCCTCTATCATGCGATCGGCGTCCGCCAGCGTCAGTCCGATCGGCTTCTCGCACAGGATCCCCCGCACGCCCATCTCAGCCGCCGTGATGACGGTGGGGGCATGCTGGGGCGCCTGAGTGCAGACGTCCAGGATGTCCAGCCGCTCGCGCTCGATCATCTCTCGCAGGTCGTTGTACAGAGCCGAGACGCCATACGCCGCCCCCGCCGTGCGCAGATTGGGCTCGTACACGTCGCACAGCGCCACCAGCTCCACGCCCCGCGCGGCCTGGAGTCCCTTTGAGTGGTCCCGGCTAACGCCGCCGCACCCAACCAGCCCGGCCCGGAGTGGGGCGGCGGCCGGTGAGGCTGCGTTGCTGCGCGGTGAATCGCTGCTCATGTCACACTACACACCTTTCGGTCGAGGAAACACACCACCGAAGTCGCTGCTATCCTACAGCGGCGGGCGTTGGCGGGGTCGGCTGCCAACTACCGCGCGACCGGGAACTGCTTCTCCTTGAGGAGCGGCTCCCAGTCTATGTCCAGGAGCCGCGCCAGGGAGTCGTTTGCGTCGGCTGTGATGGGATCGCCGTGCGCGCCGGCGATCATGTAGATCGGTGCGTCCAGGAGCGCGCGTAGGCTGGTCTTGAGCCAGTCTGACGTGCAGCGCTCTAAGTAGAAGGGACCGGCGCCTAGGTACAGCCCGGGTTCGCCCCGCCGCGGGTGTGGCCCCGCCGGATTGAGGCGGTTGAAACCACCGTTGAGCGCGTCTCCCGTGAAGAGGACACGCCGCTCATCCTGCAATTTCCAGATGAGCACGGTGTCACCCGGAAAGGCGCCGCCGTCGAGCTTGTGGGCTCCGAGACTGCCGGGGAGCGTGTCGCCGTGCCTGTACAGGTGGTCCGGGATGCCGTCGTAGAGGCTGCCGTAGGCGGGCGCGTGCACCGGCGCACCCCACTTTTCCTTGTAGGCGTAGGCCGCGCGCTCGTGCATGTCGTTCGTCAGCACGGTCACTCTAGGTGTGCTGCCCAGCAGAGAGAGGAGACGCTGCTCCCCATCAGAAGTCAGCGTCTCGGGATCTACCAGGACGGGTCCGTCTGTTGTGACCAGGGCATAGGAGTCCCAGCTGCCGGGGCTGTCCCACCAGGTGGTCCAGCGGATGAGTTGCGGTTTCTCCTCAGTCCCCAGGAGGATGGAGATCGTGGATGTGGCCGGGCGCTCGTCGGTCATGACGCACTATAGAGGGCTAAAGGGGAACGCGCTCGCCGTACTGTGCGATCTCCGCCTGCCAGCCCAGCCGCTGCTGGATCGCGCTGGCCAGCGCGGTGGCCGCCTCGGGCTCGCCGTGCACCAGGAACAGCCGCTCGGGTTTCTTCTCCAGGCCGCCCAGCCAGCGCACTAGCTCGGGCTCGTCGGCGTGGGCCGAGAATCCATCCACGAAGCGCACGTCCGCGTGCACGGGCACGTCTTCGCCGTGGATCTTGATCGCCCGGGCGCCATCTAGCAGAAGCCGGCCGCGCGTGCCTTCCACCTGGAAGCCAACCAGGAGCACCACCGTGCTCTTGCGAGGCAGGCGGTGCTTGAGATGATGGAGGATGCGCCCACCAGTCGCCATCCCGCTGGCGGAGATGATGACGGCGGCCTCGTTCAGGTCGTTGAGAGACTGGGACTCGGTACGCGTGTGCGTGTATCTGACGCCACCCTGCGTCGACCATTTGAGCGCTTCGGTACGCCGGCGCCCTTCCTCCCCAGACGCATACAGGGTGGGATCGTGCGCTTCGTCGTGGGCCAGGAAGATGCGCGTCGCTTCGATCGCCATCGGACTGTCGACGAAGATGGGCAACTGTGGCACCCGCCCGGAGAGCATCAGGTGGCGCAGCGCGTAGAGCAGGTCTTGCGTGCGGCCCACCGCGAACGCGGGGATGAGCAGCACGCCGTTGTTTTGCACCGCCTGCTGCACCGCGGCGGCTAACCCGTCTTCCGGCGGCTCTGTCGAATGCATCCGGCCGCCGTAGGTGCTCTCCATGACGATGATGTCGGCGCCGGTGGGAGGAGTGGGGTCGCGCAGCAGCGGATTGACGTAGCGCCCGATGTCGCCGGAGAAGAGAAGCTGGCGGCCGTCCGGCAGCGTGAAGCGCGCGGTGGCGGAGCCGGCAATGTGTCCGGCGTCCTCAAAGTTGACGGCCAGGCCGGGCGTGACCTCCCAGCTGACGCCGTAGTCACGCGCCCGCAGCCGGCGCAGGCTGGCATACGCATCGGCCGAGGTGTATAGCGGGAGCGCGGGCTCGTGCTTGGAGAAGCCCCTCTTGTTGGCGAAAGCGGCGTCCTCTTCCTGGATGTGGGCCGAGTCCGGCAGCATCACCCGCAATAGGTCTACCGTGGCCGGCGTCGCGTACGCGCGCCAGTCGCTACGCTCGTTGCGCTCGTTATTCAGCGCCACAAGGCGCGGCAGGTACCTGGAGTGGTCCAGGTGGGCATGCGTGAGCACGATGGCGTCGAGCTGGCGCTCCATGAACTCGGGGTGCGACCAGTTTCGCTCGCGCCACACTTTGGGCCCCTGGAACAACCCGCAGTCCAGCAGCACCCTGGCGTTGTTTGAATGGAGGAGAAACTTGCTGCCGGTGACCGTGCCGGCAGCGCCCCAGAACGTGACGGATGAGGGAGAGCTACCTTTAGCGCGTCGCCCGGTCGCGCGGGCGGGTGCCGTTACTTCGGGTGGGGGGGGCGCGAGCGGCGCGACGGGTGTTGGTTTACCGGGAGATTCTCTGGTTGGACGGCGCGTGCGCATACGGACGCGGTTTGACCTGCGGGTCACGTTGACTCCGTTCGCATCGGACCATACCGTCTGGGCCGACCCATCACGCCGATGAAGTGGGACATGTCTTCCGTGAGCGGCAAAAACGAGGCGGGTTGGACACGGTGGTCTGTCGCGGCACCTAGCTCGCCCAGATAATCAGCCCTGGCTCAAACGGCGTGCTCAGGTCCGGGTGGGACGGGATCACCCGGATGCTGTAGCCGTGCAGGCCGCTCGTGCGGCATGGAATCTCGCCTTCGTACGTATAGGCGCCATCCGCCACCCCACTCTGCCCTCCAGGCCCGCCCGGCCCATTCAACCCCGCGGCGCCGTTCGAGCCACTCGTCGAAACCTTCATCCCCACCGCCTGACCCCGCGTAATCTGCCCATCCGCGTCAACCGGGCCGTCATACAACTGCACGCTGACGTCCTCCGGCTTGAGCACCCCCAGCCGGACCCGCGCTTTCACCGGCAGCTCCATCCCGACCGCGACGTCCGCCGGGTTGGCATCCACCTGCTCGATACGCACCTCTTTCCACGCCGCGGTAAGCAATCTCTTCCAGGAGATCAGCCGCTTCGCGCCCGCCAGGTCATCCGACGTCAGCCGGCCGTGACGCCGCGCGCTGGGCAGGTAGTACCCCTCGGTGTATTCACGCACCATGCGGTTAGTGTTGTAGACGTCCCCCAGCTCGCGGATGCTGTTCTTCATCATCTGGATCCACCCGCGCGGCAAGCCATCCGGGCCACGCTCGTAAAAGAGCGGGACCACTTGCTTCTCTAAGAGCTCGAATACCGCGCGCGCCTCGACGTGATCCTGATAGCCGGCATCCTCATACTCTTCGCCATTTCCCACTGACCAGCCCAGGCCCGGCTTATACGCCTCGTCCCACCAACCGTCCAGCACACTCATGTGCAGCACGCCGTTTATCGCCGCTTTCATGCCGGACGTGCCACTCGCCTCCATCGGACGCCGGGGCAGGTTGAGCCAGATGTCACAGCCCGAGACCAGGTAGCGCGCGACGTTGAGGTCGTAGTTCTCGATGAAGACGATGTGCCGGCGCAAATCGTCACGCCGCGCCAGGCGCACGATCTCCCGGATCAGCTCCTTGCCACCGTTGTCCTGCGGGTGAGACTTGCCGGCGTAGATGATCTGCACCGGGCGATCCCGGTTCTTCAAGATGGCCGCCAGCCGCTCGACGTCCTGATGGAGCAGCGTAGCGCGCTTGTAAGTGGCGAACCGGCGCGCAAAGCCGATCGTCAGCGCTTCCGGATTGAGCACTTCGCCGGCCTGCTCGATCTCCGCCGCGCTGACGCCACGCTTGGCCAGTTGCTCGCGCAGGCGCCGCCGGGCGAAGCTGACCAGCCGCTCGCGCCGGCGCTCGTGCGTGCGCCACATCTCCTCTGACGGAATCTCGTCCACGCGCGACCAGACACGACGGTCTTGCTCATCCCGGCTGACCCCCTCTTCGGTCCAGCGCGGGCCGAGGTAGCGGTCGTACAGGGTGGCCATGTCCTCAGACACCCAGGTGAGTGCGTGCACACCGTTGGTGACGCTGGAGATGGGCACCTCATGCGTTGGGACGTTGGGGTAGAGCCCCGGCCACAGCTTGCGCGCAACCTCGCCGTGCAGCTTGGCGACGCCATTCGTTTGCGATGCAAGGCTGATCGCCAGGAACGCCATGCTGAACGGTTCGCTGGCGTCATTCGGGTTCAGGCGCCCGAGCGCCAGGAACTCCTCCCGCGAGATACCGAGCTTGGCGTACCAGTCCCCGAAGTAGCGGTCCATCACGTCCGGCGGGAACAGGTCTATCCCGGCCGGCACTACCGTGTGGGTGGTGAAGACACTGCCGGCGGCGATGACCTCCTTGGCCTCCCCGAATGCAAGGCCGCGCTCTTCCATGAGGCGCCGGATGCGCTCGAGCCCCAGAAAGGCCGAGTGCCCTTCATTCATGTGCCAGACCGCAGGTCGATGCCCCATCGCTTCCAGCGCCCGGGCCCCGCCGATGCCCAACAAGATCTCTTGGCGAATACGCACGTCGCCGGTCGAGTAGAGGCGCAGCGATGCCTCTCGGTCTTCCGGCGCAGTTGCAGGGACGTTGCTGTCTAACAAGTAAAGTGACACTCGGCCAACCTGGGCGCGCCAGACCTGGGCGTGAAGCTGCCGGCCAGGGAGGTCTACGGAAATCTTGACAGGCGAGCCGTCGGGCCTGCGTTCGAGGACGAGCGGGAGGTTGTAGAAGTCGTTGTCGGGGTATTGCTCGCCCTGCCAGCCGTCCGCGCTGAGGTACTGTGTGAAGTAGCCCTCCTGGTAGGCCAGCCCAACGGCGACCATCGGAATGCCCAGGTCACTGGCGGACTTGATGTGGTCGCCGGAGAGGACGCCTAGTCCGCCCGAGTAGATGGCAAGACATTCTGTCAGCCCAAACTCCATCGAGAAGTACGCGACGGAGAGGTCGCTGCCGGGATGGGCTTGGGCAAACCAGGGGCGAGGGCCATTGGCCAATCCCGATCGAGTAGCGCCAGCGGCGGCGGTCGCGGCTTTCGCCGCGGCACCGTTCGAGCCGACGTATTCGTCCAGCCGCTCGCACCCCCGCTGGTACTGCGCCACAAAACCATCGTCGGCCGCCGCCTCGTCCAATCGCTCCTGCCTCACTGATCCCAGCATCAACACCGGGTTGTGCCGGGAGCTCTCCCATAGCTCGGGATCCAGCCGCCGGAACAGGTCGCGCGTATCCCTATCCCAGGCCCAACGCAGATTCAGCGCGATCTCCCGCAGACGCCCCAGCGCCTCCGGTATTGAGGGGACGATGGTGAACGTACGCAGCGGCCGGGTGGACATAAGTGGACGATGGTAACGAGGCTTAGGGTGTTACCGGGCGGTATCCTGCACGGCACGTTTTCGTCGGTGGCGGCGTTGCAAACATCGATGTCCGCACAGGCGTGGTTGTCAATGCCAAACGACACGACTGACCCGACGACCCTGCCGGACGCCCTTCCCCTGGCGGAGCGAGCGCCGCTCGCTCTGGAGGAAGGAG
>Ga0136614_10001776_pt1 | contig 12944 bp, 14 predicted proteins | sample AntDrymUQ2792106_2_FD_106643 | JGI IMG/M metagenome (GOLD analysis project Ga0136614, IMG submission 106643) | Polar desert sand microbial communities from Dry Valleys, Antarctica - metaG UQ279 (21.06) | ecosystem: Environmental > Terrestrial > Soil > Desert | place: Antarctica: Dry Valley...
AGTCGTCGCGGGCGTCGAAGGCCTGCAGCCGCGCCGCAAAGTCCTTGGCCGCCGAGGTGGCGTCCTCCAGCAGCTCGCGGCGGACGTGGAAGAACAGGTGCAGCACGCCCCAGCCCTGGCTGGGAGTGACAGGCGAGGTTGGCATGCTGCCAGGGTAGACGCCGCCGGCCGCGGCGGGCCTGCGCTCGGAAGCATGGAGCAAGGTGCGCTACCTCCGGATGCGCCAGGCAGCGCTTCATCCGGGTAGCGCTGCGCCGATACTCTCGCGCGCATGGACCTAACGGTGGACGGCGCGGCCGTGGCGACGCTCGACCGCGGCGACGGCCCTGGCGCACCCCTGCTGTGCGTGCACGGGTTCACCGGCTCCAAGGAGGACTTCGAGCCGGTGCTCGACGCCCTGGCCGCCGAACGTCGCGTGGTGGCCGTGGATCTGCCAGGACACGGTGGCACCCCCGGCCCCGACGACCCGGCCGCCTACGGGCTGGAGATGGTCGCCGGTGGGTCCTGCGGGCGGCCGACGCGCTGGGGCTGGGGGAGTGTCATCTGCTCGGGCACTCGTTGGGCGGGTTGATCGCGCAACGCGCCGCGGCGGTCGCCAGCCAGCGGCTGCGCTCGCTGATCCTGGCCGACACCGGGCTGGGTGCCCAGCGCCAGGAGCGTGCCGACCACAAGATCCGTATCGCCGTCGCCGCGCGCGATGCCGGGCTGGCTGCTGCCCTGACCGTCGCGCAGGAGCCGCTCGGCACCGCGTCGCCTCACTCGATCGACGAGGACCCCGAGCGCCAGGCCTTCGAACGCGACCGCTTCCTGACGCTCAACCCCGCCGCGGTGATCGGCGAGGTGCGCGCCCTGCTCGCCGCCGCGCCGCTCGGGGCGTTCCTGCGCGGCATCGACATCCCCGTTCTGGTGCTGCACGGCGAGGACGACCAGTCGTGGAATGCGGTCGAGCAGGCGCTGCTGGTGCGCTCCGTCGCCGGTGCTGAGCACGCGGTAATCGCCGCTGCGGCGCACTGCCCGCAGCTGGAAAACCCGAAGGCCTGGGTGGCCACCGTCGCTGACTTTCTGGCCCGAGCCGACGATATCGGGGCGCGACCGCCTTCGGCGACCTGAGCGCCGCCCCCGCCCGCGCAGCGTCACCGTTACGATGCCCGGCGGAGCACCACCCGGCGGGTCCAAGGCCCCGTCGCGGCGGCGTGCACGACAGGCGACAGGAGCCAGGCATGGCGCAATACAGCAAAGGTGACACGCCGGTCGCGATCGTCGACGACCAGAACCTGACGTCGCGGCTGTGGGAACGCTCGGCGGCCGGTGATGCTCGCCAGATCCTGCGGTGGTCGGTGGACGGCCAGTGGCGAGGCATGGACTGGCCGCAGCTGGCGGCCCGCGTGCGCGGCGTTGCGGCCGGGCTGATCGCCCTTGGCATTCAGCCCGGTGATCGCGTCGCCTTGATGAGCAACACCCGGGTGGAGTGGACGGTCGCCGATCTCGCCATCCTGTCCGCCGGTGCCGTCACCGTGCCGCTGTACGAGACGTCGTCAGTGGAGCAGTGCGCGTGGATCCTTTCTGACTCCGGCGCCAAGGCGGCCATCGTCGCGTCCGCCGACCAGGCCAAGCAGATGGACGCCGCGCGAGAGGGCGCCGCCAACCAGGACGACTTCGGCGTGTTCGTGCTGGACGACGGTGGCCTTGACGCGTTGGCGGAGCGTGGCGATACGAACACGGCCGAGCAGGTTGCGCAGCGCGTCGCCGCGACCACCAGCGACGATCACGCCTCGGTCATCTACACGTCGGGCACGACCGGGAACCCGAAGGGCTGCCTGCTCACGCACGGCAACGTGCTGTCGACCGCCCGTCAGACCGAGACGATCATGCCGGAGCTGTTCGGTCCCGACGAGTCGACGCTGATGTTCCTGCCGTTGGCGCACGTGTTCGGGCGGATCGGCCAGTTCGCGTGTCTGGAAAGCAACACCGAGCTGGGCTTCGCGCGCTCGGTCGAGACGCTGGTGGATGACCTGGCGACGTTCCGCCCCACGTTCCTGCTGTCGGTGCCGCGGGTGTTCGAGAAGGTCTTCAACGCCGCCCAGCGCAAGGCCGAGGGGCCCAAGCGCAAGGTGTTCGACTTCGCCGTGGCCACATCACGGGAGTGGGCGACCGCCCCGCACCCGGGGCCGGTTACCAACCTCAAACGGGCCGTGGCTGACAGGTTGGTCTACCGCAAGCTGCGCGCCGCGCTTGGCGGGCGTGTGCGCTACTGCGTCTCGGGAGGGGCGCCGCTGGCCGAGCATCTCGCGCACTTTTTCAACGCAGGCGGCATCACCCTCCTCGAGGCCTACGGGCTGACCGAGACCAGCGCGGCCTCGGCACTCAACTCGCCGTCGAAGAGGCGCCTCGGCACCGTCGGACGGCCCAACGCCGGCAGCGAGTTCCGCGTCGCCGCCGACGGCGAGCTGCTGCAGCGGGGCCCGGGCGTCTTTACCGGCTACTGGAAGAACCCGAAGGCCACCGCCGAGGTGCTCGACGACGACGGCTGGTTCCACACCGGCGACCTCGGTGCCATCGACGACGACGGGTACATCAAGATCACCGGTCGCAAAAAGGAGATCATCGTCACCGCGGGGGGCAAGAACGTCGCTCCGGCCGTTCTCGAGGAGCGGCTCAAGTCGTATCGCCTGGTGTCCCAGGCGGTAGTCGTGGGTGACAACCGGGCCTTCGTGGCGGCGCTGGTGACCCTGGAACCCGACGAGTTGGCGGCCTTCGCCAAGGAGCACGAGCTGTCGGGTTCGCCGGCGGAGCTCGCCGAGAACCAGACCGTGCGCGCCGAGGTCGACAAGGCGGTCGAGCACGCCAACCAGGCCGTGTCCAAGGCCGAGTCGATCCGCAAGGTGGCGGTTCTACCGCGCGACTTCACCATCGAGCACGGCGAGATGACCCCGACGCTCAAGCTCAAGCGCTCGGCGATCACCGAGCACTTCGCCGACGAGATCGAGGGGCTGTACCGCTGACCCCGCCCGGCCCGCTCGGGCCGCCCCGGCGGCTTGAGCGCTCGCTGATCAGGTCAGGTTGCGCGCGACTCGGTTCCCTAGCACGGCCCCGACTGCGGCCAGCAGCGCCCCGCCCCAGCGGACGAGGGGGCGCAGCGTGCGCGCACGACCCAGCGACACGACATCGGTGGCGTCCACCAGACTCCCGGCCTCCACCCAGCCGCGCAGTGCGGAAGGACCGCGCCGGGCGGCGAGCTCGGCGCCAAGGCCAAGCGCCAAATCGCGCGAGGCGATCATGCGCAATCCGACTACCGCCTCGTCGGACGGCGCCAGCGGGTGGCGCAACGCACGATCCAGCAGCCGCCGGGTGCGCAGCAACCCCAGCACGCCGATGAGCATGCGGCAGCGAGCGATCGCCAGCGCCACAGCGCCCGGCTGCTCGACCAAGGCTCGGTCAAGTGTCGTCATCTGCGTTCCTTCCCAAAAGCGGGGTGGGCCAGGAGTGCCACCTACCCACCAACCGGGCATCCGAGCCGGCGGCCCGGCGCTAGCGTGGGCCTGGTGAGCATCGAGCAGCTGCCGACCTGTTACCGCCATCCCGACCGCGAGACGCGGCTGTCGTGCTCCAACTGCGAGCGCCCCGTGTGCATCGACTGTGTGCGCACCGCGTCGGTCGGCCAGAAATGCCCGGAGTGCTCGGCGCCGTTGCCGGGCGCCCGCACCCTTGACATGAACGACGTGCGCCGAGGGCAAACGCGGACAGCGATCGTCAGCTACACGATCCTGGCTGTGTGCGTCGCGATCTTCGTCATCGGGTTCGTGGCGCCGCCGCTGGGCGACCTGCTGCTGTTCTACGGCGTGCAGGCCAACGAGCTGGTCGCCGACGGGCAATGGTGGCGGCTGCTGACCGCGGCGTTCTTTCACGACCCTTCCAGCATCGTCCACATCGCGTTCAACATGTGGGCGCTGTACGTCTTCGGACCGCAGTTGGAGCGCGAGGTCGGGTCGGCGGCGTTCCTGGCGCTGTACGTCGCCGCCGCGCTCGGCGGTGGCGTCGCCTTCTACCTGCTGGCGCCTCGCGGTGTGGCCGTGGGCGCATCGGGTGCGATCTTCGGGCTGTTCGGGGCTTGGCTGGCGGCGTCCTACCGGCGCCGGCGGACCGCAGCGGGGGCGGCGAGCCTGCGTCAGCTGCTCGTGCTGCTCGGTATCAACATGGCTCTGGCCTTCGCTCCCGGCTTCAACATCGCCTGGCAGGCGCACGCCGGCGGGCTGGTCGCGGGCTTCCTGATCGCCCTTGCCTGGTCGGCGCCGCAGCTGCATAACAGCGCCGCGCGGCGAACCGCCGTCGCGGCGGCCGTGGCCGCCGTCGCCTTGGCAGCGGCGGCGCTGGGCTAGGGTGCCGGTGATGCGCATCGACACCTGGGACTCGGTGTTCGTGCGGGCGCGCCGGCGCGACGTCCATCCCTGGCTGGCTGACCTCGGCGGATGGCACCGCTGGTGGCCCGGCCTGCAGGCGCGAACCCTTGGCGGCAGCCCGCGGGCGACCGCCGACACCCGGGCCCCGTGGGCGACCGCCCACAATCCAGTCCCGTGGGCGACCGCCCACATCTGCGCCCCGTGGGCGACCGCCCACACCTCAACACTGTCGGTCGTGCTGCAGCCACCGGGCGGCCGCCGCCGACCGCAGCGCTACTCGGTGCGCCTGGCTACGGTGCGACCGGACCTCGGCGTCAAGCTGCACTACCGCGGGGACCTGAACGGCGAAGCCGAGTTCTACTACCTCGACGAACCCGGCGGCTGCGTCGTCCACTACCTGGTGCACGCGCAGGCAGGGCCACACGCGCCGCTGCCGCGCCTGGTCGCCGACCACCGCGCCGCCGCCCGGTCCGGGCTCAACGCGCTGAAGGATCGGCTGGAGGCCGGCCGGGAGGCCGGCGCCGAGCCCGATCCCGCCCTGCTGGCCGACCAGCGGCTGGCGATCGCCGAGTTCCGTGCCCGCGTTGCGGCAGCTGAGCGCCGCCGCGTCACCCCCACGCCGCCGGAGGCCAGGTGATGCGCTGTCCCAACTGCGCCGCCACCAACCCGGAGCATGCCCGCTGGTGCGGTCAGTGCTTCGTCCCGCTCAAGCAGACCGAACCCGACACTGAGCCGGTGCCAACCCCTGTCGCGCCGGCCTCGCCGGTGGTGTCCGTTCCCGCAGAACCGGCCGGCGGCCCATCTTCTGCGTCGCCTCCGCAGGTGATCCAGCAACTGCGGACGCCGGGCATGCGCCGGCGTGGCGACGAGGTGGAGTGGGAGTGCCCGCGGTGCGGCGAGTATCACAGCATGGATCAGCTGGCCTGTGACGTCTGCGGTGCATCGTTCGCTGACCGCTACCGACCCGTCGAGGCCGAAGCACCGCCGGTCAACTGGCAGCTGGCGCTGGTGCTGTCGGCATTGGCGCCCGGCGCCGGCCAAGTGGCGCTCGGCCGTTACGGCAGCGGTCTTGCGCGCCTGCTGCTGTTCGTCGTGTGGTTGCTGGGAGCCTTCGCTCTCCTGAGCGGGGCGGGTTCCGGTGCGGCATTCGTGGCGGCACCGCTATTGCTCGGCGCCACGGTGCTGTGGGTCACCGGCTTGGTCGACATCCAGCGGCTGCGGGAAGGGCGGCCGGTGCTGTTGAGCAACCGGGCGTTCTTGTGGCTGGTGGTGGCCGTGGTCGGCGTGTCGCTGCTCGGCCTGTTCGGCGCCTTCGTCACCATCTCGCGATGACGGGCTCGCGCTCAAGCAGCGCATCTGACGAGCGCGCAGACAGCGAGGACGAGCGCGTGGTGTCTGTCGCTGGCGTCACTCCGACGCCGTCGCAGCCCCCCGATACACTGCCGCTCATCGCCATCGGACCGGTGAGTGACCGGCCGACCGCAGCCGAGTCCGACAGTCGACATGGACGAAAGGGATCGCTTTCGTGGACGTCACCGCCGCTGATATCCGCAAGCTGGTGAACCGGCCGGTCACCGAGGAGCCCGTGACGACGGTGTACCTGAACACCGACGGGGCTCGCTTCCCGAAGACGGGCGACTACGAAGCGCGGCTGGACGGCTTGCTGCGCGATGTGCGTAAGACCGCCGACACCCTGCCTGAGCGCCGCCGTAGCGCCGCGCTGGCCGACGCCGCGGCCATCAGCTCGTGGGTTCGCAACGACTTCGAGCGGGACCAGGTGCGCGGCGTCGGGGTGTTCGCCTCCGCGGGGGAGGTCTTCGAAACCGTGCAGTCGGGCATCGGTGTCCGCAACATCGCTCGCGTCAACGATCGGCCATACGTCGTCCCGCTGGAGGCACTGCTGGGGCGCCATCATCACATCGCGCTGGTCATCGTCGAGCGCGACAAGGCCCGGATCTTCCGCTATCAGCTCGGCCGCTGCCGGGAGTGGTTGGGCATCGCCGCGGACGTGCACGGGCAGCACAAGCAGGGAGGCTGGTCGCAGAAGGGCTTCGAGAAAGGCATCGAGCAGGAGGTCGCCCTGCACTACAAGGACACCGTCGAGGTCTTGCGTCAGCTGCACGCCGAGCAGCCCGTCGACGCCCTGGTGCTGGCTGGCCCGCCCGCCGAAGCCGCCGAGTTCTCCAAGAAGCTGCACCCGTACCTGCAGCAGGTTGTGCACGGCGAGCCGTTGAGCCTGCCCGGCCACAGCAGCGCCGGCGAGGTCTGCACCCGTCTGGTCGAGGTCGAGCAGTCGCTGGTCTCCGGCAGGCGCAGCGCCCTGCTGCGGCGGCTGGCCGGCGCGCAAGGCCAGGGAACGAAGGCGGCTCGAGGACTGCGCCACGTCCTGGAGGCGGTCAACGGCAAGCGCGTGGAGGTGCTGTTCGTCGTCGAGGGTGCCGGCCAACCCGGATACCGCAGCTCCAACGGGGCGCTGGCGCTACACGACGAGGAGGCCGCGGCTTATGGCGAGCCGGTCGAGGTCGTCGACGATCTCATCGATGAGGTGATCGAGGAGGCCGTTCGCGCCAACGCCCACATCGAGCTGTTTCGCGACCCGGTCCGCCTCGACGGCCATCCCGTCGCCGCGCTGCTGCGCTTCTAGGGTTCCGCGGTGGCCGTCACCGGCACTGCCACGTTGGCCGTCGGGGTCGACGTCGGCGGCACCAAGATCGCGGCGGGCCTGGTGGGCGCGGATGGGTCGGTGATCCAGCGCCTGCGACGCGACACGCCGGCGACCGACGCGAAGGCGATCACCGAGCTGGTCGCCGACGTCGTCGGGCAGCTGACGCCACGGCAGCGCGGCACGGTCGTGCCCGTCGGCGTCGGCGCGGCGGGCCTGATCGACCGGGACGGCGTCGTGCGCTTCGCTCCCAACATCGACTGGGCGGACTATCCGCTGCGCGACGAGCTGCTGGCCCGCATCGACGCACCCGTCATCGTGGACAACGACGCGAACGTCGCCGCCTGGGGCGAGTACTGCGTGGGGGCCGGAGCCGGGGTCGCGGACTGCGTGGTGATGCTGACCGTCGGCACGGGCGTCGGCGGTGGGATGGTCCTCGACGATCGGCTGGTGCGTGGCTCCCACGGCTTGGCGGCAGAGCTCGGGCACCTCATCGTCGACGAGGGCGGGCAGTTTTTGTGCGGCTGCGGCAACCACGGCTGCCTGGAGACCGTGGCCAGCGGCACCGCGGTCGGGCGCTTCGCGCTGCAGGGGTTAGCCGACGGCTCGGCACCGCGCGACACCGTCCTGCACGATCTGGAGCCGACCGAGGTGACCGGGAAGTCGGTGACCGTGGCGGCGCATGCCGGCGACGCCTACGCCCGCGAGGTCCTCGACTGCGTCGGCACTTGGCTCGGCGTGGGGATCGCGTCGATCACCAACGCCTTCGACCCGGCGCTGGTAGTCGTCGGCGGGGGAGCGATGCAGGCGGGTGAGCTGCTGCTGCGGCCCGCCCGGGCGGCTGCCCAGGCTCGCCTGCTCGGCAGGGGACATCGCCAGTTGCCGCCGGTCGTGCGCGCGCAGCTGACCGACGAGGCCGGCCTGGTAGGAGCGGCCCTGCTAGCGATGAAGCCGGAACCTGCGTGACCCGGATCGTCGTGGCGCTCGGCGGCAACGCCATCCTCGCCAAGGGAGCGCGCGGGTCGGTCGCCGAACAACGAGAGACGGTCCGCACCGCCTGCGATCAGCTGGTCGGGCTCGTCGCCGACGGCCACGAGCTCGTGGTCACCCACGGCAACGGGCCGCAGGTGGGGCGGATGCTGGTCCAGCAGCGCGCCGCGCAGCTGGAGGTGCCGCCGATGCCGCTGGACGTCCTCGACGCCCAGACCCAGGGACAGATCGGCTATCTGCTGGCGCAACAGTTGGGCAACGCGCTGCGCGCTGCGCAGTTGCACCACCCGGTCGCCGCTGTCGTCACCCAGGTCGTGGTAGATCCAGGGGATCCAGCTTTTGGGACGCCCGACAAGCCGGTCGGTCCGCACTACACCGAGACGGAGCTGGAGTTCCGCGTCCAGCGCGCTGACGGTGAGGACAGCCGGGACGGCCAGCGGTGGCAAGTCGACGAGGAGGCGTACCGCCTGGTCGACGGCGGGACCTGGCGACGAGTGGTCCCGAGCCCGCAGCCGCTGGACATCGTCGAGGCCGAGGCGGTCCGGCGCCTGTTGACCGCCGGCATCCTGCCGATCTGTGCCGGCGGAGGAGGCTGTCCCGTGGCGATCGGTGACGACGGCAAGTTCGCCGGCGTCGAGGCCGTGGTCGACAAGGACCGCACCGCCGCCCTGCTCGCGCGGCTGGTGGACGCCGAGGTGCTGCTGATCCTCACCGAAGTCGAGCAGGTGCTGCTGGACTATGGCACGGACTCCGAGCGGCCACTGGGCGAGGTGAGCGTGGCGCAGGCGCGCAAGCTGCTCGACGCGGGGCAGTTTCCGGCCGGGTCGATGGGCCCCAAGATCAGCGCCGCCGCTGACGTCGCCGAGCGCGGCGGCCTCGCGGTCATCACCAGCCTCGGCCGCGCTGCCGAGGCCCTGCGCGGCAACGCCGGCACGCGCATTGTCAGCGGCTAACGAGTGCTCAATCGCGCCGGGGACGGCCGTGCACCGCCCCGTTCTGGTCGTGTCTCGGGACGCGGTGCTACCGACGTTGCGCCGGCCGCTGGCGGCCGCGCTGCTGGTGGAACGCATCGTGCGCTTGGGTGCCGAACGGATGAGTGCGGTCTGCGATGCGCTGACATTCGCCGTGGAGTGCGACGCCGGGTAGGCGCTCGCCTCAGCCCTGCGCCGCCTCGGTGGTGCCCGGCTCGAAGGTCGCCGTGTCGGCGCGCAGGTCGGCGAGTTCCTCGGGGGCCAGGCGGTGGGCGAGCTGCAACAGGAACAGCCCGACGTCGGTCACGATCCCGGCGCTTTGCACCGAGCCCCGGTCCACCAGCTTGGTGACCGAGGCGGGATTGATGTCGACGCAGACCAGCGGTACGTGCGCTGGCAGCATGTTGCCGGTGGCCACCGAGTGCAGCAGGGTGGCGACCATCAGCGCGAAGCCGACCTCGGGGATGCGCTTGCGCATCTCGCCCTGCGCGGCGATCACGTCGCGGATGACCTCGGGCAGCGGACCGTCGTCACGGACGCTGGCCGCCAGCACGTAGTCGACGCCGTGGGTCACGACATGCCACATGATCCCCCCGGTCAGCGTGCCGTCGTCGACCGCCGCCTGGATCGACCCGCACTGGCGGATGCGGTTGATCGCGCGGACGTGATGCTCATGGCCGTGCTCGGTGGGTATGCCGTGCGACAGCGACACGCCCAGCGAGGTGCCGAACAGGTTGCCCTCGATGTCATGGGTGGCTAGGGCGTTGCCGGCGAACAGCACGTCCATGTAGCCCGCGCGGATCAACGCGCAGGTCGGCTCGACGCTGCCGGTGTGCACCAGCGCGGGTCCAGCGACCCACAGCACTTTCCGGCCGGCGGCCTTGGCATCGCGCATGCCTTGTGCGACCCGTTCGACGAGCAGGACCTGAGGCTTTTCTGAGGAGATCTCCGAGGTCATGAACTCGAAGGTGGTGCCCGAGTTGTCGACACGCGGCTTCTGGCGAGGCGTCACCCGCACGCCACCGACTCCCGTGACCACCTGCATGCCGGCCCGCGTGTCGTCCATCGGGACCGTCCGTGCCGTTGCAGTCTGCGGGTCGTACACCACGGCGCAGTCCATCTCGGGGTTGGCCACGTCCACCCAGCGCCGCTCGACACGGATGCGGGTGGGCAGGTTCGTCGTCGAGTAGAAGCCCTCCGGCAGGACGCCATCGCGCTCGATGGCCAGCACCGTGGCGTCCTCGTCGGTTGCCGGGTTGGCGCCGTAAGACTGCAGCCGCTCCAGCAGGGACACCAGCTGGTCGGGGTCGTCGACCTCAACGCGCAGCGCGACGTAGGAGGGGTCCTCGTGGCGCTTGCCGACGTCGAAGCGCACGATCTCGTAGTCGGCACCCCGTTCCATGACCTCGTCGAGCACCTGGCCGAGCAGTCGCGAGTCGATGACGTGACCCCGCAGCTCGACAACTTCGGAAGGGCGTTCCGGTCGCTGGTCGCTCATGCGCACGGAGGGTATCCGCCGGGGCGGGAAAGCCAACGGGCGGGAAGACATCCGCCGAGGTCAGGACCCAACAGCGGGGTTGAACCAGGCAGCGGCATACACTGCGCCGGCCGCCGGCCGGGTACAGCCCGTCCAGCCGTGGGAAGGAGGGCAAGCATGCGATCGGGAGACCGTGGGCCGGTGCTGTACCGGATGCTGCACGCGATGCTGCCCCCTGTCATCAACGCGGTGTGGCGCCCCCGTGTTGAAGGGCTGGGCAACGTCCCGGCTTCCGGACCGGCGATCATCGCCGCCAACCATCTGTCCTTCTCGGACTCCGTGTTCCTGCCAGCCGCGCTGCAGCGCCCCGTGTACTACCTGGGCAAAGCCGACTATTTCCGTGGCTGGCAGCGGTATTTCTATGAGAACGTCGGCGTGATGCCGGTCGCTCGGCAAGGTGGTGACGCCGGGGAGGCAAGCCTGCGCAGGGGCTTGCAGGTGCTGCGCCGGGGCCGTCTGCTGGGCATCTACCCGGAGGGCACCCGCTCGCCCGACGGACGGCTCTACCGCGGCAAGACCGGCCCGGCGCGCTTGGCCATGCGCAGTGGCGCCCCGATCATCCCCGTCGGGATCGTTGGCACGGACCGGGTGCTGCCCACCGGCGCCAAGCTGCCGAGGATGCACCAGGTGACGTTGCGCATCGGTCGCCCCTTGCACATCGCCGGACGGTACGGGCGATCCGAGGACAACCACTTCGCCCTGCGCAGCGCCACCGACGAATTGATGTACGAGCTGATGCTGTTGTCGGGCCAGGAGTACATTGACGAGTACGCCGCCAAGGTCAAGTCCGGCGAGGTCACCATCGGCTCCGGTGACCTGGAAGAGCTCGGGGGCCTCCTCGACGAACCGGACCTGCGCCGCGCCAGCTGAGGGCTAGCCCGGCGGAGCGGGGCAAGCCCGGCATCGGCTAAGGTCGTTGCGCATGCGCCGCCGCCCCCGAGGAGCCCATAGCGCGCCGCGCCCTCCGCGCTCGGCGAAGCCGGCCGGGTTGGCTGGCGCGCTGTTCGTCGCGGGTCTGGCGGTGGGTCTGCTCGGCGCCACCCTCGCGCCAGGACCGGCTCCACCCGCCGCGAGCATGTCTGAACGCGTGGCCTCGCGCGAAGTTCAGGCGCTGCCGGCGGATTCCTCGCCGGCCGACGCGCGTCCCGTGGGACGACGGGCGGCTCCCGATGAGGCATGTCGGCCAGCGTCATTGCGGCGACGGGCGGGGCAGCTCCTCGTCGTCGGCCTGCCCGACACCACGCGCGCCGACGACCCGCTGGCGCGAGAGGTCGTCGAGGTCGGCGTAGGCGGGGTGTTCCTGTCGGAGGTCAACGCCGTCGACACCCGGCAGGTGCGGGCCTTGGCCGACGGCTTGCAGCGTCGATCCGCGGTGCCGCTGCTGATCAGCACCGATGAGGAGTCGGGCCGGGTGTCGAGCTTTCGGGACCTGGTCGGTCCCTCGGCATCCGCGCGGACGCTGGCGGCAACGGGTCCTGCTCGCACGGTGCGTTCGAGGGCGCAGGACCTGGGGAGCCAGTTGGCGGGCATGGGTCTGACGGCCGACCTGGCGCCGGTGGCCGACCTCGACGCCGGACCGTGGCGGGGAGTGATCGGCGACCGCTCCTTCTCGGCGAATCCTGTGACGGCGGGGGAGTACGCCACCGCCTTCGCCAACGGGCTGGTTGATGCTGGCGTGCTGCCCGTGGCCAAGCACTTCCCGGGCCACGGCCGTGCCCCCGGCGACGTGCACCTGAAGCCGTCGTCGGTCGACGTCTCGCTGGACGAGCTGATGGCTACCGACGTGCGGCCGTTCGAGGCCATGGTCGATGCCGGCGTGCCCATCGTGATGCTCGGCCACGTCGCCTATGACGCCCTGGACCCCGACCGGCCGGCGAGTCTATCTAAGGCGTCCTACGAGCTGCTGCGGGAGCTGGGGTTCACCGGCGTGGCCATGACCGATTCGCTGGGCATGGGCGCGATCAACGGTCGTTGGAGCTTGCCCGAGGCCGCCGTACTTGCGGTGCGGGCGGGTGCCGACGCGCTGCTGGCCACCGACGGCAGGCAGGCGCGAGCGATGCGCGATGCCATCATCGAGGCGGTGCGCTCCGGGCGCTTGGACGCGACGCGGGTCAATCAGGCTGCCGCTCGGATGTTGACGCTCAAAGGCCTGGACCCGCACGCCCTCACCTGTCTGGACGCGCCGCCCCTACCAAAGATGGCGCGCCGTGCCGGGGCGGCCCAGGGCTCCTGACGCTCCCGGACTTTCCCGGTCCGGTGAACCACACCGTGGACTTGATGGGTGCGCAAAATCCAAGGAACGCCGTCACTGGCCGCCTTGATGTCTGCAGGCACGCCGTCGCGTCGTCCTGATGTCTCAAGTGCGCAGGCCGGTGTCCCCAACCGGG
>Ga0136614_10001777_pt1 | contig 12943 bp, 8 predicted proteins | sample AntDrymUQ2792106_2_FD_106643 | JGI IMG/M metagenome (GOLD analysis project Ga0136614, IMG submission 106643) | Polar desert sand microbial communities from Dry Valleys, Antarctica - metaG UQ279 (21.06) | ecosystem: Environmental > Terrestrial > Soil > Desert | place: Antarctica: Dry Valley...
ACCTGCATCCGGATGTCGATGAGCAGCCGGAAGGCCAGGTCGTGGGCGATCCATATCTCGGCCCAGTGCCCGGCGCTGCGGCCGAGGACGAACAGCCCGAGCGCGACCAGCCAGCCCTGGACGCCGGCCAACCCGGCACCGGTGGCGACCTCACCGACGATCACTGCGCCGGTGACGACCGCCCCGATCGAGCACACCTGGTGGAACACGATCGAGGCGACCGTCAGCACGAACACCACCGGGTGGGTCGCCACGAGCGGGATCAGCCGCAGGATCGGGAAGCGCGACGCGGAGACCGCGGCGGGCGACTCACCGGTGATCGTGGTCATCGGGGGTCTCCCTGGGCGGTGACGAGCCGGGCGTAGTCGCCCCGGCGGTCGATCAGCTCGGTGTGCTCACCGATCTCGACCACGGCGCCGCCCGACAGCACCACGATGCGGTCGGCGCGGCGCACGGTGGAGAGCCGGTGGGCGATCACCAGGGTGGTCCGGCCCGTGGTCAGCCGGTCCAGCGCGTCGGTGATGGCCTGCTCGTTCTGGGCGTCGACGGCCGAGGTCGCCTCGTCGAGCACCAGCACGGGCGCGTCCTTGAGCAGTGCCCTGGCGATCGCGATCCGCTGCCGCTGCCCGCCGGACAGGGTCAGGCCGCGCTCGCCCACCATCGTCTCGTACCCGGCGGGCAGCGAGGCGATGAACGCGTGCGCGTTGGCCGCCCGGGCCGCCTCGACCAGCTCGTCGAGGGTGGCGGCCGGCCGGGCCAGCCGCAGGTTGTCCGCGACCGTCCCGTAGAACAGGTAGGTGTCCTGGGACACCACCGCGACCTGCTCGCGCAACGAGTCCAGTGTGACGTCGCGGATGTCGAGCTCGCCAAGGCGGATCCGGCCGGAGTCCGGGTCGAAGAACCGCAGCAGCAGCGCGACGACCGTGGACTTGCCGGCGCCGGAGCGGCCGACGATCGCGACCGTCTCCCCCGGCGCGACGTCGAACGACACGTCGGCGACAGCCGGCCCGGCCCGGGTCTCGTAGCGGAACGTGACGGCATCGAACGTGATCGTCGGCGGCTCGGACGTCCGCTCCAGACGCACCGCGCCGGGGCGGTCACGGACCTCGGGCACCGCGGTGAGGATGTCGGCGATGGCCCCCGACGCGGCGATTCCCAGGTAGCCCGCGTGCCAGTACCCGGTCAGCTCGCGGAACGGCCGGAAGGCCTCGTTGGCCAGCACCAGCACCAGGAACAGCGACGGCAGGTCCAGCGAGCCGTCGATCACCCGCAGCGCGCCGACGCCCACCGCGAGTGCCGCGCCCGCGCCCTGCCCGAACGCGGTCAGGCCGCTGTCCACCAGGGACACGGCCATGTGCCGCATGGTCAGCCGGTACAGCGTCATCGCCCGGTCGAGCAGCCCCTGGCGGTGCCGGCGGGTGGCGTTGAACGCCTTGACCGTGGTCATGCCCTGCAGCTCGTCGACGAACTCGGCATTGAAGTCGCGGTAGGCCTGCCAGTGCTCGCGACCGCGACGCCCGACCGCCCTGTCCACCAGCCGGGGCACCGTCGGGATGAACACCACCACGGCCAGCGTCACCGCCGCCACCCAGACGTCGCGGGTGAACAGGTACCCCACCACCACCGCGGCGGTCACGACGCAGTTGAGCAGCTGCGGCAGGTAGCGCCCGAAGTAGGCCTCCAGCGCCTCGACCCCGTCCACAGTGGTCGACTGCACCTGCCCGGTGCGGACCCGGATCACGTAGCCGGGCCCCAGGTCCACCAGCCGGTCGAGGATCCGGGTGCGGATCCGGTCCTTGACCGCGGCGGCGGTCAGCTGCACGCAGACCTCACGCAGCCACGCCAGCCCGGCCCGGACGGCCACCAACGCCACCACTGCGACGAGCAGCCCGCTGACGTCGGCGAGCGGCCGGCCCTGGTACAGCCGTACCAGGATCAGGCCGACGAGGAACGCCTGGGCCAGCAGGGCGGCGGACATCGCGAGGCTCACCGCGAGGGTGAGCCCCACCTGCCGCCAGACCGGGCCGGCGATGGTGAGCAACCGGCGGTGGATGTTTCCGGTCACGAGGCGACCTCCGTGAGTCGGGCCGAGAGCCGATACTGCCCGTCGCTATTAAAATATCACTGCCGCAGGACCAAGGCTGCTGCACAAGAGTGGCGTTGAGAACGCCGAGCAGTCGCCCAGGATCCAGGGCTTGCCGCAACGCACCAAGCCTCCGGATGGCGCCTGGCTCGCACCGATGTGTAACTCAGATCATTGATCTGCTCGGTCAGCCCACGCCGAGGGTCCGGCGTCGTCTGTGCGCAGGCTGGTGCGCCAGACGTTCTGGCGGTAGCGGATGAAGAGCCAGCCGAGCCAGCCGAGCCACCAGCCGATCCAGGCCAGGAAGATGCCGTGCAGCCCCAGCCCGAGTGGCAGCGCGAGCAGCCAGGCCAGCGGGACGAGCAGGAGGATGTCGCAGACCAGCGAGGCGATCATGATCGTGCGGGTGTCTCCCGCTGCCCGCAGGACTCCCCACAGGTTCATCGCCGGGACCATCGGTGCCAGCTTGAGCAGAGCTATCGCGACGGTCGACACGACGACGGTCAGCACCACGGGATCGTCGGTCAGCAGCCCGAACACCGGCCCCGGGAAGAGCAGCAGGACCATTGCGGGCAACCCGGTGAGCACGGCGGCCAACCGCAGACCGGCCCGACGGAAGGTGACTGCCTCATCCGGCGCGCTGGCGCCCAACCGCTGGCCGACCAGGATCGACACCCCGACGCCGCACGCGGTCGCGACGGTCATGATCAAGTCGGTGACGGACCACAAGACCCGGTAGGCGGCCACCTCGACCCCGCCCAGTTGGGCGACGAAGCCGATGAGGATGACCTCGTTGAGGTAGCCGACGAACAACCACGTGCTCTCCGGCCAGGCGACCGGCCACAGCCGCGGCACGAGCGAGCGCCATCCGGACACGTGCTCCCAGCGCAACAACCGTAGCTGCGCGGGAAGCCGCCGGCGGCCGTACCAGATCATGAAGCAGAGCCCGGCGATCGTGCCGAGGACCGTCGACACGCCAGCCCCGACGACGCCCCACCCCAACCCGAAGATCATGATCACGCCGAGCGGGATGTCAACCGCGTTGACCACCACCGCCGTGTACATGGCCACCCGGGTGGCGCCGACCCCCGAGAACGCACTTTGCAGTGTGAAGATCGCGGCGGCGACCGGGACGGCGAAGGCGAGGATCCGCAGGTAGGTGACGGCGGGGCCGGTGAGGCCGGCCTCGCCGCCGAGGACGCCGATCAGCTGCGGCGCGGCGGCGAACATCACCACCCCGACCGCGGCACCGGTGACGAGGCTCAGCGCCAGACCGACGTCGGTCACCCTCCCGATCTCGCCGTGCTCGCCGGCGCCGTACTGTTGGGCGACGAACACGCCGGTGGCTGTCGCCCAGCCGACGGCCAGCACGGTGGCCACGATGTACACCGGTGCCGCGAGCCCGACGCTGGCCAGTGCGCTGGTGGAGAACCTGCCGAGCAATGCGGTGTCGACGGTCGTGAGCAGCTTCTGCGTGAGATAGGTGATCAGCAGCGGATAGGTCACGACCCAGACCGCTGCGAACGGCCGCCGACCTGCCCGGGGTTCGGTCACCGATCCTTTGCTCAAGACGCGATTCCCTTGGGTGCTGCGGTGGCCGACGCTGGGGGTGGCGTCGAGCTGAGCGCGGGCGCGGGACTTCCACCCAGGTCGAGCATCCTTCGGACCGTCCCGCCCATCGGCACCAACCTCCAGAGGCCATCCCGCCGCGAGCATGCAGCACTCACATCATCAACTGCAAGAGTGTCGCAACAGTGTCGATCTCGCCACAGCACACCAGCGCGACTGGGGGAACCTTCAGAGTGTTGTGACGCACCGTTGGTGTTGCTTGAGTCTGGCTGTTGCCATCACCCGAAAGTGGAACGGGAGAGAAGAGTGTCCCCAGTCCGGCTGAGGTTGGCCGCCATGATCGTGGTGGCCGCCCTTTCGCTCGCCGCGTGCGGCGGGACCCAGACCGCCGCGCCCGTGGCCGGGCCGCCCGGTGCGGCACCCGCCGGCTATCCCGTGACGATCGAGAACTGCGGTCGGACCCTGACCTTCAACGCCCCTCCGAGCCGCGCGGTGCTGTCCTACCACCCCATCGCCGAGATGTTCGTCGGGCTCGGACTCGCCGACCGGGCGGTCGGGCGTGCGGGTTACCAGGGTGCCTTCCCCGAGCCGTCGGTGCTCCCGGAGCAGGCGGCGGACTTCGCGACGATCCCGGTCGTCTCAGACGAGCTGTACCCGCCTCCTCGGGAGCAGCTGCTCGCCTTGCGGCCGGACTTCCTGCTCGCCTACGGCGACTTCGACTACGGCGGCGAGCACGAGGGCGCCGACGGTCTGGCCACGCTCGAGGAGCTCGACCAAGCGGGGGTGCAGGTCTATTCCGTCACCTGTCCCGATCCCACGGGCAACTACGCCGGTGAGACCCTCGACGCCGGGTACCGCAGCATCCTCGACCTCGGCACGATCTTCGGCGTGCGTGACCGCGCTGAGCAGCGGGTCCAGCAGATGCGCGAGCAGATCGCCGATGTCCAGCAGCGGGTCGCGGACCAGCCGCCGGTCGACGTGATCATGTACTCGGGAGGCACCGGTCCTTTGGACCTCGCGGGCGGGGTCGGCATCAACAGCGAGCTTCTCGAGGCAGCCGGCGGGCGGAACCTGTTCGACGAGGAGGGACTGTACTTCCAGGCATCGCTCGAGGCGGTCGCGGCCAAGAACGCGGATGCATTCGTGATCTTCGCGGATGCCTCGACGCCTGAGGGCGAGCTGGACACCTCGGCGGCGGCGGACTTCCTGTTCAAGACCTTCCCGCGGATGCAGGCCAGCCGCGACCGCCGGATCGTCGAAACGGCCTTCGAGTACACCACACCCGGTTGGCGCAACGCGGACACAGTCGAGGATCTGGCCCGTCAGCTCCACCCGACGGCATTCCAGTAGATGCGGACCGTACGGCGCGGACGGGTGTCACGGCCCGCTGTCAACGGCGACGTTCTGCTGGCCCGCCGCAGCGGCCGGATCAAGCCTGCCTGCGGTTCTGCCGAGCGCCCCACGTATTAGGTACGGAGAGGATAACGACGTGAGTCAATTCGAGTCCATGAACGCCACGGGTTACGGACCGAAATTCTCGTCTGTGTGGGAAGAGCATTTCGGAGTGCTCCGAGACACCGATCAAGCAGTCGACCTGCTGGCCGAGTTGGCGGATGGCCGGCCGGTTCTGGAGTACGGTGTGGGTATGGGCAGGCTCGCCCTACCCCTGCAGGACCGAGGTCTGCAGGTGCACGGAGTGGACAACTCGCCGTGGATGGTCGAGCAGCTCCGCAAGAAACCAGGCGGTGAAACCTTGCCGATCACGATGGGTGACTTCGCCACGGTCCCTGTCGACGGACGATTCGGCCTGGTTGTCCTCGCATATAGCACATTCGCCGCGCTAGCCGACCAGGAACTCCAGATCAAGTGCTTCCAGAATGCCAAGAAACATCTCGATGCCGGCGGACTGTTCGTGCTCGAGGTGATGTCGCTGCACGACCTTCCCGCCGAGAACGGCCGGTGTTTGACCGCGAGCGTCGACACGGACAGCGTCATGCTCATCGCCCGGCGGGTCGATGTGGTGACCCAGGAGGTGTATGAGTGCGCCGTAATCCTCCGTGACGGCGAGCTACCCAGGGTGCATCCGGAGGCGTCGCGGTACTCATCGCCTAGCGAGCTCGACCTGATGGCCCGGATCGCAGGAATGCGGCTGCGTGACCGCTGGGGCGGTTGGGATCGTCGGCCGTTTGCTCCGCACGATCGCGCGCATGTGTCGGTCTACGAGGCGATCACTTAATCTTGCTCAGGTCCATGCACGAGGTCGGCAGCCTGGGCCCGCAGCGCGCGAACGGCGTCGTCAAGCGCCTCCACCACGAGACGGCGGCCTGCCAGCGGCAGGAACCCGGCGTCGAGCACCCGGTCGGCGGCGGCAACAAGCGCGGCGTCGGGACGGGTGCCGGGGAACAGCGAGGGGGTGAGGGCCAGGCTCTCGTCGGCGTCGCGTTCGGACCACACCCGGACCATGGCCTCGACCCAGCCATGCTCGGCGTAGTGGGCCAGGAGGCTGGACTGGTCGGCGCGCCAGAAGCCGGTGAGGATGGCGCGCTGCGTCGCCACGGACAGCGCAGTGCCGTCAACGTCGACCCCACTGACCGCCGCCGCGAACGCCGTCGCCTTTCCCGCCGCGTCGGGCAGGCTGGCCCGGGCCTGCCAGGCGCGGCGGCGGCCGAGGTCGCTGGGGTCGCGGGCGCACTCCGCGGCGATCGTCGCCTCGTCGACGACGCCGAGCACGGCCAGCCGCACGACGATGAGCCAACGCACGTCGGTGTCGACGGTGAGGCCCTCGACCGAGGTCCTGCCCTCGAGCAGACCCTGCGCGAGGTGGGGGTCAGGATCGAGGACAAGGACGCGACGGGCCCAGATCAGCTGCGCGTCGCTGCCCGGCCGGGAGCGGTATAGCGCGGCGCGGGCCGCCGCGACCAGCACCGCCCGGGAGTCGGCGCTGCGACCGGGCGCGCCGTAGTGGTCGATCGCCTGCGATGCCTGACCCAACAGTGTCTGCAGCACTGCGGGGTTGTCCTCGCGTTCGGCGTGCGCGGCCACCAGGATGACCCAGCTGCGGGTGGGTAGCTCAGCGTCGCGGGTCATCTCCCACAGCGCGCCCCAGCACAGGGTGCGGGCGAGCGGGGCGGTGATTCGGCCGAGCGCGGTGTGCAGCGTCGCCAGGGAGCGTGCGTCGAAACGCACCTTGGTGTAGGCGATGTCGTCGTCGTTGAGCAAGAGCAGGTCGGGTACCCGCTCGCCGACGAGCTCGGGCACCTCGGTCCGCGCTCCCCGCACGTCCAGCTCCACCCGCCTCGTGCGTGCCACCACATCGTCGCGCACCGTATACAACCCGAGTGCCACCCGATGGTCCCGCAAGGTCGGGTGCTCGGCCGGGACCTCCTGCACGATCACGCACCGGCGGTAGCGACCGTCGTCGCCGATCTCGCACTCCGCCCGCAGGACGCCGAGTCCGGCGGTCCCGAGCCACTGGGGACACCAGGCACCGAGGTCACGACCGGAGGCCCGCTCCAGGTGCCTCAGGAAGTCGGCGAGCTCGCCGGTACCGAACGCCCGCTCGGCGAAGTAGCCCCGCACGCCGTCGCGGAACGCGTCACTGCCCACCCAGTGCGCGAGCTGCTTGAGGACCGCCGCGCCCTTGCCGTAGGTGATGCCGTCGAAGTGGGTCAGCAGCCCGGCGGTGTCCGGGATGTCGGTCAGAATGGGATGCGTGGTCGGGCGCTGGTCCTGCTCGTACGCCCACGCCTTGTAGAGGTGGGCGAACTCCGCCCAGGCCCGCTCCGAGAAGCGGGTCGCCTCGGCGAGCGCGAAGGAGGCCAGGTAGGTCGCGAAGCTCTCGTTCAACCACAGGTCGTCCCACCACCGCATCGTCACGAGGTTGCCGAACCACATGTGCGCCATCTCGTGGAGGATCACGTTGGCGCGGTAGAGCCGGTTGGCCTCCGTCACGGTGGAACGGAAGATGTTGCGCTCGTCAATCGTCACGCAGCCGACGTTCTCCATGGCTCCGAGGCTGAGCTCGGGCACGAACAGCTGGTCGTACTTGGTGAACGGGTACGGGCAATCGAACTGCGCCGGGTAGAAGTCCAGTCCCTGCCGGGTCAGCTCGAAGATCTCGTCGGGATCGAGGTGCTCGGCCAGCGACTGCCTGCAGTACACACCAAGCTCGAGCCCGCCGTGCCGTTCGTGAACGTGGTGGTAAGGCCCGGCGACGACCGCGGTGACGTAGGTCGAGATCGGTGGGGTCGGTGCAAACCGCCAGATGTCACCGTCACGGGTGGCGGCGCCGTTGCTCACGACGACCCACTCGGCCGGCGCCCGCACGGTGAGCGCGAATCGTGCCTTGATGTCGGGCTGGTCGAAGCAGGTGTAGACCCGGTGCGCCTCGAACGGCTGGAACTGGGTATAGAGGTAGACCTCGCCGTCGACGGGATCGACGAACCGGTGCACTCCCACGCCTGAGCGCGAATAGGCGCAGCGGGCGCTCACCACGAGCTCGTTGACCGCCCGGAGATCCGGCAGCGCGAGTCGGCCATTCGAAGCCACGGGCAACGACCGTCCATTGAGCACGGCGCTGTCCACCGCCGTCGCCGTGAGGTCGACGAAGGTGGCCGCCCCCGGCGTCCCGGTAAATCGCACGGTCGTCCGGCTCGCGAACCCGGCAGGGTCATCCGCGGTGAGATCGAGCTCGACCTCGTAGGCGACGTCGCCTACGAGCCGTGCCCGCTGCTCGGCCTCGACCCTGGTGAGGGTCTCACCCGTCGGCGGCGCCGTCGTGGCCGATGTCACGGGCCTCCCCACCCGGAGGCGCCCCCGTCGGCGGCGCTGCAGGTCGGCGAGGTGACGGGCGCGAGTCGACTCGCGCCCGCCACCCCTTCCGTGGACGGGAGCCGCATCCGCCCACGCAGGGGCGGTCCACCGTGGGGTGGATGGACCGGACGGCTGCTCACAGCGCCGCCGCCGCGGCTTCGATGACCTCGACGTCACGGGTGAGCAGGATCAGCGTGTCGACTCTGGACTCCTTCCACGCCGCCAGCCGGTCGACGATCCGCTCCAGCGGCCCGAGCAGCGCGAACTCGTCCAGCATCGAGATCGGCACCACCGCGGCGGCCTCCTTCCGGTGGCCTTCCAGGTACAGTTCGCGGATCTGGTGCGCCTCGGCCTCCCAACCCATCGAGCAGGCGAGCTCGAAGTAGGAGTTCACCAGGCCGACGCCCTTGGGCCCCAGGTAGGAGGCCATCAACGGGCGCAGCTCGTCGCGGGCGACGTCGACGTCGTCGTCGCGGATGACCTCGACGATGTAGGCGATCGTCACGTCCGAACGCTGCCGGCCCGCCTTCGCGATCCCCTCGTCCAGCGGCGCGAGGGAGACGGCCTCGCGCTCCGGGGAGTACACGCCGGGCAGCCAGCCGTCGGCGATCTCGCCGGTCAGCCGGACGCTGCGCGGGCCCATCGTCCCCAGATAGATCGGAATGTGCTTGCGGATGGGCGGGAACAGTGACTTGATCGGCCTCGCCTCGCACCGCGCGTCCTCGCCGCGGTAGGGGATCTGGTAGTACTGGCCGTCGAACTCAAGAGGTCCCTCGCGGGCGATGGCCTTGCGCACTATCGACACGTACTCCCGGATCACCGGGATGGGCTTTCCGTAGGGTAGGCCGTGCCACCCTTCGACTACCCACGGAACCGACAGCCCCAAGCCCAGGATCGTCCGCCCGCCCGAGAGCACGTCCAGCGTCGTGGCCGTCATGGAGGTGAGCGCCGGGCTACGCGGCGCGATCTGCAAGATGCCCGTGCCCAGCTTGATCTGCTCGGTGCGGGCGGCGAGGTAGCCGAGCACCGTGACCCCGTCGGGTCCGTACTCCTCGAGGCTCCACACCGAGTCGTAGCCCATCTTGTCGGCCACCTCGACGGCCGGCAGTACCTCGCTCATCGGCTCGCCGGCGTATCCCAGGCCCAGTCCCAGTCGCATGTGGTCACTCCTTGTCGAACGTGGTCCGGCATACCGCTGGTGTTGTGATCAGGCGAACGGCAAGGGATGCCGCACGATGTCGTGCTCAGTGACGGGGTGGTCGACCCAGCCTCTGGTGAGGGGTTCGGTATAGAGCCGGGTGCCGCCGAGCAACGGGAACGCCGCCGGCGCGTTGTGGTACAGCCCTGGGACCACGACCCTGGCGACCCGCAGTCCCGTCCTCACGACGTCCGGTGTGGTGAGGTCGACCGAAACGGCCGACAGGCCCTGTGCGCGGAGCCGGTCGAGGTAGCCCGTGCGGGCGTCGCCCGGCACCGACGGCAGCGCGTCGAGCTGGTCCCGGGCGCGCGGTTCCCGTAGTCGTCGCAGAGGCTCGCCCTGCATCATGGGATCGAGGTAGAGCTGGAGGTTCACCTCCAGGACGGCCATGTCGCGCCAGTCGGCCCGAAACGTCGAGCGGTAGCCGCGGTCGGCCCGCCACAGCCGGTACGGGTCTTGGGCGAGCCGGCCGGCCCGCACGGCGGTCCAGAAGGCGCCGTCGTGCTCGGCGAGCTCGCGGGTGATCGTGTAAGTGACGAGCGCCTCGGTCAACGCCTTCTGGGCGGCCGCGCCCGCCGTGGATCGGCAGGCGGAGCCGAAGCCGACGAGCCCCCGCACGCGGTCCTCCAGGAAGACCCCGACCACCGGAACGTCGAACACACACGGGATCCTCAGGACGTTCACGTCCAGGCCACAGGCGCGGGCATCGGTCAGTACCGGCGTCAGGACCGGGTCGCAGTCGACGTCGAGGACCGCCGCCTCGGCCCCGCTGGACCACCAGATCGTCACCGCGTCACGCTCGAGCAGCTCCTCCAGGGCCGACCGCTCGGCCTGCGCGACACCGTCGCCTGCGGCGATGCCGGCATAGGCCTGGCACAGGATCGCGGGCTCGCCCGACCGTGTGCGGTGCAGGTTGAGATGCACGAGTGCGGCGGGCACCAGCACCTCGTCGCCGGTGTCGAGGTCGTGGCCGGGCACCCAGGAGACCTCGAGCTCCGTCGTCAACGGCGTGAACGGGAAGCCCGGCTGGGCATACTGGGTGGCCGAGTACAGGGCGAGCCCTTCGGGATCGAGTACGCGGTGCCCGGCTGCCGTGAGGCTCGCCGCAGAGCCTACCGGCAGCTCGTCCGGGACGGCGTTTCCGCAGTAGCGCTCGACGGCCTCGCCGATCGCGGCGGCACGGGCCCGTTCGGGATCGCCCAGCGCGGCACCCCCGGTGACCGGATCGGCGGCCCAGGTCGCGAACTGGGTCGTCGTAGCGACGTCGGCGGCGTAGTCGACGAACGCGCGGGGTACACCCGCAACGGGCGGCGCGCGTACCACCTGGGTGATCAGGCCGAAGCAGGGATCGACGAGACCTGCGACAGGGGTGCTTCTACCCGGCTGTTCACCATCGGTGCCGCCGCGAGGCAGTGGGAGGACCGCGTGCCGCGTGACGCCCAGTGTCGCCGGGTCCACTTCGAGCTGCTGGTCACCGCCCGGTACCGGACGGCCCGACAGATGGGCAAGTACGTCGGCGACGAGCATGCCCGCGACGACTGCGACGCCACCCGGGTCCGGCCAGGGCACCGGAGGCATCGGCCCGCCCGCGTCGAGGTAGGCCCACAAGCCGCGCAGCTCGTCGGGCAACCGGGCGGCCGCGAGCCGTCGCGCCCGGGTGTCGGCGTAACCGGCGGTACGCTCGGGCACCAGTAGCGGACCGACGTGGAACCGTCCCCCCTCGGAGTAGCAACGGTGCCAGGCGACACCCGCGGCGAGACACCAGCGGTCGATCCGCTGCCAGTGTGCATCCGGGAGCCAGCCCGTGCAGGAGACCGCGGCGTCGAGGCCGGCCAACGTCTCCGGATCCAGTGACGTGCGCGCGACCGTGGTGACCGGGCCGAGAAGATCGTCGGCGACCATCGACGCGATCGGACCGTCGCCCTCGATGCCGACGACCCGGCTCCGCAGGTCGGTCGCGGCCGGCGCCGTGTCGAGTAGTCCGCGCTCGGCGAGCCCGTCCACGAACGGTGCGACCAGGCTCTCGGGTGGGCCATTGGACACTGCGACGCCGTACAGCACTTGCTGAGCGTGTCGCAGCACGGTGTCGGGACCCCGCAACCGCAGGAAGCGATCACCGGGGACCGCGCACCGCCAAGCTCCGTCAGCACCACGATAGAGGTGATGACCGGGAGCGAGCCGGATCCGATCGGACCGCGCATCCGCGTGGGGCATAGAGCAGCTCCAAGGAACCGGGCGGTCCGCCGAAATGAACGAAATGCAGTTCGACTGACGAAGGAATGGTGAGAACGACCGGACCTAAGTACTGCTTATCAGCAGATATACGCCCGAGAGGCTCCCCGGTGACTCGCCGGCGAGCTGCGGCCGGCGGCACCCGATGGCTGCCGCCGGCCAGCAGGCGACTAGCTAGTCGGTGTCCGGCTCGTCGTCCTCCACGAGCCAGGTGTAAGGCGCCTCCACCGCGGGCGTGCTGTGCGCCCGCAGGCGGCGTGGAGTGTCCTCGACCTCGTCGTACTCGTACGTAGGGTGTGCCATCGATGATCCTTTCGCCAGTGATGTGCAGTTGCATCTGCGGCTCAACTAGGACGGTACGCGCGGCCTCTCAACTGGTCAAGAGACGCCATCAGCAAGGGCCGGCCGGGGTCCGATCTGCGGACCACCTGCGCGAGGACCGCGGTGACCAGCGGCACGATCGAATCGATCTCTCGGCCGTCGACGATGCGGTCGAGGTCTTCCCCATGTCTCAGTCAGGGCCGGCCAGTGCCGCGGTGAGGCTCTCGAGGCCATCGACCGCGGCCACGCCCGGCTCGTCCTCACGGGCGAGCAGACCGACGATGTCGTCATTTCGGACCGCGCTCGTGCCGGTGACTCCGGGCAGGGCGAGGAACTCCGCCTTGGCCCGATCGAGTGTCTTGACCGTGTCGCCCTCGAGAAAGCCGTAGCCGAGCACCACCACGTCGGGATCCTGGGCGATGAGCTCCTCGACGCTTGCCTCGAAGAAGGCTTCGTCGACGTCGCCGAACACGTTGTCCAGCCCCAGGACCTCCAGCTGAGCGTGGCCCATGCTACGGCTCGCGTTGGGGAAGATCGTGCCCTCGAAGATCAGGAGCGAGGTGATGCTGCGTGATGGGTCGCCCTCGGCCTGGCGCTCGACCGCGGCGACCCGATCCCGCAGGTCCGCGACCGCGGCGGCCGCCACGTCCTCGGTGCCGAGCAGCCGCCGCCCCGGTGAGCATGCCGCACACCGTGCGGGACACCGGCTGGGCCACCAACCCGGCCAC
>Ga0136614_10001779_pt1 | contig 12939 bp, 12 predicted proteins | sample AntDrymUQ2792106_2_FD_106643 | JGI IMG/M metagenome (GOLD analysis project Ga0136614, IMG submission 106643) | Polar desert sand microbial communities from Dry Valleys, Antarctica - metaG UQ279 (21.06) | ecosystem: Environmental > Terrestrial > Soil > Desert | place: Antarctica: Dry Valley...
GCCGCCGACGATGAGCGGGATCGAGAGCGGGAGCAGCAGCAGCGGGAGCAGCAGCTCCCGGGCACGACCCGCGGCTGCCATCGCCGCCAGCAGCGAGCCGACGGCGCAGATCCCGATGTCGGCAAGCAACACCCCGACGAGGGCGACGCCGTCGAGCGGGGCGAAGAACAGGGCGAACGCAGGCAGAGCCACGACCTGAGCGGCGAGCAGGAACGCGAGCGTGGCCACGGACTTTCCGACCCAGATCGCGCTGCGGTCGCAGGGCGCGAGAATGAGTCCGTCGAAGACGCCGTGCTCCTGCTCCGGCACCCACGCTCGGGCGAGACCGAGCAGCGCGGTGAAGACGATCGCGACCCAGAGCAGCCCGTACGCCGCATCCTCGCCGGTCCCCTCCGGTAGCGCGAAGTGGAAGACGACCAGCGTCGAGAGGACGAAGAGAAGCATCGCGGGAAGCGTGTCCTTGGCGCGAAGCTCCACTCTCAGGTCCTTGCGGGTGAGCGCCGCGACGTCCGCCAGATAGCTCACACCAGCACCAGCCGCTGGGTCGCCAGCGGCTCGACGCGCGCGGGATCGTGCGTCGACACGACGAGCGTGTGAGCTCCGGCCAGCTCGTCGAGCTCGTGGTCGAGCAGCGCTCCGCCTTTCTCGTCCAAAGAGGCGTAGGGCTCGTCGAGAATGAGGAGCTCGGGATCGTGGAGGAGCGTGCGACACAAGGCGAGGCGCTGGCTCATGCCGCGCGAGTAGTCCGCGACCCGCTCGGAACGGGCATCCCAGAGGCCGAAGCGCTCGAGCAGCATTCCGATCCGCTCACGTCGCTCCGAGACGCGGTAGAGCCGGCCGAAGAGGTCGAGATTCTCGAGCGCGGTGAGTTCCCGGTACACGAGAGGCTCGTGGGCGAGAAAGCCGACCTGACCACGATGGACGTCGACCTCGACCTTTCCTCGAGTCGGCGCGGCAAGACCCGCGAGGACGCGCAGAAGCGTCGTTTTCCCGGATCCGTTCGGCCCTGTCACGAGGAGGAATCCCTCGCGGGGAAGCTCCAAGTCGATCCCTCGCAGGACGCGGCGGGCGCCGTAGCGCTTCTCTAGACGGTCCGTGCGAATCACACGAGGAGCGCGTCCAGCGCGACGAACGCGAAGAACACGATGCTGATGACGCCGTTCACGGTGAAGAACGCGGCGTCCAGCCGACGAAGGTCCCCCGGGCTGACCAGCCGATGCTCATACGTCAGCAGCATGGCGACCGCGGCGACTCCAGCCCAGTACCAGGCGCCGATCTCGAGCCCCAGCCCGGCGAGTGCGAGCAGCAGCACCGTGCCGGCGTGAAACCAGCGCGCACCGAAGAACACTCCGCGCTCCCCGAACCGTGTCGCCCACGAGCGCAGGCGCTCTCGGCGATCGTGCTCGAGGTCGAAGAGCGAGTAGAAGAGATCGAACCCGGCGACCCACAGGAGAACGGCCGCGCCCAGCGTCCACGCCTCCCACGGGGCCGACCCCGAGACGGCGAGCCAGGCGCCCACGGGCGCCAGCCCCAGGCAGGCGCCGAGCCAGAGGTGGCAAAGCCAGGTGACTCGCTTCAGGTAGGGATAGACGACGAACATCGCCACGGGGACCGGCCACAGCCAGCGAACCACCGGGTCGAGCTCGGCGGCGGCGACCAGGAACACCGCGAGCGCGCCGGCGCAGAGGCCGAGCACCTGGAAGCGTGTCAGCATTCCGCTCGGAAGCTCCCGATTCGCCGTGCGCGGGTTCCGCGCGTCGAGCTCGGCGTCGATCAGCCGGTTCAACGCCATCGCGAGGGTACGAGCGCCGATCATGGCAACCGTCACCCACATGAGATCGCCCCAACCCGGCCAGTCGGCGGTCGCGAGAAACGCTCCCGCATATGCGAACGGCAACGCGAACACCGTGTGCTCGATCCGCACGAGCGACGCAAAGCGGCGAGGCAGGGCGACGGCAGAGGCGGTCACGTCTGCCGGTGCGGAGTGGCCGTGTCGCCGGCTGCCAGCTCCAGGCCGTGGCGGAGCGCAGGTTGGATCACGGCGAACCCGTCGCGACAGCCACCAGGTGAGCCCGGAAGATTCACGACCAGCGTCTTCCCGCGAAGACCCGCCGTGCCGCGAGCCAGGAGCGCGTGCGGCGTCCGGGTGCGCGCATCCGCCCGAATCGCCTCGGCGATGCCCGGCGCCTCGCGGTCCAGCACCGTCCGGGTGGCCTCGGGAGTGACGTCACGCGGTGCGAAGCCTGTTCCACCGGTTGTCAGTATGAGCAACGCATCGGACGCGAGCTCGGCTATGGCGCTCGAGATCCGCTCGGGATCGTCCGGAACGACTCGCCGCACGACGTCGAATCCGTCGCTCTCGAGCAGCTCCTCCAGCACGGCGCCACTCGCGTCGTCGCGCTCGCCCGCGTGCACGCCGTCGGAGACGGTGAGCACCGCTGCCTTCAGATCGGCTCCTTCGTCTTCTCGACCAGACGCACCGCGTCGATTCGCATCCCCTTGTCGACGGCTTTCGCCATGTCGTACACCGTCAAGGCCGCCACGGTCGCCGCGACCAGCGCCTCCATCTCGACGCCGGTCTGCGCGGTGGTCTCGGCGGTGGCCTCGATCTCCACCGTCGAGGCGCCGACCTCGAGCCGCACCTCGAGATGCGTGACGGGAAGCGGATGGCACAGTGGAATGAGCTCCGCCGTGCGCTTCGCGGCCATGATCCCGGCAAGCTGCGCGGTTACGAGCGCGTCACCTTTCGGAAGCGCCCGAATCGTCTCGGCGGTGCCGCGAGCCATGTGCACGCTCGCCGCCGCGACCGCGCGGCGTCTCGACACGGGCTTCTCGCCCACATCGACCATCTTCACCTCGCCCGTCTCGCCCACGTGCGACAGCCCGCTCATACCCTGGATCGTAGACCGACGGGACGCCTCACCCGTGGTCGGAGTCGTTTTCACGTGAAAACGGGCGAGCGCCCACGGCTGCCGACTCGGGGTGCTCGGCGCCGGGAAGGTCGAGGGTGACAACCGCGCCCGCGCTGTCCGAATCGAGCCGCACCGCGCCGTGCATCAGGCGCGCCAGCTCTCGGGCGATCGCGAGCCCAAGCCCGCTTCCCGAGGCCTTGCCGCCCTCGACGCGGTAAAAGCGCTCGAACACCGCCTCACGCTGTCGGGTCGGAATGCCCGGGCCGTCGTCGGCGACCTGGAGCTCGGCTCGGCCACCGCGCCGCCGGGCGCGCACCGCGACCCGCGTGCCGGCCGGCGTGTGGACGAGCGCGTTCACCACGAGAGCTCGCCCGATCTGGAGCACGCGCTCCTCGTCCGCCGTGCACCAGGCATCTCCCTCGAGGTCGGTTTCGAGCAGATGCCCAGAGCCCATTGCGACGTGCTCGAGCTCGCGGGCCAGCGTCAGGACCACGGCCGACAGGTCGACCGGCTCACGCTCCACCCTGAGCTGGCCCGCATCGACCCGCGAGAGGTCGAGGAGGTCGGTCGAGAGCTTCGTCAGCCGCTCGACCTGGCTTCGCATCGTCGCCAGGAACTCCTGGCGCGTCTCCTCGTCCAGATCCTCCTCCGTCAGGAGCTCGAGAAATCCGCCAATGGAGAACAGGGGCGTGCGGAGCTCGTGCGAGGCGTTGGCCACGAACTCCTTCCGCGCATTGTCGAGCTGCGCGAGTTGGACACGCATCCGGTCGAACGTCGCCGCCAGCTGCCCGATCTCGTCGTCTCCGCGATCGACGATCGGCGCATCGAAGCTCCCGCCGGCGATTCGCTCCGCCGCCGCCTCCAGGCGGCGCAGGCGATACGCGAACATTCCCGCCGCGGTGAGGCCGAGAACGAGGGCCAGCACGAGCGCGAAAGCAGTGGCCACGAGCAGCCGCCTCTCGACGAGCCGGACCGTCGCGAGCGAGTCGGCGAGCGATGCGCGAAAGAGGACGACGGCATCCTCGTCGCGCGGGACGGCCACCTCGGCGTAGTCGCCGGTGGCGTCCACGACCCTGCCGCGCTCGACGCGGTCCGTCTCGGCGGCGAGAAGAGCCGTCTCGTTCCGGGCGACGTCCCGCGAGCTCTCCCCTTGCCGAGAGTCGGCGACCACGGCCAGCCCGGGTGGGGTGGCCTCGAGCACGCTGAATGCCACCACGCGGGCGTTCGCGGCCACCGCGAACTCCTCCACCTTGTCGTTCCACAACAGCGTATCCGTGGGGAGCTCGTCGGCCAGCAGCACGGCCTGCTTCTCGAGCTCGTCCAGCCGCGCGTCGACCAGCTGCTTCTCGAGCGACGGGACGACGATGAGATACGCGGTTCCGAGGGCTCCGGCGACAATCGCGACAAGCCCGAGGGCGAGGCGGACCCTGATCCCGCCGGGGATCCTCATGAGCCGCTCCTTGGCTCATGAGGGGGAAGGAGTGTGAAGGGGGTACGAGGGGGAAGCATGGTTTCTCCCTCGAACGCGAGCCGGAGGCGCGCGTTCCTCACTCCGCTCGGAAGCGGTACCCGGCGCCGCGAATGGTCAGGATCAGCTCGGGGTTGCTGGCATCGCTCTCGATCTTCTCGCGCAGATGCCGGATGTGGACGTCGATCGTCCGAGGCTCACGATAGTCCGCGCCTCCTCGCAGCCGCTCCAACAGCTCGCGCCGCGAGAACACGACACCTGGGCTCGAAGCCAGGAGCACCAGCATCTCGAACTCGATGAACGTGAGCTGGACGCTCTTTCCTCGCACCTCGACGGTTCGGCGCGGAAGGTCGATTCTGAGTTCGCCCTGCTCGATCACCTCGACGCGGTCGCGTCCGACATGTGGCGCGGCGGCCCGTCGCAACAGCGCCCGGACACGACTCCGAAACTCGCGGATCGAGAACGGCTTCGTGATGTAGTCGTCGGCCCCGAGCTCGAGGCCCAGGACCTTGTCGAGCTCCTCTCCCCGCGCGGTGAGCATGATGATCGGGACGCTGCTCTGGCTACGCAGCCGCTTGCACACCTCGAGACCGTCGAGCCGCGGGAGCATCACGTCGAGTACAACGAGATCGACGTCCTCGTCGTCGAAGCGGCGCAGCGCGTCCTCTCCGTCTCGGGCTTGGACGACGCGGTAGCCATCTCGCTCGAGCGGAAACGTCAGCAGCTTCTGGATCGACTCCTCGTCGTCAACGAGAAGAATGGTCGAGGCGTTCGGCATCGGGTTCTTCGACCGCGCTCGAGCGGCCTGCCCGCCTACTATAGCCCGGCGATGGAAGCGGCTCGGCCCCGTGAGCATAGGCGTCGGGCGCGTCGTGGCACAGTCGACAGACCTCTCAACACGCGTCTCGTACGCGTCGGCGCGCTCGTCCTGGCGCCCGCGATTCTCGCGCTCCTGTTCTCTCTTTCGCCAACGACCGAGCTGCCGCGACCACAGCTCGAGCCGGTCTTCAGCGGCGCCGCGGCGGCAACTCTGGCAAGAGAGCTCTCGACCGAGTTCCCGTCACGGGTGCCCGGCAGCGACGAGGCTGCGAGCGCCGCGCGCTGGTACAGCGAGACGATCTCGTCGCTCGGGCTCCAGGTGGAGGAGGACATCTGGAGCGCCGATCTGGTCGATCTCGGCGAGGTCGAGCTGCGAAACCTCGTAACGGTCGTGCCTGGGCGGTCGGAGGAGGCGATCGTCCTCGTCGCCCATAGAGACAACATGGGCGCAGGTGAGCCGCAGGGTGAGAACGCATCCGGCACCGCGGCGCTGATCGAGCTCGCGCGCGGATTCGCGCCGCAGGGCGCGGCGGCGGCGCCGCTTCCCAACAGAACGTTGATCCTTCTCTCGACCGACGCTGGAGCATACGGCGGCGCCGGGGCGGCGCGCTTCGCACGAGCCTCTCCGCACGCTCCACAAGCGCTCGCGGCCATCGTCCTCGACGGTCTCGGGGGTGGAGGTCGACCACGGCTGGCTATCGCAGGTGACGGCTCGAGCTCGCCGGCGCGGACGCTCGTCAAGACAGCCTCGGCGCGAGTGACCGAGCAGGTCGGGCAGACGCCGGCGATGCCCTCGATCCTCGCACAACTCGTCAACCTCGCTGTTCCCTACGCCGCCGCCGAACAGGGTCCGTTTGTCGCCGAGGGCATCGCGGCGATCTCGATCTCGAGAGATGCGAGGGGCAACATCGCCGAGCCCGGCGTTCTCTCCGCAGGACGCCTCGGACAGCTCGGACGCGCCACGGAAGCGCTGCTGAGCTCGATCGACACGAGCGTCGGAGTCGCGTTTCAGACGCCCAGCGCGGTCTTTCTCGAGAGTCGCGCGACAAGTGGATGGGTCGTGCGGCTCATGCTCATCGTCGCCGTCGTGCCATTCGCGCTCGGCATCCTCGACCTGGTCGCCAGGGGGAGACGGCGTGGGCTTCCATTCTTGCCCGCTCTCCGCGCGCTGCGAACACGCCTGCTCGTGTGGCTTTGGGCAGGTGCTCTCATCTGGATCGGCGGGCTGACCGGAGCCCTCCCGACCGGGACAGCGCTCCCGCTGCCCACAAGCTCGTCGTTCGTCGTCGACGCGAACATCGCCGGCTTGGCCGTCCTGGCCCTGGCGTTCGTGGTCGGTTGGCTGGTGGCGCGTCGGCCGCTCATTCCGGTATCGGAGCCCACTCCGGAAGAACGCCTCGCCGGCTACACCTGCGCGCTCACATGGCTCGGCCTTGTCGCCCTGACAATCGCCCTCACCAGGCCGTTCGCGCTCGTCTTCGTCCTTCCGCCCCTCTACGCCTGGCTTTGGCTTCCGCTGCGGCTTCGCCGGTGGCAGCGTGCGAGCCTCTACGCGATCGGGCTCCTCGGACCCATCGGCGGCATTCTGCTTCTCGGGCACGAGCTCGCCCTCGGCCCTGCCGAGGCGGCGTTGTATATCGCCGGCCTCGCGACGGTCGGCTACGTGTCGATCTTTTCGGTTCTCCTCACGATCGCGTGGCTCGCCGCCGCCGCGCAGCTGGCCGCGCTCGTGTTCGGTCGCTATGGCCCCTACACCCGCGCGTCCGGACTTCGCTGGGCCGTGCCGGGGCGGAGCGAGGAGTAGACGCTACGAGAGGTCGAGGTAACGCACGGGATCGCCCGTGGCGATCTCACCCGCGCCGCGCGGCACATGGAGCAGGGCGTCCGCAGCCGCGGCGCGCACGATCATGTGCGACTCCTGACCGGTCACCGGCTCAAGCACGACACCGCGCTCGTCGACGGCGAGCCGAGCGCGAATGAACTCGTCCCGATGCTCGTTTCGGCGGACTGCGATCTCGATCCGCCCGACCTGAAAGCGCGGCCTCGGGTCGGAAAGTCCCTGCAGGGCGAGAAGCGCGGGCCGCACGAAGACAAGCGCGCCGACAAGCGCGGAGACGGGATTGCCGGGGAGGCCGAAGGCGAGCGTGTCCTCACGGATGCCGAAGGAGAGAGGCTTTCCCGGCTTCACGGCCACGCCCCAGAAGATCTCCTCGACGCCGAGCTCCCCCGCCACGCGACGGACGAGATCATGGGGTCCCATCGAGACCCCGCCCGAGGAGACGAGCACATCGGCGGCGAGCGCACGCTCAAGCGCATCGCGGTGAGCCGATTCGTCGTCTCGGACGACGGGCAGCAGGTCGACCTCCGCTCCGCTCGCGTCGAGCACGGCGGCGATCGTCGCCCGATTCGACTCGAAGATCTGCCCCGGCGCGAGCGTCTCGCCCGGCGCCCGCAGCTCGCTGCCGGTGGCAAGCACGGAAACACGAGGTCGCCGGAAGCACCGCACCTCCGCGACTCCGGCCGCGGCGAGCGCGCCGATCTGGGCCGGGCCAATTCGGACACCCGCCGGGAGCACGACCTCGCCCTCGCGCACATCGCCTCCTCGTGGACGGATGTGCGCATCGGCTCGGGCTGGCTCGGCGATCCGGACGTGACCGTTCTCTTCGACGACCTGCTCGACCGGCACGATGGTGTCCGCGCCCTCGGGAACCGACCCGCCGGTTGCGATCGCCGCAGCTGAGCCCCGCTCGAGCCGGCCCGAGGACGGGCTCCCGGCTGCGACCCTGAGCGCTATCGGCAGCGTCCCCGGTGTCTCGACGCCGCGGACTGCGAACCCGTCCATAGCCGAGCTCGGGAACGGAGGAAGGTTCGCGCGGGCGAGCGCAGGCTCGGCGACAACCCTTCCGACCACGCGTTCGAGCGGGACAATCTCCGACGAGAGCGGCTTCGACCGCTCGAGGATGCAAGCGAGCGCCTCCTCGAGTGAGAGCAGGTCAGGCACCTCTAGGTCGTCCTAGAGACCTTGACCCGGCGAGACGAGCGGCTTCTCGGGCTCCTCCTGCGGGGGCTCAGGCTCCTCGGTCTCGGGCTCCGGGGTGTAGGTCTGCGTGTAGGTGGGGGTGTAGCTCGGGTCGTACGAGAGCGCATACTCGCCACGCGTGAACGGCTCCCACGTCGGCCAGACGGACGGCTCAGGAAAGGCCCTTGGCTCGATCGAGTCCAGCGACGGCTCCATGAACAACCGCCACATCTCGGCCGGAAAGCTGCCGCCGCTGACAGCGATTCCATGCACGTTCCGCATGGGGATCTCGGCCCTCGTGTACCCCATCCACACCGTGGTCGCGAGATCCGGTGTATACCCGGCGAACCACGCATCCTTGTGCTCTTCGTTCGTGCCGGTCTTCCCGGCCGCCGGGCGACCGAACGCGGCGCGTGTCCCGGTTCCCGACTGCATGTTCTGCTCGAGGATGCGAGTGACGATGGCTGCCGTCCCTTCCGAGATGGCGCGCCGGCGTCTGGGCGCGCCCCAGCCTGCGTCCCTGTCCTCCTTTCCACTCGGCAGCACCACGCGGCGGATCGCCATCGGCTCCGCGTACACGCCTTCCGCGGCCAGCGTCGCGTACGCCGAGGCGAGATCGAGCGGAGAGACTGCGACGGACCCGAGCCCAATCGACGGGACTTTCGCCAGGGGCGTCCGGACGCCCATTTTGCGGGCCGTCTCCGCGACCTTCTCCGGCGTGACGTCGAGCGTGAGCTGCGCGTAAACAGCGTTGTCCGAGCGGATTGTGGCGCTTCGGATCGAGCTCCAGCCGTAGTAGTCGTTGGCGTAGGTGTGCACGCACCACCAGCTTCCGTCGTCACAGTTGCCGGCCGGATGCACCTTGTAGGTGAAGGGCGCGGACACGTAGTAGGTCGAGTCGGGATTGATCCCCATCTCGACCGCCGCCGCGAGGACGAAGGTCTTGAACGTCGAGCCCGGCTGACGCCTCGCCTGCGAGAGGAGGTTGAACTCGTTCTTCGGACGGTTCGGGATCACCGCGGCCATGGCGCGGATGGCGCCGGTCCGCGGGCTGATGGAGATCAAGGCGGCGGCGGGATCGCTGGGCTCGGTGAGCGTGTCTCGGATAGCCGCCTCTGCCAGACGCTGGTACCGCGGCTTGATCGTCGTGTACACGCGAAGCCCGCCAGAGCGAACCACGGCGGGACCGTACTCCTCGATCAGGCGATCGCGCACGTAGCCGAAGAAGTACGGCTCGCGAATCTGGCTGTACAACCTTCCGGGCGCGAGCTCGAGGCTGGACTTAATCGCGCGCGCGTGCTGGCGCCTGGTGATGACTCCGGTATCGAACATGGCCCGCAAGACCACGGCTCGGCGGGCGCGGGCGCGGGCTGGGGCCGTGAACGGGTTGTAGACCGACGGCGCCTGCGTCAAGCCGGCGAGAAGGGCCGACTGGGAAAGGGTGAGGTCGAGAGCGGGTCTCGAGAAGAACGTCTGCGACGCAGCCTCGATCCCGTAGGCCTGGCTGCCGTAGTAAACCTGGTTCAAGTAAGTGGTCAGAATCCGGTGCTTCGTCCAAGCGCCGTCGAGCTTGGTCGCGAGACACGCCTCCTTGACCTTTCGCTGCACGGTTCGCTCGCGTGAGATGTAGAGATTTCGAACGAGCTGCTGCGTGATCGTGGAGCCACCCTCGACGATGCTGCCGGCCTTGACGTCGGCGACGGCCGCGCGGGCGATTCCCTCGATGTCCACGCCGTCGTGCTCGAAGAAACGGCGGTCCTCGACGGCGATGGTGGCCTTGCGGATCCAGGGGGACATCCCTTCGATCTGCACCGGCTGGCGGTTCCGCTCCGCCGGAATCGAGCCCAGCAAGCTTCCGTTCGCCGCATAGAGGAACGAGTTCTGGCCGATCCGGATCGAGCGCAGCGAGCTCAGGTCACACGACGAGCCGTACGCGAACACCGCCGCCCCGCCTCCGACACCGGCGATCACTGCGAGGACCGCGACGACCGCAAGGGCAATGACGGCGCCGTGTTTCCGCCGCCTGCGTCTGGCCGCACGCTTATGGCGGCCTTTTGGGAGGAGCGTCTCCGGATCGAGGGACATACGCCTGCCGCGAGTCGTGCTCATGGACTGATGCTAGCCATCATGTGTTGGATTTCGACGGCACGCAGCGACCTCCTCAAATCGCGAGACTTCAAGAATGAAGTCTTCAGTCACACCAGACGCCGCTATACGCCCCTCGCGCTGGCGTCTCGTCGCTTGGCTGGTCTTGGTGCTCGCCCTCACCGCGCTCGGCTACGCCGGCCGCCTCGACGGGTCGGAGCCGCCGGATGACATCGCCTTCCGCTACGCGTACGCGCTAGGCGCGCTTGTCCAGTACGGGGTGATGCTCGGAATTCTGCTCTTGATCGCGCGTGGTCTTCCCGTCCGAGAGTTCTTCGCGCTACGACGGCCCGCATCCTGGTGGAAGGCGGCGGGGCTGGCCGCCGCCGCTCTAGTCGCGATCTGGATCGTCGGAGCGGCGCTCGCGCCGTTTCTCGATGCGACCGAGGAGCAGGGCCTCGTTCCGGACGAGTTCGATTCCAGCCGTGTCGGCGCGTTCGTCGCATTCTTCGTGGTGGTCGCGTTCGTTGCGCCCGTGGTGGAGGAACTCACGTATCGCGGGCTCGGCTTCGCGCTGCTCGCGCCCTACGGCGTCACGGTCGCGATTCTTCTCACGGGCGCGTTGTTCGGGCTCGCCCACGGCTTGCTCATCGCGCTTCCGGTGTTGACCTTCTTCGGAATCGCCGTCGGCTGGCTTCGCGCCCGAACGCACAGCATCTACCCGTCGATCGCGCTGCACTCGCTGTTCAACGGGACGGCGCTGATCCTGTCGGTTTCCGGCGTGGGCGGCTGAGCCGGTCTACGCGCGCTCGTTGTCCTCGTCCTCGTCGTCCTCGTCCTCGTCTTCCTCAGGCTCCTCGAGACTCGTCAGAAAGTCCTCGACCGTCACCGTCTCGAGAAACTTGCGGAACTCGGCGGGATCGAGATCGGAGAGACTCGAGACGGTGACCAGGCCGGGCTGCTCCTCGTCCTCGGTTTGGAAGTCGATCCCGGACTCCTCGACGACATCGTCCGCGGCGAAGATCTGCGCGTCACAGCGAACGGCGAGAGCGATCGCGTCCGAGGTGCGCGAGTCGATCTCGACCTCCCGGCCGTCCTGGACGATGGTGATGTTGGCGTAGAACGTGTTTTCACGAAGCTCGGTCACGGTGACCTTCACGACCTCGCCCTGGAGCTCGGAGATGATGTTCGAGAGCAGGTCGTGCGTCATCGGACGCGGAGCGGCGGCGCCCTGCAGCTTCATCAGAATCGCAGCCGCTTCAGCATGGCCGATCCAGATCGGAAGGAACTTGTCGTCGTCGGCGGTCTTCAGGAGCACGATCGGCTGCTTGCCGATGGGCTCGAAGCTCACGCCGTACAGGGTCATCTCTCGCATCACAGGAGCCTTCATTCATGTTAGTGACCATGGACGAACGCACGGGTGACGTGCGCTACAGTGGCGAGCTGAGCAGTACGCAGCGGGCGATTAGCTCAGTCGGTTAGAGCGCCGCTCTGATAAGGCGGAGGTCCGTGGTTCGAGTCCACGATCGCCCATCGGGTGAGCCGATTGCCGATGAAGCCGGCCAACGGCAGGGATTTGGCGACCTCGGAGATTGGCACCAAGCGCTGCCCCATCTCTTTAGGGTGCGAGGGTGGCCGGCGCCGTTCCACTCCCGCCGCTCGAGCTCGCGGATCGCGTCGGCCGTCGGCTGGCTTCAATCCCAGCGGGCACGGGCGAGAACCTCACCGGCCTGTCGTTAGGCGCCGATTTCTACGGCGCCGCGGCCTCGAGGGTCTCGACGAGCTCCGCGAGCGCGGTCTCGTCGCGGAACTTGATCTGAAGCGACCCGTTCAGCACGCTCGCCGACAGGCCTGTCAGGCGCTCGGCAGCGGCTCGGGCGCGGTCTGCGAGATCGGGGTCGACCGCGAGGCTCCGCCGAGGCCGGCGGCGGGCGCCGCCCTCACGTGCGGCTTGCTCGGCGTTGCGCACTGTCATTCCCTCTTTGGCGATCCTCCGCGCAAGGCGGCGGCGGGCATCGTCGTCGGGGAGCGAGAGCACGGCGCGCGCGTGTCCCTCGGTCAGGTCTCCGCGGGCGAGCATCCAGAGCACCTCCTCCGGAAGCTCGAGCAGGCGCAGCCGATTCGAGACCGCAGACTTCGAGCGGCCGACCTTCTCGGATACCTCGCCCAACGAGAGCTCGAACTCGTCCACCAGCGACGCATAGGCGCGAGCCTCCTCGACCGGGGACAGCTGCTCGCGCGCAACGTTCTCGACGAGCCCGAGGAGGAGCGACTCGCCGTCCTCGACGTCGCGGACCAGCGCGGGCAGCGTCGGCATGCCGGCAGCTCTCGCAGCGCGCCAGCGTCTCTCGCCGGCGATCAGCTCGAAGCCGCCCACCGAGCGGCGGCGCACGACGATCGGCTGCAGCACGCCCTGGAGACGAATCGACGCCGCGAGCCCGGTCGCCGCCTCGGGCTCGAACCGGCGGCGGGGCTGCCGGGGGTTCGGGTGGACCGTCTCCACCGGGAGATGGAGCAGCTCCGGCTGCCCGCTCTCGCCCAGCAGCACCTCAAGGCCGCGCCCGAGGCCCCTCCGCTCCTTAGGAACGCTCGACAAGCTCCATCGCCACCTTCCAGTAGGCCTCCGCGCCAGCCGA
>Ga0136614_10001780_pt1 | contig 12937 bp, 10 predicted proteins | sample AntDrymUQ2792106_2_FD_106643 | JGI IMG/M metagenome (GOLD analysis project Ga0136614, IMG submission 106643) | Polar desert sand microbial communities from Dry Valleys, Antarctica - metaG UQ279 (21.06) | ecosystem: Environmental > Terrestrial > Soil > Desert | place: Antarctica: Dry Valley...
AGGGCTGGCCGATCGCGCAGGGCTGGCCGATCGCGCAGGGCTGGCCGATCGCGCAGGGCTGGCCGATCGCGCAGGGCTGGCCGATGGAGCGGCGCTGGCGGCGGCATAAGCAGCCCCGATGATGCCCGCCGCATTCAGGTGTATCGCCGGCCGGACCGGAGCGCGCGACGTAAGGGACTTCTCGAAGCGAGCCATCTCCTTGCTCACCCCTCCGCCGAGGATGATCAGATCAGGCCACAGATAGGCCTCCATCCGGTCCAGGTACTCATCGAACTCGCGCGACCAGCGCTTCCAACCGATGGTCCTCCTCTCGCGCGAAGCACCGCTGACCCGGGTCTCGGCATCCTTGCCGCGCAGCTCCAGGTGACCCAGCTCGGTGTTCGGCACCAGGCGGCCGTCGATGAAGAGAGCGGACCCGATGCCGGTCCCGATGGTCAGTACCAGGACCGTCCCCATCTCACCCCTGGCCGCCCCGTAGGTGACCTCCGCGATGCCGGCCGCGTCGGCATCATTGATGGCCAGGACGGATCGATCGATGGCCGCCCCGATGACTTCCTCGGCCGATATGTCCAGCCAGGTCGGGTCGATATTGGCTGTCGTCTGGAGTCGGCCGTCCTTGATGACGCCGGGCAGGCCGCAGCCCACCGCGAGCCCCTTCCCGACGCGAGTGCCCTGAAGCGTGCGGGCCACGACCGATGCCGTTACCGCGGCCACGGCATCGGGTGTCGCCGGGTGGGGCGTCTTCTCGCGGATCCGTTCGCTGGCCAACTCCCCGGTGGCCAGGTCGACTAGAGCCGCCTTGACGCCGCTGCCGCCGATGTCGATGCCAAGCGCCCGGCCCCCGAGCTTGGTGCTCGGATCGGGGGTGGGCGGGTCGTCGCGCTTCGCTCGCTGGGCCATGAAGGCAGGATACCGCCACGGGCCGGATACGCTGCACCCTGATGCAGTCTTCCCGGGTCGCCGTCACGCTCTTCTGGGCGGTCGGCTTGGCCGTCACGGCCGTGCTCGTGCTCCACGTGCAGCAGGTGGTCGCGCCGCAGCGCAATGGACCGCTGGCGCTGGCCCAGATCGGCGCGCCGCATCTGACCCTGCTTTGCCTTTTCGCCCTTCCGTTGGTCGTCGCTCGCGTGACGGGCCAGCCGTCGCTGAGGGCACCCCGACGCTGGCTCAGGGTCGCGCTGGTGGCCGTGCTGGCTGTCGGTGTCGTCCGTTTCGGTCCCGGGCTCGTCTCATTCCCGATGGCGTCGGTGGCCGGGGCGTCCGAGCTCACGCTGATCAGTTGGAACCTGTACTTCGGACAGCCATCGGACGAGATCGTGACGGGCGTCCTGAGAGACGCCAGGACCGACCTCATCGGCCTCCAGGAGCTCCGGCCGCCTCACGCCGGCCTGCTGGCGACCGACCCGGTGCTCCGAGAGACTCATCCGCACCGCATCCTGCTACCTGATGCCGGCACCCTGGGCATGGGTCTCCTCAGCCGGTATCCGATGCTCGAGTCAGGAGCCTTGACGACGCCGCCGACCGTCTGGGCGCGCCTCCCGTTCCCGGCCACCGGATCGGTGCTGGTGGTGGTCAGCCACCCCTTGCCCGGCCGTATCCGCTTCGCCGGACCGTTGCCCATCGGGTTCGACGCGACCGAGCGGGATGAGGCCATCCGCGAGCTGCGCAGGTCCTTGATCGACCCTGCTCTGACGCGCGGCGAGCGGGTCATCCTCCTGGGCGACTTCAACGTGACCGATCGCGAGCCGGCTTATGGCGACCTGAGCGCGGGGCTGCGGGACGCACACGCCGAGGTAGGCGTGGGGCCCGGCAGCACCTGGCGGCCGGACCGACTGGCCTGGCTCCCGGCCGGCTTGCTTCGGATCGATCTGGTGCTGACCGGGCCGGGCGTCCAGCCCACGGCGATCTCCACCGATTGCACTCCCCGCGGCAGCGACCACTGCATCGTCCAGGCGCGGGTGTCGTTGTGATCTGACGACTCCGGCGTCTGCTCGGCCGCCGTCCATGTCGGCGTCATCACCATCGCGACCGGTGGTTTCCCATCTCACGCTCCCCAAGCGACCTTGGACATGGTGCCACTGTGCAGTCAGGACCTTGAGGATAGGTCACCGAGTAGCTTGCCTGCCGCCACCTGCAGGTCGGCCGAGAAGCCGCTTCGCTGGCCTGATCAGGCTGCGCTGCAGCGGGGAGCCGCCGGCGTCCGACACGCGTGGAGGCACTGCCCAGCCGCGCCGTCATAGACTCTGCGGGTGACGTTCGATCCATTCGGTGAGTTCAAGCAGCAGTTGCCGGATAGGGACCCGGACGAGACGGCCGATTGGACCGACTCGCTCGACTCGCTGGTCGAGTCCGCCGGGCCCGACCGGGCTCAGTTCATCCTCTACCGGGTCCTCAAGCGCGCCCGCCAGCGGAACATCGGCCTGCCACCGCTCACCCAGACGCGCTACATCAACACCATCAGCCCGGAGCAGGAGCCAGCCTTCCCGGGCGACGAACAGATGGAGTTGCGCATCCGCCGGATGGTGCGCTGGAATGCCGTGGCGATGGTCCTGCGGGCCAACACGGCGTCGGCCGGCATCGGCGGGCACTTGGCGACCTACGCATCGGCGGCCAGCCTGTACGAGGTGGGCTTCAACCACTTCTTCCGTGGCAAGGACGCGGCCGGCATGGGTGATCACGTCTACTTCCAGGGTCACGCAGCGCCGGGCATCTACGCCCGGGCCTACCTGGAAGGCCGCCTGACGAGCGAGCAGCTCGACCACTTCCGCCGGGAGGTGGTGCCCGGTCAGGGCCTCTCCTCGTATCCCCACCCGCGCCTGATGCCCGACTTCTGGGAGTTCCCGACCGTCTCGATGGGTCTCGGACCCATCACCGCCATCTACCAGGCGCGGTTCGACCGCTACCTCAAGGCACGCGGCATAAAGGACACGGACGCCAACCACACCTGGGCGTTCATCGGTGACGGTGAGACCGACGAGCCGGAGACGCTCGGGTCACTGTCCATCGCGGCCAGGGAGGGGCTGGACAACCTGACCTTCGTGGTCAACTGCAACCTCCAGCGGCTCGACGGTCCGGTACGCGGCAACGGCAAGATCATCCAGGAGCTCGAGTCGGTCTTTCGCGGAGCCGGCTGGAATGTCATCAAGGTCATCTGGGCGCGCGACTGGGACGAGTTGTTGGCCAACGACGTCGATGGTGCGCTGGTCCACCGGATGGGCGAGATCCTTGACGGCGACTCACAGAAGTATTCGGTCGAATCAGGCGGCTACATCCGGGAGCACTTCTTCGGGGCCGATCCGCGCGTCGCGGCGATGGTCGCCGACAAGACCGACGAGCAGCTCAAGGCGCTCCGCCGCGGCGGCCACGACTACACCAAGCTCTACGCCGCCTATCGGGCCGCGCTGGATCACAAGGGTGGCCCGACCGTCATCCTTGCCCAGACCATCAAAGGCTGGACGCTGGGTACTGCCGTAGAGGGTCGGAACATCACCCACCAGGCCAAGAAGATGAGCGAACAGGAGCTGCGCCACTTCCGCGATCGCCTGGAGCTGGACATCCCCGACGCGAAGCTCAAGGAGGCGCCGTACCTGCACCCCGGGCCGGATGCGCCCGAGATCAGATATCTCCAGGAGCGGCGAGCGGCACTCGGCGGGCCACTGCCGCGCCGGGTGGTGCTGACCAACGAACTCGAGCTACCGACCGACAAGGTCTATGCCGAGTTCATGGAGGGTTCCGGGACCCAGGCAGCCTCGACGACGATGGCCTTCGCCAAGCTCCTGCGGAACCTGCTGCGGGACAAGGCCATCGGCCGGCGCATCGTGCCCATCATCCCGGACGAGGCGCGCACGTTCGGGATGGATCCGCTCTTCAAGGAGGTGGGCATCTATTCGGCGCTGGGCCAGCGATACGACCCGGTCGATTCGAGCCTGGTGCTCTCCTACCGGGAGGCGGCGGACGGTCAGGTCCTGGAGGAGGGCATCACCGAGGCAGGATCGGCGTCGTCGTTCCAGGCAGCGGGCACTGCTTACGCGACCCATGGCGAGCCGATGATCCCGTTCTACATCTTCTACTCCATGTTCGGCTTCCAGCGGACGGGCGACCTCTTCTGGCAATCGGCCGACGCCCGCTCGCGCGGTTTCCTGCTCGGCGGCACGGCCGGCCGAACGACCCTCAACGGTGAGGGGCTCCAACACGAGGACGGGCATAGCCCGCTACTGGCGTCAGTCGTGCCTGCGATGCACGTCTACGACCCTGCCTTCGCCTACGAGATGGCGGTCATCGTCCGTGATGGCATCCGACGCATGCTCGGTGACGGGGCCGAGGACATCCTCTACTACCTGACACTGTACAACGAGAACCACCCGATGCCGGTGCGACCTGACGATGCCACCGAAGAGGGCATCCTGGGCGGCCTGTACCGATTCTCGGCTGGCCCTGACCGCGGCACGGGGCGGTCGGCGCCAGCCGCGACCATCCTGGGCTCTGGATCGATCATGCAGCAGGCCCTTCGGGCGCAGCACCTTCTGGCGGAGCGCTTCGACGTCTCGGCCGAGGTATGGAGTGCGACCTCCTACAAGGCGCTCCGTGACGAAGCGTTGGAGGTCGACCGGCACAACCGCCTCCATCCGTCCGCCCAGCCACGCACTCCGCGCGTCAGCCAGCTTCTACGCGAGCCCGGCGGCCGCGGCCCTGTCATCGCCGTGAGCGACTACGTCCGCGCCTGGCCCGACTTGATCTCCCGATGGGTCCCGGGTGGCTCATGGTGCTCACTTGGCACCGACGGCTTCGGTCGCAGTGACACGCGCGAAGCGCTCCGCCGCTTCTTCGAGGTGGACGCCGAATCGGTGGCCATGGCAGTCATGGCGGAGCTGGCGCGGTGCGGGCGCATCGAGCCGCAGCGGGCGGTCGAAGCGGCACGCGAGCTCGGCCTGGAGACAGAGGCGCCTTTCTCGCTGACCCATTGACCAGGCCCGGGTGGTCGGACGGGTGTCCTTTCGAGCGCGACGCGCATGGCGCCCAGACTGGGTCTGGTGATCCACTCGAGCGCTCGGCTGGTCATCGCCATGGTCTCGATGTCGGCGCTCATGCTGGCGGCCTGCGCCGGCCCGACCGGCCCGCGACCGACCAGCTTCGTCCATCGTTCGGTGACACCGAGTGCCGGTGCTGGACAGAGCCGATCCACCGCCATCGATAGCCCGACCGCGTCAGCCAGCTCTGGCGCAAGCGTCGCGAGCTCCGGCCTTCCTGCGCTGACCTCCATCCGGCTCGAACCCTTCGCACGCGGACTGTCCGAGCCGCTCTTCCTGACCCACGCAGGTGATGGTTCGGGCACCCTGTACGTGGTCGAGCAGGGCGGACGCATCCGGTCGCTTGATGCGGACGGCACAGTCCACCCGGAAACGTTCCTCGACATCGCCGAGCGGATCACGGCCGGTGGAGAGCGCGGTCTCCTCGGGCTTGCCTTCCACCCTGACTATCCCGACGATGGGCGCATCTTCGTGATGTACACGGCGGCTGGCGAGGGAACGAACACGGTCTCCGTCTTCACGGTCACCGATGGCCTCGCCGATGCGGACTCCGAGCGTGTGCTGGTGGCCATCCCCGACTTCGCCGGCAACCACAACGGGGGCAACGTGGCCTTCGGACCGGACGGGTACCTGTACTTCGGCACCGGCGACGGTGGGGGAGCGGGTGACCCGCAAAGGAATGGCCAGGACCCCGACGCGCTGCTGGGCAAGATCGTGCGCCTTGACGTCGATACGGCTGGGTCGGAGCCACAGATCTGGGCGCTCGGGATGCGCAACCCGTGGCGCTTCAGCTTCGACCGGGAGACGGGCGACCTGTGGATAGCCGATGTGGGTCAGGGTGCCTGGGAGGAGATCGATGTCGACCCAGCGGGATCGGGCGGCGGCCGTAACTATGGCTGGAACGTGATGGAGGGGCCGGATTGTTTCGGCGGTGGCGGCTGCGACATGGCCGGCCTGACCCTGCCCGTCGTCGCCTACACCCACGATGAAGGCTGCACCGTCGTGGGTGGCTACGTCTATCGAGGCTCCGCTCATCCGGGGCTGGTAGGCACCTACCTCTATGGCGACTACTGCTCCGGACGCTTCTGGTCCCTTGATGCACAAGCCGCCATGGCCGGCGGCGCCGATCCCGTGGTCGTACTGGACGCGGCTGTCTCGGTCAGCTCGTTCGGCCAGGACGAAGGGGGTGAGTTGTACGTGACCGACATCTCGGCCGGGACGGTCCTGCGTGTCATGCCCGTCGAGTAGCCGGTTGAACGCTGCCCGGCGGTCGCTCTTACTATGATGGCGATGCGCATCACGTTGGCTGCCTTGGCGTGCTGTGCCGCCTCCATCCTCTCGGCCTGCGGCGGGACCACGCCCAGCTCCACGCCCAGCGGCGCACCGCAGCAGAGCCCCGTTGGCACTGGGACCTCGACCGGTCCTGCCAGCGGCTCACCGGGGTCGGGCAACGGCGCGTCCCCAGCCGGCTCGTCCCCCGCCGGCTCGTCCCAGTCTCCCAGCGGGCCATCCGGCGGCGGGCCGAGCAATGACCAGCCGACCGACGCAGGTCCCAGCGGCCCAGCCACTGGCTTCGACCCTCGCGCGGTGCGCCTGACCCTCGAGGAGGTGGCGAGCGACCTCGACCAGCCGGTCGCCATCACGCACGCTGGCGATGGATCGGGCGAGCTGTACATCGTGGAGCGAACGGGGCGCATCCTCGTCATGAGCAGCGACGGGACGATCGCTCCTGATCCGCTGCTCGACGTGAGCGACCGGGTCGACACCCAGGGCGAGCGCGGTCTCCATTACGTGGCATTCCATCCGGATTTCGCATCGAATGGCCGCTTCTTCGTCCATTACTCGAGTCCCGATACCGTGAGCTACATCGTCGAGTACCGCCGTGAGGGTGAAGGCACTGTCGCGCGCGACTCTGGCCGGACCCTCCTTCGGCTCGAAAAGACGTACTGGAATCACAACGGTGGGTGGCTGGGATTCGGGCCCGACGGATACCTCTACATCGCACTTGGCGACGGTGGCGGGGATACGCCGGGAGACCCGTTCGGCAACGGCCAGAAGCGTTCGGAGCTGTTCGGCAGCATCCTGCGCGTCGATGTGGAGGGTGGCGACCCATACGCCATCCCGCCCGATAACCCGTACGAGGAGCAGGGCGACGGCAACGCGCGAGCGGAGATCTGGGCCTACGGCTTGCGCAATCCGTGGCGCGCCAGCTTCGACCGTGCGACCGGCGACCTATGGATAGGCGATGTCGGCCAGGACACCTCGGAGGAGGTGGATGTCATCCCAGCTGGAGAGGCCGGACTCAACTTCGGCTGGTCGGACGTAGAGGGTTTCGACTGTCACAACCGACCCGACTGCGACCCCACTCGCTACGTCGCGCCGCTCGTCACCTACGGCACCGATGAACAGGGCTGCGCAGTGACCGGCGGCTACGTCTACCGCGGCTCCGCCTATCCGCTGCTGACCGGCGGATATCTGTTCAGTGACTATTGTTCCGGGACCATCTGGGGCTTCGACGCACAGGCCACGATGGACGCCGGGGAGGCCGATCTCCAGCGGGTCGGGGACACGGATCTGTTCATCGTCTCGTTCGGTGAGGACGAAGCAGGAGAGCTCTTCGTGGTCGACCTGGGTGGCACCATCCAGCGCATCACGGCCGCGGCCAGGTAGCCACGATGACCGGCCAGTGGGGCCGTCTGGTCTATCGCCACCGCCGCCTGGTGGCGACGCTAACGCTGTTGGCGGCGGCCTCGTCGCTCTTGTTCGCGGCCTGGCCACGACCAAGAAGTAGAGGTCGGGCGCGCAGTCGCGCTGGGGACGCCCAATGACCTTCTCGGGCACACTACTTCGTAAGCCGCCGGCCGGCCCAGACGCCACGGCACATCCGCTCAGTCGCCTTACGATGAGAGCGATGACGGCGATCACCGAGCGATACGACCAGAACGCCACGCTCTATGAACGCTGGTGGGCGCCCGTCCTGGCGGCGGCGGCCAGCCGCTTGTTGGACCGTTGCGAGCCCCGAATAGCCGGTCTTCGTCAGCCCGCGCGCTCGCTGCGCGTGCTCGACCTCGGGACCGGTACGGGAGCGCTGGCCATCGAGGCCGCCCAACGATGGCCGATGATCGCCGTCACGGCCGTGGACGCCTCAGCCGGCATGCTCGACGTTGCTCGTCGCCGGGCTGGCGGATCGCTGCCCGTCGCGCAGGCCAGCGCCATCGATTGGGTCCTCGCTGAGGCTGACTCCCTGCCGGTGTCGACCGCCTCGGTCGACCTGGTCATCTCGAGCTTCGTGCTCCAGCTGGTGGCCGATCGCGAACAAGTGCTGCGCGAACTCCATCGGGTGACTCGACCCGGCGGGCAGCTGGCCTACGTGACCTGGATGGCCGGGCGCGATGGATTCACGCCGGCCATGGAGTTCGATGAAGCCGTCTACGACCTGGCCATCGATGAGGCCGAGTACGAAGAAGAGATGCGCGCTGGAGACGTTCGCTCCCTTCGTTCGGCAGCCGACGAGCTACGTCGCGCCGGTTTCCGTGGCGTTCGAACGGAACGCGAGCGGCTGGACCATCTCTGGGACCGTGACGACTATCTTGCATACAAGGTCGGTTATGACGAGATCGGCCTTTTCGACCAGCTCGACGACGCGATGGCCGAAGCCCTGGAGTCCCGGGCGCGAGAGCGATTGGCTGACCTCGCGGCGGAAGCCTTCCGCTGGCACCCACCCATCGTCTACGCCACCGCCACCCGTGATCCCGGCGCTGGACGGCATGCCCGGCAGGCTCGGTAGCCCATCGACCTGGCGTCGTCAACGTTCCGGAACACCACTCGGTGAGCATCAGCTATGCGGCGCGCGTTGCGGCAGGTCGGGAAACAGAAGACATCGTTCGTGTCGCTGCCGACGTAGCGCACACCACGCTCGGCCAGCCGCTCGAGGCCGTCTGGGTCGACTCCCTCCCAGGCCAGCACCGCGCGCTTCGCCTGCGGTCCGCCCGCCCCGTAGTGGCCGATGTGGCCGTCGCTCCTGACGACCCGATGACACGGGATGATGAACGGGATGGGGTTATGGGCGAGCGCCGTCCCGACCGCCCGCTGGGCCTTGGGATGCCCGATCTCATCAGCTACCCATGAATACGGTCGTACCTCGCCATGCGGGATCTCCATCGTCTTGGCCAGCACCCGCCGCTGGAAGTCGTTGAGACCGGACAGATCGACCGGCGGCCCCGCGACGAGATGACCGCTCATCCTCTTCCCGACGGCCCTCGCGATCGAGGCCGGTACCTTGGCGACCTTGCCGACCGGGCGGCCGGTCCGGGCCAGGTAGTCGACCTCGAACCTGACCGACTGGTCGGCGCGCTCGACGGCGCTGACCCCCTCCGGTCCCCAGGCCACCAACAGAGGCCACAGCGGCGTGGCCATCTCGGCATATGAGTCCGCTGGCGCCAGGGACTTGAGCACTTGTACCTGCAGTCCTGGCGGCGCGACCTCGCGCATCGATCTGAGTCCCATCATCACCGCTCGTGCCTCCTTCATCGCGTGCCGACCTCGGTCATCGAGCGGACCACGGCCATCGGCCACGCCCGCTCATTGGTCTCTGCCTGGCTATCCGGCTCTCGGGTGTCCCTGATCTCGGCCTTGTAGGCTCGGCGGAGCGTCCGCACCCCACGATGGACGTCCGATTTGACGGTCCCGATGGGCCGGTCGAGCGCGGTCGCCACCTCTGGATAGCTCAAACCGTCGACGTGTCGCAAGCCGACCGCCGCCCGCTGCGGTCCAGGCAACGCAGCAAGGAGTCGTCGCCACATCCGTATCGACTCACGCTCCTCCGTTGAGCGGGCCGGTCCCAGCGCCTGTGCGTCCGGCCGCTCCATCATGGCCTCCAGGGCAGCGGTGGCGACCTGTCGTTTGCGCGCTCGGTTGCGGGCGAGGTTGAGCGTGATGCGGGCCAGCCAGCCGCGAAGGTGGAGGGCGAGTGTTCGCTCAGGCTCGAAACCACGAAGTGCGCGATAGGCGCGCAGGAAGGTCTCCTGGGCCAGATCCTCAGCATCCGATGCGTCACGTGAATAACGTCGCGCCAGGCCATAGACGAGGTCCTGGTGGTGGCTCACGAGCGTCGGGAAGGCGCCCATCAGGTCGTTCGCAAGCGCCCGCGGGCAGTCGATGCACACGCTCCTCAGAACCCCTCCATGGCCCTGATGGTTGCATGCATGCCCAGAAAGCTAGCGGAGCAGGAAGCCGTTCCCCAGCGGGTCGCGATCGTCGACCGTGAAGGTCGGATGGCCGGTCACGAAGGCGCGCCCCTCCACACTCGTCTCGACCGCCTCCTGGGCGCCGAGCAAGGTGTCACCCTCCACACGTGCCGTGAACGTCTGGCCAGTGATGGACGCGTTGACCAGATCCTTGCCCGGCTCGAGCAGACCTCGGGCCAGACGCTGCGCCAGCAGGGCGCTGGTACCCGACCCACACGGCGAGCGGTCCACTTCCGCATCCGCGAAGATGGTGACGTTGCGAAGATCGGCCTCCCGGGCCATGCCATCCGGCGAGCTGGCAGGCACCTCATCGACGATGATCGTGCCGTAGATGAACCCGAGTTCCGGATCGGTCGGGTGGACCGGCCGCGGGCCTGCCCGCAGTAGCTCGGTGATGGTGGCGCCGGCATGCTTGAGTCGGTCGATCTCCCCGGGCACCACCCTCAATCCCAGATCGGCGGCCCGGACTATGCCGTAGTAAGCGCCGCCGAAGCCGAGATCGACCTTGACGACCCCTGCGTCACCAGGCCCGTCGGGCAGCTCCAGCGCGGCAGGCCGCAGCGGGATGTCGCGTCCGGCCAGGTAGGCCGGGACGTTGGTGAAGCGGACCGTTTCGACCTCCGGTCCACCCCACGAGGCCGCTTGGACCCGCGCCCGGGCAGTGACCAGGCCGGCCGGCGTCTCGAAGCGGATGATCGTCTCAGGCACCGCGGCGGGATGGAGGCGTTCCTCGATGAGCCCCGTGGTGAGCGCGATGATGCCGTGGCCGCACATCGAGCTGAAGCCCTCGTTGTGCATGAATAGCACGGCTACGTCGGCATCGGGCCGGTAAGGCGGCATGAGGATGGCGCCATACATGTCCCTGTGGCCGCGTGGCTCGAACATGGCCACGCGGCGATACAGGTCAGCGTGCTCCTTCACCCATCTGCGCCGTTCGAGGATGGCCGCGACAGGGACCTCCGGAAAGCCGCTGCGTAACAGGCGCAGAGGCTCGCCGGCGCAATGCAGGTCGATGGCCGTCATCGTCGTACGGGCGTGTCTCTGAGCAGCCGTGGCTGGTGGCCGCGACGCGACGGCGGCGGTGGCGACTGGCGGAGCATCAGCAGTCAGCGGTGAGGCTGTGGCGCCGCGGTATTCGAACACGACTGACAGGGTCGCGCCGCTCCACCCTTCCGTCCAGCGATGAGCAACCGGGAACCAGGCGGATCCGGCGGCTCGTTCGGCATCCGATCGATAGGCGATCTCCGCGGAGCGACGATCACGCGCCGGGTAGTTTCGGATGATGGGCTGCTGTTGCGGCTGGTGCACGCCGCGCTGCCTTGACCGTGGAGGCTGTCGGGTGTGCGGCGCTAGGAGCGTGCCACCCGCCGGCGCGGATCGAGCACCGCCAGTGCCGACATGAAGACGAAGATGAGGGCCATCGCTGCTATGGCGAGCGACGTATTGGCAGCTGCCAGCTCTTCCACCGCCGACGTTGGCGGGAGGGTGACCATGATGGTCGTCTCAGCGGTGCAGTCGCTGTCGCGGAAGGTAGCGGCGACGTTCCACCGACCAGCATCATCCTCGGTCGCGAGCAGCCGCAATTCGGTCTTACCATCCTCGAGCGCTGCTTCGCGAGGATCCTCGCCTGCCTGCGTGAACGTCAGTGTGGCGAGCTCCGCACCTGCGCCGGTGAATACGAACTCTGTCTCTGGCGGGCCCTCTCTGGGCGCCACGTTGACCGAGCAATCATCCGCCGCACTGGCGCTGAACGTGAGCAGTAGTGTCATCGTGGCGGCCATCGCCAGCGCGCCTGCGGCGCGAATCGATCGGGTAAGCCAACCGTCCATATCTTGGGACCTCGTATGGTGGTCGGTCTGGGAGGCCGACCATGCCAGCATAACGGTCTGGGGGACTTAGGTCACATGGCTAGCCGTACTTTTCGGTGCCTCCAGGCGACGGCGCGATGCCTCGCCGCCCCTTGATCTGCCATGGCCAGGCAAGCGTTGGTTCCGCGCCACCTGTCAAGCTGCGTGATAGAGCGCTAGGGAGGAGAAAGGGCCTGGTTCAGCTCGTCGCATGAGCTCCCTGCCGGAGATCATCGGGCGAAGCACCGAGCTGGAGGCCATCTCGGTGTTCCTCGACCCGACCACGGAGGCCTCGGGCCTGCTCCTGCGTGGCGACGCAGGCATGGGCAAGACGATCCTGTGGCGGCATCTCGTCGCCGCCGCCAGAGCGGGCAGCAGCACCGTGCTCACAGCACAGCCGGCGGAGTCCGAGACCCGATCATCCTTCGCCGTCCTGGGCGACCTTGTGGCCGGCCTCCCGGATGATGCCCTGGACATGCTGCCCGGTCCGCAACGGACCGCACTCGATGTCGCACTACTCCGTGCGGTCGGCTTATCAGCCGATCCGCTGGCCGTCTCCATGGCCTTCTCCACGCTCATCACATCGATCTCGCGCGTCACCCCGGTCGTCATCGCCATCGATGACGCCCAGTGGATCGACGCGCCGAGTGCGCGCGTGCTCGGATCCGCGCTGCGTCGGGCGGTAGGCCGCGGTGTCCGGTTCGCCCTGGCGGTCCGCGCCGGGGAGGCGGCGCCGTTAGCCGATGCGCTTCAGCGGGTGGCCGCCGTTCCACCCGTGATCCTCGATCTCGCGCCGTTGAGCCTCGCCGCACTCCAT
>Ga0136614_10001782_pt1 | contig 12935 bp, 16 predicted proteins | sample AntDrymUQ2792106_2_FD_106643 | JGI IMG/M metagenome (GOLD analysis project Ga0136614, IMG submission 106643) | Polar desert sand microbial communities from Dry Valleys, Antarctica - metaG UQ279 (21.06) | ecosystem: Environmental > Terrestrial > Soil > Desert | place: Antarctica: Dry Valley...
ACGAAGATCCGGGCGACTCCGTCGCGTTCGCGCACGACTTGGCCGAGTTCGTCTTGAACGTACGCGCCATCGACCCTCGCGGCAGGATGTTCAACGCGAACGGTAGGGGAGGCGATCTGCGGTCCCACGATGGGTGGATGGAGACCTGCTTTGAGCAGAGTGAAGGGCTGCTGGACGTGCCGCGTCTGCGCAAGATGTGGGATGCGTTGCGGAAACTTCCGCGCGGCGGAGCCGGCGACGTGATGACCCACGGTGACCTGATCCCTGGTAACGTGCTCGTCGCCGACGGGCGCCTGGCCGCGGTGCTGGACGTAGGTGGCCTGGGACCGGCTGACCCTGCCTTGGATGTCGTGGGTGCTTGGCATCTCCTCGAACCCGTCCCTCGGCAAGTGCTCCATGACGACCTCGGGTGCGGCGATCTCGAGTGGGCGCGCGGCAAGGCGTGGGCCTTCCAGCAGGCGATGGGGGCCGTCGCACGCTGGAACGCATTACGGCGGACGACTCGCGAGACTGAGTCTCGCGTCGGTTCGTCGCATTGATAACCGTGCGTGATGGCATGATCTGGCGTGAGACCCCATGCCGTGTCCGGCCGCTCAGCTATAGAGAGGGGCAGGTGGTCGGGCATCCAGTAGCCGACGGCCGTATCAACTCACGAAGTGGACGACCATGGTGCTGTGTGAGCGCTGTGCTTAGAATACCGAATCCAGTGATGTGCTCTCTTTGAGAAGGAATACGCGCCCGTAGCTCAGTGGATCAGAGCAGCTGACTTCGGATCAGCAGGTCGGGGGTTCGAATCCCTCCGGGCGCGCCAAGCTCCTCCCCACCCCACACCATGTGGGGTAGCGGGTTCACGTGAACCCCACATCTTGTGCTCAGCCGTGCCTCCGGCGGCCCCAAGCCAAGGAGGCGCGACTTGCCACGAGCATCTGACTCACCCGGCTACCGAGCATCTGATTCGGCGAGCGTGCCGACGTGGGCATCTGATCCTTCCGGGGCCGGATGCGTGGGCGTCTGATCCTGAGCGGGACACCGACGTCGGTTGGATGGACGCCGCCGGGGCAGCAACTGACTCGCCACCCAACCGAGCGACTGATCCTGCGCCGGAGTGGGATGGCCGAGCGTGGGGAGCAACTGACCGAATCAGATCGCTGCCCTCCGCCATCGGCCTGGCCGCGGCGCTCGAGACCTTCTGCGCCGGCACTGATGGGTAACAGAGGCGGTCGTAGTCGTAGGTCTTCTCTGGCATGCAAGCTCGGCCACGACGTGATCGGCCAAGTGCGGAGCATCGCGACGAGGCGACACCGCTGACCGGCCGTGCGGTCACCTCCCGGCGAGGTTTGCCACGACGGGGCTAAAGGCATCGACTGCATCGCCGTGCACGGTGATGTACGAAACTCCGTACCGCTCGCGGCGGGCGTGGAGCTCCTCGACAATCTGCTCCACCGCGCCGACGAGGAACCGCGGCGACGCAAGGACGTAGTCGGGCGTCAGCGGAGCGGCCGCGATCCCCAGGTGCGACGTGGCTGTCGCAAAGCGCTCGACGATCTCCTCTGCGGCGCGCCGGCGGTTGTCGGTGATCTCGATCGCCTGGACGCCTATCTGAATCTCAAGCTCCTGATAGCGACCACCGGCAGCTTCGCGGATCCATCCGACGCGCCGATCGGTCTCCTCGGGTGTTGCCCGGGCCGGATCCGCACCGAGGCCGACGATGTCTGCCTCCCGCGCTGCCAGCGTCAACATGCGCCGCCCGTCCCCGCCAAGGAAGATAGGCGGGTGCGGTCGCTGACTCGGCTCGAGCGGCCAGGCCGGCGCGGTCACTCTGTAGTAGTCGCCGGTGAATTGCGTGATCTCGTGGTTCCACAAGCCCTTGATGACTCGCACGGCCTCCTCCAACCGGGCGATGCGGGCCGATGGCGGCTCGAACGGCACGCCACACGTCTCGTAGTCCGAGCGAAGCCAACCGGCACCGAGACCGAACTCGAGGCGTCCATCGGAGAACACGTCGAGCGTGGTCGCCGCCTGCCAGAGCAGGACGGGGTTGTGGAGGTCGTTGGTGAACACATGACTGGCGACGCGGAGCGCGGATGTCGCGTCCGCGGCCACCACGAGGGCCACCATCGGCTCGATGCCACCCCACGCCACGTGCTGGCCCTGGCACAGGGTCGAGTAGCCCAAATTCCTCAACCTTCTTCGCATGGTCGACCCACTCGGCGCGTGATGCCGCCGGGATCATGCCGCCGCCGAACCGGAACGGTCGGTGCTTCGTCACCGCCACCCCCGTCTCGCTCTCTAGCAGTGAAGTCCGTCTACGCCGGCTTCTGAGGTAGCCGCTGTCCGGTCGCTGGTAAAGCGCGCCTCGGCCATGCCCCCCGCGCGTCATCGGCGTTGAGCCCACCAAAAACCGAGCGCTGCGAATAACACCACCATGGCGATGGTCACGACGACGTCAATGCGATTGCCCGGCGGATGCCGCCGCGTACCACGATCAATGTGCCCGCGTAGAACCCGAGAACGGCTCCAACCAGAGCCGCGACCACGGCGCGAACTTTTGTGTTCATTGTTGACTCCTTGCTGGCGCACACGAGGGCGCGCCTCTACGGTCGATACTCTTTACCTAGCGCCGGGGCGTGTAGCGCCCCGGCGGCCATACGAGATTTGCTCCTACGGAAAGATCTTGGCAGCAGATCTGTATGGTGCGTCTAGGACGCTTCTCGCCGACTCGTAGTTGGGATCGAGACAGCTCGCACCCAGGAGCTCGGCCTAGAAGCTCGATCATCATTGCGCGACTCGACGTGCCACCACGATCCAGCTGGTCGGCTCGCCGTCGTAGAGGGTCCCCGTGACCTCGGCAGCCATGGGTCCCTTCACCGCCGCGAGATCGAAGCTGGTGCCGACTCGGTTGCCGCTCTCGTCCGTGATGGGCCCCTCAAAGCTGCGCTCGACGACCCAGCCGGCTGCCTCGAGGGCACGGGCGTAGTGCTCGACCACCCGGCGAGGGCTAGTCCAAGGAACGCTGTGCGGCCGGATCTCGAGCCAAGCCAGCCGGTCATGGTGCTCGCCTCGGCAAACGTAGGAGCCGACTCGTGGAGCCGTCCATGCGGCGGGCCCAGTCGACGTAGCGATCTCGGACGGGACACGAAACTTCAGTCAAAGGTTTCGCTAGCGGCGGCGCTCAGGCGTCCTCTCCGAGTGTGCGACCGACGTGGGTCGTGAAGGCGTCGACGACGTCCTGCGGATCGAAGTGCACCCACATCCGGTCGAGCCTCCCGTCCCGGACGTGATACACCGTGATGATGCGCCACGCGGCTTCCAGGTCCCCCTTGCGGCCAGTGACCTCGAGCAGCCTCACGACGTGTTCGTCGTTTGCGATGACGTCATGCTCTCCACCGCCCAGCTCGTCCAGCGCCTCCAGCTGCTGAGTGCACTTCGAGTAGTACTCGCGGATGCCCTCGTGTCCGCGATATTCGCCCGCGAGCGGGCCGCTTCCCCGGATGTCGCAGACGACCTGCGGCGTGTAGAACGCCACGACGGCCTCCGGGTCGCCGGTGTCCCATGCGGCAGCCTCCGCGCGAACCAACTCCTCGTTGGGATGCATCAAGCGCTCCTGTACTGCCGCGGCTTAGCGGATCTCGGCATGGTTACGCAGCGGGCCTATTGTGGCACCGCCCTATGCGGTTGCTCCTGGATACTAATGACCGTCATGACATTGACCGCACGGACCAAGCGGGGTGGGGGAGCGGAAACCGCTTGCCCATCGCCGAGGGCGGGACGGTTCACCCTGAGTCCGGTATGTGGCCCCAATCCCGACGTCATCGGCCCGCTCTGAGTTCGGATCGGGCCTTTCGTTTGCCTAAGCAGCGGGCCGGGAGGCAGGCGTTCGGTGGTGCGCCTGAGCTCCGTCGGTTCCGCTCGGGGGCGACGCACCGGTTCGCTAGCTCCAGGCTTGGAGCTCGATCATGTTGTCTTCTGGATCGGTGACATAGCACCACGTCACACGACTGCCCGTCGCCGTGGTAAGCGTCACGATGTCGCCCACGACGCGCCCCCCGGCGGCCAAGACCCCCTCGCGCGCGGCAGGCACGTCGTCGACGGCGAAGGCGATGTGCCCGAAGCCGAGTCGATTCGCTGCCGCAGTCAACCGCTCCTCGACGGTGGCGTAGGTGTAGATCTCGATGGTCGGGCCGTGGTCGCCGTGTCCGGGGAGCCTCAGGTGGACGCCGCGCACGGCCGCCTCTGTCACCCCCGTCCCGCGTGAAAGATCGTCGCCCTGGTAGTCGCGCTCCGGCGGCACAAACTCACAGCCGAAGACGCGCCTGTAGAAGTCGGCCAGGCGTCGCCAGTCCTCGGCGATGACATTGACGTGGCCGAATCTCGCGCCCTTGACGGTCTCGCTGGACACGAGCAGTCCTCCTGGCGGAATCCCAAACTGGACCGATCCGAACACGGTTCCGTCTGCGGACTGTATCCCACGCAGCCTCGGGGAGCGCCGAAATGGGCCGCCCTCGAGTCTGGAACACGGCTCTGGCGCGGCCAGATCGGGGTTAGTCGTTGAGACTCTCCACCCGGTGGATCCGCCGCTCATGAGTACGAACTGGCCGAAAGCGTCGGCGGCTGTGAACCGCACCGCCGCGGACCGCGGCTACACTGCCCGTGCCGGCGTACCGGTGAGAGAGCATCAGACCCTCTGGCGAGACCGTGACGTGCATCTGACTCTCGCCGCACTGGGCGTGCGCAGCAGACTCCTCCGGGAAGCGAGCACCATACTCACCGGGGTCTCAACCAAGACCGAGCCGCTCGGGCGGCCGGCTGAGCACGAAACAGGGGAGCGAGGCCCCTCCGCGGGCATCGGACTTCGGATCAGCAGGTCGGGGGTTCGAATCCCTCCGGGCGCCATACAGCATGTGGGCGATCGGTCTCGACGGTCACAAGATGTTGGGGGCGAATGTGTCAGATGCTCGGCACAACACTTGTCCCGGGTCAGATGCTCAGCGGCCCCAGCGGATCTCTGCGGGACTCCGCGACGAGCTCCATACCGCCAATCAGACGCTCGTCCGAGCCGTGGCGGGCCGGTGCACGGTCCTGCGATCAGGATGTTGAAGCCGTTAGACCCTCGATCGTTTTCCGCAAGTCCTTCATGAGCAGGAACAGGTGGAGGGCATCCGTCGGCGAGGGCTCGAACTCCGCCAGATGCTGGTAGAACGCGCGGGCCGCATCCGACTCGGCGTGGATGAGCAGGACGCGAGCACCGATGGTGTCGGCTGCCTCGGACGTCCGGAGCAGCACTTCCTTCAGCTGCGCTCGGCCGAGCCCGTGACCTTGTTCACTGACATCGACCCCCAGTCGCGCGAGCACCATCACCGGAATCGGGTAGCGGCCGGTCCCCTGTGTGACGCGGGCTGGCGCGTCGGAAGGCGCAACCGATCCAGCGGCGAGGGCGAAGTAGGCCACGACCCGACGACTGCCCGCGGCGCAGACGACGTAGACGGCGGCGGTCTCAGCAGCCTGGGCTTGCGGCGCGTGCCGGCGCAGCCAGTTGGTCTGCGCTTCGGAACCACAGTCGAAGTCGCTGGTTAGGTGCTCAGGCGCCAGTCGCTCGAGAGGACCGTACCGGGTCACGCCTCATCGAGCACGCTGGGCGTCGCCAGCAATCTGCGCAGCCGGGGCAGGTCGCGCGGCGATCGATCCAGGACAGCCAGAAAGGCTGCCCAGTCGGGTTCAGCGAGCACGAAGCGATGTCGGTCGGCAAGGACGTCCTCGGCCGCACGGGTGGCGGCGCCGAGGACGAACTCGGTGATCGTCTTCTCCTCGGCGCGGCTGGCCTCGGACAGTAGCGATCGCTGCTCGGAACTGATCCGAACAGCCAACCGCTCGCTCTTCGGCTGTGTGGGACGTGACGTGCTCCGCGCGGGGGACATGGATCCTCATCCAGTGTGTAGCAACAATGTACGTACACACTACTGGTGCACGCCTCTTGCTGTCAACGGTGTGCGCCTGGCCCTAGCGTCTACTACGAGGCACCCCGAGCCTCCTGCCGGCGCTCGTCAAGACCAGTTCGTGGATCGATTTGCCACACGGCGCGGGAGATGCCCTCGTGGACATCCACCGCGTACGACTGCCGCGTGACTCTCAGGATGACTCTCAGTCGGCGCCCCGTGGCCGATTCTGAGCACGAATTGGGGGAGAAGTCCGGCGGCTGTTAACCGTTTTGGGTCATCGGATGAGCACCTGACGTCGACTCAGTACCTGGTCCGCAGACGATCGAGGGATCGTGAGGAGGCTGGCCGAGCCGCTGGTGCCAGTCAGCCGAGAGCGACGGCGTCGGACCTCATTTCGGCTCCGCGCGGCAGGGCATACTGAGCTGGAAGTGGCTCACAGATCAGATCGGCGTACGCCGCGTTGACCGTGGCGGCATTCGTGGTCACCTTCACATCGTCGCCCGCCTCGGCACCGGCTCTCTCGACGACAGCCAGCAGGTTGGTCAGAGACTGGCGCGCCTGGTCCGCAATGTCGGTCGGAGATCAGCTCGTCGGTGGCCGGGTTGATCGGCCGCTGACCGACCGCGAACTGCAGCAGATGATCGAATCCGATCGCTTCTGTCTGGATGTCGTGCACCAGGGGGAAGCCGCAGTGGCTGCCCTGCGCGAAGTGTCGGGCATCGCGCTCGAGAGCCATCTCGACGCCTGGGCCCACGATGCGGCGCAGGGCAAGTCGACCCCCGCTGACCTCAAGGACATCGCCGCCCTCCTGCGCCGGAGGCTGCGATGAGGTCGTCGACGGCGTGGTTGGCGGCGGTCGCACGACTGGCACCCTCACGCGAGGCGAGCCGGTGCTCAGCGCCGTCGCCGCGGCATCCTGCATCGGTGAGACCGAGGTGTTGGCCATAGCCGCCGCGGTCGAAGCCGACAGCGAGCACCCGCTGGCACGCGCCATCGTCGCGAATGCCAGCGCCGGGAACGTGAAGTCTCAGCCTGCGGAGCGTTTCGAGTCGTTGCCCGGCCGCGGCGCCGGCGCCCATCGGTGGCGTCGACGTCGCTCGTCGGCGGGCCACGCCTGCTCGAGGAGTTGGACCTGCAGGCACCGGATGAACTCCACTCGACCGTGGACGAGTGGGCGGCCGCCGAACGCACCGTGATGACGGTCATCCGCGACGGCGCCGTCATCGGCGTCGTGGGCGTCGAGGGCGAGATTCGACCGGAATCAACCGAGGCGGTGCAGCGCCTCCACGCGCTCGGAGTTCGGGTCGCCATGATCACCGGCGACGCCCAATCGGTCGCCGATTCGGTGGCCCGGCGCATCGGCATCGACGAGGTGGCCGCCCAGGTCCTGCCGGCCGACAAGGCCGATGCGGTCAAGCGCTTCCAGGCTGGTGGCCGGCCCGTCGCGATGGTCGGCGATGGCGTGAACGATGCGCCGGCCCTGGCACAGGCGGCGGGGACCGCATCGTCGACTTGGGGTTCGCGAGCGATCCAGGCCAAGGCCCCATCGTGGTCGCTCGAGCTGACGTTGCGGGCGCGTCAAACTACGCCGCTGCGGCGCGCGGAGCGCAGCCCGGTCAGGGTGACCTCGACGAGCCGGCGCACCGCGGCCTGGGACGGGAGCCTGCCGGCCGCTGACAGGGCGTGGAGAGCGTAGGCCGCGAGCTCATCGACCGCGACATCGGTGCGGACGACACCGGCGGCCGCGGCGTCGACAAGGAGCTCCCGAACCAGTCCCCGCAGCCGGTGCTCGGCGCGGACCACCTGCTCGTCGCGATGCAGCATGGCCGCCAGCTCGGCGTCGTGGTGGCCGTGTGACTCAAGCGCAATGCTCGCGTACGCCTCGAAGACGGCCTCGAGGCGCGCCTGAGGGTCGGTCGCCGCGTCGCGGGCTCGTGTCAGCTGGTCGAGGTGACGACCCATCTGGCGCTCGTGCCAGGCGAGCAGTATCGCCTCGACATCGGGGAAGTACTTGTACAACGTCGCTCTGCCGATGCCGGTCGTCTCGGCGATCTGCGACATCGTCACCCCGCGCAGGCCGGTTTCGGCGACCAGGGTGGCGGTGGCGTCCAGGGTCGCGTCCCGCACGGTCCGCCGATGGGTCTCGATCGTATCGGTCCAGAGCCGTGGCATGGTGCGGAGTATACAGAACGACGATGGTCCGGACGACGTGAGTTGACGACGACACGGTGTCCCGTTCAAGATGGGGCAGCGCCGTCTTGGCCGAGCGCTTCGCCTGCGGCGCCGGATGCTTCATACCAGGGGACTGCAGACATGACCGATCCAATCCACGACCCCGATGCCGATGATATGAGCCATGTGGAGCAAGGGGATTCCGCACCTGCCACGCCGCGCTGGGCTATCGTCCTCGGCATCATTGCGCTCGTCCTGATCCTGGCGGTGGCGGCGACCTTCGCTTTCGGGATTCAGCACAACCCTGGCATCCATGGCTAGCGATGCGACTGAACCTCCTCATGTCGCCCGCCGTGCGCAAGCTCGCGCTGGCCGTGCACCTCATGGCGTCGGTCGGCTGGATCGGCGCGGTGGTCGGCTACCTTGTGCTCGATGTGGCCGTCGCGACAAGCACTGAAGCTCCGGTCGTGCGCAGCGCCTGGATCGGGATGGGGCTGCTGACAGCGTGGGCCATCGTGCCGCTGGCCCTCGCCTCGCTGCTGACCGGGCTGGTCATGGCGCTGGGCACGAAGTGGGGGCTCATCCGTCACTGGTGGGTCCTCATCTCCCTCCTGCTGACGGTCGGTGCCACCGGGGTGCTGCTGTCCGAGGCGCGCGCCATCGGCCATGGCGCCGCGCTGGCAACCGATCCCACGACGACCCCGAGCCAGATCCTCGCCTTGCCGAGCACGCTTCCCCACTCGATCGGCGGCATGGGCGTGCTGCTCGCGATCCAGGTGCTGAACGTGTTGAAGCCGCAGGGACTGACGCCCTACGGCTGGCGTAAGCTCCAGCAGGAGCGTCGGCGGCGCGTTGACGGCACACGGTGATGGCTTATCCGCAGCCGCAAGGAGCTTCAGGTCAGTCGAAGGTCAGCGGCATCGCTGAAGGATCCCAGGTGGTTACAGACCGTGCTCAAGCAGTTCCCATGGTCGATTCCGCCACGAGGTCCCCACCGTTGTACCGCCATCCGGCGGAGGCCACCGTTCCGGCCTGGGCCGCCACCGGGATTCGGCTGCTGGGCCAGTGCCTCGTCACGCGACCGTTACGCGACGGTCATACGCCGGTCATGATTCCTCCGCACGATGCAACCCAGGCCGCCGTCTTGGCGGCACGCATCGAGAGGACCGACCATGCACCGACCCAAGCGACGACTCCTAGGCCCACTCCTGGGGGCAGCCCTCCTGGCCATCATGGCCCTATCGCCGACCCTCGCCGCGCCGCCCGTACGAACCTACGAGGTCACCATCACCAACCTGACCAGCGGACAGGCATTCACGCCGCCGCTCATCGCCACCCATCGCGGCAGCACCCACCTGTTCCAAGTCGGCCATGCCGCCAACCTCGGGACACAGGAGATCGCCGAGAACGGCAACCTCGCGCAGTTCCTTGGCAGCCTCGGATCGGACGGCGCCGTTTCCGATTTCACATCCGCGATGGCGCCCCTCGTGCCGGTCGGTTCGCCGATGTTCGGTACCTTCAGCAACACGGTGAGGCTCACCGTCACCGCCGGACCGGGCGCGCAGTTCCTCTCCTACGAGTCGATGCTCATCTGCACGAATGACGGATTCACCGGCGTCGACTCGCTCAAGCTCCCGAACCAGGTGGGCGCATCGGTGAGCGTCACGGGCGCCGGCTACGACGCGGGCACCGAGATCAACACCGAGGACTTCGCTGATATCGTCCCGCCGTGCCAGGGCCTCATCGGCGTCAGCTCTACCGATGCCGGCACGGGAACCACGAACGAGGCGCTGGCCGAGGGTGGCGTGATCCATCACCACGCCGGGATCATGGGCGGAATGGACCTCCTCCCGACGGTCCATGGCTGGACCAACCCGGTCGTCGAGATCACCGTCGAGCGGGTCAGCTGACCGATCCCCTCCTCGACGCTGACGGGTGCGCCCGCGATGGGCGCACCCGTCATCCGTCCGCGCCTCCCCTGGACCAGAACTCGGCACGTGTCGGCCCTGTGGCGTGCAGGATCGGTCCGGCGGACTTCGTCGATCTGTCAGCAGATTTCCACGGACGACGGATCCCGTGCATGATTCACCGATGTTGAAGCGCTTCTTCGAGGTGGACCTCTTCGCCGGCGTGAGATCGACCACGCGGATGCCGTGATCGACGCGTTGATCGGCTACAGCTTGCACGGGGCGCCGGATGACGTGCATCGGCCGTTGATCGAGATGGCCGGTGCGGGTGCCGGAGCGGTCCTGAGCCTCGACGTCCCGTCGGGCATCGATGCGACGACGGGCGCGCGGCCCGGAGCCGCCGTCTCGGCAGACGCCACGCTCGCCCTGGCCCTTCCGAAGTGGGGCATGTCGATCGGGGAGGGCGCTCGCCACGCTGGGGCGCGCTACGTCGCCGACATCGGGATACCGGCGTCCGTCTTCACTGAGCTCGGGGTGCCGGTCGACGGCCTCTTCGACGCCGGGCCGCTCCTCCGGATTGGCTGACCGCGACCCGCGCGTCCTGGCGGGCGCGCTCTTCTCGATGAGCCGGCCCTCGCAGGTACTCCTCATCGTCGTCGTCTACTTCGCCGGCGTCGCGGCCGCGCGAGCCAACGGCGCGATCGATCTGAGCGCGCTCCTCATCGGCCTGGCGGCCCTCACCTTCGTATCGGCCAGCGTCCACCTTGCGAACGAATACACCGATGCGGAGACGGATGCCGCGACGCGACGGACCGCGTTTTCCGGGGGAAGCGGCGCGCTGTCCCGTACCGGCCTGGACCCACGCATTGCCCTGCACGCAGCTCTCGCATCTGCCGTGGTCGGGCTGTCGCTCGGCGTCCTCGGCGCGATCGTCGGCGCGCTGCCACCCATTGCTCTCGGACTCCTGCTTGCGGGCACCGTCGGTGGATGGGCCTACTCGCTCCCACGCTCGCTCGCGCTCAACCGCCACGGGCTCGGGGAGATCGGCAATGCCATCCTGGGTGGCCTGCTCCTGCCGGTCTACGGCTTCGCGGCCGCCTCAGGCTCGATGCCGGCATGGGTCATCGCCGCCTTCCTGCCGTTTGCGCTGGTTGACCTTGCCAGCGTCCTCGCGACGGCGTGGCCTGATCGCAGGGCGGATGAAGCCAGCGGCAAGCGCACGCTCGTCACACGGGTCTCACCGAAGCTGTTGCGCATGATCCACGCCGCATCCCTGGGGGCGGCCGGTGTGGTGACGGCGGTCGTCACCGGCCGAGCGATCCCGTCCACCGTGGCGCTGGCGAGCCTGGTCCTCGTGCCGCCGGCCCTGATCGCCACGACGCGGATGACCAGCACCGAGTCGCCGCTGTGGTCGGTGGCCACTATGGTCGGGCTGATCGTCGCCCTGCTGCTCGGCTGGCTGCTCGTCCCACCCGGGTCATGGCTACCCGGCGGTTCGGCGTAAGGACCCTGACGGCGGGATCCGGATCGCTGCCTCAGGATGGCCAGATGACGGAGCCGATCCACCCAGTCCGCATCGACATCAACGCACCGCGCGAGATGGTGTTCGAGATGGCGGCGGCGGTGGGCGGCTCGCTGCCCGACGGTCCACCCCACGCCAGCGAACTCATCCGACGGGACGGGAACGTCCTCGTCGTGCGCTTCAGCGCGCCCGCCCCGTTCCGATTCTTCGGCTTCCTCGAGGAAGTGACGCTCAGAGCGCCGATGCGAATCGACTATCGCGTCCTGGAAGGACCGCTCGACCATGTCGTGGAGTGGCTGGAGCTCGACGAAGCCGGCGGCGTGACGACGGTGACCTATGCGGGCGAAGTCGGGCATCGCATCCCGCTCGTCGCGCGCTTTATCGCCGTGCCCGCCTACCGCTGGTACATGCGGCGCACGCTCTCCGCGCTGAAGGCTGCGGCCGAGCGCCGCGCTCTTCGCTCCCGCCGCCATCCGCGCGCCGCCGCGGGCTGATCGTCCGGATCCGTCAGCCGGCGTCGTCCGTCGTCGCAATCGAGCCTGGAGCTCCCCCAGCTCTCCAGGCCACGATCGATCCGATCACCGCACCCGCGACGATCGCCGCTCCGGTCCAGAGCGGGTCGTCGAGCGGACGACCCGATCGGGCGATTAGCAACAATGCGACCAGGGCAACCAGCGCACCGAAGGCGACGACGAGGGCGCCCGGCACGAGCGTCGGAGTCCCGAGCACGCCAGGCCACCAATGCGGCGCCAGCCATCGGCGGCGCGGCGGGCATGAAGTGGAAGATCAGCCCGGTGAACAAGGCAAGAGCCATCCAGACGGCGGCGGCGGCGAGCGAACCCGCGAGTCCAACTCCGAGGGTTTTCAACAGCATCACGAGGTGCTGGGAACGATATCGGGTCTCATGGGAGCCTCCTGGGTGTCTCCGGCGATGGTGTCGCACGGCGCCGTTGCGTGCCGTGAGGTGGATCACATTGCTCGGCCTCCCGCTGGGACCCGGGAGGTCAGGCCAGGATCTGGGGCAGGTTGACCGAAAGGTCCCAGATGCCGACGCCGATGAGGACCGCCCCGAGCACGAGCTGAAGAGGCCGCTCGTACTGCACCAGTGCCCGTGCCAGCTGCGCGCCACGCGCCTGGCCGACCGTCCCGAGCAGGAAGAGGGGCAACCCAAAGCCGATCCCGAACACACCGAAGAAGAGGACGCGACCCAGCGCGTCACCGATCGTCAAGCTGAAGGCGAAGATGCCGACCAGGAACGGACCGCTGCACGGGATCGCGATCGGCGCAAAGAGGAGCCCATAGAGAAATGCGCCGGCTTCCGGCCCGCGCCCGCCCAGCGCCGAAGCCGATGGCTGGGGCAGCTTCGCGAACGGGTTGACCCCGGCCAGCAGGAGCACG
>Ga0136614_10001783_pt1 | contig 12931 bp, 7 predicted proteins | sample AntDrymUQ2792106_2_FD_106643 | JGI IMG/M metagenome (GOLD analysis project Ga0136614, IMG submission 106643) | Polar desert sand microbial communities from Dry Valleys, Antarctica - metaG UQ279 (21.06) | ecosystem: Environmental > Terrestrial > Soil > Desert | place: Antarctica: Dry Valley...
ACCTTCCACTGTTCCGTGACGCGATTGCCGGTGAACGAGCCGGAGTAGTTGTGGAATTTCTCCCGCTGCTCACCTTCGAACGACCCTCCGGCCCGGATCCGGAACACCCAGAAATTCCACGGATCCGATTTCGTCCGGCCGGCCGCCGCTTCCTGTTCGCGCGGCTCACCCTTGTAGACGACTTGCAGCTTTTCGACGATCGGCGTGGAGGTTACGTAGCGCACGAGACCGAGCTTCAGCACACGCGTGTAGCCCGCACGCTCCTCGGCGTCCGTGCTGGTCTGAAGGGAGGTGTACTTCAGCTCGTCGTTCAGGCCGTTGAAGCGGCCCAGACCAATGAAGTTGAACACCCACTCTTCGCCGCCGCTGGCGGTGTCCTGGGTGGTGACAAGGATATGGAGGTCCGCTTCCTTGCGGTCCCGAACGTAGTCGATGAACTCGATCTCGCGGCGCACGTAGTCGCTGTCGCAATCATCGCAATCGAGAAAGACCCGCAAGCGGTCGCCGGACGGTGCGACCGGAGCCACGGGAGCCGCCTGCTGGGCGGCGGCGGATGTAGCGACGGTCGCGATCAGGATAAGGAAGGCGAAGACGCTGGCCCGGGGACGGCTCACCGTCCCCCGCGTCCGCCCCGGCGTTCGGGCTGCGCGGGAGTGTCGTCGATCTGCACCAGACGGCCGTCGACGAACACGTGCTTGACTTTCATCCGTTCGTCGAACAGGTCCCCTTCGGTGACGAGCACGTTGGCGATGCGTCCCTTTTCGAGCGTGCCGAGACGGTCGGCCACCCCCGCAATCTTCGCGGCGTCCGCGGTCATCGCACGCAGCGCGGCGTCTGCCGGAAGCCCTTCACGGACCGCGCGTGCGACGTTGCGCACGAAGTCGCGCGGCTCGCGCAGACCCGCGCCGGAGAATCCGAAGGGGATACCGGCTTTCTGCAGGGCCGCGGGCACTCTGGGGGCGTGCGCGCGCGTGCGCAGCGCTGACAGCGATTCATCGGCATCCGCCGCGAATGCCCGCGAACGCGTCGGATAGTTGACGTTGTAGATGACCCGGGCGCTGCGGGCCTTGAGGTCTGTCGCGACCTGGTCCGCTTCGCGCCCACCGTAGATGACGGGATCGAGCTTGAACTCCTTCGCCATGTCGAGCGACCGGCCGATTTCGCGCGCCGTGTTGACCTCGAACGCGACCGGGACTTTTCCCTGCAACGCCGGCTGGAGGGCGTCCAGCGACGGATCGTAATTCGGCCGTGCAGCCCCCGACTTCACGCGCTCGTAGCGCTGGTTCACCATCTGCTGATGCTGCGCGTCGAGGAAGCTCTGTCGAACGAACGAAATCACGCCGAGCAGGGACGCGGGATAACCATCGCCGCGGGCGCCGTTCGGGAAATCGATGTGCAGGGCCACCGGGGCCTTGACGACCTGGAGACCCCGGCGATAGTCGCCGACGTTGCCGACCGGCGGCTCGTCCACGGGCCCGGCGACGTTGACCAGCGCGCTGCGCCCTTTCACGACGGAACCTCCCGGCAGCGCCAGGACGCTCGTGATCCCGGCGCTCGCGTACCGGACCACTTCCGGTGCCTCGCCGCGGATCTGCGACGCGACGTCGAAGTCCGGACGGAAGATCTGCGCGCGCTTCCAGCGCTCGGCCTCCTCGGTCGTCCGGAGGTTTGCCGGCTGCAGCGCGGGCGTCTGGTCGACGCCAGCGGAACTGCCCATGTCGATGAGGCCTGGGTAGACCGTGAGTCCAGCCCCTTCGACCACGCGAGCATCCTTCGGTGCATCGACACCGGCGCCAACGGCCTCGATCACACCGTTGCGCATCACGATCGTGCCGGACGGGATCGCGGCCCCTCCCACGGTGATGATGCGGGCGCCTTTGATGGCGTAAACGTGAGGAACGTCGGCGCGAAGGGCCACAACAGCCGCCGCGGTCGCGACGGTGGCGGTGATGAGTCTCAGTGAACGTGTCACACGTTATTGCCTTGCAAGGTATTTCCGGTACAGCGCTTCGTGCTTGCTGTCAGTGCCGACGTCCTTCCCCTGGATGATCACGTGCGTGATCTCGGTGCGGACCTCGAGCGGATCACCTTTCGCAATGAACAGGTTCGCGTCCTTCCCGTTCTCGATGCTGCCGACACGGTTGGCGATTCCGAGGATCTCCGCCGCGTTGATCGTCAGCGCCTTGATCGCGTCCTCCCGTTTAAGTCCCCACGCGACCGACATCGCGGCCTGGTACGGGGCGAGACGGACGTTCGTGTTGTCGCCGGATGAAAACGCGAACTTCACCCCCGCCTGCGCCAGCTCACCGGCAACCTGGTAAGTGGAGGCATGGAAGTTGTCCTCCCGCGTCGGCATCGCCAGCACGTTGCCGAGGATCACGGGAATGTTCTTTTCCTTGAGCAGCGTCGCCGCGTAGACCGCCTCGGTGCCGCCGCTGATGACGATGTTGACCTTCGCGCGGTCGGCGAAAGCGACGGCGTCCTTGATGTCCTGTTCGCGGACGACCGAGACGATCAACGGGAGCTTGCGCTCGACGACCGGCACCAGCGCCTCGAGCGTGAGGTCCACGGTCTTGTCCGGCCCTGCCGTGGCATAGACACGTGCGTTGTCGAACATCCGAATCACTTCATCGAGCCGGCGATCGCGCTCGCGGCGGACGTCGTCGAACGTCCGCTCCGGCCCCTGCGGCGCCCCGCCCCGGCCTCCACGCCCGCCGCCGGCCGCAAGGGCAGGGAAGTTGAAGACGATTCCCGCATTCGGCCGAAGCGTCGCTTCCTCCCACGTCCATCCATCCAGGTTCATGACCGCCAGCTCACCGGCCATGATCCCGCCGCCCGGCGCCACGCCAACCGTGGTGATGCCGTTCGCCCGTGCAACCGGGATCGCCGCGCTTTCCGCGTGATAGGCCACGCGCGTCCGCAGATGCTGATTCCAGTCGTGCATTTCGTTGATGTCGTCATATCCACGCACGCCCGGCTCGCCGATGCCGAGCGTCGTCCGCGCGTTGATGAAACCCGGATAGACTTGGCCGCCCGCTGCGTCGATCGTCTTCGCTCCCTGCGGCACCTGCACGTTCGCGCCGAATGCCTCGATCCTGTTGCCCCGGATCACGATGGTCCCGCGCTCGATGGTGGCTGAAGTGACGGGATGAATGGTCGCGTTAACGATGGCGAGAACGGGACCAGAGGCGGCCTGCCGCCCCGTAGCTGCGGGCGTCGGTGGGTTACCCACGCCCGCAGCGACGGCGGGCGGCGCACTCGAGGTTTTTTCGTCTCCATTGTCCTGCTGTGGTGACGTCGTCGTCGGGCGGCTGCCACGCTCGGCGGCCAGCAGCTCCATCTTCTCTTTCTTCAACTCAGACAGGCGCCGGTCTTCGTTCTTACGGTCGTAGTACTGGGTGCCGTCGATGTAGACGCGATCGACGATCGCGTACGAACTGAGCGGGTGGTGCGTCCAGACCGCGACATCGGCGTCCTTCCCGGCTTCGAGCGACCCGACGCGGTTGTCGATGCGGAGCTGCTTTGCGGGATTGATCGTCACCAGGGCGAATGCTTCGTCCTCGGTGAGGCCGCCCCACTTGATGGATTTGGCTGCTTCCGTATTCAGCCGGCGCGCGTGCTCGGCGCTGTCGGAATTGATCGATACCAGCACACCCTTGCGAACCATGATCGCGGCGTTGTGCGGAATCGCATCGTCGGCCTCGATCTTGTAGCCCCACCGGTCGGAAAACGTCGACGCCCCGGCGCCGTGCGCGGCGATCTCCTTGGCGACCTTGTAGCCCTCGAGGACGTGCTGGAACGTCGCGATCTTGAAGCCCATTTCCTCCGCGAGCCGGATCAGCATCAGGATTTCGTCGGCACGATAGGTGTGCGCATGCACGAGCCGCCTACCGTCGAGGATTTCGACCAGCGCCTCGAGCTGGAGGTCCCGGCGTGGCGGCAACGCATCCGGGCTCGTCGCCTTCGGTTTCTCGTAGTCCTTCCAGGCCTTCTGGTACCCCTTCGCCCGTGTGAACGCGTCCCGGATCACGTACTCGACCCCCTGGCGGGTGAGGGGGTAGCGGCGCGGCCCTGTCAGTTGCCCCTGGCGCAGGTCTTTCGGGTTCTCGCCGAGCGCGAACTTGATGCCCGGCATGGCGCCTTCGAAGACCAAATCCGAGGCGCGCTTTACGCCCCAGCGCAGTTTGATGACCGCGTTCTTGCCCCCGATCGGGTTGGCGCTGCCGTGGAGGATGTTCGCGGTCGTCAGGCCGCCGGCGATATCGCGATAGATGCTGAGGTCAGTGGGATCGAGGACGTCGTGCATCCCCGTCATCGAGCTGACGGTCGTGCCTCCCTCGTTGATGGAGTCGTTGGCAATGTGCGAGTGCGCATCGATGATGCCGGGGGAGACGAAACGTCCGGTGACGTCGACGACTTCCGCGCCCGCCGGGACGTTCGTGTCAGGCCCGCCGACGGCCGCGATCTTCGCGCCGCGCATGACGACGATGCCGTTGGGGATCGTGCCGCGGGTGACGGTGAGTACCGTCGCCCCCTTCAGCGCGATCACTCGCGGTCCGCGGCTCTGCGCCTGCCCTTCGATGCGCGTCGTTCCCGGCAGGAGGATCGCGACCGCAAGCGCAAGCGTGGATAGACCAATCAATCGGCGTCTCACGTCAACCTCCTAGCGTGGGGTCAGATCTTGTTTTTTGCGCGTCTGTCCATATCCGGTGACAGTTGTTCGTGTCTCTAGAAGGAGACAAACACGCAAAAAACAAGATCTGACCCCGAGACTCTATCGCGAGCCAGCAGTGGTTGTATTCGGCTTTTCGCCCCAGACGTACTGGTTGAACCACTCCCAGTTGTGCGCCATTGCGGCGCGGGCTGCTTTTGGCTTGTTCAGGCCGTGGTTGAAGCCCTTATAGATGATCAGTTTGACCGGCACGCCCACGTCCTGCAGCCCCTGGTAAAGCTCGTACGCGTTCGGCGTCGGCACTCGCGTATCGAACTCGCCGTGCTGGATCAGCGTCGGCGTCTTCGCCTGCTTGATGGTCGTCATCGGCGACGTCTTGGCGTAGATCTCCGGATCGTCCCAGGGCGTCGCCCCGAGGTACTGGCGCGTGAACTGATGGATGTCCGTGTTCACGTAGTACGTCATCCAGTTCGAAATGCCGGCGCCGACGGAAATCGCCTTGAACGGCTGGCGCTTGTGCGTGGCGAGGAAGGCCGAGATGTATCCACCCTGGCTCCACCCCATGACGCCCATGCGGTCCGGATCGGCAATGCCCTGCGCCACCAGATGATCGACACCCGAGAGCACATCCCACGCGTCGCCGACCCCGAGGTTCCGGACGTTCAGCGACCTGAACTTCTCGCCGAAACCGGCGCTGCCGCGATAGTTCGGCTCTAGAATCACCGCGCCTCTGCCAAGCCATTGCTCGAACGGGTAAGGGCCCGCGCCGGCGACTCGAAACGGACGCGAGATCGCGGTCGGCCCACCGTGGACGATCACGAGAAGCGGATACTTGCGTCCCGGCTGAAAGTCCGCCGGCTTGTGGAGGACGCCGCTGATCTCCGCGCCGTCGGTGCTCTTCCACGAGATCATTTCGCGGTTGCCTACCTTCCAGCCCTGGATTTGATTGCCGAAACTCGTGAGCTTTCGCCCGGCGCCGATGTTCATCCCCCGCGTCACGTACACCTCGGGGAACGTCTTCGCATCCCCCAGCGTGTACGCGGCCGACGAATAATCGCGCGCGAAGCTGAACCCGCCGATCGTCTGGCTCGACGCAGGCGTCATCGCGGTGATCGCACCCGCGCTCGAGATGCGGTAGACGCGTGAGCTGATCCCCTCCAGTGCGGAAAAAACGATGCCCTCGGGCGTCCAGTCGACGATGCCGGGTTGTTCGTCGAATGAATCGGTGAGCGACTTCACCGCCCCACCCGAAGCTGCAACGACGGCGATACGGGAGTTCCGGAACGACGGATAGGGCGCAGTCATCGCGGCCGAAAACGCAATCTGGGTCCCGTCCGGGGACCAGACCGGGCTCGAATCAGGACCGTCCTTCGTCACCAGCGGGCGGACGGTCCCGTCGGCGACATTGACGATCGATATGTTCGCCGTAGAACCGTTTGGCGGATTCGGATCGATGCGGTGGTCGAACGCGATGGACCGGCTGTCGGGAGACCAGTCGAATCCCCCAACCGTGAACGTCCCCTTCGTCAGCTTGTGCGAAGTCGCGGGTGCGCCAGCGGCGGGATCGACCTGGATGACGTGGAGATGCGTCATTCTCCAGTCACCATCCACTACCTCGAACTCGCCGAACTTCTTGTCGCGCTCCTTATGCGCGTCGGTCTTCGCATCCGTCATCGTGAACGCAATGGACTTGCCGTCCGGTGACCACGCGAAACCGCTGACGCCTTCTTCGACATTCGTAATTGCGCGTGCCTCGCCGCCTCTCGGGGAAATCAGGTAAAGCTGCCGTTTGTCGGTGCGATCGGAGACAAACGCGAGCCACTTGCTGTCGGGAGACCAGGCGGGAGAGGAGCTGGATTTCTTTCCCCTCGACAGCTGAACCGGCTCGCCGCCGGATGCCGGCACGAGAAAGATCTCCGTCTCGTACGCGTTATCTTCCCAGTTGGTTTCGTTGACGGTGAGCGCCACCAGCGAACCCTCGGGCGAGAGCGCGACGGCGCCCGGCCGCTTCAGGCCGATGACGTCGTCGTAGGTAGGAACTTTCGCCTGCTGTCCCGACAGTCCGGCACCTGCAAGGACGAGGAATCCGGCGGCAAGAAAGCGCTTTTGCATAGCGGCCACATTGTACAGGTTGCAGTACACTGTCGCCGCCCTGCCCTGTGGCGCTCTGCGGCGGCAGGTGGAGGGTCCATGCGCTTCCGCCACACGTCCACGCTGATTGCTTGTGCTTCGCTTGCGCTGCTTGTAGTTTCGCTGCCGGTCCAGACCGCGCCGGCGCCGCAGGGGCTGCCTCTCTCTCAGCAGTTCCTCAGTAACCCGAACCCGCTGGAGCTGGTCGCGGCAAAGAACACCGACCGCATCGCATGGACGGCGTACGAGGAAGGCCGGCGAAACGCCTATACCGCGGTGGCGCCTGCGTTCACGCCTGTCCGGCTCACCAGTTTCCTCAAGGACGATGGGATCGATATCTCCACGATCCGGATTTCGGACGATGGATCGACTGTTGCGTTTCTGCGCGGCACGGCGCCGAACAGGGACGGCTGGGTGGCGAACGCCTCGGCTGATCCTGCCGGCGCGGAGCGCGCGATCTGGGCCGTGCGCACCGCTGGCGCGCGCCCCGCGTGGAGAGTCGCGGAAGGCAGCACGTTCGAACTTGCGCCCGACGGCAGCGCGGTCCTCTTCGTGAAGGAGAACGAGATCTATCGTGCGCTCGTCAGGGAGACGCGTCCGCTCAAGGGGATGGACCGCGCGGAGAAGCCGTACATCCGATCCTGGGGGCAACAGAGTGCGCCGCGATGGTCGCCAGACGGAAAGAAGATTGCGTTCGTGACGACGCGCCAGGACCACAGTTTCGTCGCCATCCTGGACGTCGCCTCCCGCACGGTCACCTACATGGATCCGAGTGTGGACTTCGATTCGAGTCCCATGTGGACTGCCGATGGCAGGCACGTTGTGTTCCTCCGGCGTCCGGGGCTGCCATTCGCGCAGCAGAATCAGCAGGGCGGTGGGGGGATCGGCATTCCCAATGGACCGGCCTTCAATCCCAGCGCGCAGGGGCGTGCCGGGCGAGGTGACCAGCCGCCTGACGCTGCGGCGCTGACGGCGATGCAGGCGGCGGCGAAGATCCCAGGGCTGACGCGCGCGACGTTGCGCGGCGGCTACACGCTGGCCGTGATGAAGGCGAACGTCGCGACCGGACAGGCGGAAGAGGTCTGGCACAACGAGCCGAACGATCGCATGTTCGGCAACATCGGTAACGCCCGTCTTGCCGGAGACTACCTGGTGTTTCCCTTGAACGTCGGGGGTGGTCGCGGCGGTCGCGGCCGCGGCGTCCAGGCTCCCGAGCCGCAGCCGGCAGGTCCCGTCGACGAGTGGGATCGTTACTACTCGCTGAACATCGCCGTGCCGAGCTCGAAGCCGGTCCTGCTCACGACGAGCGACGGACTCATCGAGGACCAGACCTCCGTCGCGGTGTCCGGCGACCAGAAAATGTTCTACTACTCCACTAACGCCGGCGACATCGACCGCCGCCACATCTGGGCTGTGCCGGTCGCCGGCGGAACGCCGCAGCAACTGACGACCGGCACAGGGATCGAAACATGGCCGGTGCCGCTCGCCTCAGGAAAGCTGCTCGCAACGCAGAGCGCAGACTGGAAGCGTCCGCAGTCGGTTGGCGTATGGCGGCTCGGCACCACGTCGTCGCAGCCGGCCCAGCAGTACGTGTACCCGACGGCCACCGGGCTCAAAAACTTCCCGCTCGACCTCCACGTCGAGCCCACAGCCGTGATGACGACGGCGGCCGATGGCATGAAGGTTCCGAATCAGCTCTTCGTCCCGCGTGATCTGAAGGCCGGGGAGAAACGTCCAGCGGTGATCTTCGTCCACGGCGGCCCCGCCCGGCAGATGCTGCTCGGCTATCACTACATGCACTTCTATCACTGGGCGTACGGCATCAACCAGTGGCTCGCGAACCAGGGCTATGTCGTGCTGTCAGTGAACTACCGCAGCGGGATCGGCTACGGACGTTCGTTCCGCAGCGCCGCCAACACGGGCGGGCGGGGCAACGCCGAATACCAGGACGTCGTCGCGGGCGGCAAGTACCTGCAGTCGCATCCCAACGTCGATCCGGATCGGATCGGCATCTGGGGCCTGTCGTATGGCGGCGTGCTGACGGCTCAGGCGCTGGCGCGCAACTCCGACATGTTCAAGGCAGGCGTCGACCTGGCCGGTGTGCACCTCTGGGGGAACTCCATCGATCCGGAATCGGTGTCCTTCAAGTCGTCCGCGATCGGCGCGATCGACGGGTGGAAGTCTCCAGTGCTGCTCGTGCATGGAGACGATGACCGCAACGTCGCTTTCCAGCAGACCACCGGCCTCGTCCAGCTGCTGCGCGCGAGAAACGTCGAGTACGAGTTGATCGTGTTCCCCGACGACACGCACGAATCCATGCTGCACAGCCGCTGGATGTACACACTCGACCGCATGGAGAAATTTCTCGCCAAGTATCTCGGCGCGCCGAAGAGGATCATCACCGGCGCAGGCAGATGACAGCCTTCTAAAGGGCTGGACTAGGTCGCCAACACCACTACGTCATCAACACGACCTTGCCGATGTTTGAGCGGCTTTGAATGAACCGATGCGCGTCGACGGCGCGATCGAGGGAAAAGGTTTTCGCGACGACGGGACGCAAACGGCGGGCAGCAAGTTCCGCCATCAGTGTAGCCATGAGCGGCGCGAGCTGCTGGTGCTGATCCCACAAGTGACCGACGTGCAGCCCGAAAACGCCGCGGTTGCGATTGATCATCGACAGGGGATCGAAGCGCGGCGTTGACGTCCACGCACGGAACGCGCGGAACCAGCTGCGGCGTTCTCCTGGTGCCGCTGCCGACAGCCCGAAGATGATCAGGCGGCCGAGCGGGGCGAGCAGCCTGTAGCTGTCGGTGAAACTGCGGCCCCCGATCGGATCGAGCACGACGTCCACGCCGCGTCCGCGGGTGATCTTCCTCACTTCGTCCGCCACGTTCGCGTGCCGGTAGTCGATCGTGTGTTCGACGCCGAAGCTGCGGAGCGCGTCGTGCTTCATCGCCGAGGCGGTGCCGATCACGTGTGCACGGCGCAACCGCGCGAGCTGCGTGGCGGCGATGCCCACGCCGCCGCCGGCGTTGTGCACGAGGACGGTTTCGTTCGGCGACAGCGCCGCCATCCGATAAAGCGCAATGGCGGCGGTCAGATAATTCACCGGAACAGCGGCCGCTTCCGCGTCGCTCAGGTGGTCGGGAAAGTGAAAGCACTGCGGCGCCGCGACGACGACGACATCCGAATAGCCGCCGAATCGCGTGAGCGCGATGACGCGGTCCCCGTGGGTGAACCCGGTCACGTCGGATCCGATGGCGTCGACGATCCCGGCCACTTCGTAGCCGACCACCATCGGCGGCTTCGGTGCGTCGGGGTAGAGACCGAGTCTCGCCAGGACGTCCGCGAAGTTGATGCCGGCCGCTCGAACACGGATGCGGAGCTCGCCGGCGGCAGGGGTCGGCTCCGGTCCCTCCCGCATTTCGAAGACATCCGGTGGACCGTACCGCGCGACGACCGCCTGGCGCATGCGTAAAAGCTACCAGCTTCCAGCTACCAGCTGCCAGCCCCGGGGCTTCCAGCTGGAAACTGGCAACTGGAAGCTGGCAGCTATTCCCCCGCCAGTATCGCGAGCAGCGCCTTCTGCGTGTGCAGCCGATTCTCCGCCTGATCGAACACCACGGACACGGGTGAGTCGATCACCTCGTCTGTGACTTCGTCGCCGCGATGCGCGGGCAGGCAGTGCATGAACAGCGCCTCGGGCGCCGCGTGCGCCATCAGCCGCGCGTTCACCTGGAACGGAGCAAAGGCGTGCCGGCGCGCATCGGCTTCCGACTCCTGTCCCATGGACGCCCAGACGTCGGTGTAGACCGCGTCGGCGCCGAAGACGCCTTCGATCGGGTCGTTCGTCACCACCACGCCACCGCCGAAACGCGCAACCGCTCCCACGCTTTCGCGGACCGGATGCGGAAGCTCGAATCCCACGGGCGAGGCGACGCGGACCGTTGCGCCGAGCATGGCGGCCGCCTGCGCCAGCGACGCGGCCACATTGTTGCCGTGGCCGACGAACGCAATCGTCCGGCCCCGGAGACCTCCCCACGTGTCGATCAGCGTGAGGCAGTCGGCGAGGGCCTGGCAGGGATGCTCTTCATCCGTGAGCGCGTTGACCACACGCAGGCTTGGTGCGGCATCGGCGAACTCTTCCAGCCGGGCCTGCGCGAACGTGCGGATGACGGCGCCGTACACCCACCGCTCGAGATTCCTCGCGACGTCGGCGACCGACTCGCGACCACCGAGCACGACGTCCGCTGGTGGTTCGATCACATCCCCGCCCAGCTCGTGCACGGCGATCTGAAACGTCGATCGCGTGCGAAGCGAGGGCTTCTCGAAGAGCAACGCGACGTGGCGCCCCTCGAGCGGCCGCACGTGCCTGCGCCCCGCGGCCCGCGCCGCCTTCAACGATGCCGCGAGATCGAGACACGCCTCGAGCGTGAGCGGATCGAAATCGAGCACCGACAGAAACCGTGTCGGCGAGCCGAGCGATAGTTGTTCGTGCATTTCAGTCAACCAACAAGACCTCGATCAGGTCCGGTATTCCGCGTTGATCTTCACGTATTCGGCGCTGAGATCGCAGGTCCACATGCGCGCCGAAGCCGTACCGCCGGTGCCGAGATCCACCTCGACGAAGATGTCCTTGCCGCCCAGGTATTCAGCCGCCTGGGGCGCGCGCTCGTCGTGCGGCACCCCGTCGCGAAAGAGCTCGATCGATCCGATCCGCACCGCGGCGTTGTCGAGCACGAATTGCGACCCGGACCGGCCGGCGACGGCGACGAGCCGTCCCCAGTTGGGATCTCCGCCGTGAATGGCTGTTTTCACGAGCGGCGAGTTGGCGATCGCCCGTGCGGCCCGTCGTGCGTCGCTGTCCGAAGCGGCGCCGGTCACGTTGACGGTGATGAGCTTGGTCGCTCCCTCACCGCCGCGAACGATTCCTATGGCCAGCGGCTCACAGACCTGTTTGAGCGCGTCGATCAACGCGGCCAGATCGCCATCGCCGAGCGCCACGCCCGACACCCCGTTGGCAAGCGCGATCACGCAGTCGTTCGTGGAGCACTCACCGTCCACGGTGATGGCATTGAACGTGTCGTCGCAGGCCGCTTTCAACGCGCGCTGCAGGAGGGCCGGCTCGACGGCCGCGTCGGTGGTGACGAACCCGAGCATCGTTGCCATGAGCGGTTCGATCATCCCGGAGCCCTTTGCCATCCCCCCCACGCGTATCATGCCGGCGTCGGCGTTCACTTCGACCGCCGCTTCTTTCGGAAAGGGATCGGTCGTCATGATGGCGCGGGCTGCCACCGCGCCGCCGTTCGTCGAAAGCGAGCGCGCCGCGTCAGCGATACCGCGTGCCACCTTCGTCATATCGAGCTTGACGCCGATGACCCCGGTCGACGCGACGAGCACGTCGGCCGGTTCGCACGACAGCGCCAGGGCCGCCAGCCGCGCCATTCCTCTCGCGTCTTCGAGCCCCTCCGCTCCCGTGCACGCGTTCGCGCAGCCGCTGTTGATCACCACCGCTGAGCCCTTGCCGCCGTTCCGCGCGAGATGCTCCTTCGCGACGAGGACCGGCGCGGCCTGGGCGAGGTTCGTCGTGAACACCGCCGCCACCGAGGCGGGTGCATCCGACGCGACGATCGCCAGGTCGAGCCCTTTTGCCTTGATGCCGCACGACACACCCGCCGCGCGAAACCCCTGCGGCGCCGTGACGCCTCCTTCGATGGTGGTGTAGACGTCGCGCATCAGGCCGGGATCAGCTGCAGTCGCTCGACGTTCGGGCGGCGCCGGCCGACCGCGCGGCCGCCGTGAATCAGCGCCGCGGGCTGCGCCGGCCGGATCTGCGCGCCGTCCCGCAGCGGGAGCGTCACGGCGTACTGGCCGCAACGCCGGAACTGCGCGCACGAGCGGCAGTCGCGTTCGATTTTTTCCGGCACCCACACGTGCGGAACGATCGTGAACCCCAGGCGCACGAAATGCGAGGGATCGTGGGTGAACGCACACAGCGTGGAAAAACCCCGCGCCGCGCCGTCGGTCGCCAGATGCGAGACCAGCCGCGGCCCGATGTGCTGCCCGCGCGACTGCTCGGTCACGACCAGGGAGCGCACTTCGGCGACAACGGCGCTGAGCGGCGCGAGC
>Ga0136614_10001788_pt1 | contig 12920 bp, 14 predicted proteins | sample AntDrymUQ2792106_2_FD_106643 | JGI IMG/M metagenome (GOLD analysis project Ga0136614, IMG submission 106643) | Polar desert sand microbial communities from Dry Valleys, Antarctica - metaG UQ279 (21.06) | ecosystem: Environmental > Terrestrial > Soil > Desert | place: Antarctica: Dry Valley...
CCGACCACATCGGGGTGACCCCCCAGGCCGACGGCGAGCACTCCGCGGTGGGGCTCTGCGTGCCCGTCGGCCGCATCACCGGCGAGCAGTTCCGCGAGGTGGTGCGCCTGGCCCGCGAGTACGGCACGCGCGACGGAGAGGTGCGGCTCACCCACCAGCAGAACGTGCTCATCCCCTGGGTGCCGAACGAGCGTGTCGAGGCCCTCCTGGCCGAGCCCCTGCTCGAGTACCTCTCCCCCACGCCGCCCCTCTTCGAGCGTGGGCTGCAGACCTGCACGGGCAAGGAGTTCTGCGGCCTGGCCAAGGTGCACACCAAGGAGCGCGCGCGGGAGATCTCCGCGTTCCTCGACGCCAACGTGACTCCGAACGGCCACGGCGACGACCTGCGCGTGCACTTCGCGGGGTGCTCGTCCTCGTGCGCCCAGCACCAGATCGCCGACGTGGGCATCGAGGGCGTGCTCAAGAAGGTGGACGGTGAGTTCGTCGAGGCCATGGACATCCGCATCGGAGGACGCCTGGGGCCGGAGGCGAAGTTCGGAGACGTGGTGCTCCGCAAGATCCCCCACTGGGACCTGAACGCGACGCTGCTGCGCATCTTCACCCTCTACGAGCAGGCCCACGATGAGGGCGAGACGTTCGGCGAGATGGCGGCCCGCACCGAGCCCGAGTGGTGGACCGAGCACCTCGCCCCGGCCGCCGTCGAATCCGCCGCCGCCGAGGTCTAGGCCGCTAGCCATGAGCACCGTCGCGGAAGCCCCCGCGCTCGAAGGCGCGAGCGCCGAGGAGGTGCTGGCCCACGTGGCCGGGCAGTTCCATCCGCGGCTCTCGGTGGCCTGCTCCTTCCAGAAGGAGGCCTCGGTGATCATGGACATGCTGCTGCGCATCGAGCCGGGCGCGCGCTTCTTCACCCTCGACACGGCGGTCCTCTTTCCCGAGACCTACGCCACCTGGCGCCGGCTCGAGGAGCGCTACGGCATCGAGATCGAGGTCTTCCAGGGCATGAGCCTGGCCCGCCAGGCCGACGTGCACGGCGACGAGCTGTGGAACCGCGATCCCGACGCCTGTTGCGGCATCCGCAAGGCCGCACCGCTCAACCGGGCGCTCTCGGGCGTGGACGCCTGGGTCTCGGGCCTGCGCCGCGACCAGTCCCCCGCCCGTGCGGCTACGCCGAAGCTGCACTGGGACGAGCGACACGGGCTCTGGAAGGCCAACCCGCTGGCCGACTGGACCGACGCCGACGTGTGGCGCTACCTCGTCGATCACGAGGTGCCCTACAACCCGCTGCACGACCGGGGCTACCCCTCGATCGGGTGCACCCACTGCACGAAGCCGGCCGCCGGCCGCGAAGGCCGCTGGATGGGCGACGCGAAGACCGAGTGCGGCATCCACGCGTGAGCGACGGCGCCACCATCTGGCTCACCGGGCTCTCCGGAGCCGGCAAGTCCACCGTGGCCGGGATCCTCGAAGGAGCCCTGCGCGAGCGCGGCGAGCGCGTGGAGGTGCTCGACGGCGACGTGATCCGCACCAACCTCTCCAAGGGCCTCGGCTTCTCCAAGGAGGACCGGGACGTAAACGTCCGCCGCGTGGCCTTCGTGGCCGATCTGCTCTCCCGCAACGGCGTGGTGGTGATCGCCGCGCTCATCTCTCCCTACGCGGAGGCGCGCGACGAGGCGCGCTCGCTCATGGGCGAGCGCTTCGTCGAGGTGCACGTGAAGGCCTCGCTCGAGGCGTGCGCCGAGCGCGACGTGAAGGGCCACTACGCCCGCGCTCGGAGCGGCGAGACGACCGCCTTCACCGGGGTCTCCGACCCGTACGAGGAGCCCGAGGCCCCCGAGCTCGTGCTCGAGACCACCTCGGAGTCCCCCGAGGAGTCGGCCGCGCGGGTGCTCGACCTCCTCGACGCCCGAGCCGTACCCGCGTGAGCTCCGGGCTCACCCACCTCGAGGCCCTCGAGGCCGAGGCCATCCACATCATGCGCGAGGTGGCGTCCGAGCTCGAGAGCCCGGTGCTCCTCTTCTCCGGCGGCAAGGACTCCGCCGTGCTCCTGCGCCTGGCCGAGAAGGCGTTCCGGCCCGGGCCGCTGCCCTTTCCCCTCATGCACGTGGACACCGGGCACAACTTCGCCGAGGTGCTCTCCTTCCGCGACCGCCGCGTGGCCGAGCTCGGAGAGCGGCTGATCGTGGCCTCGGTTCAGGAGGCCATAGACCGAGGCGTGGTCGAGGACCCGGGGGCCGGCGGATCGCGGAACCGCCTCCAGAGCCGGGTGCTGCTCGACGCCATCGAGGAGCACGGGTTCGATGCAGCCTTCGGGGGCGCCCGACGCGACGAGGAGCGAGCGCGGGCCAAGGAGCGCGTTTTCTCCTTCCGCGACCAGACGGGTGGGTGGAACCCCGAGGACCAGCGCCCCGAGCTGTGGAACCTCTACAACGGCCGCGTGGCGCCGGGCGAGCACGTGCGGGTCTTCCCGCTCTCGAACTGGACCGAGCTCGACGTGTGGCAGTACATCGGGCAGGAGCGGATCGAGCTCCCCTCCATCTACTTCGCGCACGAGCGGGTGGTCGTGCGTCGCGACGGCATGCTCCTGGCCGCCGAGGGCGAGTTCGGCCCGATCGAGGGCGAGGACGCCTTCGAGACGTCGGTGCGCTACCGCACGGTGGGCGACATGGCCGTGACCGGGGGCGTGGCCTCCACGGCGGTCACCCTCGAGGCCGTGGTGGCCGAGATCGCCGCCACGCGGGTGACCGAGCGCGGCGAGACCCGCGCCGACGACCGGACCTCGGACGCCGCCATGGAGGAGAGAAAGCGCGAGGGCTACTTCTAGTGCCGGTCGCGACGACCAACGGCCACGCGGTCACCCCCGCCCTCGGCACCTCCGAGCTGCTGCGGGTGGTCACCGCCGGCTCGGTGGACGACGGCAAGAGCACGCTCATCGGCCGCCTGCTGCTCGACTCCAAGCAGATCCTCGAGGACCAGCTCGCCGCGGTCGAGCGCACCACCCTCGAGCAGGGCGGCGCCGAGGGCCTGAACCTCGCGCTCCTCACCGACGGCCTGCGGGCCGAGCGCGAGCGGGGCATCACCATCGACGTGGCCTACCGCTACTTCGCCACCCCCCGGCGGCGCTTCGTGCTGGCCGACACGCCGGGGCACGTCGAGTACACGCGCAACATGGTCACGGGAGCGTCGCGCTCCGACGTGTCCATCGTGCTGGTGGACGCTCGCGCCGGGGTGGTCGAGCAGTCGCGCCGGCACGCCTCGATCAGCGCCCTGCTGCGCATCCCCCACGTGGTGCTCTGCGTGAACAAGATGGACCTCGTGGGCTTCGATCGGGCGGTGTTCGAGCGCGTGGCCGAGGAGTTCACCGGGCTGGCCACCCGCCTCGGGGTCGAGGACGTGACCGCCATACCCATCTCGGCCCTGCTCGGGGACAACGTGGTCGAGCCCTCCCCGTCCATGCCGTGGTTCACCGGCTCGCCCCTGCTCCGCCACCTCGAGGACATCGAGCTGATCCCGGAGGGCCGCACCGGCGGTGCGCGGCTTCCCGTGCAGTGGGTGCTCCCGACCGCGGGCGGCCCGGAAGAGCGCTGCTACGCGGGGCAGGTGTCGGGCGGCGTGCTCCGGCCGGGCGACGACGTCTCTGTGCTGCCCTCGGGAGAGAGCGGCCGCATCACCCGCATCGAGACCTTCGACGGAGAGCTCGACGAGGCCGCCGCCCCGAGGGCGGTGACCGTGCACCTCACGGGCGGCCTCCACGCCGTCCGCGGAGACATGATCGTGGCCGCCGCCGAGCCTCCCGCCTTGACCACCGAGCTCGAGGCCACGCTGTGCTGGATGAGCGAGGAGCCACTCGTGCCCGGCGACGGCCTGCTGCTCAAGCACACCACGCGAACGGTGCGCGCCCGGGTCGGCGAGCTGCGCTTCCGCCTCGACAACGACTCCCTCGAGCACGAGCCGGCGCCCCCGCGACTGACCCTGAACGACCTGGCCGGGGTGCGCATCGCCGTGGACGAACCGCTCGCGCTCGACCCCTACCGCGACAACCGCGTGACCGGCAGCTTCATCCTCATCGACGAGGCCACCAACGCCACGGTGGCCGGCGGGATGGTCGACGCGGCTCTCGCGGTCGGCGGGTAGCCGTGGATCCCACGATCATCCTCTTCGGCCTGGGCGTCGGCGTGCTGGTCGGCCTCACCGGCATGGGTGGCGGCTCCCTGATGACGCCGCTGCTGATCCTCGTCTTCGGGGTCAAGCCCATCACCGCGATCGGCACCGACCTCGCCTACGCCGCGGTGACCAAGACCGTGGGGGGCTGGAAGCACTTCCGCCAGCACACGGTCGAGGTGCGCCTCTCCACCTGGATGGCGCTTGGCTCGGTGCCCTCCGCGATCGCGGGCGTCTACGTCCTCGAGGCCCTCGAGCGTGGGTACGGGCAGGACTTCGACCAGCTTCTCATCGGTCTCCTGGGCGGCGCGCTGCTGTTCACCGGCCTGGCGGTGCTGGCCCGGGCGCTCTTCCTGCGCTCGCTCGTGGACCGGGAGCGAGAGGGCATCGCCCTCGAGCGTCGGCACAAGGTGGCCGCGGTGGTCGTCGGCGTGTTCGTGGGCTTCGTGCTCGGCGTGACCTCGGCCGGCAGCGGCGCGCTCATCGCCGTGGCGCTGATCCTCCTCTTCCGCCTCGTCCCCCGGCGCGTGGTGGGCACCGACGTCTTCCACGCGGCCATCCTCCTGTGGGCCGCTGCGGCCGCCCACCTCGTGGCCGGGAACGTGGACTTCGCCCTGGCCGGGTCGATCCTCATCGGCTCGGTGCCCGGCGTGTGGATGGGCTCGCACTGGTCGGTGCGCCTGCCCGTGGGAACGTTGCGCACGGTGCTGGCCGTGGTCCTGCTCGGATCGGGGCTCGGGCTGCTCTCCAAGGCGGGGCTCGAGGTGCCCGTGGCCGTCCTGGCCGGGGTGCCGATCGTGGTCGCCGCGGTGATCGCGGCGCAGGAACTGCTGCGCCGGAGGCGTCCGGCTCTGGCCGGTACGGAGCGCTAGCGGGCGGAGAGGCCGGTCACCGTGCCTCTCCGGGCCCGTCCGTCCGATCGGTTGGCGGGCCTCGGGGGACGCGTAGACTCGCGCCGCTCATGCCGCCCATCGCCGTCAGCGCCCGCCGGGGCGCCCCCGAGGAGACCGAGGCCGACACGCGCGTGGTAGGCGTCTTCGAGGGCGAGACGCCCACCGACGCCGTCGCCCGCGAACTGCTCGACGCCGGGGAGGCGAAGGCGGGAATACGGAAGGTGGCCGTGGGGCACGAGGACGCGGCCGGCGGCCGGCGGCGCGTCGTGGTCGCCGGGCTCGGCAAGCGCGAGGGGTTCGGGCACGAGCCCGCCCGGGTGGCGGCGGCCGTGGCCGCGGGGCGGGGGCGCGACATAGGCGCCAGATCCCTGTCCTGGGCGGTGCCCAGCGACGCCGAGGGTGTGGTCGAGGCCCTGGTGGAGGGGACCCTGCTGGCGCTCTACCGCTTCGATCGCTTCAAGTCCTCGACCGGGGAAGATGATCCCGGGCGGGTGGCCTCGCTCGAGCTGAGCTCGGACGCGGACGTCTCGGAGGCGGTCCACCGCGCCCGGGTAAGCGCCGAGGCCCAGAACGCCGCCCGCGACCTCCAGAACCTCCCGGCCAACGTCGCCACCCCGAGCTTCCTGGCCGACCGGGCCACCGAGCTCGCCGAGGCCCACGAGGCGCTCTCGGTCGAGGTCTTCGGCCGCGAGGAGATCACCGGCATGGCCATGGGCGCCTTCGCGGCCGTGGCCCAGGGCTCGGATGTCGAGCCCCGGCTGATCGTGCTCCGCTACGAGGGCGGCGGCTCGGGCCCTCACCTCGGCTACGTGGGCAAGGCGGTGACCTTCGACACGGGCGGCATCTCCATCAAGCCGAGCGCGAAGATGCAGGAGATGAAGTTCGACATGTCGGGCGGCGCCGCGGTGATCGAGGCCATGGGCGCGGTGGCCGAGCTCGGACTGGCGGTGCGAATCACCGCGGTGGTGGCCTCCACCGAGAACATGCCAAGCGGCCACGCCATGAAGCCGGGCGACATCGTGACGGCCAAGAACGGCAAGACCATCGAGGTCAACAACACCGACGCGGAGGGCCGTCTCGTCCTCGCCGACGCCCTCGCCTACTGCGTCGAGCAGGGCGCCGAGCGGATCATCGACCTCGCCACCCTCACGGGCGCCATCATCGTCGCCCTCGGCTCCACCTACGCGGGGCTGTTCAGCAACGAGGACGGCTGGTGCGCGGAGGTCGAGGCCGCGTGCGCGGCCACCGGGGAGCTCGGTTGGCGCCTGCCGCTTCACCCCGAGTACTTCGAGCTCACCAAGGGCCAGTACGCCGACCTCACCAACGCCTCGGAGCAGCGCAAGGCCTCCTCCATCTACGCCGCCGAGTTCCTGCGGCAGTTCGTGGACGATCGTCCGTGGGTGCACGTGGACATCGCCGGCACGGCCTGGGGTCTCGGGCGACCCTACGTGGGCAGCGGCGCCTCGGGCTACGGGGTGCGCATGCTCGTCGAGCTGGCGCGCCGCGCCGGCGCCTGAACCCTCCGGTGCAGGGCGGGGCGGGCCCCGGCGCACCCGGCTCGGTCGGCCGCTTCACCGCCGACACCTCGGTCACGCCGCTGGGCAGCAGCGCCTTCGAGGCGACGGTGCGCCGGCGCTGGTGGGTCGGCCGCGGGCCGAACGGCGGGTACCTCGCCGCACTCATGCTGCGGGCGCTGACCGAGACGGTCGGCGACTCCGCCCGGGCCCCGCGTTCGCTCACCGTGCACTTCCTCGCCGTCCCCGAGGAGGGGCCGGTCCGCATCGAGTGCGCGGTGGAGCGCAAGGGGCGCTCGCTCTCGACCCTCTCGGCTCGCATGCTCCAGGGCGAGCGGGTCATGGCTCTCGGCCTTGCCGCCTTCTCGGCGCCGTGGCCTGGAACCGAGTACGCGGATACGCCGATGCCCGACGTGCGCGCGCCAGAGGACCTCGGCCGTGTGGAGGCCGGGGCCGGCCTCCCCGAGTTCGTGGCCAACTTCGACATGCGCTTCGCCATCGGCCCCCGGCCCTTCAGCGGCGCCGGACCGGCGCTCACCGGCGGCTGGCTGCGGCTGGCCGAGCCCGAGCCCGTGGACCCGGTGGCCGTGACCGCCTACATGGACGCTTGGGTGCCCGCGGTGTTCGCGTACACGAGCGCCCCGGTCGGCGCTCCCACCATCGACTTCACGGTGCACTTCCGCGCTGCGCTGCCGCGCCCCGACGCCGCGCCCGAGGACTTTCATCTGGCCCGCTTCTCCTCCTCGGTGGCGGCGGAGGGCTTCTGGGAGGAGGACGGCGAGCTGTGGAGCCGGAACGGCACGCTGCTGGCCCAGTCGCGCCAGCTCGCGCTGGTGCTCCCGCCGCGGGACTCGGCTCCGGCTAGCGGTTAGGCACCCCCGCCCTCCGCGCAAGGGATCCCCGTACGCACGCAGACTTGGGCCACTCGGGCTCGGTCCTCCACCGGCGAACAAAGCGCCCCGGCCTGGCCCGCGGCGACAGGGTTGCGAGAAGCCGAGGCCCAGTCGGGACGCGTATCCTCGGCCGCTTGCCGAAGTTGATCTATTCGTTCCTTGCGTCGCTCGACGCCTACGTCGCCGACGGCGCCGGAAGCTTCGATTGGGCCGTCCCGGACGAGGAGGTGCTCGACTTCATCAACGCCGCTGAGCGCGACGTGGGGACCTACCTGTACGGGCGCACCATGTACGAGATGATGACCGGCTGGGAGAACGATCCGGCGGTGGCGGCGCAGTCGCCCAAGAGCGCGGAGTTCGCTCAGATATGGCAGGCAGCGGAGAAGGTCGTCTTCTCGCGCAGCCTCGAGTCGGTGTCCACGAAGCGCACGCGGCTCGAGCGCAGCTTCGACCCCGGCCTCGTCCAACAGCTCAAGGCCGACGCGGGTCACGACCTTAACGTCTCCGGCGCCAACCTGGCGGCCTCGGCATGGCACGCTGGCCTGGTTGACGAGTGCCACGTGTTCGTGGCGCCGATGCTCGTCGGGGGCGGCAAGCGGATGTTTCCCGACGGCCTCCGCCAACCGCTGAAGCTGCTCGACGAACGCCGCTTCGGCAACGGCATGGTCTTCCTTCGCTACGCGGTGAGCCTCTGAGCAGGAGGGGGTCGGATGCTGATGGTCGAGCCGATCCTGCTCGGCGGCGGCGAGCGGGTCTTTCCCGAAGATGCCTGGGCCCGCCCGCTCAGGCGCTCTCGACACGTGCGGCGGAAGAGTCGGCGACGCTCCGTGAGAGGCTTGTCGCATGACCAGCACGATCGAGGTCGCCGACCGGGGACGGCTCATCACGTTCTCGTTCGAGGACCTCCTGAAGTATCACGGCCCCGGCTCGCCCGGCGGAGTAGCCCATGCCTTCAAGGTCCTCGAACACGCCCTCCCGCTGCTCGATCCGGACGTTCCCTGCGAGCGCCGCGAGATCGTCGTGGGGACAGCCTTCGAGGGACCGGGCGCCCGCGACGCCTTCGAGATGGTCACGCGCGCCGTGACCGGCGACCGGTTCCGGACCGATCCTGCGCTCGCACGTCCCGAGCGCGGCCGGGCGCTCGAGCGCTTCGTCTTCCGCCTCGGCTACCGCGACCGCCAGGTCACGCTCGCTGTTCGCGAGGGGTTCGTGACCGACGAGTTCATCGACCTGGCGCGCACCGAGAAGCGCACCGCCGACCAGGAAAAGCGCCTCGACGCGCTCAAACTTGAGATGGCCGACCGCGTGATGGCTCGACCCGCCAGCGAGGTCTACGATGCCGGCGACCCGGTCCCGCGACCAGGGGGCTGACGCCGGATGGCCTCTCCGACGAACGGGCCCGTGAGGATCGCGATCGCCGGTGGCGGCTACGGGGCCAAGGTGGCGCTGCCCGTCTACTCAAAGCTCGAGGAGTTCGATCCGGTCGCGATCTGGTCCCGCCGAGCCGAGCGCGCCCGAGAGCTCGCCGACGAGGCGGGGCTCGAGCTCGGGACCTCGGACCTCGACGAGCTGCTCTCGATCCCCGGGCTCGAGGCCGTGCACGTGGCCACGCCGGTGGTGATGCACGCCGAGTTCGCCCTGGCGGCCGCCGAGCGCGGCCTCCACGTCATGTGCGAGAAGCCGGTGGCCGACAACCTCGAGGACGCGTGCCGCATCGCGGCCGGCATCCGCTCGGCGGGGGTGGTCGGGGCGGTCAACTGGGGACGCCGGATGCAGGAGTCGCGCCGGCGCCTGATCGAGCGCGCGCGTGAGGTGGTCGGAAGGCCGCGGATGGTCTCCGTGTCGCTCGTCTACGACGATCACGCCGAGGCCGGATCGCGGCCCTGGAGCTGGGTCCACGACGCCACGCTCGGGGGCGGCCGGCTCCAGGGCTACGGCGTCCACGACATCGACCTGATCCTCGAGATCTTCCCCGACGTGGAGTCTGTCGCCGCCGCTACGGAGGTGGGCGTGCCGGAGCGCCCGGGCGGAGACGGCGGGGAGGCGATGCGCCGGGTGACGGCGGAGGACGCCTACGGCATCCTGCTCCGCTTCCGCGGTGGCGGGTTGGGGCTCGTGAGCCTCCTGGCCACCGCCCACCACCGGCGCGGCGACGTGATCGAGATCCACGGTGACGAGGGCACGGCGCGGCTCGACGGTGATCGGCGGGTCTGGTGGGGCCGCGCCGGCGAAGAGCTCCGGTGCGAGGGACCGCTCGACTCGAGCTCCGAGGAGGCCTTCAGGCAGGTGGCGCGCAACTTCCGGGCGGCGATTCGCCAGGGCGCCGAGCCCGAGCCCTCGTTAGAGGAGGGTCTACGCGTACAGGCGGTCTTCGACGCGGTGCGCGCGGCCGACGTCGAGCGGCGGTGGGTCCAGCCGAAGGCGATCCCGTAGCTAGGGCCTTCCGGCCCAAACCCGGGTATAACGGTCTCCCGACGTCAAGGGAGATGGTCCAATGAGGGTTTACCACCAGGCGCCCAGAACGAGCGCCGAGACGATCAACGAGTACGGCGAGCTGGCCGATCGCGGTGATAGTGCCGACGCCGCTGCTCAGGCATGGATGGACGCCGGGTTCGACGACGAGATGACCGCCAGGTGGCTCGCGGTGCGCTGCTTTGACCCCCAGGCGGCGCGTGCGTTGGCCGACCTGGGGCTCAACCCGGAGCAGGCGAGCGTGCGCACGCGCGACGGGGGCGGTGACTACGTCGACACGGTGGGGCACAAGGTCGCCAACGGTGACCTGACCGCTCGCCAGGGCTACGTCAGGAGCCTGTCGAGCCGATGATGTGACCTCGGGGGTGCACCCGCGCGCTCCGGTATGGCCGTTCATTACTCGAGCACCGATTCGTCGATCCCCATGCTCGGATAGACGAGCACGACGGTTCGAGCCGCCAGGTCACTCAGGGCGACGCATCTGCCTTCGGTCCCTCCTCATTCGCTCTCGAGCCCCCACGAGAGAATCCGCTCGGGACGGATCCGGATCAACGGCCTGGGCTCGTGGATCGCCTCGGCGCGGCCTCGGACCTCGACTGCCCGGGGTCGCCACGGGTCGGTGCTGGCCAGGTCGTCGACCACGATCGCCGCCCGGCCAGAGCGGGCGACGTCGCGGAACTTCTTCGTGTTCGCGAAGTCGCGGCCGCTGATGTCGATCGAATCGTGCTCGGCGTTGTAGCTCCAGCCCACGGGGACCACGTGTGGCGTGCCATCCCTCCCCACCGTGGCCACCCGGCCGAGACGGCGCTGGCCCCGCAGATAGCCGAGCTCCCTCTCGCTGAAGGCGCTCATCAGCGACCCCCACCGCGCCGCACGCGCTCGAGGATCGCGTCGATGCGACGCCGGGCGTCCTCGCGGCCGGTCATGGCGAAGTAGGGCTCTCCCCGGCTCGCGGCCCACGGAACGAGCACGTCGAACTCGAGCTCGCGGATGAGCTCGAGGCTCTCGAGGTAGGCGCCCCGATCGCTCGACCCGAGCACCGCCGCAACCCACTCGCCGTCGTCGAGGTAGAGGCTGTCGCCCGTGAACAGGAGGCGATGCTCGCCGCTGTCCCACAGGAAGGCGGTGGCCCCGGCGGTATGCCCTGGCGTGGGGATCACCTCGAAGTCGCCACCGAGGGTGTGGCGGCGCGAGAAGGTCCCGCGCACGTGGTGGGCGCGGGCCACGGACTCTCGCTCGTTCTCATGGCAGAACAGCGGGGCGCTGACCCGATCCGAGGCGAACATCGCCTCGTGGCGGTGGTTGAGGTACTGGCGCGAGATCCCGGCGAGGTCCTGGACCGCCGGAGCGTCGGAATCGAGCGTCGTGACGCTGTACACGAGGATGTTGCCCTGAGCGCGCCTCAGCACGAAGGCGCGAACGTCGAGCGAGGGCGCGAAGGGCAGCGACTCCGGCGCCGATGCGAAGAGGCCGGCGATCGAGGTCTCCGTGGGTCCAAGCTCCTGCTTCATCGCTGTTGCGGTCTCGGTCATGGTGCCTCCCGGCGGCTTCGGTGGCTTGGTAACCGACCGTACAAGCTCAAGTGCACTTGAAGTCAAGGACGGGCCGAGGGCGCGATCACCTGGTGCCGGGCCGGCGGAGGCGGGGCGGCCTGGAAGCGCTACGAACCGCACTCAAGAGCTGACCAAGCGCCGCGATCCTACGCCCGGCGGGCGGCAGGATGAACGCCAAGTCGCTCGAGTCCATGGTGCTGGAAGTCGGCCGTCACGGTGTCGGGTCGCGCTCAGCCGAACGCTTCGCGGATTCGGCGCTGGAGAGCAGGAGCGCACTTCAGCTCTCGGAGCTGCTCTTCGGCCAGCTCGCGCAGCATCACCTCGGCTCGCCGCTCAACCCTGCGAGTGAGCCGCGGACCGGAAGCTCCGGGACAGAGGTTCCCGCAAGAGCGCGAATCGGTGCGCTACGAGGTCGAGTCGCTCAGCGGGTCGCGGAAGACCCTCTTCCCCCACGGAGGCGTGATGCTTGGGTCAAGCGGTCGGTAGGAGCGGGGGTCCACGCGCTCGAGGGGCACGAGGCGCACGCCGCCCGGCGTGGTGGTGCGCTCGCGCAGGTCGACCCCCGGGTACTGCGGCTCGTCGCGGTAGGTCCGCCGGCGGCCCCACCCCTCCGTCGCCGGCGGCGGGCCGACGCGCTCCGAGCGAAGCGGAAGATGCCCGGCGTGGCTCCCCCGCGAAACGCGGGTCCATCCGGTGGCGGCCCCCCAGCGGTTGGTGCACCGTGCCTGCTTGCAGTGCTGGTAGCCGCGGTGAGAGGACGCCCGGGCCGCGACCTGACCTCTAGCGTCGATCCGGACTTGGTAGGACTCCCAGTCATCCTGGTGGTAGCCAGGGTACGTCGACTCGGTATCCCGGCGCACTGCGGGATCGGTGGCGTTCCAGGCGGCCTTGGCCGGCCCGCCGGTGGTCGAGTCCGGGTAGTAGAGCCAGTAGTGCACGAAGGTATCGCCGCCGGAGCGCACGACGTGCGTGAACACGGTGGCCCGCGCTCCGCCGCGCAGCGCGGCGTGCACGTCGAGATCACGGTCGTCGCGCGCATCCGAGCACGCGTGAGCCCGGCACTCCCGAAAGTCCACCGGCAGTGTGAGAGTGCCCGGCTCGTAAACGATGCCCGGCGCCAACCGCCGCACCAGCTCCGCATCGTCGGCCCCGTACGCCGCGGCCAGCTCAGCGTCCCCATCGTCACACCCACCCCGTACGGCACAGACCATCTCGTGGGCCAACCAAGCACCAAACGACCGCCCATCGACGCGCGGCGCAAGGGCGAGCCCAGCGGCGAGGACAAGGGCAACGACGAGCACCAAAGCCGTCCACTCAACCGTCGCCTGCCCACGCTCACCAGACACGCCCCGAACCTACGGGCGAGCGACACTTCTGCGAAGGCGCCCGAGCTACATCAGCGCGACGAGCAAGCGAAGCCCCAGCGGCTGGTACCCG
>Ga0136614_10001789_pt1 | contig 12919 bp, 11 predicted proteins | sample AntDrymUQ2792106_2_FD_106643 | JGI IMG/M metagenome (GOLD analysis project Ga0136614, IMG submission 106643) | Polar desert sand microbial communities from Dry Valleys, Antarctica - metaG UQ279 (21.06) | ecosystem: Environmental > Terrestrial > Soil > Desert | place: Antarctica: Dry Valley...
CAAAATCCTGCCGTACAACCGCGCCGTGCGGGAGCTGAACGGGCAGACGCCCGGAGGCTTTCTCGCCGCGCTCGCCGCGAAGCACGCGCTCTCGGACAGCGCCTCACCGGCGCCGCCCCGAAAGGGCGAGGTCAGCTTCTACCTCGAGGGCCGCTGGCGCGGCCTCCGGTTCGCCGACGGGCCGCCGACCGGAGGGCCGATCGCAGGCCTCGACGTCAGCCTCCTGCAGGAACGCGTCCTCGAGCCGCTGCTCGGCATCGGAGACGTTCGGACGGATCCGCGCATCGACTTCGTGGGCGGCGGACGCGGAACCGGTGAGCTCGAGCGGCTCGTGGACGGCGGGCGCGCGGCCGTCGCCTTCTCGATGTTCCCCGTCTCGCTCGACGAGCTGATGGCGATCTCCGACGCGGGAGAAATCATGCCCCCGAAGTCGACGTGGTTCGAGCCGAAGCTGCGGGATGGCCTGCTCATCCACGAGATCGCAGAGCCCGCATGAAAGTGCTCGTCGCGGACAAGTTCGAGGAGAGCGGTCGGTCGTCGCTCCAGCGGATCGGCTGCGAGGTCCTCTACCATCCGGACGCGAAGGATGACGCGCTCGCCGACGCCATCCGGGAGACGGGCGCGGAAGTCCTCGTGGTGCGCTCCACGAAGGTGACCCGCGCGATGCTCGAGGCGGGCGGGCTCGCCCTCGTCATCCGGGCGGGGGCCGGCTACAACACGATCGACGTCGAGGCGGCGTCGGAGCGCGGCATCTCCGTCGCGAACTGCCCGGGCAAGAATTCTGTCGCCGTCGCGGAGCTTGCGTTCGCCCTCCTGCTCGCGCTCGACCGGCGCATTCCCGACAACGTCGCGGACCTCCGGAAGGGCGTGTGGAACAAGAAGGAGTACAGCAAGGCGCGCGGGCTCTTCGGGAGCACGCTGGGCCTCATCGGGGTGGGCGGAATCGGCCGCGAGATGATCCCGCGGGCGCGCGCCTTCGGCATGCCCGTCGTCGCCTGGAGCCGCAGCCTGACGACTGAGCGCGCGCGCGAGATCGGCGTCGAGCGAAAGGAGACGCCGGAAGAGGTCGCCCGGACCGCCGACGCGGTCAGCGTCCACGTCGCCCTGAAGCCCGAGACGAAGGGCCTGATCGGAGCGGCGTTTTTCGCGGCGATGAAGCCGGGCGCCTTCTTCCTGAACACGTCCCGCGCCGAAGTCGTCGACGAGGCGGCGCTCGCGAAGGCCGTCTCGGAGCGCGGGATCCGCGCCGGGCTCGACGTCTTCGCCGCGGAGCCGGCGGGCGGCAGCGGCTCGTTCCCGGGCGGCCTCTTCGGGGATCACCGCGTGATCGGGACGCACCACATCGGGGCGTCTACGGACCAGGCGCAGGAGGCGATCTCCGCCGAGACCGTGCGCATCGTTCGCGAGTACATGGAGACCGGCCGCGCTCCGAACGTCGTCAACCTCGCCCGCAAATCGCCGGCCACCCACCTCCTCGTGGTGCGCCACTTCGATCGCGTGGGCGTCCTCGCGGCCGTGTTCGACGAGATCAAGGCCGCGGGCATCAACGTGCAGGAGACGGAGAACATCGTGTTCGACGGGGCCCGGGCCGCCGTCGCCCGCATCCACCTGAACCAGGCCCCGGCCCCCGAGACCCTCGAGGCGATCCGGCGCGGGAGCTCCGACATCATCGCGATGTCGGTCGTCCCGCTGGAGGAACAGGCATGACCACCGTCACGGAACGCATCTTCAATCTGAACGCGGGGCCGGCCGTCCTGCCCGTCGCCGTCCTCGAGCAGGTGCAGCGGGACCTCGTCTCCCTCCCCGGGGTCGGCATGTCCGTGCTCGAGATCAGCCACCGATCGAAACCGTTCGAGGCGATCATCGGTGAGGCCGAGGCGGACATCCGCACGCTGGCGGGCGTGCCCGCTGGGTACCACGTGCTCTTCCTCGGCGGCGGCGCCTCGCTCCAGTTCTCCATGGTGCCGATGAACCTGCTGCCGCGGGACGGGAAGGCCGATTACGTCCTGACCGGATCCTGGTCGAAGAAAGCGGCGAAAGAGGCCCAGAAGGTCGGGACGGTCCAGATCGCCGCGACGACGGAGCCGGAGAGTTTCGCGCGCATCCCGCAGCAGGGGGAACTGACACTGGACCCGGCGGCGGCATACGCGCACATCACCACGAACAACACCATCTTCGGCACGGAGTGGTGGTACGACCCGCAGACGGGCGACGTGCCCCTCGTCGCGGACGCCTCCTCGGACATCTTCAGCCGCCCGATCGACGTCGCACGCTACGGGCTCATTTACGCCGGAGCACAGAAGAACCTCGGGCCCGCGGGCGTCACGCTCGTGATCGTCCGGGAGGACCTTCTCGCGCGCGCTCCCCAGGGCCTGCCGACCATGCTCGATTACCGCACGCACGCGGAGAACAAGTCCCTCTACAACACCCCACCGGCGTTCGCGGTCTACGTCGTGGGGCTCGTCGTGAAGTGGATGCTCGCCGAGGGCGGCCTCGACGCGATGGGACGCCGCAACGCGCAGAAGGCGAAGCGCCTCTACGACGCGATCGAAGCCTCGGGCGGCTTCTACCGCCCGCACGCGAAGCCCGACAGCCGGTCGCACATGAACGTCACGTTCCGACTCGGTTCCGACGACCTCGAAAAGGCGTTCCTGTCGGAGGCGACGCAGGCGGGGTTCGCGGGGCTCAAGGGCCACCGCTCCGTCGGCGGTGTCCGCGCGTCGATCTACAACGCGTTCCCGTCGGAGGGTGTCGACGCACTCGTCTCCTTCATGCGGGAGTTCCAGCGCCATAACGGCTAGGGGACGCCTGGCGGGAGTCGGGCGCCGCCGGCCGGCCCGGGGGTCACGGGGGACCGTAAGGCCCGGGCCGAGCTTCAACGCGATCGTGAGATCGCGCTGAAGCGGGCCGAGTCCTGCGGCCGTAGAGGACCCTTCCGGGCCGCGCTCCCGTGATCTTTCCCTCGCTGAGCACGAGCTGCCCGTTCACGAGGACGTGGGAGAAGCCCGCCGCGTGCTGGTGCGGCTTTTCGTAGGTCGATCGGTCGGCCACACGCTCGAGGTCGAAGACCACGAGGTCCGCCTTCATCCCCGGCGTCACGAGGCCCCGGTCCGGCAGATTCAGTCGCGCCGCGGGGAACGACGTCATCTTCCGAACGGCTTCCTCGAGGGTGAGGAGCTTCCTTTCCCGGACGTATTCGCCGAGCACGCGCGCGAAGGTCCCGTAACTGCGCGGATGCTGAGCGGTGTCGACTGGAACGACCTCGCCGTCGGAGGCGATCATCGTCAACGGGTGGACGACGATTCGCGCGACGTCCTCAGGCGCCATCGAGTGAAAGATCGCTCTCACGAAGCTTTTCTCCAGGATCTCGAGAACCGTTACCGCGGCGGCCTCGAAGCCCGCCCCGCGGCCCCGCGCGCGCGTGATCTCTGCGAGCGTCTTTCCCGCCAGTTCCGGCTCTCGGGGTGAGTGGGAGATCTGTACATTGGCCGGGTCCCCGGCTCCCCGGTCTTGCTCGAGGTTCTCGATGACTCCCGCGAGGATTTTCGACCGCTGCGCGGGATCGGCGAACCGAGCGAGCATGGCGTCCCGGCCGCCCTCCCGCGCCCATACCGGAAGGAGGGAATCCAGGCCCGTGCGCCCCGCCATGTAGGGATACGCGTCCAACGTGACGTCCACGCCCCGGGCGCGCGCCTCCGCGACGAGGCCGAGCGTCTCCCGGCTCTTCCCCTTCTGCGCGGGACCGATGACCTTGTGGTGCGTGATCTGAGCGGGGATGCCCGCGCGTACGCCGATCGCGATCGTTTCGCGGACGCTCTCCATCACGCCCGCGGCTTCGTCGCGCATGTGGGTGATGTAGATCCCACCCGCTTCGCCGGCGACTCGCGCCAGCGAGACGACCTCCTCGGTCGAGGCAAAGGTGCCGGGGAGGTAGAAAAGGCCCGAGGACAGGCCGAAGGCCCCCTCCGCCATTCCGCGCCGCACCATCTCGGCCATGCGTGCCAACTCGGCCGGGCTGGCGCGGTGATCCACCCGCCCCAGGACCTCCTCGCGCACCGACCCGTGGCCTATGAAGGTCCCCATGTTGCAGGCGGGTCTCAGGCGCGCCACATCCTCGAGGAATTTTCCGATCGGCACCGGAGAACTTCCGTCGTTGCCTTCCATCAGGGTCGTCACGCCCTGGAAGACGTAGTTGTCCGCGGTCGGCAGATCGAAGATCCCGCGCCGCGCGTGGGTGTGCAGGTCGATGAAACCGGGTGCGACGATCTGCTCCCCGACGTCGATCACCCGCGCGGCGCTCCCGCGCAACGGCCGTCCGACCGCCGCGATCGTGTCGCCCACAATCGCGACGTCGGCACGGAACCACGGGTTGCCGGCCCCGTCCACGACGCGGGCGTTTTTCAGGATCAGGTCGTAGGCGGGCTTGCCCGCGGGCCGCGAGGCCGCGCCGACAATCAGAAAGGAGAGGGCGAGCGCCGCGCGTCTCACTGGTGCTCACCCGACGCCGCCCTCCCGCGGGCGGCGTCGTGGTGCGGGCTCTCGCGGTAGTGGCGGCGGAGGAGGTCTGCGCCGAAGTCGTTGGCGAGGTCCCGAAAGACGGTGTGGACATGGTTCGCGCCGTCCTGCGTGTTGTCGTACTCGATGACGAACGTCGGGCCCTGCACCCTGTAGTAGTGTCCCTCGCCGCGCGCCGCCCCCCCGGCCCACGCGAAGCGGACCGCACCGAGCCCAGCCCCGCGGATCCGCTCCCAGTGCGCCGCCGCGAGCGCTTGTTCGACGTTTCCCACGTACTCGCCGATGAGCGCGAGGAGGAGGTCACGCTGTTGCGGCCTCATGCGGGAGAACGGGAGACCGCTCGGTGCGGGCGGGTCATTGCGGCCCGGGGTCATCAGGATCTCGGCGGGCGCGCGCGCGGCGATCACGGCGTCCGCGCGCTGCGCCACGTCGAGGGACGCCAGGAGACGGCGCGCCAGATCCTCCTCGGCCCCGAGCACCCGCCACCCTGCGCGGGGCCGTCCGGCGGGCACCTCGGCCGGATTGGCGCCGAAGAAGGCGGGCGTCGTCGCGCCCACCTCGCCCGCCGCCGACGAGAAGTTCAGCGAGAGGTGATGCCCCTCGAAACGCCATCCCCAGGGCGCTGAGGGGGACGGCGAGCCAAACACGGTGAGCCAGTACAGCCCCGGGTCGCGTCGGAAGCCGAAGGTCTCCATCTCCCGCAGGATTGCTTCGAGCGCGATGACGTCCTGCGTCTTCTGGTACCCCCGGCGACTCAAGCCCGCGCGGAGCAGCGCGTGCGCGGCGGCCCGCTCGGCCGCGGTCATCTGCCCGAGGCTGACGCCCTTCCGGCCGCGGGGCACGTAGTGCCAGTCGCGGCGGTCGTCGCCGGCATAGGGAAGCATCGCCGCGCGCCGCAGGTCCGGCCGGAGCGCCCCGAGGAAGGCACGCGCCATCCCGGCCGTGTAGTCTCCGGCGGGGGGAGCGGGAGCGGAATTGGGGCCCGCGCAGAGCAGAGCGGCCGCCGCGAGGGCCGGCATGCGGCACCGGACGTGCATCCACCGAAGTATCCTCGATCCCGGCCATCCTGCCCACGAGGCGGATTCGCCGGAACTGGCGATGTCGGAACCCTGCAAGATCTTGGTCGTCGAAGATGAGCCCGACCTTCGGGAGGGGCTTCGAGAGGCGCTTGCCCACGAAGGGTACGCCGTGCAAGTGGCCGCCAATGGCCTCGCTGCGCTCGACCTCCTGCGGGACGGCGGCACGACACCCCGTCTGATCATCCTGGATCTGATGATGCCGGCCGTCAGTGGATGGGAGTTTCACGCGGCCGCGCGGCGGGATCCGAAGCTGTCGCGCATTCCCATCCTCGTCCTCTCGGCCGCCGTCGACCAGCGCACACAGACGTGGCTCGGCGTGCCCCCGGAGGACTGCATAACAAAGCCCTTCGAGCTGGCGACGCTGCTCGCGGCCGTGGAACGGCACTGCCGGCGCGTCCCCGCCGAGGAGAAGGGGGAATAGGAGCCTAGCGAGCGAGCGCGACGGTCTCAGCCCCCACTCAGCAAATCAACACTGACCCGCACTACCGTTCTGACCCCTCTAAGATTCGCGGCGCGCGAAGTCTGAGGTAATCGAGGGAGGAGGCGCGCGCCGCGGGAGGCGAACCGCAGCGAGGCGAAGACGAGCCAGCGGAGCCGACGTGGCTAGCGTCTCGCGGCGCGGTTGACGCGGTCGAGCAGGACCGCGAGCTCGCGGATCGCCTCCGCGAGCCCCGAGTCGGCCCGGGCCCCGCGGCAAGTAAATGTAATCTCGGGACAGGCCATATCGAGCCGAAAGCGGAAGTGACCCGTGTCGTCGAGCTGCTGGGCGCGGAAGCAGCGGCGCCAGCGGTCGTCGACCCGTCCCGTGAGCGGTATCGTGAAGGAGACGCGGGGGTTCCCGGCGGGGTCCGCGCCGGCCTCCCTGCGCTGCACGCCGCGTACGAAGAGCCCGACCGGCTTCGGCGGTGGCTCCGCTCCGGTCGGAGCGGTGGCGGGTGATACGCCGGGGACGACTCCTTTGTCGATCATGTGAGCTGGGGAAGTGCAAAGCGCGTTCCGCGGCCCCACGCGGCCAGGCGGCGTGTCTCGGGATCCTGCCGATCGAGTGAGTTAGGCGGAGGACGGTCCGGGCGCGCACCGCCGAGGGGAGGGCGACTCCCGGATAGGACGTCGCATTTTCGTTACATCTGATAACGCGCGCCGCCGAACCGGGCCGGCGCCTCTCTTGTCCTCTCAGGCCCCCGCGTTCTGAAGCACCATGGCGTGTCCCAGGGCGCCTGCCGCGCACACGGTGAGGAGACCGAACTCCTTGCCGGACCGCTCGAGCTCGTTGGCGAGCGTCGTGACGATGCGCGCGCCCGTCGCGGCGAAGGGATGGCCGAGGGCGATCGAGCCGCCGTACACGTTGAGGATCTCGGGGTCCACCTCGCCGAGGGGGGCGCTCCGGCCGAGCTTCTCGCGCGCGAAGTCGGCGGACGCGAACGCCTGGAGGTTGGAGAGGACCTGAGCCGCGAACGCCTCGTGCATCTCGACCCGCCCCATCTCCTGAAGCGTCAGCCCGGCCCGGTCGAGCGCGACCGGCGCGGCGTACGCCGGTCCCTGGAGCAGCTGGTCGCCCGGGTCGAGGGCCGCATAGGCCCACGAGCGGATGTACGCCAGGACCTTGCGGCCCTCCGCGCGCGCGCGTTTTTCCGACATCAGGAGAACGGCCGAGGCCCCGTCCGTGAGCGGGGAGGAGTTGGCCGCGGTCACGGAGCCGTACTGCCGGTCGAACACCGGCTTGAGCCGGGCCATCTGCTCGAGGGTCGTGTCGCGCCGCACGTTGTTGTCGGCGGTCGCCATCTCCTCGTACCGCGGCGGGACCGGCACCGGGAAGACCTCTCGCGCGAGGATCCCGTCGTCCCACCCGGCGGCGGCACGGCGGTGGCTCCTCAGGGCGAACTCGTCCTGAGCGCCGCGGGGGATGCGGTTCTCCTTCGCCATTTTCTCGGCGGACTCCCCCATCGACATGCCCGTCGTGTACTCGGCGATCGCCGGAGGGTTGGGGAGGAGCTCGGGAAGGCGGAACCCTCCGAACACCTTCGCTTTCTCGGGAAGCGTGCGCGCGCGCGAGAGGCGGAGGAGGCGCCGCGTGAACTTCCTCGAGAACAGCACGGGAACGTCGGACATGCATTCGGAGCCGCCGGCGACGATCGCGTCGGCGAGCCCCAGCGCGATCTTCTCCGCCGCGTCCGTCACGGCGCGGTTGGAGGACGCGCAAGCCATCACGACGGACGACGCGGGGATGCGGCGCGACAGGCCGGCGTCGAAAAGGACCTCGCGGGCGATGTTGGGGCGCGCCACGGACGGGATGACCGTGCCGTAGATCACCTCGTCGATGGCGTCGTCCGCCAGCTCGAACCGGGCGGCGAGCTCTTTGACGGCCATGCCGCCCAGCTCCGCGGCGGTCAGGTTCTCGAACTGCGTCCCGGACCGGAGGAAAGGCGTGCGGACGCCCCCGACCACGGCCACCTTCTTGGCTCCCGAAGCGGGCATGCCGTCCCCCCCCGGGGCCATCTTCTCAGGTTCCTCCGGGCCTCCGCGCCCTCCCCAGCGACGGGAGGAATCCTGCCCCCCCGGCGCGCGTTGGTCGAGACATATGGGGTGCGTTCGCCGTGCCGCACTCGTCCTCGCCTTTGCCTTCGCCGCGCTCCTCCCCGCCGGGCGGGCTGACGGGCAGCAGATCCCGATCATGGGGTGCCGGGCGGCGACGTCCTGCGTCGGTCCCCGCGGTTTCTCCACCGCGCTGCAGGGCGCCGGTTACGGCAACACGTTCTTTTCGGTCGGTTTCTCCGTCGCCGACGGGAACATGCGGTGGCGCGTCGTCCGGCCGCCGGCCGTCGAATTCGACCTCGACGAGCGCGCGGTCGACGCTGCCGTGGACATCTTCGTGCGCCGGACCCCCCTGAAGACGCCTTCCGCGGAGGGGCGCCGCGTAACCCCGCCGCAACGCCGCGACGACCGCAGCGCGGACCCGCGCTGAGGCCGCCCTCCCCGATTCGAAACCCGCAGCCGGCCGGCTCGTACAAAGAGCCGGGGATCCCTCCGTCAATCTATTTTTTTGGAGGTGGTATGAAGAGGTTCGCCGCTTTCCGCGTCTCGTCCCTGTTCCTTCCGGCGGCCCTGCTCTCCGGAGTGGCGCTCGCCCAGAGCCCGCCGCTGACCCTCCCGGACTCGAGCCCCGACGCGAGCGTCACGCAGAGGGTGGGACTCACCGACATGACGATCACGTACAACCGGCCCGCGGTGAACAAACGAACGGTCTGGGGCGACCTCGTGCCCTACGGTGAGGTCTGGCGCGCGGGCGCGAACGAGAACACGACGATCACGTTCAGCTCTCCCGTCACGGTCGAGGGGCAGAAGCTCGCCGCGGGGACCTACGGCGTCCACATGCTGCCGACGGAGAAGGAGTGGACGGTCATCTTCAGCACGATGGCTTCGGCGTGGGGCAGCTTCAGCTACGACCAGAAGGAGGACGCGGCGCGCGTAACGGTGACTCCCCGGGAGTCCCCGTTCCAGGAGCGCCTGAGCTACAGCTTCGACGAGCCCACGGACAAGAGCGTCACGGCGGTGATGCGCTGGGACAAGCTCGCCGTGCCGGTGCGGATTGAGATCGACACGCCCGCGGTGGTCGTCGAGAGCCTCCGCAGGGAGCTCCGCGGAGTTCCCCGATTCTCCTGGCAGGGATGGAACCAGGCCGCCGCGTATGCCCTCCGCAACGACGTGAACCTCGACGAGGCGATGCAGTGGGCGGACCGCTCGATTCAGATCAACGAGAACTTCGCGAACCTCCGCACGAAGGCCGGGCTCGTGGAGAAGAAGGGGGACACCAAACTCGCGGCCGACCTCCGCGCCCGCGCGATGCGCATCGCGACCGAGGCCGACATCAACGCCTACGGCTATCAGCTCCTCGGGCAGAACAAGACAGACGAGGCGATCGAGATGTTCCGGAAGAACGTCAAGGACTATCCCAAGTCCTGGAACGTGCATGACAGCCTCGCGGAGGCGTACGAGCGCAAGGGCGAAAAAAAGCTCGCAATCGAGAACTACCGCAAGGCGCTGGCGATGGTTCAGGCCGAGGACCAGAAGAAGCGGCTCACCGGGACGCTGAAGAGACTCGGGGCGTAGCCCTTCCGGTGGAAGGGCGGGGCGCCGTCCCCGCCCTTCACGACTTCGTCACGGCGGGCCGGTAAGCTCCTCCCGGAGTGGCTTCGCCCGCCGAGACCCGCCTCCGCATTCTCGTCGTCGAGGACGAGCAGAAGACCGCCGCCTCTCTGCGGCTGTACCTGGAGCACGCCGGGTTTTCGGTTACGGTGGCGGCGACGGGAAGCGCCGGCCTCCGGGAGGCGCGTGCCGGCGGACACGACCTCGTCCTGCTCGATCTGATGCTCCCGGAGCTCGACGGCCTCGCCATCTGCCGGGCGCTGCGGGCCGAGTCCGACCTGCCCGTCATCGTGCTGACGGCGCGCGGCACCGAAGAGGACACGCTGCAGGGCCTGCGCCTCGGGGCGGACGACTACATGGCGAAGCCATTTTCCCCGCGCGAGGTGGTCGCCCGCGTGCGCGCCGTCCTGCGCCGCGCCGGGGCGGAGCGCGACCGTGCGCGGGCGCCCTTGCGCACGCGCTACGTGCAGCTCGACTTCCAACGCAGGGAGGCGTCGGTCCGCGGCCGGCCGGTCGAGCTGACGCGGGCGGAGTTCGACCTGCTCGCCGTCTTCGCGGCCTCCCCCGGCCGCGCGTTCACCCGCCAGGAGCTCCTCGAGCGGGCCTTCGGGGAGGACCACGAGACCCTCGAGCGGACCGTGGACGCCCACGTCATGCGGCTGCGCCGCAAGATCGAGACGGGGGGAGACCGGGGCCCGTCGCTCGTCGTGACGGTGTTCGGCGTCGGCTACAAGCTGGCCGACGGCCCCGAGTAGCGCCGTGCGGACCCTGCGGTTTCGGCTGCTGCTGACGATGGCCCTCGTGATCTCCGTAGCGCTGATCGCCGTGGTCGCCGTGTCGAGCCGCACGACGCGGCTCGAGTTCCGCCGCCTCGAGGCGGTTCGCCAGCGCCCCGCCCCGGCCGTGGCGCCGGCCCAGGTCGCCGCTCTGGAGGAGCACCACCGCCGGACCGGCGGCTGGAACGGCGTCGAACCGCTCCTCGCGCAGATCGCCGCCTCCGGAAGCGAAGAGGCCGTTCTCGCGGACGGGAACGGGACCCCGGCCGCGGTCTCCCCGGGCCTCCGCGGGCGACTTGTCACGGTCGCGCCGGGCGGGGCCGTCCGGCTCGAGCGCGTGCGGGGGCGGGCAGGCGTGCACGAGGTCCTCCTGGCGCGGGGCCCGAGGGTCGCGCTCCGGGACGCGCACGGCCGGACGGCGGGAACGCTCCACCTCGTTCCCCGGGAGCGCGCTGCGCTCTCGAACGAGGAGAAGACCTTTGCACGCTCCGTGAACCGCTGGCTCCTCCTCGGCGCGGCCGGCGGGGGAATCCTGGCGCTGGCGCTGACCGCCGCGATGTCGCGCCGGATCCTGCGGCCCGTGGAGGAGCTCACGGCGGCGGCCCGCCAAATCGAGGCCGGCGACCGCGGCGCGCGAGTGCGGGTGCGCTCCGGGGACGAGGTCGGACGCCTCGCGGCAGCTTTCAATTCGATGGCGGAAGCCGTCCGGAAAACGGAGGAGCTTCGCCGCGGGATGGTGAACGACGTCGCCCACGAGCTGCGGACGCCCCTGACGAACCTGCGGTGCCAGCTCGAGGCGCTGCAGGATGGGCTCGTCCCGCTCGATCGGGCGGCCGTCGACTCGCTGCACGAGGAGGCGCTGCTCCTCGGCCGCCTCGTCGGAGACCTGCAGGATCTCGCGCTCGCGGAGGCGGGGCAGCTCCCGCTCGCGCTCGAGGACGTCCGACTGGCGCCGGTGGCGGAGGCCGCCCTCACGGCCGTGAGGCCCCTGGCGGCTGCGCGCGGCGTGGATCTGCGGTCGGACGTCCCGGCGGACCTCCCGCCCGCGCGGGCCGACCGCGAACGGCTCGGGCAGATTCTCCGCAACCTGCTGACCAACGGGATCGCCCACACGCCGGCCGGCGGCGCGATCACGGTCGGCGGGGCGATGCGGGGAGCCCACGTCGAAGTCGCGGTGTCGGATACGGGCTCCGGGATCTCCGCCGAGCAGCTCCCCCACGTCTTCGAGCGGTTCTACCGCACGGATCCATCCCGGTCGCGCGCCTCCGGTGGCGCGGGGCTCGGCCTCTCGATCGTCCGCCAGCTCGTACAGGCGCACGGAGGCGAGGTCGGCGCGGAAAGCGCGCCCGGGAAGGGATCGACGTTTCGCTTCACCCTCCCGCGCGCGACGGCCTGATCGTCGCTCTCCTCGCCAACCGCGCCGCCGTCCGTCATCAGAAGTTCACAGGTCTGCGTAGATTCGGGCTGCGTACGAAACCGCCGCAGAAGGAGTTCCGATGACCCGTACCCCGAGAGCCTTCCGAATGGCCACGCCCTTGCTCCTCCTCTTCACATCCGCCCTGGCGCTTCCGGCGACCCCCGCGCCGCCGGAGGGCGGCCGTCTCGACGACGCGACGCGGAGCGCCCTCCTCGCAGAAGTCGCGAGGACCCTCGAGACGGCCTACGTGGACGCGGAGGCCGGCCGGCGCCTGGCCGCGGAGATCCGGCGGCGGGCGCACAGCCGCAGCTACGACGGGCTGTCGAGCGCGCCCGAGTTCGCGGCCCGCATGACGCGGGAGCTGCAGGAGCTCGGAAAGGACAAGCACCTGGCCGTGCTGGAGGAGTCGCGCCACGGCGCCACCGTGCAGCGGGTCGAGCGCGGCGGCGAGGAGGGGTCCGGGGGAACGCCCGAACGGCGGGTCGTCCGGCGACACGGAGGGATGGGGGGCCCCGAGGCGCAGCGCTGGAAGAGGGCCAATCACGGCGTGGACGCCGCCCAACGGCTCGAGGGCAACGTCGGGTATCTGCGCGTGTCCGGATTCCCGTCCGGCGAAGGCGCCCGCGGCGCCATCGCGGGGGCGATGGGCCTGCTCGCCGGGACCGACAGCCTCGTCGTCGACGTCAGGGAGTGTCCGGGCGGCAGCCCCGACTCGGTCACCTTTCTGTCGAGCTACTTCTTCGGGCCGGAGCCGGTCGAGCTGCTCTCCCGCTACGACCGGAGGGCCGACGAGACCGAAAAGGACTTCACGCTCCGGGAGCTGCCCGGCGCGCGGCGCCCCGACACGGATCTGCGCATCCTGACGTCCGCAAACACGGGCTCCGCCTGCGAGTCCTTCGCGTACATCCTCCAGCAGCACCGACGCGCGCGCGTCGGTGCTGCTGGAGGATGTACGCGAAGGACTCGCAGGCGGAGCCCGTGTTTGCGGA
>Ga0136614_10001790_pt1 | contig 12917 bp, 12 predicted proteins | sample AntDrymUQ2792106_2_FD_106643 | JGI IMG/M metagenome (GOLD analysis project Ga0136614, IMG submission 106643) | Polar desert sand microbial communities from Dry Valleys, Antarctica - metaG UQ279 (21.06) | ecosystem: Environmental > Terrestrial > Soil > Desert | place: Antarctica: Dry Valley...
CCGATCTCGGCGGCCACATCAGCAGCCCGGGTCTGCCCGGTGAGGCGTTCGACCAAGGTGTCGGCCATCAGCTGGTTGATCGTGCGTGCATCGCCGTCGGCTTTGAGGCCGCGGGCTTGGCCGTCCAGGGCGGTGAAACACGCCACCGCCTGGTCTGCTGGCAACGTGGCGCACAACCGGCCCATCGCATCAGGTGCTGCGGTGATCCAGACTCCGCGGTGGTGTCGTGCTTCGACCGCCATGTGCTCGGCATGGTCGGGGTCGATCCCGATCACCAACCTACGTGCCGCCAGCCCGGCACGTCTGGCCGTCATGGTCGGCAGTCCGGGTGCGAGCTGGGCGTCCACAACGCCGCGGTCGGCTACGCACAGGTTGGTGCACTCATCGCTCACCGCCTTGGCCACCCGGTAGGAGATGCTGCCGTCTTCGAGCAGCTGCGCGGTCTGCGGCAGGTGCTGCAACACCCGCGCGAACCCGAGCGCGTTCTGTGCAGCACCGCTGGAGATCTGTCTGGCCATCGCGGTCTCGGTCACCACCGAGGTGACCAGGTCCCGTTCGTCGACCAGACCCGGCCGGTGCCGCCCAGTCGGCGGGGCGTCCAGGTTGGCTGGCTCGTCGGCGACGACCGGTTCATCAGCGACGATGGGACCGGTGCCCAGGTGGCGGCGCCTGGTGGCGAACAGCGCCGCGGTGTGCTCAGCGATCACCGCCTCGCCATGGCGACGCATCCGCTCAGCGGCGATGATCGCGTCCACACGCTCGGCACCGTTGCGCTGCTCAAATGTTCCACCCGGCCCGCGGCGTCGAAGTCATGCGCGGCCAACACCGCCGGCAACTCCACGACGGCAACGTTATCGAACATGTGTCCAGTATCGCAGACCCGACCGACAATACTCATTCTTCGCGACGAATGTGGAAAAGAAAGTGAGGCGAGCCGGCCGTTGCGAACGCAGACGCCGGAGATCGTGTCAGGGGCGGTCGCTCCGGAACCGGCTGTCGGCCGTAGCCGCAGGCTCCACGGGTAGCCTGGGGCTGTGCACTCAGCTCTGATCCGCTACCGGGTGATGGCCACCGTCGTGGGCGTGCTGTTGATCGTCCTGATCGTGATCGGCGTGCCGTTGAAGTATTTTGCGGCCGAAGGGACCGAGCCACAGCAGATCGGTGAGTTCATCACCACCTACCTGGGTACGGCACACGGGTGGCTCTACATGATCTTCCTGGTCACGGCGGCCATACTCGCGCGCACCGCACGCTGGTCGATCCCGTTCACGATCCTCACCCTGCTGTGCGGGACCATCCCGCTCGTCAGCTTCTGGGCGGAGCGCAACGCGACCCGAAGGACGCGCGAGATCATGGCGGCCGAGCCGGCCCCGGTCTGAGGCGTTGGACTCGACAGCCAATCCAGGCGTACGGCACGGGCCGCACCCCGCGACTCAGGACGGCTCGACGGGGTTGATCTTGGTGGTGCCGCTGGAGTTGCTCGGGTTGGTCTCGTCCATCGCGGTAGCGCCGGTCGCCGGTGGGGCGTCAGCGGAGTGCTTGGGTGCCTGGGTGCTCGAGGTGCTCGAGGAGGACGGGGCCGGCCGTACCGGCGGGGTGTAGCTGCCCCCGCTCGAGCCGGCGGTGACCTTCTTGGCGACGAAGGCGACAGCGCCACCGAGGCCGAGCAGCAACAACAGGTTACGGAATCGATGCGTCTCGGGCGGGTCGACGAGCGGAGTGTTGGCGAGCCTGGTCTTGCCCAGCCGCGTCCTGCCGAGTCGCGATGCCACGGCGGGCACCGCGGCGGCGCCGGCCGCTGCGACCTTGGGCGCGACGTTGTCCCGAGCGTCGCTCAGCCTGGTCGCCCCGGCAGCGGTAGCACCGGCGACGGCAGGCCGTACGGCGTCGCGAGCGTCGTAGAACCTCGGCGAGACCGTTTCGCGCGCATCGGAGAGGCGCGGACCCACCGTCCCGGCCGCCCTGGCTGCCAGATCGGACGCGTCGTCCCAGAAATCAGCGGCCCGGTCGAGCACGACATCGGTCTTGGACTTCTTGCGGAACAGTGCCATGGTGCGTCTCCTCGTGATGCAGCTTTGGTGCAGGGTGCACCGAGTAACGGTAGGTAGGCCCCCACCGTACCGACACCGGCGCGGGCTTGCGCAACGAGGGCGTGGCAGGATCGAGGGGACAACAACTCATCGGAAGGACCACCGTGGCCGAGCAACTGTTCGCGACCTTGAAGACCAACAAGGGCGACATCGTCATCGAGCTGTTCCCCAACCATGCGCCCAAGACGGTCGACAACTTCGTGGGCCTCGCCGAAGGCACGAAACAGTGGAAGGCCACCCCGTCAGCGCAGCCGTCCACCGCGCCCTTCTACGACGGGCTCACCTTCCACCGCATCATCAAGAGCTTCATGTTGCAGGGCGGCGACCCGCTCGGCACCGGCACCGGCGGCCCCGGCTACAAGTTCGGTGACGAGTTCCACCCGGACCTGTCCTTCGACAAGCCGTACCTGCTGGCGATGGCCAACGCCGGACCAGGGACGAACGGCTCCCAGTTCTTCATCACCCTGGCGGCGACGACCTGGCTCAACCGCAAGCACACGATCTTCGGCGAGATCGCAGACGCCGACAGCCGGGCCGTGGTCGACGCCATCGGTACGAGCGCCACCGACGCACGCGACCGTCCCGTCGACACTGTCGTCATCGAGCACGTCGAGATCGACCGCCGCGGCTGACATGAGCGGCCAGCCCGCCGACGGCGCCGGACCGGGTCCGTTGGCGCCGCACTGCTACCGCCACCCCGACCGCGAGACGTACATCTCGTGCCAGCGCTGTGGTCGACCGATCTGCCCGGACTGCATGCGGCCGGCGTCGGTCGGATTCCACTGCCCAGAATGCGTGTCCGAGGGCGCCAAGTCGATCCGCCAACCCCGCACGATGGCCGGTGGCCTGCTACCCGGCCAGGTCGGGCGGGTGACGATGGTGATCATCGCGATCAACGTGGCGATGTACGTCCTCACGATCGCGACCGGCGGCAACAACGCCCGTTTCTTCGAGTGGGGCGCCATGTTGCCCAACTCCGCGGTCGGCAGCTCAGGAGTGGTGCTCACCGGCGTGGACGACGGTGGCTACTGGCGCCTGCTCACGTCGGCGTTCCTGCACGAGAACCTGCTCCACATCGCTTTCAACATGTACGCCATCTACGTCTTCGGCCCGATGCTCGAGCAGCTGTTGGGACTGCGGCGCTTCATCGCGATGTACCTCACGACCGCGGTCGCCGCATCGGTCGCGGTCTACATACTCGGTCCCGAACGCGGTCTGACGATCGGCGCCTCCGGTGCTGTGTTCGGGCTGTTCGCCGTCGCCCTGATCCTGCTCGTGCGACGAGGCGAGGACGTACGGTTCCTGCTCGTGCTGCTCGCGATCAATGCGCTGCTGAGCCTGCGCGGCGGCATCAGCTGGCAGGGACACCTTGGTGGTTTCGTCTGCGGCGCGCTGCTCGGGCTCGCCTTCGCCTACGTCCAACGCAACCGTGCCACGGTCGTCCACGCGCTCGTGTTCGCGGCCGTCTGGGTGCTGCTCCTCGCCGGCCTCGTCGTACGCACGGCGCAGCTCACCACCTGAGTCGGGCGGGACATTAGCGGCTTGCGCGAGTCACACGCCTGTGGTTCTCCACACTGGGGATAAAGCCTGTGGAGAACTACACTGCTGTGACTCTCACTCCCACTTCATGCTGAAGCCGAAGGCCGCCACGATGAAGCCCATGCCGACGACGAGGTTCCAGTTGCCGAGCTCTTTCATGTAGGGCATCTGTTCGCCTGCGGTGTAGAACACCACGATCCAGATGAGCCCGATCACGGCAGAGACGAGCATCGCCGGAGCGGCCCATCGATTGCCGATCCGCTTGGGCTTGACCGGCGTGCGACTGACCTTCGCCGCGGAGTCCTGCGCTGCCTTGGCGGGGTTGCCCGACCGGGCAGCCGACTTCGCAGGGCTGCCCGACCGGGCGGGCGACTTGGCGGGTTTGGGCTCGTCGGCCGCCGGCTCGCTTGACTGTGGATCGGACACGAAGAACACCTCACGCTCTGCCCGTCACCAGTGCGCGACGGATTCGGGTACAGACGTCGGCTAGCCTAATAGGGCACCTGGCTCCACAGGTACTCGGCGTCTCCCACCAGCGTGCGCCGGCGGAAGAAGCGGGGTGACATCGCGATGACCGAACCCGAGGGCGGCTCGCGCGCACGCCCCAGCATGCGACCCGGCACCCGCCGCCGGAGCAGCTGGCGCCTGGTCGTCCCCGCCATCGCCGCGATGGCCGGCATGCTGTTCACGATGAGCGCGCTGAGCGCCGACGGCGGTGACCTTCGACCCGCCGCCACCGACCTCAACGAGCTCGTCGGTGACCGGGCCGATCGCGTCGAGACCATGCGGACCGCCGCCGGGGACCTTCGGGATGAGATCGACGCTCTGTCCGAAACGGTTGACACCAAGACCCTCGCGCGAACCAGGAGGCAGCTCGACGACCTGCGTCCCCTCGCCGGCTTCACCGAGGTGACAGGACCCGGCCTTCGGGTCTCGCTGTCAGACGCCCCCCGCGACCTCGACGTTCCCGGTCTCGACCCCAACCTCCTCGTCGTCCACCAGCAGGACATCCAGGCCCACGTCAACGCGCTCTGGACCGGCGGCGCGACCGCCATGACGCTGCAGGGCCAACGCCTCATCGCAACGACCGGCATCAAGTGCGTCGGCAACACGGTCGTGCTCGACGGCGTACCGTACGCGCCGCCGTACGTCATCGAGGCCGTGGGCGACCCGGCGACACTGAAGTACGGGCTGGCGACGTCGAGCGCGGTACAGACCTACCAGCAGTACGTCAGCCGTTACCAGCTCGGGCTGGCGGTCCAGGTGCGCGAGCAGGTGGTCGCACCGCCGTACGCCGGGACGGTCGACCTGCAGCACGCGACCGCCGTTCGCCCCTGAGCTGGTCTCAGTCGTCGCCGCCTGCGCCGAATTCATCCCCGTCCGGTGTGGGCAGCTCCGTCGGGTGCCCGGGCGGCTCGGGATCGCTCGGGTCGGGTGGAGTGGGATCGGTCAGGTCGCTCGGCTCGGGGGGCTCGGGCTTCGCCGAGACGACGATCGTCACGGTGTCCCCGGAGTTCAGCGGAGTGCCTGCGGCGGGAGACTGCCGTACGACCTTGCCGGCCTTCTCGGTCGCCGTCGGGTCTGACACGGGGTCGACCGCAAAACCGGCACCCTGCAGAGTTTTGGTCGCCCTGCGCTCGCCGAATCCGACCACGTCGGGCACCTCGGTCTGGCCCTCGGAGACGGTCACCGTCACGGTGCTCCCGACATCGACCGTCGTAGCGGCAACGGGGTCGGTGCCGATCACCTGGTTGGTGGGCGCGTCGCTCTCCTGGCGCTCGACCTTGACCTTGAGTCCCTGGTTCTTGAGCGTGTCCTGGGCGGCATCCAACGGGACGCCGATCACGTTCTCGACCGACACCTGCTCGGGTCCCTTGCTGACCACGAGGCTGACGTTCGTGCCCTCCTCGACCGGCTCGTTGTTGGCAGGGTCGGTAGAGATGACATCGCCCTTGTCCACGTCGTTGCTCGCCTGCCTGGTGATGTCGGCCGGGCCGACGACGAGCTTCGCGGCCTCGAGCTTCTTGATCGCGCCAGCCTGTGACTCACCCCGCACGTCAGGAACGCGTGTGGTCGCCGGCGGCGTAGGCGCGTCAGGGTCGAACACACCGGACAGTGCGAGCCCGGCGCCGGCGATCGCCAGCAGCAGCACGATGGCGGCGACGACCCACGGCCAACGCCGCCTACGCTGCTCGGGCTCGTCCTCGTCGGCGGACGGCTCGGCGGCGGCGGGCGCAGTGGCGGTCGGGATCATGAACGTACCGACCTGCGTGGCGCTCCCCTCACCGGCGAACGCCGGCGCACTCGCGACCGGCATGGTCACCGAACGCCCGGCGATGGCGCGCTCGATGTCGGCGCGCATGTCTGCGGCGCTCTGGTACCTGTCCTCGGCCCGCTTGGCCAGCGCACGACCCACGATGGCGTCCATCGCCGGCGTCACCTCGGGGTTGATCGTCGACGGTACGGCGGGTTCCTCGCGCACGTGCTGGTACGCCACCGACACCGGGCTGTCACCGACGAACGGCGGCCGCCCGACGAGCAGCTCGAACAGCAGGCAGCCGGTGGAGTAGATGTCGCTGCGCGCGTCGACCTGCTCCCCGCGGGCCTGCTCAGGAGAGAGGTACTGCGCCGTGCCCACGACGGCAGCGGTCTGGGTCATCGCCGACGAGGCGTCGGCGATGGCCCGGGCGATACCGAAGTCCATCACCTTGACCTGGCCCGCGGGGGTGAGCATCACGTTGCCCGGCTTGATGTCGCGGTGCACGATGCCCGCCCGGTGGCTGTAGTCCAGCGCGCCGAGGATCTCCGCGGTCAGCTCGAGTGCCCGCTGCGGGAGCAGCTTGCGGCCGTCGTGCATGATCTCGCGGATGGTCTGCCCCTCGACGTACTCCATCACGATGTACGGGGCGGTGTCCCCGTCGGCACCGCCCGCCTCGCCGGTGTCGTAGACCGCAACGATCGCCGGGTGGTTGAGCGCTGCGGCCGACTGTGCTTCGCGCCGAAAGCGAGCCAGGAACGTCGGGTCGCTGGCCAGGTCGGTACGCAGCCGCTTGATGGCGACGGTACGCCCGAGGCGTAGGTCGCGGCCGACCCGTACGTCGGCCATCCCGCCACGTCCGAGCAGGTCGCCGATCTCGTAACGGCCGCCGAGCCGTACGGCGCCGCCGGCGAAGGTGTGTTCGCTGCGCGGTCCCGTTGGCGTGTCCGTCATCGCTTCCTTCCCTTGCCTGCTGCTGTGGTGGGGGCTACCTGGGCCATCAGCCCAGCACCGCTTCCATGACCGCCTTCGCGATCGGGCCGGCCAGCCCGCCACCAGAGATCTCGCTGCGCGTGGTGCTCGTCGACTCCACCAGCACCGCGACCGCGACCCGCGGGTCGTCCGCTGGGGCGAACGCGGTGAACCACGCGTACGGCGGCCGGTCCGGCGTCGACTGCGCTGTGCCGGTCTTGCCTCCGACGTCGATCCCACTGATCGCGGCCGACGCCGCGGTCCCGTTGTCGACCGTCTCGACCATCATCTCCTGCAGCCCCTGCGCGACGGTGCTCGTGGTCGCCTGGCTGAGCTGCTCGGGATCGGCGCTCTCGAGCACCTCCAGCTCGGGCGAGCGGACCGACGCCACGGTGTACGGCGTCATCAGTCCCCCGTCATTGGCGATCGCCGACGTGACCATCGCCATCTGCAACGGCGTGGCCGCGACCTCGAACTGCCCGATCCCGGTCTGCGCCGTCTGCGGCGCATCGAGCTCGACGCTGGAGTCTGAAGTGACGCGGCTGGGCGCGAACGGCAGCTCGTCGAGGTAGTCCTCACCGAACCCGAACGCATCTGCCTGCTCGGCGAGCTTGGCGGTTCCGACCTTCTCGGCAAGCCCTCCGAAGGTGACGTTGCAGGAGACAGCGAGCGCTTGGGACAAGGTGATGCGCTCGCCCCCGCAGTCCGAGCCACCCTCGTTGCGCAGCGTGTAGGAGATTCCCGGGAACGACAGTGTCGTACCGGCGTCGACCATGCTGTCGGGCTTGAGGCCGAGCTCGGACATCGCCGCGGCGGCGGTGACCATCTTGAAGGTCGACCCAGGCGGCAACGTCAGCTGCGTCGTGCGGTTGAGCATCGGCTGGGCATCGCTCCTGGTGAGCTGCTTCCACGCGTCGCTCACCTGACCGAAGTCGTGGCCGGCGAGCCGGTTGGGGTCGTACGACGGCTGGTTCACCATCGCCAGCACGGCGCCCGTGCTCGGCTCGAGCGCAACCACCGCACCGGTCGCGTCAGAGCCCAGGCCGCGCAGTCCCGCAGCAGCCGCCTCCTGTGCCTTGCGGTCAAGGGTGAGCGAGATGCTGCCGCCCTTGGGTTGGCGGCTGCCGATCAGGTCGATCACCCGGTTGACGAACAACCGGTTGTCGCTGCCGGACAGGATCGGGTTCTGCGAGCTCTCCAGCGCGCTGCGCCCGAATGTGTAGGAGTAGAAGCCGGTCAGGTCGGCGTACAGCTCGGGCTCGGGATAGCGGCGCTGATACCTGTACTCGTCGTCGCTCGGCACGCTCTGGGCGATAGGTTTGCCCTCGACGAGGATGGCGCCGCGGTCACGGGAGTACTCCTCGTCGATGACCCGCTTGTTGCCGTTGCGCGCGTTGAGGCTGTCGGCGGAGACGAACTGTAGGTAGTTGGCGTTCATCAGCAGGGCGAAGAAGAGGACGAGGCAGCCGATCGCCATGATCCGGATCGGACGGTTCATCGGATCTTCACCACCTGGGTCGCGTCGTCCTGCTCGAGCTCCACGACGGCGGGCGCCGGGCGGCGGCTCTGGTCGCTGATCCGCAGCAGCAGCGCGATGATCACCCAGTTGGCCAGGATCGACGAGCCGCCGTACGACAGGAACGGCGTGGTTAGTCCGGTGAGCGGGATCAGCCGGGTCACGCCGCCGACGACGACGAACACCTGCAGCGTGATCGAGACCGCCAGGCCGGTCGCGAGCAGCTTGCCGAAGCCGTCGCGGCACACCAGCGCGACCCGCAGCCCGCGCTCGACGATCAGGCCGTACATGAGCAGGATCGCCATCAGGCCGGCGAGTCCGAGCTCCTCACCCATCGAGGCGATGATGAAGTCGGAGTAGGAGAACGGTGTGATGTCGGGGCTGCCCTGGCCGAGCCCGCTGCCGAGGAGGCCGCCGTTGGCCATCCCGTACATCGCCTGGATGATCTGGTAGTTGGCGTCGGGATCGGCGAACGGGTGCAGCCATCCGTCGACACGGAACCGCACGTGGGAGAAGGCGAGGTAGCCGACGTACGCACCGGCGCCGAACAGCAACGAGCCGACGACGAGCCAGCCAGGTCGCTCGGTGGCGACGTAGAGCAGGACCACGAACAGGCCGAAGAACAGCAACGACGACCCCAGGTCGGTCTCGAAGACGAGGACGCCGAGACTGAACAGCCACGCGAGGAGGATCGGACCGAGGTCGCGCCCGCGCGGGAGGTCGATCCCCAGGATCCGGCGGCCCGCGAGCGCGAGCGCGTCCCGCTTGACGACCAGGTAGCCGGCGAAGAAGAGGGCGAGGCAGATCTTGGCGAACTCGCCGGGCTGGAAGCTGAACGGCCCGAGTCCGATCCAGATCCGGGCACCGTTGATGTCCTTGCCGAGGCCGGGCACGAGCGGCAGCAGCAGCAGGGCGATCGCGGCAAGCCCGAACGTGTACGTCATCGCCTGCAGCTTGCGGTGGTCGCGGACGACGATGATCACCACCACGAAGAGCGCGATCCCGAGGGCGGTCCAGATGAGCTGCTGCGTGGCGAGGGTGTCAGCGTCCGGCCCGTCGTTCTCCAGGTTGGCCAGGTCGATCCGGTAGATCATCGCCAACCCGAGGCCGTTGAGGGTGATGACGGTCGGTAGCAGCACCGGGTCGGCGTACGGCGCCACCCACCGCACGATCAGGTGCGTGACGAGGGCGGCGCCAACGAGTCCGGCGGCGAGCTTGTAGACGAACGCGGGCACGCGTCCCTCGACGCCGATGCCGACGGCGCAGTAGGCGCCGATGCAGATGACCAGCGCGACAGCGAGCAGGATGAGCTCGGCACCGCGGCGCTTGCGGGGGACGAACTGCGGCGTCCGGCTCGTCGCCTGGGGCGTGCGCAGACTCATGACGCTCCCTCGCACTCGCTGCCCGGGCGGGCAGCGGCCTTGGGGTCGGCGCACCGTCCGGCGAGCTCGCGCAGGCTGCTCACCGACGCGCGGGCGTCCTGCAGGTCCGACGACTCGATGCCGGCGACCACCTGCTCGCGACGGAAGGTCGGCAACGCGTCGAGCTCGATGTCGGACACCTCGTACACCGACCGCAACGACAGGCCGGGCACATCGGCCTGCACGCCTTGATAGACGGCGACCTTGCCGTCGGACGTGGCGACGAAGTACTGGTTCTGCGTCCAGGAGTAGGACAAACCGCCGGCGACGCCGAGGAGAAGGAGCACCGCCAGCAGGATCATCAACCCTTTGATCCAGCGGAAGCGGCGGGGCTCGCGCGGTGCGTACCGCAGCTGCTCGGGATCGGGCTCGCTCTCGACCTCGCCGTCAGCGATGCCGGGGTCGTCGGACTCTTCTGCGTTGACGCCGCTTGCGCCGCCGCCCGCCGCGTTGGTCGTGCGCGGGCGGGACTGCTCCGAGGCAGCACCGACCAGCATCGGCTCGCCGTCGGCGGCGGCCAGGTCCTCCTGCGGATCGTCTGCAGCGACGACCTCGGCGATGACGCAGGTGACGTTGTCGTGGCCGCCGCCGGCCAGGGCTCTGTTGACGAGCTCGACGGCGGCGATGTCGATGTTCTCCAGCCCCAACGCCTCGCGGATCGACTCGTCGTCGATCATGTCGGACAGCCCGTCGCTGCACAGCAGGTAGCGGTCGCCGGGCTGCACCTCGACCATGTCGAGGTCGGGCTCGTTGTCGTCGGCCCCGAGCAGCACCCTGAGGATCAGCGAACGGTGCGGATGGGTGCGCGCCTCGTCGGGCGAGATGCGGCCCTCGTCGACAAGGCTCTGCACGAACGTGTGGTCGTGGGTGATCTGGCTCAGGTCGCCGTCGCGCAGACGGTAGCCGCGCGAGTCGCCGATGTGGGCGAGGCCGAAAGCCTGGCCGTCCCACAGCAGCGCGGTCAGCGTGGTCCCCATGCCCTCGACGGTCGAGTCGCCCTCGATGACCTCGGCGAGCCTGTCGTTGGCCCGGTGCACCGCCCCGGCGAGCGCCTCGAGGGGGTCGCCTTCGAGCGGCGCGTCAAGACGGCGGACGATATTCATCACCTCCGACGAGGCGAGGTCGCCTGCGGCAGCACCGCCCATGCCGTCGGCGAGGATGAACAACCGGTCGCTGGCGTACCCGGAGTCCTGGTTGACGGTGCGTCTCCGCCCGACGTCGGTGAGGGCGGCGTACCGGATCCGGAGCGCACCCGTGGGCGCGGAGGACGGTGTGCTGCTGGCCATCGGTGGCGCGCTACTTCCGGAGCTCGACGACGGTCTTGCCCAGACGTACCGGCGTGTCGGCCGGGAGCGGGATGGGTGTGGTGATGCGCTGGCTGCCGAGGTAGGTGCCGTTGGTCGACCCGAGGTCCTCGACGAACCACTGCTCGCCGTTGGTCGCGAAACGTGCGTGCCGGGTCGAGACGTAGTCGTCATCGAGGCGGATCGCCGCATCGGTGCCGCGCCCGAGGATGATCGGCTCATCGGTCAGCGGCACGCCCTCTCCGGCGTTCGGCCCCTCGGCGATCTCCAGCCGGCGCGGCAGCCCGCGGCCAGGCTTGCGGCCGCGCGGCTGCTTGGCGGGCCGGGCCTTGGACTGCTTGGGCTGCTTCGCCGGTTTCGGGGCGCTCTCGACCCGGGCACCGAAGATGTCCGAACGCACCACCGACACCGCTGACAGCACGAACAGCCACAGGACTGCCAGGAAGCCGAGCTTGATCAAGGTGAGGGTCAGCTCGGTCATCGCTGACCTCCAGACGCGTGCGGGTTGCGTACCGTGACGGTGGTGCTGCCCATCAGGATCTGCGAGCCGTCCCGCAGGGGGGCCTCGCGTACGCGCTGCCCGTCCACGACGATGCCGTTGGTCGAGCCGAGATCGGTGACCGACACGCGAACGGCCGAGTCCTGGATGCTGACCGAGATCTGCGCGTGGCGGCGAGAGATACCGGGGTCCTTGATCTGCAGCTCCGCCTCGGAACCGCGCCCTATCACGACACCCGGTGGGCTGAGCGGGTGACGCATGCCGCCGACCTCCAGCACCACCGGTGCGCGGGTGACGGCGGTCTCGGTCATGCGTTGACCCGCGACTGGTGTGATGGCGGCGTTGGCCTTGCCGCGCACGCGGAACCGGCCGGTCGTCAGGTCGTCGCTCTGCTCGAACGCGATCTCGAGTGGGCCGGCGAGGGTGTAGCTCTGTTCGTCGACGTGCCCGCGCACCAGCTGTGACAGCTCCGAGGACAAGGTGCCGCCGTACGGGGAGAGGCGTTCGAAGTCTTCGGGAGACAGTTGGACCGCGAAGTCGTTGGGGACCAACATCCGGTCCCGGGAGAGCACCTGGGTGTTGTTGTCGATCTCGCGCTGGAGGGCCGCGGCGATCTCGACCGGCTGCACGGCACTGCGGAACGCGCGGGCGAAGGCTCCGGTGACGACGTCCTCGAGTCGCTGCTCGAAGCGCTGCAACACGCCCACGCGGCCTCCTCTCGTCGTGCGGTGTCCGCGGGTAGGGCGGACGCGCGCGCGACATGGCGCCCGCGACCTCGTGACGATCGTATCGGTCCGCACGCGAACCGTCGGGCCTTGCATGGCCGAACGGGCCGACGTACCCGCGGTTCGTCGACGGTCGGAAGGGTCGTATGCCCGCCTGGACGCCCCGATCACGGCTGTTAGACTCGGTCCTCGGTCGAGCGCAGCGGGCTTGACCGGCACGGGTGGTGTTGCGCGCGAGTGGCGGAACGGCAGACGCGCTGGCTTCAGGTGCCAGTGTCCGAAAGGGCGTGGGGGTTCAAATCCCCCCTCGCGCACCACCGAAGCCCCAGGTCTGACCTGGGGCTTCGTCCATTTCCGGGCGTAGCCTGTTGTGCTGAGGTAGCACGGTGGTAGCACCAGCCCCCTTTCGGGAGGTGTGGCTATGGCTTGGATAGAGAAGCGCACGCGCGGTGACGGTGGTGTCTCCGCGCGGGTGGTGTGGCGCGTGGGAGGCACCCGCGACGGTGCCTATCAGGCGGAGACGTTCAGCGCTGGGACCGATGCGCAGAACCTCGCGCGGGCCGACGGCTTCAAGAAGATGGTCGACGCCGCCGG